>JAABUH010004756.1_pt1 | contig 10871 bp, 8 predicted proteins | sample 5559121 | NCBI WGS metagenome assembly JAABUH01 (sample SAMN10711871, study PRJNA513364) | rock metagenome | isolation source: Antarctica rocks | place: Antarctica: Victoria Land, Battleship Promontory nord | collected 2015-12-28 | reverse complement strand
TGTCGCGCTCGCCTTTTCGGCGCGGCAGCGTTATCTGCGTCTGGGCATAGGGTTTGATTGCGCCACGATAGGCCGCTGCAGCACGTGTGAGGTGTCAGGGGCACCGAGGCGCAGGAGCTGAGGCTGGCCGGCGGCGCAGGTGGGCTCGCCCTTCGCGGGGCGGCTGCACCCGGCGACGCGCGACATGGTCGGCTGCTGCATCAACATCCTGCCGCTGCGCCTGCGCCTGGCTGGCCTGGCAGACGTGCGCGCGCTGGTGCAGCGCGTGCGCGCATTCGCGCTCGCCGCGTTTGGCAATGCTGAGGCCAGCCTGCCAGCGATCAGCGCCGCGGTTGGGCGCAGCCACGATGACCCCGCGCTGTACCAGGTGCGGCCCGGCGCCCGCGAGCATGTCCGCCGTGGCCGGAGCGGACGTGCTTGGTCTGTGATCCGCGCGCAAGCGTAGCCGCGCGCGCCTTGCACCAGCGCGCCGCTGGCAGCACTGCGCCGCATGCGACCAGGGGAGGCGCATTTTTGCGCGGCGGGCGCGCAGCGCTGGGCCAGGCGCGCGCCCCTGGAGCGGGCGCGCGCGCGCGCGGCGCTGAGCGGGGTGTGGCTGGTGCCGGGCTAGGGTACTACCTAGCGCTGATTAGGGTAGGTACAGGGTTGAGCACAGCACGCGGCGCGCGCGCAGGTCGAGTTCAACCTGCTGGAGGCGGAGGCGCAGTACGGCATCGAGCTGGACGGCCTGCGCGCCGAGCCGAGCGAGCTGTCCACCGGCACCGCCTCCAACGACTACTACCTCGTGCTCGGCCACGCCGGCGGCAGCCTAGCCGGGCGCCTGGAGTACAACGCGGACCTGTTTGCGCCCGCGACCGCGCAGCGCATGCTGGCAGACCTGCAGGTGCGCTGCCGCTCACCCCGTCTGTGATAGCCACAGCATGACATGAAGCTTGCTGCCTGGCGCAATGTGGGAGCAGCAGGTGGCGGCGGGCGCGGCGGTGCGTGCTCGCGTGCGGCGCTGTGGGCGCGACGCGAGTCGCCTGGGCCTGACCAGGAGGGGCCGCTCGCACAAAGCTTCCTGTCCACTTGCGCGCCCGAGTACAGGCAGCGCTCAAAGCGAGCCCGCCTCAAGCTTGCCGTGCGGCCGGCCGCCCATACGCGTGACGCAGCTGTGCTGAGCCCGGCCCGCGCGTGCTGCGCAGGCCCTGCTGGGCGCCATTGCGAGCGGCGGCGCCGGCCAGTCCCTGGACAGCGTGCTCGAGGCGCTGCCCAGCCGGGCCACCCTGCGCGCTGCGCCCCCCGCTGCGGCAGAGGCGCCCACCGCGTAGCCGGCGGAGGGGCGTGCCCCTCCGCCGGGGGGGCCTGTACGCCGGCGAGCTGAGGACTGGTTCAGTACTGTGGACAGCGCATGTCCTGCGGCAGACAGGTAGGCCGCGAGCGGGCGGTGCTCAGGAACCTTGGTGCCGTGGAGGCATGGGGGCTGGAAAGGCGCGGCGGCGGTCGAGGAGTGCGCGCAGGCTGGAGCGTCAGTGGTTGCATGCCTAGGGCGCTTTGTGCGAGCCCCATTTCATGCGTAGGTCATGCGTAGGAGGGTCAGTAGGCAGGAGCGTGATCGAGGAGCAGTCGCGTGGCCGGCGACTGCGCCGCGCATCCCCAGCCTGTATCGGGCAGTGCGCGTCGGGGTATGTAGGTCTGAGGTCACGCAGTCAAACGAGGCCATGTGGCCCAACTCAAATTTGCAGGAGTCCCGCGGCTCAGGTGCAAGGCGGGGCCGGGTGCGCACAGGACTTTTATTCAGGTGTTGCGGGCACGCGCCCCGAGATTGGGTGTTTTGTGCTGCGGGGCGCAGCTGCGCCCCGCATGTGACACGCAAGCTGTCCGCGGAGCGCTGCTGAGAGGGCGCGCAGCATGAGCGGGGCCAGCAGGCGCAGGCGGGCTTTCTACTTTACCTACTTTGCTCCATGCTTTCTCAGGCGCGATACATAGGCCTCGCGTATTTTCTTGTCCTCGCAAAGTGCTGGGTGAAGCCGCGCCAGGGTTGGGCATGCCCAGCTGCTGCTCGCATGCCTGGCGGCGCATGAGCAGGCGGGCGCTGCTGCGCCATGCGAGGCGCAGCAGATGTCGGCGACCCTCCAGACCAAGGTCACAGTCGCGCCGCGTTTGGTGGTTTTCCTTCGTCTTTCACCGTGGCTCCCCTGTTCTCGCTGGCGGGGCAGCCACGCACTTTTTTGCCCCATTGCCGCAGAAGTATGTTTTCCACAGGCTGCTGGCGCGGCAGCGCACGCCCTGGGGTCCTGAAGTGATCATGCGCTCGCAGTGCCCTTTGGGTCTCTTATGGCAGGGCTGCACTTTGGCAGCGCTGCGCTTCTGAGGCAAGCGGGAAGCAGTTGCAGGCAGGCGTGTCTGTATGCAGCATGCGCAGCGCGCGGGTTGACCCAGCAAGCCCTGAGGCAGCCAGCAAGCCTCCTGGCCCACGTTGTGAGCCAGCACGCCTGCTTGCGCGTATGATGAGGCACATGGCTTGGGCACGCCATTAGTATGCGCGGCAGTGCCCTGCGTACCTGGTGTGCGCCGCTGGGGCAGGCAGGAGGGTGGTTGCATATTCGGACTGCCTTGCACTGTCATGCGGATGATGAGTACGTGTGGCTTCCTGCATCGTGTCTGTCTGCAGGCGTGATCAGGGCAGAAAATGGTTATTGGAATTTGCGCTCGCATGTAGTATGTCGGTCAAGAGTTTGGACATTGACAGAGTTTGACAGCTGGTGCTGGGGGGTGGGGGGTCTGCAGGGGGGGCCGGTCTGCTTGCTTGACGTCCCCGTCGCGCGTGTTCGCGCGCCTGCTCAAGCAGTGCGTTGTCCGCAGGTTTGCCAATTTGCTGAGGACAGCTGAGCTGCGGTCCGAGGGTTTGGTGCTTGTCAGCCGCTGTCTCATAACCATGGTAACACGTATACCCTGTGCATCATCATCCGCCCTGCTGTTACAGGGGGGTCGCTGCGGCATCCCATGCTCCCACTTCGTGTGCTGGCATGCGTTTTGCAGGGGCAAGCAGTCGTGCTGACATGGTGCCGCTTCAATGCCTGCCTCCAGGCTCGGCGCCTGCCAGGACGCCATCCAGGTCGAGCTTCCGCTTCCCGAGGTACCTGCATCACGGCAGGCCGCCGACCACGTCACTCATCTGCCAAGCCCTGCCGGGTCGGCGACTCGCTACTAACTACTCGCAAGCTGTGCCTGTGCTCCTGCATGAATACGTGATATGGCGGACAGCACACGACAGCAGACGCGCCAACAACGAGAGCCCTGCAGGAGTGGCACATGCTGAGCCGCCCTCCACATTGCCTGCGTGCGCGCCCCACAACATCGACATGTAGGCGCAAGCAAGGAACGCAGTAGCTGCCTAGCAGGCCTGCAGCAGCGGCCCAAACGGGCGACACGTTAGCCGCCAGCCGTGACCTGTGTGGAGACGGCCCGCTGTGCACGCCAGCAGACGAGCAGCCCCAGGGCGGAGATGGGGACGAAAAGTCCACATGATGATATATCTGCTGCAAGGCATGCTTGGTCGGCAGCCCAAAGCCGTCCAGACGCAGCCGGCGTTTGAGCATGCGCTGCCTCCGGGTGCCGCGCGCGCGTCCACACTCCGACAGCACCAGCTGCGGCGGCGGCGCATGCGACGCTGCCAGCGATGGCACAGTGCTGGCGCGCATGCCCAGGCTGGCGGCGGCCGCGGGCGTCCAGACCAGCGGCGGGGCGCCGCCCGTGCGAGCGACCACGCAGCCGCATGGCTGAGCGGGAGCCTGCACAGCCTAATGTCTGCATACTGCGGCCGGGCTGGCGCGCTCCCGCGCGCGCATCGCCGGCAGCGGCGCGGCGCTGGCCCTGGGTGCGCGCCGCGCAGGCCGGGGCTTGCCGGCGGCGTCGCGGCTGCGCCCCTGGGCCTAGGATCCTGCGCCTGCCCGGCAGCCGGGGTCGCTGCCGCGCCAATGGGCGGCCGCCGCGACCGCTGCGGGCGCCCGCCCGCGCTCAGTTGCTGCGCGCGCCGATGTAGTCCGCCAGGCCGAGCAGCGGGGCGACGCGCGGCGCGGGGTAGCCCGCCAGCTGCGCCTTGGCCGCCGCAATCAGCTCGCCGGCCACCTGCCGGGCGCAGCTGCGTCATGCATTGCATACCAAGGTCCGCATGACGCGCCGTGCGGCGGCCGTGACGGGGGGCGCAGACAGGCCGAGGAGAGTGGGCTGTCAGGCGCCAGGCGGCGCGCAGCGCTGCACGGGCACTGCATGCAAGCTGCGGCGAGCGGGGCTGGCGGCGGCGGCCCCCGATTTGCTCTCTCGTGCAACGGCACCACGCCTGCGGAGGCATGGTCTTTGCGCTGCTGCCCGCGTGCCGGGGCCGGGGGCGCGCCTGGCGCGAGCGCTCCAGGCCGAGCAGGGAGGGGTAGGTGGCCTTGTCGGAGAGCAGGTCCTTGCCGGCGGTCTTGCCCAGCACCTCCGTGCTCTGCGTGATGTCCAGGATGTCGTCCACCACCTGTGCGCGCGCGGTCGCTGGTTGAAGCCGATGCTAGGGTTTCAGTATAGGGTATAGGGTATAGCGGACTCCCCCGCCCCGTTCACCACCTGCGCGCGCGCAGTGCTGTCCGAAGGGCACGCGCGGGCTCGCCGGGCCGCCCCTCTCCCTCACGGCGACGGTGCGCCAAGCGCCGCTCACCGCCGGCGTGCCACGCGTGGCCACTGGCGCACCCCAGGCCGGGGACGCAGGCGCTGAAGCGCTGCGGTGGGCGCGTTTGGGCGACTGCAGGCTCGCGCAGCCACTGCGAACGCCCCGCCAGCCGGGCGACCGATGGGAGCAGTGAAGAAGAGCACAGCGCGGCTGCCCACCACGACAGCGCCAACGCACAGAGCGCCGCCGCGGGCGCCCGCCTGGAACGCGAGGCCGATGTTGCGCGCGTACTCGCGCAGCCGCCCGACCTCGGTGTCGCTCGCGCCGCCCAGCAGCGCGCCGCACACCACGCTCGCCTCCAGCAGCGCGGCCGTCTTGTGCTCATGGATGTACTGCAGCGTGTCCAGGCCGACCTGGAGCGCGGCGGGTCGAGACAATGAGGTGTGTTTCTTTGGGGGTAGATCCAACATGCATGTACCCTAAACCTAACCGTACACCATGGTTGACAACGCGCAGGCGCAGTGGTGACAGGCTTCGAGCGGCTCACAGGTGTGGATGTGGCAAAACGGGTGCGCCATCCCGGCCTCTGCACGATCGATGCAAAGCGCAGCGCACCGCTACCCACCCGCTTCACATGCTGTTGCAGACGTGCAGGGGGCAGGCGTGCACAGAATGAGTAGGGTGATGGAAGAGGCCGGGCGCCCAGGCTTGAACAAAGAGAGAAGGCATAGGCCGGCATGTCAAACTACGGGACTCCAAGAATGCATCGAGTTTGCAGAAAAGCGCACCTTCTCTGCCTGGCCCTCGCTCTTGATATCTACAATCTGGCCGGCCACCAGGCCCTCCGCGCCAACAGCCTTGCCAATCTCGCAGATGACCTGCCAGGTACAGCGCGCTTAGGATCCTTGTATGGCTGCTCTCAGCGAGCCTCGCCCGTGCAGCAGCGACTGTGTTGAGGTAGGTCAACAACATGCCCAAACCACAGCATACATATACCACCCTTCTCCACTGGTTGATCCGCTCACGCCCAGAGCGTTGTTGTTCCGAAGTGGGTCGGGCACATCCAAGTGCCCCTCAACACACAAAGCATAGAGCCTAAAGTCACAGTGCCGTCTGAGGCATGCTTGCATACGGCGCAACGAGCAGTGCCGGGGCTGATGAGCGGGCTCGCACGCGGACGATGCGGTCTGCGGAGACGCCGCGCGTTTCCCGCGCGACGTACTCAAACGCCAGCGCCAGCAGCGCGTCGCCCGCGAGGATAGCGACCTCCTCGCCGTACACCTGCGCGCGCCCGCCCGCGCCCGGTCAGCGCATGCGCGCGCAGCACGCCTGCTGCTCCAGCCAAGCTCCACATCGCCAAGGCGGGTTGCCGCGCCACTGGTAACCGGTACTGCCACACACGCGCCTCGGCCGCTGAAAATAGCCGCCGGCGCACTAAGCAGGCCCGGGGCGCGCGAAGCTCCTCGCCTATTGCGCACGCGACATGCCGCACAGCCTGCGCATGCTCCCACTCGCACTGCTCACAAGAAAGACAGCGAGCTATGTGCACAGAGGGCGCCTCAGCTCTGCAGCAGCGTGCACGGTCAACTCAAGATGACAAGAATACGTGCACACAGTGTGCCTGCAAGACACGCCGCGCCGCGCGCCGGCGGGAGCGCGCCTTGTGGTTGGTGGGCTTGCCGCGCCGGAAGTCGTCGTTGTCCATGGACGGCAGGTCGTCGTGGATGAGCGACATCGTGTGCAGCATCTCCATCGCGCACGCCGCCGGCATGGCTGTGGCTACCTCGCCGCCCACCGCCTCGCACGCGGCCAGGCACAGGCACGGCCGCACGCGCTTGCCGCCCGCCAGCAGCGAGTACCTGGCGCGCCCAGCGCTCCGCACTGGGCCGCCCGGCGCGCTCCCGCAGGCGCGCACGCGCAGCCGGCGCGCACCCGCCCGCGGACCCCCCGCACCGCCTTGCTTGCAGGCGCTCAGGCCTGGGTACGGGCGCTGCAGCGCACGTGCTGCCTCTCCCAGAAAAGGCTTACTTCGAGCGCATTCACCAAGTGAGTGGGCAGCCAGCTCGCCAAGAAGGCCCAAAGCGAAGTGGGGGCGGACAGAGCGGCAGGCCGGGACCGCCGTCGCGGGCGGTGCCACAAGAGGCGCGAGGCGCGGCCGGCCGCACCGCATGGACTCGTTGATGACCTCCGGGTACTGCAGCGGCACCGAGCGCTCCAGCGCCTCGTTGACCAGCACTGCGCGCTGCTTCATGTAGGCGCCAAAGTCAAACGCCTCCTCCACCGCCGCGGGCCGCTCCGCCACCGCCTCCGCGGTGCTGTGCACCTGCCCGCAGCGCGCTGCCCCTCGCGCCTGCACTGCGGTATAGAGCCTGCGCCTCCGCGCCACTTGCGTTGCATGTGGGCAGCTCTGCGCAGGAGGGAAGAGGGGGGATGGCGGCGGAGCCTGGTCACGTGGGCAAAAGGTTGTTGCTGCCTTTGCTGCGCGCTTGGAACCTGACACCGCTGTCTGCAAGCAGCCCGCTCTCAGCAGCTGAGGGGTGTGCTCGCGCCGCAGCGCTTGTGCGTCACTTGGCTGCCACAAGCTGCACGGACTGCTTTTCTGCACGGTGCACAAGGCAGCATGCGGTTTGGCACAGGCCCAGCCTGTAGGCTGCACTCACTCCAGCAGAACACAGCTGGTCCAGGTGCAGGCGGTGCTCAGGAGGCAGGCGACTGGCACCTGCACACAGCATGCGCGCCCGCGCGCTCTGGCTGAACGCGGCAAGCCCGACGCGGCAGCAGCACCGCGCGCTCCGACTGGGCCTAGCCTGCACGCGTGCACACATGTGAGCGCTACGGCAGTTGCTGCGGGCGCCATCCGCAAGCGCTGCAAGCCCCACCTGCAGGGCTGGCGCGCCCTGCCGCAGTGCGTGCACGCCGCACTGGCCTGGTGCAGGACTTGCTGCATGGCTTCAGGGGCCCTGTCGCAGGTGCGCTGGTGTCGCTTGACGCAGCTGTGCTAGAAAGATAAACAAGGCTACACCTGGGGGTTAGAGGGTTTCCTCACAGCCAGTGAGCCTTCCTCGCCATCGACCATTCACTCCCACCCACTCTCTTCCTTCCTTTGCTCCAGGTGCTATGGCGGCCATGCACGCTTCGATCGCCTGCCGGCCCACGCCCCTGCGGGTGTTTGGCGTCAGGCGGACGCCGGCTCGGGCCATGCGCGCGTCCGTCCGCGTGTTTGCTGCCGTCGACAAGTCAGCGGTGGGCCCTGCGCCAATGTGCGAGTCGACTTTTGTTCGGCCGAGACAGGCAGGCGAGAGCAAACAACTGTGGAGGCTATAGTCGGGCAGATGATGTAGGAGCTGGTCTTCAGCGGAGGCACAGGCATAGGAAGCCACTGCAAGGGCAGCTGCAGCACGCAGGTTGCAAGGTTGCATGATCTTGCCCAGCAACCAGGAGTGTGGAGACGTGCGCGGGTGTCCTGCTGGTGGGGAGTGCACCGGCAAGAGTGGCGGTTGGGCCTGCCACCTTGTGCGTGCGGCATTGGGCAGGGGACGCGGCCGCCCGTGCGGGGTCAGCCGATATGCGCTGAGCCACCATAACGTGGCCGCCTGGTGGTCTGTATGTTTGGCGTCTATCTAGGCTGCTGCGCGAGCGCGTGCGGGTGCTGCTGGCCAGGAAGACGGGAGGCGACCTGCGCGCTGTCCTGCACAGGCTGACCAGCTAGGCAGCACTGGCTGTGCAGGTGTTCAGGGGTGTGCGGCTAGCGACCAAGAGGCTGCTGGGCCCCCGCCGACCTCAATCCGCTCGCGAGCTGCTCGCATTTGCATCCGGCGCCGCGCGAATGGTGTCCGACGCGGGGGGGGCGGCGCGCGCGCAGGTGCTCGACGACGTGCGCTCGATCATCGCGGAGCAGCTGGGCACCGACCTGGAGAAGGTGACCGCCGAGTCCAAGTTTGTGGACCTGGGCGCGGACTCGCTGGACACGGTGGAGATCATGATGGCGCTCGAGGAGAAGTTCGACCTGCAGCTGGACGAGGAGGGCGCGGAGAAGATCAGCACCGTGCAGGCGCGGCGCCGCCTGGGCGCCGCGGGCCTGTGGCGCAATGGTGGACGGTTTTGCGGTCTTTAAAGACACGTTATGGTCCCTGGCCAGAGCAGCCTGATAGCGTCAGCGTCAGCGCGTAAGGGAGGCAGCCTGCAGGCAAAAGGCTGTCTCCCTGTTTCTCAAAGGAAGTACTGTTTGCGTGTGCCGCCTGGGCTGCTGGTTGAGAGCTGCAGAATTGCCGAGCGGTGGAGCCCCCAGAGCACCGAAGGCCCTGCACATAGGCAATGAGTAGCGGGTGGCCCCCGGGAGGCTGCTGCAGCCCAGGCGCGCGGCTGACGCGGGGGCGTCTGCGCGCAGGAGGCAGCCGACCTCATCGCCACCCAGGTGGAGGCCGCATGAGCGGCTGCGCGGCGTGCGGGTTGCTTTGCAGCTTGTTGGGGCGGGAGCAGGGGGCACGGGGTCTGGCAGTCATGTTAACTGCCAGGACTGGGCGCGCGGGGGTGCGATGCCCTGCAGGCGCTTTCGAAGGGGCCAGCATGCGTCCTGTGTGCCATGGGGGTGCTGCAGTGCAGGCCTGCATGTGAGGGGCTGTTCTCTTGGCCTCTCCGCATAGCCCAGTGGCCGTCGCACTGGGCTGTCTTGCGGCTCCCATCCAGTCCGGCGCGCCTGTGACCGTGGCAATTTGTGTGCTAGGCTGTGCATCTGGCTGGCCGTTTGTGTACAAACGCCTCACGACGGGGTCAACGTACTGTGGCTGCTGACCTCTCCCCTCCTTCTCCCTACTGTGCACTGCCTGCCCCCTCCTCACTGTGCCCAGCCTGACCCTCCTCAGAATGGCCTGCATGCTCCCATGGTGCGGCGCGTCTGCCTCCTCTCACGCCCCTGCATGGCATCAACTTTAAGGCACGGGAGGCAGTCTACGGTGTAGGACCGTGCAATACCGTTACGCATGCAAGGACCACATTGCGTCTTGGCAAAAGAAAAGACATCGAGCACAGCAACTGAACAGCACGCGCGCGGGAAAGGTGCACTCTCGCTGAGAGGCTCGGGCCTGACTGCAGCGTAGGTGAGGTCGTGGGTGGGCGGCGCGGACCTGGGGAGGGGCCGTGCAGCAGAGCATTTTGTGGACAGCGGGAGGGGTCACAGCCGTTCTGGAAGAGAGCGGGGCCGCATCTGAGCAGCTGCGCGCAGGGGCGAGCGGGGCCCCCGGCCGGGCCGCGAACCCAGGGCATGGGGCGGGCGTAGCACTGCGGGGCGTGCCCTGCCCGCGGCCGCGCCGGGGCCGCGCAAGGCCGCCCGGGCGGTGGGCGGCCGAGCTGGGACGGGCTGCGCGCGCGTGACCCCGGTGGGGGCAGGTCCGGCAGGCGGCGCCGCCGCAATGCAGCGCCAGGCCTCCGCCGCGCTGGGCGCCGCGCTGCAGGCGGCGGGCCCGCTGGCGTGCGTCCTGCGCGAGCGCGCGTCCTTCGAGCTGAGCTACGAGGATGAGAGCGTGGAGCTGCTGCGCAAGAAGGTGGACACCGCGCTCGTGCTGCGCGCGTGCCATGCCGGGCAGCTGGCCGAGGCCGAGGCCGCCAAGGCCCAGGAGGAGGCGGAGCTGCGCGCATGGAAGGCGCGTCGGCCCCCGGGGCGCTCTCAGGCCCGCTCCTTCACAGGCATGCTGGCCGCACGCCGCCGGGCGGCTGCGGCGGGCTTGCGCCGGGGCCGTGCGGGAGCAAGCTGTGCTCGTCCGCTGCGCGGCAGTGGAGGGGATGCGGGTGGGGCGAGGCGAGGCGGGGCGCGCGCGCTGCGCGCGCGCATGGCGCGCGCGTCTGACCGCCGTGCGCGCGGGGGCCCCGCAGGTGGAGCACCCGTGCGTGCTGGAGAAGTTTGACGCGTTCCTGGAGGCGGCGCGGCGGCGGCGCGTGGCCGTGTTCCTGGACTATGACGGCACGCTGACGCCGATTGTAAAAAACCCCGACCGCGCGTACATGTCCGATCAGGCGCGCCGCGCCGCCCCGCGCGCCTGCGCCTGTCCTACAAAATGCGCCCGTCCTGCAAAGGTGCCGAGTCGGGGCGCAAGGCACGTCGCTAGTCATGCCGGTACCCGCGGCGCTCCAGCAGTCGCTTGCCTCGGCACCGCCCGCACGCGCTCTGCTGCCACGATGCACAGCGCCCACGCCCATGTGAGTGCGAGCGAGCGGCGGTTGCTGCGCGGTGCGCAGATGCGCGCCA
>JAABUH010004753.1_pt1 | contig 10879 bp, 7 predicted proteins | sample 5559121 | NCBI WGS metagenome assembly JAABUH01 (sample SAMN10711871, study PRJNA513364) | rock metagenome | isolation source: Antarctica rocks | place: Antarctica: Victoria Land, Battleship Promontory nord | collected 2015-12-28 | reverse complement strand
CCGCAGCGGGCCCTGGCCTTGCTGCGCGCCACCCAGCGTCAGAACCACGGCGCGTACCGCTCCCATCGCAAGCGCGTCTTGCGCCGCCTCCTCGACACCTCCTGACAACCTAACGTTGTAGTACTATAGACGTGCAGATAAAGAATGAGAATTTGCGGGCGATTGCGACGCTCAGCCGCTTGCTTGGCTCTCTCAAACATTTCTGAAGAGCTATAGTAGTGAAAATCGTGCGCGCATGGGTCCCTGCCCGGCACGCATTGATGCGCTTGGTGGTACGTCACGCGTGACATCGATCGCGCGATACGCACGCGTCTAGTGCCGGCTCTGATGAGTGATGTCATGGAGGGTTCATGGTTGCGCTATCACCTCGCGACGAGCCCGCGGGGCTCGAGGGGTCTGGGGACGAGGAGTGTCGGCTAACTGTCGGGCGGATGCTCGCGACGCGAGCGGCGTGGACGCCCGACGCGGTCGCCGTCGTCGCCCCAGGCCGGGAGCCCCTCACGTACGCGCGCCTGGCCGCCCACGTCGACGACATCGCGGCTACGCTCCGCGCGTCCGGCCTCGGGCCCCGGGACCGCATCGCCCTTGTCCTCCCGACCGGCCCGGAGATGGCCGTGGCCTTCCTGGCCGTCGCCGCTGTCGCGACGTGTGCTCCGCTCAACCCCTCCTATCGCGCGGATGAATACGACGCGTATCTCTCGGCCATGCGCACTACGGCCCTAATCGCCCCGGCCGGCGACGGCTGCGCGGCGACCGTCGCCGCCAGCAAGCGCAGCCTGCCGGTCATCCCGTTGGCGCCGCGCCCGGGCGCGGCGGGATTATTCGCGCTCGGATACGCGCCGGGCGGCCGCCCCCCGGCCGTCGCCGATGGCGGCCCCGGCCCCGACGATCTGGCCGTCGTGATGGCCACGTCGGGCACGACGGCGCGGCCCAAGGTCGTGCCCCTCACTCACCGGAACATCGGCGCCTCGGCCCGGTACACCGGCCGCGCCCTCGCGCTGACCCCCGCCGATCGCTGCCTCAACGTCGCGCCGCTCTTCCACATCCACGGCCTGTGCATGGTGCTGGCGTCGCTGCTGGCCGGCGCGAGCGTCGCCTGCCCCCCCGCCTTCGACGCGCGGCGCTTCTTCGCCTGGCTCGACGAGTGCCGGCCGACCTGGTACGTCGCCGGCCCCGCCGCGCACCGGGAGATCCTGGCCGTCGCCGACACGCCCGCGCACCGCGCCATCATCGCGCGGCGCCCGTTGCGCCTGATCCGCTCGGGCGCCGCCGCACTGCCCCCGGCGACGCTCCGCGCGTTGGAGCGCGCGTTCGACGCCCCCGTCATCGAGGCGTACGGCCTGACCGAGGCCGCCCCCCTCGTCGCCTGCAACCCGCTGCCCCCCCGGCCGCGCAAGCCCGGCTCGGTCGGCCTCGCTGCGGGGCCGGATGTCGCGATCCTGGAGCCCGCAGGCGGCCTGGCGCTGCCCGGGCGGGAGGGGGAAGTCGTCGTGCGCGGGCCTAACATCATGGCCGGCTACGAGGGCGACGACGAGGCGAATGGGGAGGCGTTCGTCGAGGGATGGCTCCGGACGGGCGACCTCGGCTACCTGGATGGCGACGGCTATCTGTTCATCACCGGGCGCCTGAAGGAGCTCATCAACCGCGGGGGGCAGAAAGTGTCGCCGCACGAGGTCGAGGCCGCGCTCCTGGACCACCCCGCCGTCGCGCAGGCCGTCGCCTTCGCCGCCCCGCACGCCACGCTGGGCGAGGATGTCACCGCGGCGGTGGTCGCGCGCGCGGGGACGGCGGCGACCGAGCGCGCGCTGCGGGCGCACGCCGCCGCGCGGCTTGCCCCCTTCAAGGTCCCGCGGCGAATCGTGATCGTCGACCGGATACCGGTCGGCGCGACCGGCAAAGTGCGACGGGTCGGCCTCGCCGAGGCGCTCGGCCTGCCGGCCCGCGGCGACGACAGGCCGCCGCGCGTCGCCCCGCGGACGGCCACGGAGCGCCAGCTCGCGCGGATCTGGGCGGATATCCTGGGCATCGCCGAGGCCGACGTCGGCGTCGCCGACGACTTCTACGCCCTGGGCGGGCACTCGCTCCAGGCCGCGCGCATGCTCGAGCGGGCCGGCGCCGCCCGCGCCCAGAAGATATCCCCGGCCGCCTTCTTCAATGAGGGGGAACCCACGATCGAGCGCCTCGCCCACGCGCTCGATCGGCGGGAGACGGCGGGGGAGGCGCCCCGCTCGCGCCTGGTCGCCGTCCGTCTAAGCGGGACGAAGAGGCCGTTCTTCTACCTGACGGGCGACAATGCGCACTATCTCACCCTCGCGCGCCTCCTCGACCCGGACCGCCCCTTCTATGTCCTTGAGCCGCACAACGCGCGCGACCTGCCGGGCCTGTTGACGATCGAGGCGATGGCCGCCGATCATATGCGCGCCATCCAGGCCGTCCAGCCCCGCGGGCCGTATCTCCTGGGCGGGTACAGCAACGGCGGCTTGATCGCCTACGAGATAGCGCGGCGCCTGTGCGCCCGGGGCCAGCGGGTCGACCTGCTGGTGCTGGTGGACATCGGGGCATGGAACGCTCCCTTCGCGGCCCTCCACCCCGTCTGGCGCCTCGTGGGGGCCGGTGCCATTGGACGGGCCGCGGCGTCCGTGCGGGCGCGCGCCTCCATCGTGACCCTCCTCCACGTCCTCAGGTACGCCCCGGCCGCAGAGAAGCGCGAACGCATCTGGCGCGCGGCGCGGCGCGGCGCCCGCGCTGCGGCGGGGCGGCTAGGCGCCGCGGTGGGGCGGCTAGGCGCCGCGGTGGGGCGCGAGGCGGGCGCGCCGATGGAGCCCGACCGGACGGAGGCCGACGAGTGGCTAGTCGCCTATAAGAGGGCCATGAGGGCCTATATCCCGGGCCGGTACGACGGGCGCGTCACGCTCTTGCGGGCCGACGAGGGTGTCGCCCAATGGGTCGACGAGCCGACCGCCCGCTGGGGCCGGGTGGCCGCGGAGGTGGCGACGCACGACATCCCCGGGTCCCATACGTCGTGCGTGCGCGAACATGTCCGCGCGCTGGCGGCGCGCATCCAGCGATGTCTGGACACCGTGGATTGACGCCCCCACGACCACAGCCGCAGGGGTCTTGCCCCCACCATCCCGATGGTGACCCCTAACAGCGATCCCTACGGCGGGGGACTGACCCGATGAGTCCGAACGGCATGACCTAGGCCCTTGAGGCTGCAGGTAGGCCGCCCACAATTCCCGCGTCAACGCGATGCATCCTGCGCGGGCTCATCGGCCGTAGGGCGCGGGGCAAGCGTGGACGCCCGAGGGTGATCCCCAGGTCGGCGAACCCGTCGCTACTATGTCCTGGCCGAGGTGTGTGTCCGCGACGGTGTTGTTGGGTTATGGTGGGGTCGACATTCAAGCGCCGATCCACGAGCGTCGTCATAGCCGGTTAATGGGGACAGCTATGCCGCCGCAAGAATCTGCGTGAGGTCGTCCCAGGCGTGGACGAGCCGAGGAGCTTGAGGGATGCGTGGGTCGCCGGTCGGTTCGTCCAGTCGATAGAAGCCATCGCGTACGTTGCGCATGAAGCCATGGCCGTCGCAGACGACGTGCGCACATCCGAGGTGCTGGAAGCCCCGCATGCAGCGCGTTCGCCCTTTGAGATGGCGGTGGTCGCGCTCGATAGCTTGTTGCTCTGCCTTCCCGGTGATATGCTCCGCTTCCGGCACGATAGCTTGCAGCGCGGGCGGGTACGTCGGTGCCTTGTCCGTCGTAAAGTCCCGCAACTCATTCGCTTGGCGCAGGGGCAGATCGCCATGGCGCGGCGAGGCATGGTTCAGTTCAGGCGGCTAATGTGTTGACAGTCTGGGTCGGGTGCGCGGAAAATTGAGGGGCTGACGGGAGGACACGTCCGTAGCCCAAGGCGTCGAGCCAGTGCGGGGTAGGCAAGCCGGCCAGGTCTAGCGGACTATGGCCGGCGCGCTTGCCGCGCGGGAAGGTGCGATGGTTGCGGTAGACGCGCCAGACGGCCAGGATGGGCTGGGGCAAGCCGCGATGGCGGCGCGGTGGGCGTCCAGGGCGCTGTTGAGGTTCTCGACCATGCCCGAGGCGCGCACGGCTCCGTCGAGGGCGGCCCAGACCCAACGCGCGGCGACCGGGTTGGCGGGCCAGGCTTCCGCGGCGTCGTCGGGGTGCAGCCCGAGCGCCTGCTGATGGCGCCAGGCCCAGGCCACGCACGCGACGGCCTCCGGGGAGAGCACGGCGCGGGGGCCGGCGAGCGCGCGGTCCAGGTCGGCGAGGTAGGCGGTCAGGCCGGCGACCCGCTGCTCCAGCAGGGTGGCGGCCTCCGTGGCGCGCCCCCCCCAGTTCGCGCAGCAGCGCGGCGGCCGCGCGCAGGTCGCCGGCCACCGCGTCCCGCGTGCGTACCCGCCCGGTGGCCGGGTCCACCGGGCGCAGCGCGTCGCGCAGCGCGGCAAGCACCCAAGCCACCCCGTCGGCCCGCGCCATCGCCTCCTCGGTGGCCTGCGCCGCGGCGCGCATCGTCGCCGGGTCGATCGCACCACCCAGCGGCCGCCCCCGCCGCGCCCCCCGTCCGTGGGTGGCCCGGTAGGCCGCCTCCGCCGTGGCCCGCTCCGCGCGCTCCGCCGCCGCGCTATGACGATAGGCGCTGTGCTCCAGCACCCGCGCGACGCGCCCCAGGTCGCGCAGGGTATGCCAATGATCCAGCCGCGGCCCCGGCACCCCCGCCGCCCATGGGCACTGGCCCCTCTCCGCTGCGCTCCGACGGTCCAGGCCAGCCCCTGCGCGCAACCCCTCCGCCCCGTCGGCCACCACCCCGTCGATCCGCACGCCGCGCTCCTCCAGGTCCAGCCAGGCGCAGCCCCACGCCGTCTCGTCCCGACGCGCGGCGCGCTCGAGCGTGAGGACCACCCCGTTGCGCGGTTCCACCACCTCGAGCACCGGCTGTCTCCCCGCGTACACCTCGTCGGCGGCCACCTGCCGCGGCCCCTCCGGCGTGGCCTGCACCGCGTCGGCCCGCCGCGCCGCCTCCTGGAGCACGCCCTCAACCCAGCCCACGCTGCGCTCCACCCCCAGCACCTCCGCCAGACACTCCTGGATGCCCCGCACCGCGGCAGGCCCCACCTGGCTGAGCACCACCGCCGCGCGCTCCACCGCCGCGCGCTCCACCGCCGCGCGGTCGATCACCAGCCGCCCATCGACCGTCGGCCGCCCCGGCTGACCAGGGGCCACCGCTCGCTCCATCGCTGCCCGCGCCCGCGCCCGCAACTCGTATAAGAACTGGCGCGACGTGCCCAGCCCAGTTCCCGCGCCAGCCCGCTGACCACCCCGTAGGCACCCTCCGTGGCGAGCAGCACGCTGGCTATCTCCACGCGCTCCGCCGCTGTGATATGCTCCAACCGATCGGGCATGATCCTCTCCTCCGTATTCTGAGATCCTAACACCTCAAGCATACGGCGGCCGCAGGCTCGTGCCCTATCCTGTCATCTTCCTCTCACACTGTCACCCTATTCCTGAACCATGCCGCGCGTGGGGTGGAAATTGCCGCGCACAATGATTTGTTTTCCAGCGGGATCGCGAGCTCCTCAACGCTCTACGGTGCGCAGGACGGCGCGCGCTGGAAATGGTATCTCACCACGTCATCGTCCGCATCCGGGTTAGAGGGGGAGGTCGACACACCAAGCCAACGATGCACGACGACGGGCGCGGGCTGGCAGTGCGCGGCGCAGACAGAGGCGAATTTCCCGGTCGTCTACGTGCTCCCGGACGCAATGAACGCTGACAGCGGCCCGTGGAAAAACGATGGCGCGACGCGCTGCGGGCGCCACATGTGCCAGGTCTACCTGCAGCTAGCCGTCCCTACCGCGCGCGAAGCGCGCGACGACGGCATAGCTGCTAGGGCGGTGCCGCCCGCGCGGTCGCCGCCCGGGTGCGCTCATGATGGCGTCAGAGACAGGGCTATGTAGGTCTCGACAGCGCGGATATGCTAAACGGCCAAGCCAGCACAGCCCTCGATTGATCCGGGCCGCGCGGAGGGCGATGAGGCCGTGCTGTTGTCGCCGGCGAATCCACGGCGGGACCGCTTCCGCCGACGAGACAACACAACGCCGAGGCCAGAGACAAGTCCCAACCCGAGCAACTCGCCGCTGCCCAGTTCAGGGGTGCTCGCGGAGGGAGGCGGCGGCGTGGTCCCGTCCCCATAGACCTCGAATTCGGCGATCTGCGCTCCGGGCGCGCCAGTGTTGCTGGTGGCCTGCACGCGGATGTAGCGCTGCTGGATGGCCGGGAATTGGATCTCCACCGTGTTATTGTTCGTGCTCGGGTCGAACGCATAGTCGGCGGCCGGAACGACGGTGGTGAAGGTCGCGCCGTCGGGGCTGGCAAGGATCTCGAGCCGCTGAGTCCTGCCGCCCCAGCCACCGTTGAGCTTGAGCGTCACGCGCGACACCGTGACGGCGCTGCCGAGGTCGACGGTGATGTTCTGCGGGGACGCGAGGGCCAGGCTCTCCCAATAGGTGTCGGTGTTCGCATCGACCGCGTTGGCGGCCGGGAAGCTGGCGTTCTCGCTGCTGGCCGTGACCGGCCGGCCGGCGGCGAGGTTGCCGACGGTGCTGGCGATGACCTGCCCGCGCACATGTACCTGGTAGCGTCCCGCGGGCGTGCCGTCGGAGACGGTGAGTGAGCCGCCGCGGTCGCCCCGCAGGGTGGGGACGAAGCGAATCGCGACCGCGCAGGACGCGCCCGGCGCGAGCACGTCGCCGCAGGTGGTCGTCAGGGTGAACGCCCCGGTGGCGCTGACCGACGCGATCCGCACCGGCTGGGAACTCGGGTTGGTGACGGTCACGGTCTGCGGGTCGCTGGGCTTGCCGATCTCGTCGGTCACGAACTGCAGCGTCTGGTCCTGGCTGGTGAGGGTGAGAGGGCCGGGCGACGGATAGCCGCAGTGGGTGTCCGACCAGCCGCTGTTCCCGACGCCCTCAGCGATGGTGAAGCCCGCGTTGCAGTCGTAGCGGCCACCGGCCCCGAGTCCCGCGGCGGTGACGTCGCTGAACGTGGCGGAGCCCGGCGCGTTGAGTTGCACCGCGAAGCTGCCGGCCGTGTCGATGGTGTCGCGATCGACATGGACGTTGGTGACCGATGAGCCGAGGAACTGGATCGCCTCATAGGCGCTGTCGGCGATCAGGTTGTCGTCGACGTTGACAACGCCGTCCAGCTGCGCGTCGGCGGCCCAGAACCAGAGCGCGCCCTCACCGATGTGCGAGAACAGGTCGAGCGTGCCGGTCCGCAGCAGCGTGTTGCCGGTGATCGTGGTGGCGCCGGCCAGCGGCACGGCGCCGAAGCGGTTGCCGACGTGTATGCCGCCGCCCTGGACGAGCGTGTCGGCGACCAGATTGTCGCCGACCGTGTTGTCGCTGCCGCCGTAGAGGGCGATGTTGTTGGCCAGGGTGGGGACCTCGACAGTGTTGTGCGCGAAGACGTTCGCGGCGTCGGCGTGGTGCTCGGACCACATTGCCAGACCGTCGTCGCCGGTACCGCGCACGTAGGTGTCGGTGACCGTGGAGTGGGTGATGCCGTCGTGGAAGTTGATCCCGTCGGCGGTTTGATCGAGGATCCGCAGGTGCGCGATGGTCAGCCCGTCGAATGGTCCATCGAGCCAGGCGCCGACCTTGGTGTGCTGGACCCACAGGTTGTCGATGGTGGACTGGGCGAGCGATCCGCCGACACCGTTGACCTGATCCGCATCGTTACGCTCGGTGACCTCGCCAAAGATCGCGAAGTCGGCCAGGTGCACATCCGAGCTCGGAGTCGGCGCGTAATTGCCATAGACGCCTACGCCGGCGCCATGCAGCACGCTGTACCAGGGACCGGCGCCGCGCATCGACACCTTGTCGACGATCAGGTGCCGCGTGACGGTGAAGGTTCCCGGCGGAATCCACACCGTCACGCCCGTGCCCGACGCCGCGTCGATGGCCTGCTGAATGGCCTGGGTGGAGTCGGCCGCGCCGGTCGGATCGGCGCCGAAGTCGGTGACTGACAGCGCGCCGGGGGGCGCGGGCGCGGGGGCGTCGACCTGCTCGAAGTCGGCCAGGTCGATCACGTACCACGGCGCGGTGTCGCCGGCGCCGACCTGCAGGCGGACCTGGGCGCCCGCCGGCAGCGTCGAGCCGAACATCAGGCGCGCGTCGTCGTAGAGCTCGCGCCGGCCGCCGTCGGCCGGGTTGTTCGTCCACGGGTACTGGCCGTAGTACCAGCTGTAGCGAGAGGTCAGTGACAGCGACCGCGCGAACTGCCCGTTGACGTAGACGCCAAGCGTCGCGTCGAGACCCGCGCCGTCGGCGGAGTCGGGAATGCTGTAGCGGACGTCGACCGCGTTGGCCGCCTGTGTGAGCCGGAACTCGACGTACTGCCCGCGCGCGTCAAGCTTGACCGCCCGACGGCCGACCGCCTCCGCCGGCAGCGTGCCGTAGGCCCAGTCGGGACCAATCACGCTCCCGGTCGTCGACGCGTCCTCGGCCTGGTACTCGACGAACGGGACGCGCGCCCCGACCCCGTTGCCGCTCCCGACATCCGCAACCGCGCCACCTTGCCGAGCGGCCTGGTGCTGGTGGCCAGCAGCCCCGCGGGTGCGGCCCTGCGCCCCCACGGGCTGCGCGGCCCCGGCGAAGGACACGGCAACCAGCGCGACCATGAGCGCGCACCGCATTGTCCATCTCATCTGCAGCTCTCCTCCCGCGCCCCGCGGGACGCACACGATCCCGATACGACGATAGCCTCTCGTCGCGCCACGCGTCCCAGAGGGGCGAACGGTGCTCCCGCGCCTTGCACTCGGCGAACAGCCATGCACCCGTCTTAGCCGGAACCAAAACCATCGCCGTGTGTTGTTGTAACGTTACAAACATGCTGTGCTTCTGTCAAGCCCTCGCATTACCTCATCCTTAGATCGCGAGCGCCAACTGCCTCCCCTCTCCAAAGTGTTACACTAGTACGGATTGATACTAGCGCGACATATATGGCCTCGTCGAGGCGTGGAGCGCCCTGACGAGGCCACAATATGCGCCGCGAAAATGTACACTCTTAGATGAGGTCGCGACCCACCAAAAGGCACTTTCATCTATGAGGCAACACGGCCGCAACGGCAAGCCCGGCGTCATCGCCGTGGCACGCGCCGCCGACGTGTCTCCGAGCACCGTTTCCAACGTCTACAATCAGCCCCACGTGGTTTCGCCCGAGCTGCGTGAGCGCGTCCGCCGCGCCGCGACCCAACTCGGCTACGGAGGAGGCGATCCCCTCGCCCGCAGCTTGCGCAGCGGCCGCGCCAGCGCTATCGGCGTGGTCATCCGCGAGCGGCTGGCCTATTCGTTCGACGACCCCGCCACCGTGCGGCTCCTGCAGGGCGTCTCCGACGCCGCCGACCCACACCAACTCGCCCTCGTCATCGTGCCCGCCTACCCCGAGAAAGGCACGACCGACGGCCCCGCCGTCCGCCACGCCGCCGTGGACGGGCTGATCCTCTACTCACTGGCGGCCGACGATCCGCTCATCGAGGCCGCCCGCCGGCGCCACCTGCCCACAGTGGTCGTCGACTCGCCCACCAGTCGAGAGTCCCCCCCGACCGCGGGGTTTGACTTCGTCGGCATCGACGAGCAGGCCGCCGCCGAAACCGCCGTCCGACACCTCCTCGACCTCGGTCACCGCCGTCTCGCCATCCTGAGCCTGCGCCTCTCCGCCCGCGACCGCCCCGGACCGGCCGACATCCAGCGCCAAGCGCGCGCCACCGCGAGCGTCCCCAAAGGGCGCCTCGAAGGCTGCGCCCGCGCGGCCACCGCCGCCGGACTGGACTGGACGGACATCCCCGTCGCGCAATGCCAGATCAGCAGCATCGAGCACGGACGCGCCGGCGCCCACGCGCTGCTCGACATCGCCCCCGACACCACCGCCCTGTTCGCCTTCAGCGACCCGCTCGCGCTCGGCGCCCGCCTCGCCGCCCACGAACGCGGCCTCTCCGTACCCGCTGACCTCTCAATCATCGGCTTCGACGATTCCGCCCCACAAAGCGAAGGCCTCACCACCATCCACCAACCACTCCGCGACAAAGGGCGCATCGCCACCGACCGCCTCCTACGCGCCCTCGCCGGAGACCCGCCCATCCAACCCCGAGAACTTCTACCCACACATCTCGTCGCCCGCGACTCGACCGCCGCCTCACGCCTGTGTTGGCCGCTTGGTACATCTGTGCGAGCATAACGACATACCAGGCCAATTGCGGCGAAACACGGAGTGCAGCGCGAGCGTGACAGCAAGAGGGCAAGACAATGGGTAGCTGGAGGGCTTACCCTGGGGCAGCGGCGTTACCGCATCTCTCTTCACGATCCAGACTCGCCAAGGAGCACTCATGCTGGCTCATGTCCTCCATCGCATCGTCCGCGTCGCTCATAACCTCGCGCAGCAGCTCGAGCGGCGCCTCTTGGCCGCGACGAAGCCGGCTGCCCCTGGCGTCGTCGCGGGAACGCTCGCGACCTTACGCGGAGCAAGCCTGCCCTGGTGGCCGAGAATGCGCTGCTACGTCAACAACTCCTCATCCTGCGACGGAGTGTCAAGCGTCCGCGCTGCACCCCGACTGACCGTACGATCCTTGTCCTGCTAGCCGGACGGGTCCACGCCTGGCAACACGCGTTGCTCATCGTCCAGCCCGAGACCCTGCTGCGTTGGCGTCGGCAGGGCTTTCGTCTATTCTGGCGGCGGAAGTCGCACGCGGTATAGCCACACGCAAGCGTGATCATGCGGCGGACCTCTCGGGTGGTACGGCGGGAGGCGAGAACGGGAGGACGCGCCCGCGCGCGGAGGGTCGCCCACGTCGAGGGGCGGTGGGTGCCGTG
>JAABUH010004750.1_pt1 | contig 10882 bp, 12 predicted proteins | sample 5559121 | NCBI WGS metagenome assembly JAABUH01 (sample SAMN10711871, study PRJNA513364) | rock metagenome | isolation source: Antarctica rocks | place: Antarctica: Victoria Land, Battleship Promontory nord | collected 2015-12-28 | reverse complement strand
ACCAACCCACCCGCCCAACCACTCCTTGACCTTATCCCGTCCCTTGCTCTATCCCTCAGCCTGCAGTACTCCACGAAGCTCTGGCAGGACCGTAACAAGAACGCTAAATGGTAACCGGCCAATTTAGGTAATCCTTAGGTCTTGTAGCCCGCCTAACCCTTCAAGCAAAAGGTACTGTCATACTACTAAATAGTAACTTACCAATTTAGGTAATCCTTAGGTCTTTGTAGCCCGCCTAACCCTTCAAGCAAAAGGTAGCAATGATTAGGAGCTTTACTGATGCTCCCAATCCCGGTTATATAGGCGCCCCAATGTGAGGTAACTGTACCAACGATTTACGATCGTGACATTCCCTTAGGCTCAACTTGGACTAGGACAGCAGATACTCTGGTCAAGAGCTACATGATGCCCTGCATCAGGTACAGCTGCTCCAAATATGTGGAAAGTGTGCAAAGTTCAAGCTCCACTTCGCTGTTGACTCCAACGGAAATAATGATATGCCCACCAAGAATCAGGATATCTTTGCGAACCTTGATTTTGAGATCAAAAGTGGTGGTGACGAGTGAGTGACCAGGCTCAATCAAGCTGATCTGGGGAAGCTTGTCAGCAGGTCAAAAACTGCTCGTCGTTTTTGCTAGGCGCACTGCTCAGGTAATACAAGATCCTGATTCTGGATGAGGCAACGGCAAGCATTGACTCTGCTACAGATTCCGAGATCAGCCGGGTTGTTCATAAGCAATTCCCCAGGAGTGACAATCCCGATAATCGCTCACCGTCTGCGTGTATGTGCAGCCCTTCCTATGATCACCGGTTCAAGCTGATTGCACTTTCCTTAGACTAGCATGCCGTGCAGCAAGATTTTGGTCATGGATAAGGGTCAACTCAGCATGGATCACGCCTTGAGCTGATCAACGAAGATGGAGGGAGATTTCGAAGCTTGTGCATGGCAACAGGCAGCGAGGAGTATCAACACCTGAGGTCATTGGCCGAGCCGCAATCGAAGGATACTTAGAGAGAGTCTTACGACCCGTTTTGTACATGACGACCCGTTTTGTACATGACATACCTGAGCTAAGATGGGAATGCACGATTCGTAGATCGCGTCCGTATCTTAGGATCGCTCAGAAGAAGCGAATGACACGGGCAACGGAATTGACAGGAACAATACCTCCCCTACGCGAGGAGTGACGATGCATGCTGATCCGATCAGTCCTCCTCCATAGCCTCTCTACTCCCACCCGAATCTTCCCGACTCATATCAACAGCCTCTTCCTCTTTCAGCTTCCCCACACCACCTCCTCCTCCACCTACGTTCCCTAAACTCAGTAGACCCAACCCGCCCAAAGCCTGTGCACCAGGGATTAAAGCCTGACCCAAACTAAAACTCCCCCTACCTCCAGCTCCACAGGCGGTACTAGGCGAGGCAGCTCTTGATCGACTCGTCATCGGTCGAGTGTAAGGGTGAGATTTTGTATGTCTAGTTGGCATGGAAGTTGAAAGTGATGAGGGATAGAGAGGGGATGGAGGGATCGGGATGGAGGTGGTTGGGCGGGAGGGCGATAGTGGATAGGCTGGTAAGGTGGTTGAGAGGGATGGAGAGGTACCTCGAGGTCGTTTGTACGGGTCGAAGCGGTCTTCGGCTTGGGCTAAAAGCGATAACAAAATGAGAAATCAGCCGTTGCTTTAATTATACGGGGTGTGAGGAGGGCGACTGACCTTTCCGCTTGCCTGGCCGGACGGATACAGAACCGCCTTGAGATTCGCGATACTGCATCAAACCAGGACTCGACACTGATCCCGCACTCGGTGAACCAGCAAGCTAACCAGATCAGCTTCTATATATCACCCACGTTCCATGGACACCTACCTCTACTCGCTCGATAGTCGGACTTCCCAACGGCGTCCCCACCCCACTCATCCCCAATCCCCCAAAAGCGTTCGGTAACCCCAATCCACTCCCAGGACTAGGAACCATCCCAAACCCCGCCGAACCGAAACTTAACCTCATATTTCCCTTGCCCCAAGGCCCATCCCTCATTGGTGGTGTAGGCTGAGCTTGAGCTTGAACTACCGAACCGGAATTACTCCTACTCTGCCCTGGAGTTGACTTCCCGGACAATTCCATACCCATCGAAGAGGAAGAGCTCGAGGTGGGTCGATCCATATCCATACCCGCTGCGAAAGCCGAGTTGACCGGTTCAGGTTCAGGTTCAGGTTCGGGAGGATCGGCGTCAGGCATGGTCATTTCGTCTGAGTCTGAGTCGGAGGAAGAGGCTCGATTCATCCATGATATCCTTGCCCAGCTTGATCTCCTGCGCATGGAAGGATCATCTTCATCATCGTCATCCCCTCCGACCATCTCGGGAAACCTGCCTCGAGAAGAGCGTGGAGCACGAGGAGTGAGTGGGAGTGCATGAGGATGGGAGAGGAGAAGACGTTGAAGTCGCGCTTCGGAACGCATCTCATGTTCGAGGGGTGATGATTCGGATATGAGGGTCGCGAGTAGCGGTGCGGGTAGTGGTCGACCGGTAAAAGGTGGAGCATGAAAGGAGTTGGGATGGTTTGGCGATGTCCTTCTTGTCCTCGCATCTTCCATCCGAGCTTTCCCTTTCCTTCGACTAGAAGATTGGAGATGATTAGGCATCCACATCAACGGTTCCCCTTCAAGGTCCATCGGACTCTGACTCCCACTCCCTTCCGCCTCAATACCTTCCGACTGAGTCGGCGGCGTACTCGTTGTCAGCCCCTCGATCAATGGCGGTGGAGCGGAAGAAGGTCTCCGTATAGCTTCTTGCATGAGGAATGCAGCCGGACCCCACCGAGGCGCAGGTTGATGTGTGAAAGGATACTTGCTGCTCGATAGGTCCTGCACGACCGGCGGTCCTGATCCTCGTGCAGTAGCCGTGACCTCCTCATTATGACTACCTTCGCTCGCAAAGGTAGCAGTTTGAGCGAGACTGAGCATACTCGGTCGACGTAATCTCCGGGTCGAGACGGTTCCAGCTGTAGGTGGGGAAATATCGACCATCCCGTTGGGGTGAAAGGTGTCCCGGGACGAAGAAGGTGACGAGGAGGATGAAGGGGATCCCATGAGACCGAACGCGTTGATCGTGGTCGCGAACCGAATAGGAGAGGTGGGGTTTCGGAGCGCGAAGGAGGGTGGGACGGACATGGTGGGCGATGGAGACATTTCGAGGTCGTCATCTTTGGTTTGACCGGGTATTGTGGAGATGGAGCCCATGATGAGCGAGCAGAATCTGACCACAGGATGATTCGAGATGACGGCTCGCGCGGGACAGTTTCAAACAACGAGCTAGTCGCCTAGCTATCTTGATGGCATGTTCGGGTGGAAGATGGAGACCGGCTTGTCAGCGGATGACGACCAAAGGGAAGGTCCGTATCAAGGCCTTCAGACCTCGGGTATGAGAGCACGTCGAGCTCTGCCTGAGCCGACGAGAAGGAGAGAATGTCAGTATATGAGGAGAATGGAATGCAGGAATGAGTGAATAGTTCGAGTCTGAGACATAGGAAGGTCCCGGAATCGAAGTTTCATCACGTCCTCCATCCTCACTCCCTTCTCCACGTACACCTTCCATTGTTTCCACACTTTGAAGGGGTCTGCCTATCCAGCCTATCGAGTGTAGAGACTAATCCTTCACCATCCACATCCCCATCATGCTGGAATAAGACCTCTCGCCATGACACCCGTCCCACCTCCAACTCGACCCCACTCCGCCAACCCACAAATAGCCCTCAACGCTTCCCTCTTCCCTTCAACCTCAACACTGTCTTCCCGTCCTTCCATCCACCGAACCAACTCGATGTCATATTTCTCCATCCCGCGGGAAGCAGAATGGGAGGACGCGTGGGATTCTTCTTCAGACAAGGAGGATGGTGAAGCGACGCGTGGGATATCGATATCGAAGCCTAGCTCGAACAAGACATCGGGCTCGAACATGAAGGAGGAGGAAGTGCCAATAGCCGCTTCATGGGCTTCAACGAGTTATCAACATATCTCTGCGCCGAGTCCGCCTAAGAGACCGGGGATAACGACGAGTAAGACTTATACGGACGGTGCGCCTCCGCCTGCGCCTGGAACGGTGATCAATGGGTCAAACGGGTTGGGAGGTGTTGCGAGACTACCTCCTGGTGGAGCTTGGGAGATCGTTGGGACATCTGATGTCAGAGAAGGCGAGGAGGAGGTGGAAGTGGTCAAGGTCGGGAAGGAGGCTGTGAGGGAGGACGTCGAGGATATACTCAGAGGTGGGTAGCTTCACCATCCTTGACGACCATTTCGAAGCTAAGGCGAAGGTGTATGAGCTGACCCATGTGCATACAGACCCATTACAACTACTATCCTCCCTCTCCCTTTCGGCATCAGCGCCGTCTACACCTGCTTCTAATCCAAACCCCAGCTCAACGTTTCCCTTCTTCACCAGTCCATCACAACCCTCAGTGATGAATACAGCTTCTACAGCTTCGACAAACGGCTTCACCTTGACAGAGCCGCCACGAACACCTGTCTCAAGTTCGAGCAGACGAGATCTGGGAAGACAGCGGAGTGTTCGGACCGAACGGAGAAGAGAGAAGTTCGGGCGGGTGTTGAAGGGGAGGGTGGAAGATGGTGGTGGGGTTGATCTTGGTCAGTCTTGCTCGCCAAACAAACGATTTCCGTGTCAGATGAAGTCGAGGCCGGCGCTGATAGCTTGTGACAGCTGAATTGAGGCGATTAGCTTGGTCGGGGATACCCAATGAAGTTCGACCTATAGCATGGCAGCTGCTCTTGGTAATTCAACCCTGTTCAGCTGTGATGTCGCTCATCATGCCAATGTAGAACTACCTACCTCTCCCCACCCAGCCCCGCTTGACGACCCTTACTCGAAAACGACGCGAATACTCACAACTGGTGGAACATACCTTCTCTCGTGGTCTAGGCGGTTTAGATCAGCAAGTCAGTCTACTCCTATGAGATCTTGCGAGCTGTTTGAATGACGTCGAACAGATATGGCATCAGATCGAGATTGACGTGCCTCGCACTCGACCTGGAATACCTTTATGGAGTTGCATCACCGCGCAGCGGGTTGGTCATACCCATACTCGGAGGGGGAATCAGGAGCTGATACAATCATCTGAGCAGAGCCTCGAACGTATCCTTTACGTCTGGGCCATACGGCATCCCGCCTCAGGCTACGTCCAGGGGATCAACGACCTTGTCTGCCCTTTCTTCCAAGTTTTCTTGAACGCGTACATCGGTCAGTATGCATGGTCCTCCCCCCAGCATGACGAGTCGTGTTGCTAAAATGACCTCACGACTGATATCTTTCGTAGACACCGATCCCGAACTCTTCGACGTGACCCATCTCCCACCCTCCGTCCTCGCCGCTATAGAAGCCGATACCTTCTGGTGTCTCTCGAAACTTCTCGATGGGATTCAGGATAATTACATCTCGCATCAACCGGGGATACAAAGGCTTGTCAAGCGGATGGGAGAGTTGGTCAAGCGGATAGACGGTAAGTTTCACCTTATCGCTCATAGTGATTTCAAGCGCAATTGGACGAGAAAAGCGACTAATGTGTATGAACAGCTCCTTTGGCTGCACATTTCGAAGATCAAGGAGTGGAGTTCATGCAATTCGCATTTCGGTGGATGAATTGTCTCTTGATGAGGGAGATCCATGTAAGATGTACGGTCAGGATGTGGGATACGTATCTGGTGAGCTACCTCAATATATTTCCGGCTCGTCTTTTTAGCTGGACGAGTCTGGCGTGGGAACTCTGAGCTTATAAGCTATGATGTAGGCCGAAGGGACGGATGCGTTCTCGCAATTCCATCTGTATGTCTGTTCGGCATTGCTGGTCAAGTACAGCGAGCGGTTACGGGAAATGGATTTCCAGGTGAGCAACGCTTGGACTATTAGATCATTAGATAGTCGAGCTGACTATCTGTCTGTCTCACCTTCTTCCCTTCTCCTCACCCTTATCGCCGTTTGATCGCTTCCTCCGCCTTACTCGCTACAATCAAATCCTTTCGCGGCCATTCCCCAGGAAATGATCATCTTCCTTCAAAATCTCCCCACAAACTCCTGGACGGACCACGATGTCGAGCTACTCCTCTCCGAAGCATACGTCCTCAAGACAGTCTGGCAAGGTGCTGAGAATCATTTCGCGAATCTAGCAAACGGGAATGGACAGGGACAAGGGTTCGGCATGTTGGGCAGATAGGATGCAGCATTATCTCCATCATGGCTAAACGGGGTTTAAGATGCAAGCGAATCGTTCTCGATGCGATGACGAATCATCGGATCTGGATCTGGAGACAAGCCACTAGTCCCTTTGGTCTTTCTAATCCTCTTCATCATGATCTCCACGCCTCGCTTCGTCCTCTACCATGTCAACCTCATGCCCGGCTCCACCGATAGTATCGGAAGAAGCGGTGAACCAGGTGGCGCTGATCGGTGCGGTGAGATTCGGGATGTCCTTGGTTCCCATAGCAAGCACCTACGATGAATATCAGTCTCCGCGCGGGACAGCAGCCGACCAAACGTTGTGTATGTAGCTTGCGCCACGATGCGGAGAAGCTCACCCGTTCTGCCATCTCCCTAGTCGGGTACCCTGCCTTCACTCCTCCATCCAGGTTCTCCACGATTCCTCCAGTCTCTTCGAAATACTCTTTTACTGCTGGTTCCCTTGCTTCCTCGCCCGTAATGACGATCACCCTCGTTCGGTTGTCCAACCTCATCGGTCGAGCTGGGAAGGAGGTTCCTCGTCCTCGCCCTCGGCCTCGACCTCTTCCCCGTGGATAGGGTGTGTATCTCGCTGCAGTTGATGCGGGTATACCCAGAGTGCTCGCCTAGTTCCCCGATCAGCTCAGACTAAAGGGAACAGCATGATAGCCCGAAAAAGAGCAGGAAAAACCCACCTTATCCCTCAAAGCGGACAACTGCGCACTCAACCTCATCAATTCATCCTGCTCACTATTCTCCATCCCATGCTTCTCCAACTCCCTGTCCAGTCTCTTTTTATCACTGAGGTCCCCATTCACTCCATTCTCGACCTTCGGCTTATCCAAACCCTCCAACTCCTTACTCAACTCCTTCAACCTTGCCAGTATAGCCACCTTCTCCTCTTTGCTCCCATCTTTCGCCCTTTTCAGCAAAACCTTCTGTTCAGCCATCATCGTCTCCCTCCTCGCTTGCCTCTCCTTCATCTCCAACTCCGCTAAAGTCGCTGCTAAACGACTTTCCGGTCCTCTCAAAGAAGCGTTGACGACTCCTTGTACACCTGACCCATTCTCAATAGCTTTCATATTCGCCATCAACCCTGCACTCGCTTCCAAAGCCTTCTGTCCCGCAGCTCCTTGACCAGGTCTCGGTCGATGCCAGAGCACTTTCACATGTCTCGATCCGAAGACAGCTTCCTCCGACTTCCAAGCTCGATAAGCCTCGGTATTACTCCCCAAACTGACCAACGCCCTCCCAGAATTTCCCTCCAAAGCAATATTGGTCACCTCCCCGAACTGTTGGAAGTGGTCTCGGATCGCTTGGACGCTAAGTGAAGGCGGTGGGATACCGGTAATGACCAATGTCGTCGAAGTCCGATCCTGGGGAGGTTTGCTCGACCCCCAGAAATCCGCTCGAGAATCACCGGGTGGTGGAGACGGGAAAGGAAGAGACATGTATGGCATACCCATCATAGGCGGGAACCCTGGTGGGGTGTTTATCGAATGAGGAAACCCATTCCCATTCCCCATATGACCATTATGAGGTTGACCGCGTCCTCGTCCGCGTCCTGCACCTCGTGATGCAGGAGGAGGTGGTGGGGCGAAGGGGAATTGAGGGAACATCATATCGGGTGTGGGGATGATGACGTCGTCGGAATGCTCGAAGGGGCAATTGACACCGCGCATGCAGTAGCCGCGTTCTGTCAGAATGCATGTATCAGCTGGGCTCTTGCTTAGACGAGTGAAGCAGACCATGGTAGTCGAAACAATTCTGCCGTCCGGGTTGGACCTGTTCAAGTTGAGCGGAACTATCACCCATCTCGACATCCTTCTCAAGCTCAACATCTTGCGAAGGCGGGCGGTCAGCCGATGGTCCAGCTATAGCTTGATGAGAATGTGAAGCTACTGGCACGGAAGCCACCATCGGAGCTGCAGGAGTGGTGATAGGGGCAGGAGCGGGAGGAGCTGTAGGGCGGTAAGATGAGACGATAGCAGGAGCTGTTACAGGAGGAGCGATGGGTTTCGGTGAAGGAGCTTTCGGCGAGAGGAAGGATTTGTTACTGAGGGTGGTAAAGAGGAGCTGAACGAATGATTGTGCCTCTGCCTGGAGTCAGCCCAGCTTCCTATATCAACCTCTTCGCTTCACTTTCGTCCAGGAAATCAACCAGCTCTCGGGCGATGAACTTGTCAATCTCGTTAGCTGCAGCACATCAGGCGGACGACTGAGCATACCTCCTTCCACTGATCCTCCGACATGACAGCATCGTGCTTGAGCAGCGCGACGATGTAATCCGACAAGACGTCCGGATCCGCATCGCACCTGTGTTATCCTTCATCAGCTCGGTTCCCGTCTTGTTCACCAGGAAAGGGTAGATCGCACATCGGCTCGAGGGTGGTGATGAGCCACTTCTTGAAATCTGGGAAATCGTGTAGTTCGGGATAGGGCATCGTGGCGGTATTGCCGGAATGCTCTGGCAGAGGGGAAAAGATAGTAGACGAGAAACAAGGGGTGAGTGTGGAACAAAATCATGAAAGCTAGAGTGGCGGGAATATCTCCCGGGTTTTAGCGCTGTTTATCCTTCCCAGTCACTGCCAATCAAGCAGTTTACAGAGTAGAGAGCTCACCTTTTTAGTTGAGTAATTTTGAATACTAATCGTATTGCATTAAGAGAGATATATGGCTCACAAGCTTTGGTTTCAGCTGGGCAAGTAAGATATAAACAAGACATGCATCACAGAAACAGTTGGGGAAAAGTACACCTCGAATGCTCCAAACCGATCAACCACTCAAAATCAGATAATAGACAGTGATGAAAATGCAGTGGTAACCGTTGTATGCCTGGTCGAGTAATCAACTGCCATCCCGATGAGGGCGCCAGTTGCAGCCCACTTCATCAACTCGCCCCAAGTGAACAACCCTTTGGAGCTGTTCATTGCCTTTGTCACCGCCACTTCGTGCTCTGAGCAGACAACAAACCCATCCTTCACAACCATCTCCCCACCAAGGGCTTGCTTCTCCTTCTTGAACTTATTGGAAAGCCAGAGCTCATCATCATTTGAAACACAACCACGCCTCCACTCCGCCAGGAGTACCTTTTTGATTGGGATCAGGACAGAGAGTGTCTGCTGCCTCTTGGTCAGACCCTGAGAATCCTTCTCCTTTTGTGACTCCTTGGAACCAGGAGTGGCTTCTGTGTCCTTCAAAGAGGTATTCTGGTTCTTGGAAGGCTTGGCCAGACTCAAACCACTTGAAGAGTCACTGGTGTCTTGCTTGCTCCAAGCGGCATTCTCGTTGGTGTCGTTGCTCATTGCAGAGATTTGGGTGTCTTTGCTGTCATCTATTGGGAGTGGAGCCTCTGAGAAGGAGTCCTTGGTGGGACTTGAGGGTGGTTTGCTTGTCTTGGAATGGGGGCCCTGTTCATTAGTGTATTTGGATAAAGCCATGATGTGGATATGAAAAGTGTTATTGTCAATCTTGTCGGCAGTTGTGGGACAGCAGTAAGGTGAAGTTCTCTTGGGTGGCTATATCTGTATATTTGTCCAGTCAATTCGTCACTGCAGTCGATGGTTGTGCGTATGAAAGGAAAGATTTTTGCAGGTCTGACAAAGGACAGATCACCTGACACACAAGTACGTTGAAACACTTCTTTCCCCCAGAACCTTTGTTTCTTTGGTTGCTGTACTTGAGCTATGAGGTTACGAAAAACCTGTGTTTGCTCCTCCTTCTGAATACAGGTTGTTTGCACAGGTTGACTGCAAGGATCTTCTCATGCATTGGCATGACCGCCATGCGAATCAACACGCTTATTCTCCTCAACACGTTTATTCATCAAACCCTGCCAATCTTTCCAATGTTGCATCAAAGATTTTATGTTTCAAGCCTTTGGCATGTTGTCTATGCATCATGTTTGGTGATAAGTTTTAGGTCTCCTTCATTCTGCATACTATGTCCTATGTCTGTCCTTGTTACCACATCAGTTGTGCCCACGGCTTAGCAATTTCTCCCTCACTTTTAAATGTATCTCATCACTCAGCCTCCACATAGTCAGACGCGTTGAGGCTGTACCTGCGTGATACATCAGGGTGATAGAGGTGGCCTTAATCCACCACTACAGACCTATGTATCTGTTTCCGGCCCCAGACTGACTGATTACGTGACAAAAATCCAAATTTGCAAATGAAGCGGCATCCACGAGTATGTACACTGCCTGACTTACTTGGGGTGGTTTGGAGGACATTGAGTCTCTACAATCGACCTGGTAGGACTGTCGCAGACCTTGGCCTTTGATAGGTAACCTGTCATGTCGGTCGACAACCGACAATATCCTCGATCACGTACGCCAAAATACTTCCGGATACCCGGTCGACTATTTGTCTGTGTTCGACTATTCCGCTCGGCAACTCGACGAGTTCTTACGGTTCGACAAACATCCACGAGGCCTTCATTGTTCGGCGATTATCTACAGTTGAGGGATGGATATATAGGTAGCCACACGTTCATGGGAACTGCCGCTTGCGGCAGGTGAGTGAAAGGCCCAACTCGCGATCCCGCAGAGTCGGATGATTCCCCCATCCGACTCTCATCGCGATTTGAGTTACTCGACGACGTCTCGCTCGATCGACCCCCACCCTCCCGACCCGATCGTGAACGAAGAGACCCAT
>JAABUH010004749.1_pt1 | contig 10883 bp, 14 predicted proteins | sample 5559121 | NCBI WGS metagenome assembly JAABUH01 (sample SAMN10711871, study PRJNA513364) | rock metagenome | isolation source: Antarctica rocks | place: Antarctica: Victoria Land, Battleship Promontory nord | collected 2015-12-28 | reverse complement strand
ACATCAACCAGCCCGCGAGCTTGAAGCTCAAGCTCCGCTCGACCAGACCTGGCAGGGCAATAGCTGCGTCGCAGGCAGTCCTGCAGCAGAGCGCTGACCAATGCCTTGAAGTGGGCGGGCGCCGTGCCTGCGAGGTAGGAGCGCAGCAGGGTGGTGTTCCACAGGCCGGCCGGGTCGCGGGCTGTCCAGGTGGCAAACGCCGCCAAGCTGCTGCGACTCTGCAGCAGCGGCAGCTCGAGCTCGTCCGCGCCCAGCACGACGCCCAGCGTCACAAAGTTGATGACCGCCAGGTGCTGGTTCATGAGGCCCAAGTCCTGGCTCGAATTCGAGCTCGAGTTGGAGTGCTCGGGTCCCAGTGCCAGACACAGCATCGCGCGGTCCCTGCCACGGCACGGCCCGGTGAGCTGCTCGGTGTGGACGGCCTGCGCAGTCCGCTCAAGAAGCAGCAGCATGCAGAGTGTTGCGACAGCGGCTGCAACCCCCGCGCCACCTTTCATGCTGCCTCTGCGGAGCAAGCTGCGCTATATGACTGAGAGGATGGTGGACGTATACACTGTACGTATGGCATGCAATACTGTGAGATAGGGTTAGCTAGGGTGGCGTTATTCACTGAAGTTTTGAGAGGCTGCCCTGGAGTGCATGCATATGTCTCTTCAAGCTCTTCGCTAATGTGGTGACCTGCTATCAGCTAGCCTAACATTCAGGTGGCCTTAAAAGAGCGATACTGCCGCAAGGCAAGCCAGGAAAGCTTCCCCTCTTAACTCAATCCTATTACACAATGCATTATATTTCGCCAACAGACTTGCATCGCCACCCTGTGTGCACAGTAGAGATGGCAAACAGACTGGATGATTGCTTGAGATTTTTTTCCAGCACGTCAGGCTTTAGCATGTTGCTCACCAGCTAGCTTGGGCTGAAGTCAGTGGGCTGGTGTCTACCAGGTAGACTCTACCTGTCTTAGACCCCCACCCAAGCGGACGATGGTGTGAGCCTGCACAGGCGTTAGACGTTATGCGTGAATAATGACGCACCGGATAACGCAACAGACATAGGCGCAAGGCTGACTAGGACACATTGTTGAAAAGAACACGTGGTTGAGAAGCAGCAAGGAGTCCTACCCTACACCTAATATTGACCTTCTAATAGCTCTAATAGCTCAGGCCACAGGAGATACATGTAGCAAAGGCTGAAAATGGCAGGCTGTGGCGCTCGTGAACTGGCACCCACCCTGTACCTACTCCTAGCGTTGGGAGCTGCGCAACACAACACGAAGGAGCAGCTTTGAGGGCTGGTTGCAAACGGGTCCATTTCAGCTTTCAAGCGATGCAGCCCTCGTCCAGCATGTCCCTCTTCAGGGTGTTGTTATCCAGCATAGTGCTGGGATCTGCGCCAGTGCACGCTCTGCACCGAGCGAGCAGGGCAGACGCCCACCACGCAGACGCCGCCTTCAGCGCCTGGCTGCCGCAGTGGTTCACATTTGGCGCCACCGCCTGGCCGGAAAGGCCGACAGCGCTGACTGACGTCCTAGTCGCGCCAGCATTCTTCTCCAAGGCGCGGGAGGACGAGTACGCGTACGAAGAGATGTTTCACCTGCAAGCCGAGGGCGTGTATGTGGAGCTGAGCGCTGTGGATGGTGACTTCAGCCACTCCAAGTTCTTCAGCGGCTCGCTGGGCTGGTGAGTGCAGTGTAGCCACCGCATCGCATTAACTGCGGTGACGTGCTCTGAGCAGCTCGGAGCAGAGTGTGTCCTCTGCACTCACTCCCCAGCTGTGCTGCAGGAAGGGGGTGACAATCGAGGCGAGCCCAGTCTCCTTCCGCCGGCTGGTCCAGAGCCGCAAGGACACCCTCGCGGTCAACGCCGCAATCTGCGCCAACCACACCACCGTGCACTACGTCCACCACGGCGACAAAGCGTACCACGGGCGGCTCGATGGTGTTTACGAGTTCATGCCACCGCACTTCAGGCAGCACTGGTATAATAACGTTGCCATGCCCGAGCAAGCTCTCCCGTTGGTGTGTGCTCCCCTGAGCGCTATCTTTATGAAACTGGGTCTCAAGCACATCCATTTTCTCATTCTTGATGCGGACGGCGGCGAGCTGGCAATTCTGATGACAATTGACTTTAGTGCTGTCCACATAGACGTGCTCTGCGTCGAGCAGGATGGCACCAACCCAGAGAAGGACGGGTTGGTGAGGCAGCTGCTTGAGGAGCAGGGGTACCGCCTGAAGTTCCATTCAGGAGAGACATACGTTGACCAAATAAGCCGGAACGACTGGTATGTGCATGCGCACTTCCAGCCAGTGTCTGCGCCCACGTTTGGATAGCACAGGTACTCATTGCTGTATGCTTGTCCTCTAGTTAAAGGGTGCGGTGTAATTGTCACACAAAGGCAGTGTGCTAGGCATGGATGATGCAGGGCAAGCAAAATGGCTGAGTAGCATCCTTGGCTGTGGATTCAGGGTTCATTGGTGTGTATTGATGAAGAGTGGTGTTTTGCCTGGCACTGTCAGCCTTGTTGCAGACTCCTACTGAACTTTAAGACAAAGCGCCACACACGATATTTTAAGACAAAGCGCCACACAAGCCCCAGAGAGTAAATGCGGCAGCAAATGGCTCTTGTGGTCCACTATACACGAGGGTTGTGTTTCAGATTTTCTGCAATTAAGGAATTGGAGAAGAGAGCCAACAGTCCTTGTTGCTTGCCAGATGTGTGCCCGCGTGTTCTTCGCACATGACACACCCACGGATGCATGGCCCTTGCTGCGCACGGATCATGCTGGACATTGCTGAACTCACGCTGCGTGAGTGGGAGCGCGGAGGCCTGCCTTGACGGCCTGGTGAGGTGTCATCCAGCTGGGTCAGTGTTACATACTTCCGCCTGCGTCTCTGGCCCTCCCGACGACCGGTGTTCAATAAAACACTCAAACGCACGCCACAGGGCCGACACAGAGTCCACTTCTACTAGCAGCCAGGGCACTCTCGTCTGTGCAGCTGACGCGCAAGTGCGGGTTGGGCCATGTACAGGAGGCCAATGCTGAGGAGGAAAGCAGCACCCCGGAGCAGCAGCATACAGTCTGCGCCCTGCATGCGCAAGCACTTTGCTCGCACTGCGACCGCAGCCGCAGCGGGCACAGCCGCTGGGCACGCAGTCTGGACACACCTCTGGATACACACTCCCCCACATCCACCATGTGTGTATGCGCCTGCCTGCTCCCGTCATAAAGCTTAAATGCCAAAAACACGTCCGACAGGCCGCTCGCACCGCCAGGGAGTCCCCCAGAACCAGCGCTCAAAACTGTGGCCCGGCAGACTCCCCCTGCGGTTATGCTCGCCCTACAAGGCGGACAGCTTCCGGTACTGCTCGTCCACCGAGCGGTACAGGCGGCCCTTGTCGTTGCGGTACGCGGTCTCCATGATGGCCAGCATGGCGTCCACCTGGTGGTGCGTGATGGTGCACGTGCTGGCGATGCGCTTCTTCTGCTCCGGCAGCCAGGCGCCGCCCTGCAGCCGGCTCTCCATCTCCGCATAGTCCAGCACGCAGATGGCCTTGTCCAGCTTGGGGCCGTGCACGTGCAGGATGTAGATCTGCCCGCCCGCGTCCCGCGTCCACTGCGTCTCGGGCGGGTTGCCCCCTGCGCGCCAGGCCCCTTGGGCGTCAGGGGCGGGTGCCCGGAGGAGGTGCAGCACTGGCGCTTCAGGTGTGCAGGCCGGGGACGCACAGTAGGGCCGCCAGTTGAAAAAGTGCGGCAGCGCCGTGAAGCTGCTCCCCGCGAACTCCGCCTGCGAGCGCGCGCGTCAGCTCAGCAGCGGCACTGGCGCTGGGGGCGCGGCCTGGAGTTGGGTGGGACCACCGCCCAGGCCCGCACCATGAGCGTGTTGTCGAGCGCGCTGAACTTGAAGTCCTTGGTGACTGCTAGGCCACCATATCGTCGAATATCATCGACATGGCGGTCACGTTGTAGTAGCCGATGCCCGCGTTGGGGTCCCACGCCCCCGCGCTGCGGGCCCCAGCACGCGCGCCGCTCACAGGTGCTTCTCGTTGCCCATAGACAGCAAGGCGGGGAGGCGAGAGCGCGCGCACCCGCTGACGCTCAGCAGCGTGGGCTTGGCCAGCGTGCAGGAGTCGAAGTTCCGCAGCCAGATGGTGTCCAGATCACCCCAGATCACATACTGCGTGTCCACCTGGGCCGCGTTGAAGAGGTGCCTGTTCTCCTTCACGATGAGGTGAATCTCCACGCGCAGGTACGTGCTGATCACGCCCTTGATCCAGCTCCACTCGTCCAGCGCTGCGGTCTTGTACACGTGCTTGCTGATGGTGAGCTCGTGCTTGACCACAGTGGCCCCCAGCGCGGTGAACGCTCGCTTGGTCCTCTCTGGGACGTCGTTCAGCGTGACCACCACCGGCACGATCGAGGGGCAGTTCTCGCGGATCGCACGCAGCGCCACCTTGAGGTGGTTTTCGTACTTGTTTGAGCTCTCCCCAAGGTACGCGGCCTGCTTGCCTGCACGATCCCGTGCTTTATGAAAGGCAGGCCGTGTGTCGCGGGGAACGCACACTGCCCGCTCCAGCTTCGCCAGCACAGACACAAGATCTTCTACTGCACGAGCTAGTGTCAGGCGCACCGTCGATTGTGGTAGCCTGGAACGCAAAGAACGCGATCACCTTCCTGCACTGCTTGACTATGTCCTGCTTGCTCGCTTGCGCGGGCTGCGCGCTGAGCACCGCGCCGCTGACAACGAGCAGGGCCACAGCAAGCGCCAGCCCTCCGCCTGCCATGGCAAGCCCCGCCTAGCTGCGTATCAGCTCGCCCTGGAGGTGGGCGCCTTGAGTTTGCATCGTGCTTCTATACTTGAATATGCATATATTTTCTTCTGCTGTTGTTGACATCAGCATCCCACCCTACCTCGTGCATTTTTTGCTAGAGGCGTATTAGAGATACGTGCGTTAGAGAAAATATAGCTAATTGTAATAGCTGTGTACAAAGAGAGTGGGACTTGGGCTCACAGACTAGCCCGTGCTTCCCAGGCTATACCCCTTTCGTCTAGTGGCTTGAGCAGCTGCAGTACAAGAGCAGACGCGAGCTGAAGTCCCCGCATCTCAGCACAGTGCAGCTCAGGCGAAACGCGTTGCTGTGGTGGCCGTCGAAGCATGCTGGCGCGGCAGTCACCACCTTGCAGCCCGCTGGCCCGAACTTGGCAGCCTTGGCACTGGCTTAAAACCAGCATCCACGTGTGCACATGTGCCTGCTGCTGCACCAGTCGCACCCGGCGCAGGAGGAGGCTGCTTCTGCTGCAGCATCACTGGCGCCTAGAACACTTCCCACCTCCAGCCCTGCCTAGACTGGTAAGTCTCAGCAAGCCGCGGCTGCATAAGCGCTTATACACGCTGCGCACTGCACTGGCGCTCCAGTTTGACCGCAAACGGCGCACCTAGCGCGCGGGCCGCGAGTGTTGGACTGTGCCGCGCTCAGTGGAGTAGGGAGAGGGTGACGTTGGGCACGCTTGTGACAAGATGAGCCAGCGCCTGGCAGGGCGCTCGAGGGTACCCCAGAAGCGGCGGCCTCCATGCTTCGCCCCCGCGGCACCGGGAAGCGTGCTGACAAGCCACACACCTCGCAGGCTTCAGGCCCGCTGCCAGCGGCGTGCGTGGTGGTTACCTGAACACAAACGCTTGTACTACTTCAGGTGAGCGCTCTTGCACTGTAATGGAGCATCAGGCAGCAGCAGAGCCTCTGACAGCCAGCACCATGGCCGAGGCTGGCCCGGGTGAGCTTGGCGCGGTGGCGGCAGTGATGTAGGCGGCCATGGCAGCCACGGTTGGGTAGTCAAATGTGAACGTGGCAGCCAGGTCCAGACCAAAGGCAGAGCAGACCGCGCTGCGCAGCTCCACGGCTCCCAGCGAGTCCAGCCCAGCCTGCCTCGCGCGGGCGCCGCTGGGCGGCCTGTTGCTCGGGGCCGCACGCAAGCAACGGCCATGTGCCCGTCCTTGCGCACCTCCATGAGGGGCTGGTGCGGCGGCGGCACCATGCCAAGCACGCCCAGGATGCACTTGTGTAGCACAGCATCAATGCCGGACGGCCCCAAAGAGCGGCTGGCCGCTGAGCAAACAGGGTGCTCGTGCGGTGAAGGCGCTCCAGCGCCAGGGAGCGGCCTGCCAGAATGCAATTTCGCCACGACCTCCGCCGCGAGGTCCTGCATCAGTGCATGGCCCTGTAATAGTCTGCAGGCGCGGCACTGTGCAGCGCAGTGAGCAGAGGACGATAGACCAGCCATCCTGCCTTGAGGTTGGGGTAGTCGTAGGCCGCCGTCGCGGGCAGGGTGACGCCAAAGTGCGTTGCTATCGCATCACGCAGCTCCAGCGCTCCCAGAGAGTCCAGGCTTGCAGTTGTGAGGGGCGCAGTTTCGGCGGTCGTGCCCGAGATGTCGCACACCAGGTTCTGCAGGCTGGCCAGCACGGCCTGCGCAGATGAGCTTGCGCTTGACAGCGGGCGTGCGGCAGGCAGGCATGCACAGCACCGCCACACCATGACAGCAGATCGCGCCTGCATTCGGGGCTGGGAAGCAGCCTGAGCCTCGCTGCACATGCCATGCGGCTGATGGGATGACGGAGCATGCTGCTGCAGCAACAGGCCCGAAGAAAAGAAGTGCAGGCGCTGCTGGCGGGCGTCCAGAGCCGCTTGCCAGTCCACAGCTGCCACCGCTTGGACGCGTCGCAGGCCGCATGCCCCCAGCATGGCACCTGTGCATTGCTTTGCGCCCTTTGCTGAAGACATGCTCTCTATGACGCTGTGCAGAGTTGCGTCAACGGTGTGAAGACACGCACCGAGTGCATTCAGTCCACTCCATGGGCTGATCAGGCGGAGGCCGAGGCGGGTGAGGCGCTTAGCCAATCCGGTGGACAGTGCCGCCATGCCGGCGCCCGCCCAGGGTCCCCACTGCACGCTTGCCACTGCCAAGCCCTGCCAAGGTGCAGCATCGCTGAGTGCACAGTGTGACTCGGGAGGCAACATGCTCAGAGCGCCTGCTCTTCGCGGCCACTTAGGACTGACGCCAGACTCTACCGAGCGCTGGGCAGGCACATGGCGGCGCATGCGCGATGCGCACCATGGTTCCAAGAGCCTCAGCCTCTCCGTCAAGGGCGGCGTTGGCCGAGGCGTAGTTTACCTGCCCCGCCGATCCCAGCAGCGCAGCCATTGAAGAGAAGAGCACTGCTGATTCGAGTGGGCAGCCGCGCAGGCACTGTCGCAGCATGGCGCAGCCACCAGCCTTTGGCGCATGTACCGTCCGTAGAGCCAAGGCTGTTTGCTTGGACAGCAGAGCGTCATGCAACGCGCCACCTGCTTGGCGCACACAGACTTGAGGATGCCATCCATCATAGCACACGCACTGCAGCCCAGAGTGCTCCTGCAGGGTCCACTGCCGTGGGATCAACAATGTGCAATGAGAAATCAGGAAGGCGGGCCCGGCCGCACCTGCATGGATGTAGGTGGAGGGGCTGAACCTGACAAGCTGGCGCCTGTCCTCCTGAGTGCCCAGGTCGCAGCGCGCTTGCACCGCCACGCACCGCCAGGATGCCAGGCCAGCAAGGGGTGGGCCCAAGGCGTGTCGACCAGACCGCCCGGTCTGCAGCAGGCGAGGCGTGCGGCCGGCGGCCCAGACCGTCACCAGGCGCCCCAGGGCCCCCAGGCCGCCAGTGACAGCCAGTGCCCCTAGGCTCCCTGCTGGTCGGGCGCGGCACTCTTCAGGCCTTTGGACATGCACGAGTGCTGGCAGGCATCAGCCCAAGGTGTCTGGGTCCCCCCAGCGCGCACAAGGCCGCATGGCGCCCAGCAGAGCCTGTGCGAGCACCGGCCCTGAACAGTGAGAGCGGTGCATGCACACCTGGCACGGGTGGCGTGTGCAGCGGTCGCACAGGCAGCAGCAGGGGCGCTGACAGCACGCCCGCATCCGCTGCCACGCCAAACTGGCTGCCGACGAGCTGTGCTTCTGCGCCAGGGGCTGCCAGTGCCGCTTGGGCGCCGCCACACGCCGCCACGGTGGCCGAGGTTTCGACCGCAGCACAGCACAGCAGCGCTCGGAGGGCTTGGCTGACGCATGCACCTTCTGTCGCAAGACAAGAAGCTGGCAGCGAGGGCGGCGCTTGCGTGACCAGCAGCACGCGTGCACCTACGCGGCGCACAGCCGTTAGCGGGAGCATCGACTATCCATGCTCAAAGTTCATTTCTGCTCCACACAGAGACAGCAGGCACAGCACCTGGCGGCGTGCAATGCGTCTGCAGGATGCGCAGGCCGCGCTGGCAGGCCTGGAAGACCGCGGACACGCTGGCAGCGTCACCGGGCAGCAGTGCAGGGCATGTCTGCGCCCCGCCAGCATGCGTCCACCGCCAGAAGCTGTTCTGCTGCCGCAGGCCCGCATGAGGCTCGGCGGTCACGGTGCCGTGTACTTGCCACACTACCTCGTATTTCAACTTCTGCTGCCCAGCAGGCAGCCCGTGGCGGCCTTCCACATTGAGAAAGCGTGCGACTCAGTGACTCGGGTCAGGTGTGCATGGGGCAGTTACTCCCTGTCGATGGCAGATGAAAGCAACAGCAAGTGAGCAAGAAACAGGGACCGTGCATGCCTGCCAGGCCCAATGCCAAGCTCGCCCTCGATACGTGCGTGTGCAGGCCCGCAAGGGTGGTAGGACTGCCGCTCTCTGGCATCAACCAGTGTGAAGTGAGCCTGCTTGCGTCTGCTGCAGCACTGCTGCCGCTGCCATCGCTGACTGCTGTCCAGGAGCATGCCCTTAGCGAATTTCCAGGCATTGGCGCGCACACAGCGTCCAGTGCGCCTGAGGCACAGCGGGGGGTGAGCTCTGCCCAGGATTGCAGTGTCATTGGCTTTCTTGCGCTGTTGCAAGGCATGGAAAAATACCTGAGCGCACCTGGGACGCGGAGCAGCCCGTCAGGCGCGCCTGTGAGCACGCCGGCGTGCATGCCCGCATCCATTGCTGCTGGATGACACAGAAAGCCGCTGCCGCCACCCTGCGGCGGGGCCACGCGTGCGAGCGGGCCGGTGCACGCCGCAGCAGGCACGCGGCACACGCAAACCCGCCACTGCAGGCGCCCGGCGCCTGTGCTGTGACCTGGCCCAGGGGCCTCGGCAGGCATCCTGCAGAGACACCTCAGGTGCGTGCTCCATGCAGGCGTGCCGGCAGCCGCGGCTCTCAGCACGACCTCGCCCGCCCCGCCCGCAGAGCTGCTGCGCGTCCAGGACACCGCAACGGATGTGCGAGGCAGCGAGGCCTGCAAGGCGGGCAAGCCTGTGAGCGCGTTGGCGTCACAGCTCGTGAGGTCAGCAGGAAACCCAGGGCGGCGTGTACCTGAGACAGCTGCAGCGCGGCCGGGATGCTGCAGTGCGTCAAGACGGGCGCCGGGCGGCCGGCGTCACCGGCCAAGCTCCAGCAGGCTGCCAGCGCAGCCTCCAGCATGCCTGCGCCAGGCACGAGCACGCGACCGACCACCTGCGCTTCGCACCGGGTGCTGCGTGTCAGGCCAGGTAACAAACATCAACCAGGAGGCGGTCATGGCTCTTGGAACATGCGCGCCTTGTGGTCCAGTAAAAAGGACAGCTTGGGGTGGTCTAGCTTGGCGGTGAAGTCTTGCATGCCCGCATGCGGCAGCCCGCAGCCTTGCAGCAGCCAGTGCTGAGGCGGCGCATACCAGGTCCAGGAGCGCCGCCAGGAAGGCTCCGTGTGCGTTCCTGCAGCCACTTCACATTTGCTTCACCGGCTCGGGAGATGCAAGAGTGCACAGGGATGCACTTGCTGCGTATGGCCGAGCTGTGGGTGCTTATCAGCACCTGCACGACGCATCGCCGCTGACGTGCTGCACAGCACTGCATGGGCGTTGGTGCCCTGGAAGGCGAAAGCGCTGATGCCAGATATGATGTCGCCGGCTGCAGCTGGAGCTGCACTTCTTGGAGCGGCCCAAAGAGTGGCAGCGCTGCTGTCCAAAGCCTCGCAGACGTGTGCGTTCATGGCGCGCAGGTGCGCGATGGGCTGCTGCTGCATCGTCTGTAAGCGCGCAACCGCGGCGTCCAACCCAACTGCGCCCGCTCCTGTCTCAGCGTGGCCGCCATGCGACTTGGCGGCTGCGAGCTCCAGCGGGAAGGCACCTAAAACCGGCTGAACCCTGTCATGGAGGGTGCTGTAGTTTCCATGCAACACCAAAATGCCGCACTCGGCTGCAACACGGCCAGGCAGTTTACAGCATGCAGCAGCGCCAGGCCGTGTACCAGGTCCACGGGCGCCCTGTACTGCTGCGAGGGCCCCCAGCTCGATGGGGTCGCCCAAGGCGGTGCCAGTGCCATGGAGTTCCAGGCTGGCAGCCAGCCCTGGCTCCAGGCAGCTCTCCCGGAAGGCAGCCCACATCACCTGCGCTTCTTGGAAAGGCTCGAGGTGCGCTGCTGACGGTGAAGCCGTGCGATGCAGTGCATGGGCAGAGCGCGGCACGCCTGCTGCTGGGAGGGCCCGTTGGGCGCCGTAAGGCTGCTGGACCGGCCGTCCTGGTTCACAGCACTGCCACGCACAGCGATGTCCAGGAGCGCCGTAGCGCCGCGGGTAGGCAGGCTGTCGGTAGTACCGGCCCTGCGTCTGCAAGGTGTCCAGACCAGCTGCGCTGCGGCACAACAGGCTGTGAGCGCACGCACAAGCCACGCCCGCACCGCAGGCCGATGCACACACACGCCTCCGCCCGCACATAGCCGTCCGCGGCGGCATCGAGCGTCTTGCAGCGCCCGTCTGGTGCCGTCATACGCGCCGCCACAAACAGGGCGGTCGTCGGCCAATTCATAGGCAGGTTGACACCTGCTGCCAGGCCCACGCTGCATGCGCCCGGCCC
>JAABUH010004748.1_pt1 | contig 10885 bp, 8 predicted proteins | sample 5559121 | NCBI WGS metagenome assembly JAABUH01 (sample SAMN10711871, study PRJNA513364) | rock metagenome | isolation source: Antarctica rocks | place: Antarctica: Victoria Land, Battleship Promontory nord | collected 2015-12-28 | reverse complement strand
TTGGAGGGAGGAGCTCCAGGGACAGCTGCAGTCGAAGCAGAGGGTCTGCATGTCAGTGAAAAGAAACACGATCTGGAGATCCTGGCTGAAGCTGATGAGGAACTTGTACTCAGCAGGCTTTTCTGTAACTCAGATGCCCTGCCTCAAGGCACTACAATTGAGCTCAAGAGATACATTGATCGCTGTTACAAGAACAATGAGACACAGCTCAGCACATTGTCCTTTGATGGTTGGGGCAATGATCCAGTGCTGTTCAAAGGGCAACTTTTGGGCAAAACTGATGAGGTAGTGACCCTGCAGTGCAGCGCTGTGGTAAACATTGCGGCACTCAGGAGGCACAAAGGCGAGAAGCTGCTTGGAATCAGAAAAGGACTTAGCAATTTGTGGACGAAGGCATCTCCCCAAGTTGTGGTTTCAACAGATAGGTACATCAGTCAAGATGTGAAGCTCTGCAGAGCACCAGCCAAGATAAGTACAGAGCAGCTTTAGAGCTGTGGTTGTGCCATCTGCTACAGCTTACTTTTGTCCCCTTTCCCATTTGTTCCATCTGTGGCTGACAAGCATCCAGAGTATGTGCTCACCGTTGTTGTGCACTGTAAGACTCTCCTGCTGGTTCAGTGACTGGGTGGCTTGTGTTCGTGAACTATTGTGGCTTCTATTTGTGTACTGATAGTGCGCAGTGTTGTGGCACATTCCATGGTGTCACAGCATGTCAATAGCCGTTAAACACAACAGTTGTAGCAGCTGAATTGGCAAATTTTGGAAGTGTCAACACAGGTATCATGGGCTAGTCTCATGCAGGGAAATTTAGTCCTGCACAGTGTCAGCAGCATGCATAAAAATGTAAGTGTATGTGGCCACTTCTCACTAGCGGCATGCATGTGTGCAGTTCATTCCTTGTGAGTCTGCACAGTCAAGATGCCCTGCAAGATGAAGGCACCGCATGGCAATGCATGCTTGATGTGCCAAAACTGTGCCTCAGGAAGAATCAGGGGCGGTGGGCACTTTCTTGACACTCAAAACAGTGTGTGTCAGTGCAGTGCATCGTCGCAGCAGCAGAGCTGAGAGCACATCTGGGTGAGCGGAACCTGCTAGCAGGCCTACGCTCCATCTCCAGTCTGACTCTTGGCTCTCAGTTTACGATCGCTCCTTCTGGCACATGGCAAGTCGTTCGGCGAGTTCTTCACAATAGAAAAAGTCCCTTGGCCTGCGTTATCTTTTGCCGTTGCAATTCCTTTCGCGAGAATAACACTTGATGCGACACTTTTCCAGGTCTGCTTTCGCACCTGAGGGTGTCCTGGGGATGTCATCTGCTGAGATCATCCGCAGCGTGCCATTTAGCGTGTCATGCAAATGCATCTGACAGTCTCTGCATTGTCGCATAATTTGAAGCACGCTTAGCAAGCACCATACAGCCACTTTAGATCAACTGCATACATGGTACAGGTCATCGGTGCACCACTTGTGCTGCCAAACACTAAAAAGACAAACCTACCGGTGACCGAGGACGACAGGCAGACCTGGGTGAAATTCAAAGGTCAAAACCAGCTTTGTATGTGCTCTTTGTGCTGGCTTCATCATTCCGAACTCTCCACCGTGTAAACCTGTAGAGGCATTTAAGTCACCGTCTACCTGACATTCACTATCTGAGCGATCTTAGTGAGCTACAGGGAAAAGTATGGACTTCTGCTTCTCTGAGCTGTCTTCTGTCTCCTGCACTGTAAATGTTTTCCTGAACAGCTTGCTGCTGCAGCTTCCTGACCGACACCAAATATATCACTGGTTGGGCTGCACAAAGCTGCCATGTGACTGCCCCATCTCCCAGAGGCTGCAGCTCTTGTACATGGCAGAAATGGGATGTTATCTGCAGATGTGCTGCCCTGCATCCTACTCGAACATTTCAAGGTCATGACACCGAGGATTTGTTGATGTTGAGCTTGTTGACAAGCAGACTTACTTGATGGTTTGTGAATGCCACCATCTGTTTCGTATTGACTGCATGGTGGAACTCCATATTTGATAAGTTCCTTCCAAGCCTGTGTAGCTATTGTTGAGATCTTCGTTCAAAGACAGATTTTGTTATTAGTGCGAGCTTTTGCAGCTCTAGGTGTGTCCATTCCCTTTATAGAGGCTGTGGTGGTGCAGGCAGTTCCCAGCTTGATATTCTGGGAGCTGAGACGAAAAGACTTCTGGGAACAGATAGCGCATCACCTGGTCACCCTCTTCCTCATTGTGTACTCAAGCCGGCATGCTTCGAATCTGTGTGCCTCCTATGGTGTGCACAGGCCATTTGTCTCGGTGTGGCTCGCTGTGCCGTTCGTAAAGACGCCTGCCTGAGGCCATCATGACAGGGCGCAAGCTCATTGCTGTGCACACAGAGGGCAATGCATGTAAGCTTGCTGTGCTGATGCAAAGGCGCAAGTACAAAGCGTGTTGGTGCGTGACATAACCACAGCTTTGTGCATGCTGACATCAGTGTTGGAGTAGGCTTGGCTCATTGCAGGTGGTCCTCTCACCTTAGCATTCCTTTGTGGCACGCAGCTTTGTGGTGCACAGGGTTGCTGCTGTGCGGTGTGCTGTGTACGTGGCGCTGCAACCTGTGTTTGGGTCGTAACTTGATGGACCGTGACTCAACCCCATGAGTGGGGGCTGCATGGTCATCGTGGTGCTCTCAGATGTTACTTCCAGCTTTACATTGATGTTGTGTGCAGCTCCATGAAAGTGGGCTGCATGGTGTTCCTGGTCCATGATGTGAATGACATCTTCATGGAGGCAGCGAGGTTGGCCAGATATGCCGGCTGCCAAATCCTGTGCACTGTCCTCTTCGTCATCTTTATGCTCAGCTGGTTTGCTTCCAGAATCTACTACCTGCCTGCCTACATCATCCGCAGCTGTCTGACAGAGCCCGTCACGGTGAGGAGCGCTCCATCTTCCACCCTTTGCTGGCAGCAGACAGCCCACCATTTGCATCATCCAGCACCCACATGGGGAGCCAAGGGCCTGCATGGCTCAATGTTTGTAGCAGCGCAGTCATTCCCTTTTTTCCCCTTCTTCCCGAGCCTGAAGTACCAGCAAATTGCTGCTTGAGGCAGCCTTGGCCTACAAATTACTGCGGCAAGCCTCAGTGTCACGCTTGCTTGGTTCCATGCCTGCCAAGGCCTACTCAACTTGCATCAGACACGCACTCGCACCCTGCGTCATGCGCTGATACAGCAAGCGGTCCAGTGGCAGCTAATGCACAGCCAAGCACACAGCAGTGAAGGGCCCCTTGGCTACTTGCTTTGGAAGCACAGCATGGTCAAGGGACAAGTAGTGTGCAGTTACAAAGGCAGCAGCAAATGCTGGTATGTTGGTGTTGTCTGACAGTAGCAGTGGCAGGCACAGGGCTGAGCGCCTCAGCAGTGTTCACAGTGTCTGGTGGGGATGCTTACACAGCACACCATGTCAACAGAGGGCATGGATCCATGTTAGCAGTATGATGCAGCGTTTGCATGATGAGGCGCCAGATGTGGTCACTTGAGCTGTGGGCCTTGTTTGCATGTGCTTGCCTCGGCCTATGCTGTTAATGCTGTAGCTGAGGGGCGTGTGAGGCGCCGTCCAGCTGACCCTGTGCGCAACGCTCCTGCGCCTGCTGCTGCCAACCCCCCTGCACCCCCTGCTCCTGTTGCTGCACCCCCAGCTGCTGCACCTTCCCCACCTCCAGCCCCTGAGCCAGCCCCCATGTCTGCTGAGGCAGCAGGTGCTACCCCAGCCTCCCTTTTTGCACTAAGAGCTCAAGCTGCAGCAATCATCATCGATGATGACAGTCTTGCTGAAACCAATGGTATGCATGTTCTTGTTGCCTGCATGTATGGTGTTTTTAGTTTGATATAATGCAATGCATGCAGACTGGATGCGTTTCATCAGCCGCTTCATTGGCCGTGACATGACCAGGGAGGTCGAGCGTGTGCTGTTGTCTGTCCCTGAGTGGAAGCGGGACATCATTGTCTCAGCTCACAGCGCACTGATGGATGCTGTACTTGGTGCCATTGACATGGCACACAACGATTCCATGCAGACCTTCGGATTGCGCAACTAGAGCACGAGCTGTCCCTGCTCATGCATTGCTGGTGGAAAGAGGCGCCTTTTGGTGACATGCGCAGCCCGACCTTTTTAGCGGCACAAGCAACCCTGACAAGGCCAGGTTGTTATTTTGTGATGTACTGTAATGACGTGTTCCTGATAGATGTTTGCCCAGTATAATATAGCATAGGTCCTGACACTGTACTATCTTGCCTATGACTCACTTTTCTGAGACTTTTTTCATTTCTGACTCAGTTCTGATTCTGATCTGAGCTTTTTTCCATTCATTTGCTTTTAAAAGAATGTTCTCTCTTTTTTTGCATGTTCAGATCTCTGCTTCAATATCCCTTTTTTGTAGGACATCTGCCTTCGAAGAGGCAAGCACATCAGCAAGCAGTGCTTCAGGGGTCCTACATTTAGTTTGAATCGGCAGCTGGAAGTCGCCGCTGAATGTATTAGGATGTTTCCCGCCTGCGTAGGATGAACACCTGTTGCTATGAGAACAAAGTTTAGGCTCAAAATTCTTGAGCATTGCGTGATCTGTCCTCAGACTCGTCTTCTTCATGTAGCCTCAATCTGAACACATGCAATAGCTGACATTGATGCACTTGAGGTGCTGCACTATTGGCTGTGACTTCAGCGCCCCGGTAGAGGGGTTCTCTATCCAGAACACGGCAGGCTTGAAATAGCCCACGATCTGCAACACCTTCTCAACATTCTTGTTTGCTGGTGGAATGTCTCGTGGCGTTGCTGCTGCACATGTCCTGGCACAGCTATACATCTGACAGGGCACACTGGCTGCAATGATGTCAAAGGAGTCAGGCTTAAATTGATTGCAGTCCCAGTCATGAATGTCACAGAGAATGTCTGGCTTACTGAACTTGTCTTAAATGTCCAGGCTGACACATTCAACGTCACCATCAAGCAGACAAACCTTTTTAACAGACCTTGTTCCACTGAAAAGATTTAGCACCCTGATCTTGTCCATGTGTTAAAACGTGCTGCTAGCCCTATCACTACCAAGAGCCTCGATTTTCCTTTTCTGGATGGTCTTCTTCCTGTTGACCCTATGCCTGTCATCCCTCGCTGTCTTCTTTGCATAATATGCCTCTGGGTGCTGCAAACGCTGACATCTCGCTGCCACCTTATCTGGCTGGCTGTCTTCTTCGCATCACCCACAATGACCAGGTATGTCTCTTCTTGGATGTCTTGGGGGTCGGCCAGCATCTGCTAAACTGCTGGATGGCTTTGCTTATGATGTCATCTGCTGGCTAAAAGAGAAAATACTCAGGAATCGAAACCTGTGATTGAGTTTCTTAGCACAGCATATGTTACCTTGGATAATCAAACAGCAGATGCAAGTTCTCCAGGTGGATGGCTGTACATACTTCTTTCTTGTTGCCGATGTAAGGCCAGCATGCCTTGATGTAAATGGACCTGGGCAGCTTCTTCTCCCATTGCTCCTTAAGCTTCAGCAGGCTGGCTGAGCTGGCAAGGATTGGCATATTTCTCCCCATTGTAGATCTTGGGCCAGAGGTATTCCAAGGCATCATCTATGGGGATCCACCCTTGTGTGGCGCTCATTCTGTCTTGAATCAGCCTGCTTTCATGCTCGATCTCACTCTTTTTGCTGTCATTTGTGGGGTAAACATAGCGGTTTTGCATGAATCTCACAATTGCATTGGCCATGAGCGTTGCTGCTTCTGAGAAATCAGGAAGTTATGTATGTCTGTCGACGACAATGTCGTCGGTTGGTTTATTAACCCTTAACAATGTCAGCGGCACATTAATAATTTATTAATATTGTTAAGGGTACCCTTAACAACCCTTAATAATTCCAGAGACATGCTATTCGACGTTTTCTGGTGCTGCTGAATCCATAAAAAACCTTAATAATGTGCGAATCTGACACCTTCATGCACTTTTTGGGTATTACAAGGACACACAGACATCAGCGAATCAAGTCAGACCTGAATGTGTCAAAAGAACGTTTTAGCAGCAGTAGATGACAGTGTTGGAAAGCTTGACTGTCCAGAATGCTGCAGCAGTGGTCCAAACCATAGAAATGTGCAAGCAGACATGGATGATGCTGATACAAAATGCCTAACAAATACACAGAGGTGCAATGCCTAGAAGTTGCTAACATTGTCATCAGTCAGTAATGGCATCAGAGCTGATCCAAAGATGCTGCTCATAGGCGCCTTTCATAGCGTCTGACACTCCAAGGATCTTGGTGCTGGTTCCAGCATGAATGCATGCAATGCAAAATGCACCATAGTGCGATTTGTTCTGTTTCTGTGCACTTTTTGTGAAGAATGGCCATAAGCTGCCAGTTGGTCTGCCAACTGCGCTACTGCCAGAAGAAGTATGCTGCGAGTGCTGAAGCCTTAGCTTCTTGGCAGCCGGAACACCACGCTCTGCGCTGCCAGGCTGATCATCATCAGTCAGATCAACTGATTCCGTCGCTTCGTTGCCCTGTAGCCGTGCCAAATCATCCATATTGCGCTCAGTACTCCATCTAAGACAATCAAGCAAGATTCCGCCGCCGGTAATGCGTTTAAAGCTGTTTTTGCGGGTTATTAAGGCTTGTTAAGGGTTGTTAAGGGTCGTGCCGGCGATGGGTTATTAACCTTAACTTAATTAACTTATTAAGGGTTAATTAACCCCCTGGATTATTAAGGCTGCCAACACTGTCTGTCGTTGCTTTCTGGCCAGACCTTTATAAGAGCAACTCTAACTTACATTTACAAATGACTTCATGGCAGCTGCCAAGAAGCGACCTGTCAGCAAGATTACAAAGGCACTGCAGCAGGTGACTAAAAGATAGCGCAAAGAGAGTGACATATTTCTGGGTGGCAGGTGGAACCACTTGAACCTTGCCCTTGCGGTTACTAAACACCTGCGTGTGACGGGGAAGGACAGCAACAGATCTGACATCTGGACAGAGGAGCGTGACGTGTACGACGTGTATCTGCAACAGAACAGGCAGCTTGTAACAAGGATAGACAAAGTTTGGAAGGAAGGCATCTTTTACGCTTGCTTCTGGCGAGACGGGGTGGGAGTTCTGACAGCAAACCACCTCAACAGCCTCATCACGCTGCTGGATGACTTGGCAGAAATGCAAGGTCCCCAGGTTGAGCAAGGACGCACAAGCATGGGACAGCACGTTTGGGAGCCCAGATATACAGCCAAGCAAGGGAAGCTGGTGTGCCAGCAATGCGGTCTGTGCAAACAGCTGTTGATCCCTGACAGGGTAGACTGAAGTGATGTGGATTGGGACAGGATATGCTTGGTGCAAAAGTCACAGCACCAGCCTGGAAGATATTTGTTGGAAATTCTGAGAAAACTTAAGATCAATGAAGAGCTGGTGCCAGAGCTCACCAAGAGATTCAAGGCCTGCAAGTACTGGGCAGAGCTGTGCAGGCTGGATGGCCGTAAGAGCCTGCCGTCATACCGTGAGTGTCGTTGCTGCATTTAGAATAACAGCAACGCCCATGCCCAGTTCATTAATGCTCTCTTTCTGCTGCAACGTATACACTGAACCGCCTGTTATTGCTGCTTGGCGAGCCCGAAGAAGCAGCCAAGATCCAGATACCGAAGGCAACAAAGTCAACTGCTGTAACTCAAGTTTCACAGCATCCTGGTGGGAACAGCTGCTGCCCGGGAAGATGACGTTTGTTACAGCCCAACATTTCAATCCCCAGCAGCTTGGGCTCAGGAGTCTGAACAAGCTCAAGTCAGCCCACGGGGGTTTGTATATGGGGATTTACTATAACAATGACAAATTGTACATGGTGCTGGGAACAAGGAGCAGGCCAGTCACCACCCCCAAAGGCATCACCATCAACGAAGATCCAAAAGGCGCTTGGGCATCTCTCAGCATAGCATGTGAAGATGAGGTGCTCCAATTTGTCAACGCCCTGGATGACAAGATCGAGGAGCTCCTGGCAGCCAACTCAGAGGCGCTGTTCGGGATGAAATGCACCCCGGAGATGAAGCTCTACACAACCATGGCTTATAGCAAGGAGGATTCCAGTCTGGCGCCTCTGGTGGGCGGCAAGGTCACCACCAGCACTGTAGTGGAGGACAGCTTGGGACATGGGATGATGAAGAATCCGGCAGCTCTGGCCAATCTAACGGAAGCAATCGGTACTGGCAACAAGATTAGGCCGATCTTGAGCATCGGTTCCTTGTATTTTAGCGTTGAAACAAAATGCAAGGTATCAGTAAAGGTGGAGCGCATACAGTTGATAGAAGCAGGCAGTGACGTTGCTGAAGTAGTGACATATTGATTTGAAGATTAAATTTCTGTGTAAGAGATGTGGTCCAGACCAGGTCCAAATCCACGGCTGTTTTCAAGCTCGACGTGCGTGCACAGAAAGCTTAAGGCATCTACAACACAAACAGCCTCACGGGCGCCAGCGCATCATCTGCTGGTGCTATCCATTACGCAACAACATTACCCCCAAGCAACCCAATGCCTATGGCACGCCCCCACACCCATGTGAGCATGGGAAGGGCTGCAAAATCAAAATATGCACCAGGTTTTCAAGGCGCATCTGAGAAGTGTTGCCTTGGGCAGGACGAAAGCCTCGAAACATGGGATGGGAAACACAAGATGGCGCACACTCACAAGCGGTCCCGCAAAGGGCCACGCCAGCACAAAAACGGGACGGTGATGCGCAAACGCACAGCGTACTGCAAGCGCTCCTACCACAAACAAGGCATTTTGACTGTGAATTCCTGTTCCTGTATCCTAGCAGAAGGTACAAGGCGCTGATTTACTGCAACGGAGTGCTGGTGCAAGAGATGTACGATTTCTGTGTGTAACGAGCTGAGAAAGCGCCTCAAGGACAGACTGGTGGAGCTCGATGCCACGAGTAGCTCAACGCTCGCTAAAGCTGTGCAGTGGGCCCTCGAACCGAGTTCACTCGATGATCCAGATGCGCCTTTTCAGATACAGACAACGAAAAACCCTGCTCCTGATGCTTAAAAACAGAACTTTTAATCCAAAAGGCTGTTCTGAAGACCCTATCCGCAAGATTCCTTGCTTTGCAAGTCAGGAAAATATTATTACAGGCCGTACTGCTACCTCATGCTACGGCGGAGCACGCTTAAAAGCATGCGTGGCAAAGTCATTCGGTTCTAGGATCATGTAATGAGAAATCTAAACAAAACTAAGCAATCTCGCGCTATGCAGTATGCACGAAAGCATGACAAATCCCTGCATCCGTCTGTGAGATCTGTGCTATGAGATCTGTGCTGCAGACTCTGTAAGCGGTCTGTTACAAACCGTATTTACTGTAAAATCTTTAGAATCCCTGTGTGGGAGCCTCGGCAGGCTCCCGGGCGGCCTCCGGAGGCGCAGAGGTGGGGCAGGGGGTGGGTGGAGGTTGTCTATTATTTCACTGATCTTCTTGCCCCTGGCAACCGTAAACTTTCAAACCTTTTCAGTACCCTTCAAAAAAGTGGCCATTTCAGAATAGTTTGTTAGTTTACCGGTTGATCGGTTGACCCTTCATTTACTATCCCCTTACTTTTTTAGAAGTTTATAGAGAAATAATAGTAGAATGCAGAGGATACTAAAGTAATTACTAAAAATTACATACCCCCTCCTTCTGCAATACTCAGGGAAATGACTGAGATCAGAGCTGTGAGCTCTGAGTGCTGAATCGTGAGTTCTGAGTCTAGAGTGCTGAGTCAAACCCACAGACCCTTGCTGCAAAACCTGGCAGAATGTTCAGGTTTCTGGCAGGTGACTAACATGAATAAAATTAACCTACAGTCATTACAGAAGCTTCCACAGAACCTGCAGAGACACGTGATCTGTCACGTGACCCACATGATCAGGATAATGTGTAGGGTTTGTGTAGGGCTGAACCGAGTCAGTAGTCAGCAAGGTACTTATATATTTTTGTACGCAGACAATTTCCAGTCTAGATGGCTTCACAGGAACTGAAAAGTTTCCTCAGTAGCGTGAATTTTGGGTACTTGGACTATGCAGATGCCATTTATGAAGGTGAATTCACTAGTCAGGCAGAGCTCGGAGCTGCTGACCGTACAGACCTTCAGGCTTTGGGGACTCCCAAGGGTACGGCTGGACTGATCATTGCAGCAGCTAGAGGCGCAGGTGACTCCTTCGTTGCATAGCTCTTCCATTACCAGCCTTTAGTGGTATGCACTGCATTGCAATACTGTGATCTTTGTTTGTCTTGAGGACATGACAGCAAAGACTATGCTGTAAATGCTCTCAGCTTACACCGTCTTTGTGTAAACTACGAAGCCTCTGTAGTTTGGGAATGGCTTGCACAGCTTGTCCCAACCGTCGCCCTTGGTGCATGTCTCAACTTGGCTGTCATTGTTGCCTGCATGTAGCTTCTGTTACCTTTGATGCACATCCGCTTTGCATTTGTCTGAGCTGACCCAATGCAGCCTCTCAGCCTTGCCTGTTGGTCGAGGGTGTTGTTGACTTGATGCATACACATCTTGAATGACACATAAACATGAAATTTGAAGTCAGTCAAGGCAGCCTCAGTAACCTTTTCTTTGGCTTGAGCTTTTGCCGTTATTATGTCATATCACCAATCGGGCTGCCTTACTGCCTGGTGTTTGAGCAGGATCAGTAAGGCTTCTCAGCCTTATGTGTGGCTTGAGGAATTGCTGTTGACTTTGGTGCATACCCAGCTTGCCTGCATGCGGATGTGTGTCCAGCAGGCCTGCCACCAGGATGCACACTGCTGAGACTGATGCATCATGGCTGCACAATCATGCAGCTTCATCAAGAGAGCACAGCAGCAGGAGTCAGTGCTCAAGCGTCCTTCAC
>JAABUH010004747.1_pt1 | contig 10889 bp, 10 predicted proteins | sample 5559121 | NCBI WGS metagenome assembly JAABUH01 (sample SAMN10711871, study PRJNA513364) | rock metagenome | isolation source: Antarctica rocks | place: Antarctica: Victoria Land, Battleship Promontory nord | collected 2015-12-28 | reverse complement strand
GGCGCCTCGGCGGCCGCCGCGCGGCCTCCGCGGCGTGGCATGCGGCGCAAGCGCCTGCGCTGTGCAGCCCCGCAGGCCGCCGGCCGCACCCGCGGCCCCTGAAGCGTGCGCCGCCTCGCGCCCGTGCAGGCCGCGCGGCCGCCCTAACCCTAACCCTGGCGGGCCCGGACCTGCACCGCGGCGCGGAAGGCGGCCGGCGACGCGGTGCGCTTGTCGGCCTCGCACGCGCACGCACCCGCCGCCTCCTTCTCGGCCAGGCAGCGGCGGAAGGGCAGCAGCTCCGCGGGCCGCACCCACATCGCGCCCTTGTGCCCGAACAGCACCGCCAGCACCTGCGCCGCGCCCGCGCGCGGCGGTCAGGCAGGGCCCGGCGGGCCCGGGCGCCAGGCCTCCAAGCGCAGCCCTGCGGTTGCACGCAGGAGCCGTATTGGCGCTGTCACGCGAGCGGCCGGCCGGATACTCCTGCGCCGCCGCGCGTCCACGTAGTGGCTGCCCAGCTGATGGCAGACGTGAAGTGAGGGTATGTCAATCCTCAGGTGACCGCAGCAGCCGGCATGCTGCGGCGCGGCGCGCCTTCCGCAGGGGGTCCGTCCCGGCGCTGCGCCGCGCGCGGCGCGCCGGAGCTGCGTCCGCGCCCTCCGCAGACGCCGCGGCGGCCGCTGCGGCCGCCTGCGTGGCCGTCACCCCCCACCATCAAGGCATGCAGTTATGCATAAGAGGAGATATTTGCGCGATGCGGGCATGGTGGCAAGTATGCACGTAAGCTGCGTTTGTGCACACCAATCGCCCGACAGCGCCTGCCAGGAACCGGCAGCATACAGAACCTGTACCGGTGATGGCAGCAACACTCTTCAGGTTGGCGCGCAGGGCAGCGCGGGCAGGCGCGCATGCAGCTCGCAGCAGAAGGATGCCAGACACCTACGGCTATCACTGCTGCAGCCAGGCCTACATCTTCGCCTGTGGGGGGTCCAAGGCAAGGGGCCAGGGGCATGGGGGCGCCGCACACCGCGCCGGCCTCAGCAGCAGTGGGGGCCGCCTCGGGCGGGCCGATGCGCACGGGGTCGAAGCGCGGGCCGCACTCGCGCGGGATGCTCACGCGCGCCTCCGCTGGGCCCAGCGCTACGCGCAGGCGGGCCAGCGGGGCATTTATCAAGGTGCCTGCGGCAGAGCAGGCCCGGCGGCAACCTGCCCGGCTGAAGGCAGGGCTGTCGCACGCAGCCCTGCTTGCAGGCGCGCACGCCGCCGCGGCACAGCGGGCCGCGGCGGGTCCCCGCGGCAGGGCCGAGCGCCGGGGCGGGCGCGCACCGGCGATCGCGCCCGGCGGCAGCAGGCGCCCTCGCGGCATGTGGTGCGGGTCCAGCACCTCAGCCGGCCACCACAGCCCGGACTGCATGCGCGCCCACACCAGCTCGCCGACCGACTCCGCGTCGCTCGCGTCGCCGTCCAGGCGCACCACCGCCTGCATCTGCGCGCGGGGCCGCAGACCCTGAGCTGCGTCGGCACCACCGCCTGCATCGGCGTGCGGGGCCCCAGACCCTGAGCTGCGTCGGCACCGCCGCCTGCATCTGCGCGCGGGGGGCAAACCCTGAGCTGCAGTGCCACCATTGCCTGCAATTGTTGGCACGGTTCCCCAAACCCTGAGCTGCGTCGGCACCACCGCCTGCATCTGCTGGCGCCTACGCGCGCTTAGGCCAGGCCTGCGCAAGCGGGCGCGGCAGGGTCCGCTCGCGCCCAGCGCGCCGCACATGCTGACGAGCGCATAGGTCCAGAGGCATGCACGGCAAACCCGTGGCAGGTTTAATGGCTGGCCAGCACTCCCATGTGACATGCGGCCGTGCGTGCCCTCAAGTCCGTGATGGACACCGTACAAACGCGCTTGCGCACAGTCACTCGCAGGACAGAGGGCACGCCGGCCGGCTCCGCGCACAGAATGCCTTTTTGATGCACAGAATACCTTTTTGATAGCCGATTGTCATCGGACTGGTTGGCACAGCCCCAGGCAGCACACCTCGGCCTCAAGCTCGGCGCCGCACTCGAGCGCGCGGCTGACGGTCGTGCTCACGTCCCAGCCCTGCGCGCCGGGGAGGCGGGGTGAGAGACGGGATGGGCCTGCATCTGTGGGCGGAAGCAGAGCCGCAAGCGGCTGCGGACACGCTGCAGCAGCATGGACGCAGGCCGCGCCCCGCCGCTCACAAGCACGTCCGATGCCTGTGCTGCTGCGCGGCGTGTCATGGGCGCATGCGCATTTTCAGAAGCGACGCATGTTTGTTCATGCCAATGCTGGGCCGCAGCCTGCATGCACGACGCGCCGACGCGCGCGGGAGGCGGGAATGACAGCAGGCTCTGCAGAGAGAGCCCTGCAGTGTGTGTGTGGTGTGAGAGCCTGAGAGCCTGAGAGCCTGAGAGCCTGAGAGCCTGAGCGTGAGAGCGTGAGTGCGGCGGGCGGGCGGGGGAAGCAGATATTGCCGGGCGGGGGAAGCAGATAGGGTAGGATAGCAGATAGATATAGCAGATAGATATACCCGGATCACATAGCACACCATCACAAAGCACACAGCACGAGGTTGGGTTTGATTTATTTGTTTTTTACCCTACCCTATACACAAGTAGTATTTTTCAGGCCGCCGCCGGGCGGGCGGTGGGCGGGGGCGGCGGTGGGCGGGGGCGGGGTCGTGCGGATGGGGAGATTAAGGGTAAGGGTAAGAGGAGGGTGAGAGAAGGGTGAGATGAGGGTGAGAGGAGGGTGAGATGAGGGTGAGAGGAGGGTGAGGGGAGGGTGAGTGTAGCTGGCCAAGGGCGCGGGACGTGCCTGCTCGCGCAGGCGCGCCAGGTACGTGTGCAGCGCCGCGCGCGGCGGCGGCGGGCCCACGCCCGACACGAACGCGGCCAGCGGAACCAGCGGCGCTAGGACGGGCGCCTCGCTGATCACCACGCTGTGCCTGCCGCGCGCGGCGAGCCACTTGTTTAAGTGCTGTGTCAGCAGGGCGCGCCCGCATGCGCGGGCGGACAACACCGGAGCAGCCCAGCGCAGCGCTTGCAACACCCTGTCACGACCCCAATTCAACAAACAGCAGGGTGCAAGGACAGAGCGCGTTGCCCGGGGCGAGGCTGGTGCGGGCAGCCGCACCGGCCGAGGCCACGCACGAACCAGGCGGCGCGCGGCCAGGCCGTGGGGTCCCGGCGGTCGCGCCGCTCGCGGCGCCGCACTTCCTTGCGCGCCGCCAGCGCGCGCCCGGCCTAGCGCACCAGCTGCACATGTGAGACCCGCGCTGATAGGCTGCACGCGGTATATGCATCTGCCACAGGGCCTCGGTGTCAGCATACGCCAAGACCCACGTGCACGAGAGCTGGGCATGCCCTCAAGTGGACCTCTCCTTGCTTGCACTTGGTTGCACCCATCGCACATGCCCCTCGCGCCCACGCATGCTCGCACTGCCAGGCGCCGCTAGCTCGTCAAGCAAGCACTGAAGCGTTGGCGAGAGCACCTGTGTATGTGCAGCTCAACACTGAAGCTTGCGAGTAATGGGGCCTACGTTCGAGCCTCGCGCAGGTGCACCAGGCGCCAGCCATCGACTCCACCTCGCCCCTGACCCCGCCCCGGGTCGCTTGGGCGGGGAGCGCGCCTGCGTGGACACTATGACCTGGAAGTCGCGCATGCTCAGGCCCTCCAGGCCCTGGCCCTGCTCCGGCCGCGCCGGCGCCCCCCGCCGCGCCTCCGAGGGTTGCGGCCCTGCAGACGCTCCCGGCCCCCCACCGGCAGGCCCCGTTCCGTTGGCGCAGCCTGCAGGCGCGCTGCCGCCGGCTGCTGGCGGGTCGCCGGCAGAGCCCACACTCTGCAGCTCTGAGCCCAGCGCCGTCTCTGCGAGCGCCAACGCGAGCGCATCGGGCGCCGCCGCGCTGTTGACGGTCGCCTGCTGGCCTGGCGATGCGGCGTCCCCGGCTGCGCCCGCTGCTGGCGGCGCGGCGGTCGCGTCCGCGCCGCTCCCGCTCGCGGGCGCGCCTGCCGCCCCCGGCCCGCTCCCCGCAGCAGGCACACTGCCTGCGGCTGCCGCCCCGGTGGGTGCAACCCCGCCCGCCGTGCCCTGGAGCGTGTCCGGGAGCGCGCCGGCCCTGTCGTCCAAGGCGCCGGGCAGCGCGGGGCTGCCCGCTCCGCCAGCAGCCTCATCGAGCGGGCCGGCGGCCTGGGCAGGTGCCCCGCCCGCCGCCTGCGCTGTGACGCCCGGCGGCGCGGCAGCCTCCTGCGTGGGCGCCGCGGCCAGAGCGTCGCGCATGTCCATGACCCTGGGGTCACGCGCCGAGACGAGCCGGCCGGCAAAGCCTTCGTGGGGCTGCGGGGCGCCCGCGCCCGCCCGGCGCCGGCGATGGCGGCGCCGCCGGCCCCGCCGGCGCATGGGTGCCGGACGCGCCACAGGCACCATGCGCAGCGGCCTCAGGGCCGAGCTGGGCTGCATCAGGCTGGGCGTCAGGCTGGGACGCTGCACCCCCGTTCGGACTGGCCTGGTCGAGCAAAGCGCGCTTCACCAAGCACGGCAGCGGCAGGAAGTCGTCTTCTGATTGGGGCGATGCGCGCGCAGCTGCGTCAGGCAGGGAGTGCCCGCCGGCTGCCGGCGCGAGGCCCGCCCCAGCGGCCGGACTGCCCGCACTGCCCGGGGCGCCGCCGGGGCTGTCAGCGGCCGCGCCGGCCGCGCGCGGGTGCTGCGCGCCGGGCGTGGGCGGCATGGCGCCGGCCGCGTCGCTGCTGCTGGGCACGGCTCGGCCGCCCTGGTCGGGCCCTGCCGTGCGCGGACTGTCAGCTTGACCGCCCGGCGAGGGGTCGTCCTGGCTGGACCTCGCGGCTCCCTCCTCACCGCGCCCACCTGTGTGGGCGCTCGCAAACTGCCCACATGCGGCTGCGCCCGCAGCCTCCAGCCGCCCGCTCCAACCCTGCCCGTCCTGCGGCTGGCCAGCCGCTCCTTCTGTGGCGGCAGCATCCGCGCCGGCGGGCGCGCCAGCAGCAGGCTCGGGACCTGCAGCCCGTCCCAGAGTCAGCGCGCACGGATGATAAAACGCACTTTTCTCCCGCCCTGCAGCTGACAGTGTTACGCGCAGCTCGGGATGCGCCACAGTAAATAGACAGAAGTTATGGGCAACCAGGCGCGGGCGGAACGCACGCCAATCCAAGTTATACCCATATCTGCTGGTGCCGGTACCTCTTATGCTTGAAGTGACCCTGTTCACCGAGTAACCTGATGGCATGCATTCGGCATGAGGTCAGGCAGGTCCGGCAGCATGTACACAGACAAGCGGGGACGAACGCGGCGCTCAGGCGCGCCCGCATGCGTGAGAACTTTGTACTCGAACATGACGCCGTCGTCCGCAAAGTCCTCATTGTCCCACATCCACTGCTGGACGACGCCCGAGGGCTCGTCGGCGTGGTTAGACCCTGACCCTGGCGCCCTGGCCCCGGCAGCGTCCGCGCCCGCCGCGCTGCCCCCGGTCTCCACAGCACCGTCTGGCGCGGCGGTGGGCGCGTCCGTTGCGGGGCTTATGCCAGGGTTAGGGTTTCCGGCACCATGGTCCATGCTGCGGTCGCGCGCGCCGGTGCAGTACTTGTGGCGGTACGGGCTGGCCAGCTGCTCGCCCAGCCACTTGGCGACCGGCACGGTCACCGCATTGCCCAGCAGCGCCCAGCGCTCCGACTGGACCGCGGCGCGACGGCGCATGGCTGTCAGGCTGGGGCTCTACCGCTCGTGCATATGCAGCGGCAAGCAGGCCTCGCGTGGAAGCAGAATGAAAGACCGTCCATGTCGCAGGATGCTGTCTGGCTTGTTTCGAGGCGCATGGACCGTCAAGCATGTGCGACCAGGCAGAATGGGACGACAGAGGTGCGCGCTCTGCCTGAGCACCACCTGCTACTCCACGCCATGCTGCACGCACAGGGTATTTGGGAAGGATTGCGACCTGCCCACGGCGCTGCGCCGGCCAGCCCGCACCTCCAGGCGGTCCCCGTCGTCCACGCGCCGCGGCAGCGCGCGGTGGCTGGTCACGCCGGGCGGCAGAACCGGGTAGCACGCCTGCGTCCAGCCCGGCGGCAGGCCCTGCGCGGGGCCCGCGGCTGTCACGCGCTGCCGTCCGTGCCCCCAGGTCCTCGAGGGGGCGGAACTTGTCTGGAAGGCCTTGCAGGCGCAGAGCTGCATCCAGGTGCGCGGGAGCACCAGACGCCACAAACAGGACAGCTTGCACTGCGGCCACGAGAAAAGGTGCATACATCTGATTTCAGCCCTACCGTGGTTGTCACACCCTAATAATGACCTGCGATGCATCCGCGCCGGCGCGCCTGCAGGCGCTCGGCGTCCTCGATCTGCAGCATGCCCATCTGGCCCGTGGCCAGCAGCAGGCACATGCGGCAGTTGGCCGTCTTCATCGTCGGCACGCGGTCAACCACCGGCGGGCTCCTGCAGGCGCCGCGCGCGCTTAGTGCGGCGGCGCGCCGCCCGGCCGGGGCGCGCGCGCGCTGTCGCTGTGCCCGCCGACCCTGGCGTGTTTCGCAGCCGCGTCCGGGCAGACGGCAACGTTTCCGTCAGGACGCTGGCACGCGCGCTTGCACGAGGTGCGGGTGGGCTCTGCGAGGCTGTGCTCACGCTGCCCCTGCAGCCAATGATGGGGTAGGGTAGGGTCAGGGCTTGGCCAGGGAGGCGCGCACTGCGCGTTGCCCAGATCGAGTGCGAGCGAGAAGGTGCTGCCGCCGTCGGTTGCCGCAGGCTGGTGGCACGTGAAGCAGGGGCGGCCGAACACCGTCGTGCAGCCGCCCAGGCACGGCTCCGCGCCCTGCCATCCCGCACTGGGGCTCGCACGCCGCTCTAGCATGGCTCAACCCATGCATGCGGTGCGCAGCAGGCTGCCTCGTCCACCCGCAGGCAGCAAGGCAGCAAGGTCGCAGCAAGATCCTGGCTATGCATGGCATCAGGGTCTCGCATGCGCACGGCGGTCTTACATGCGCACAACGGCCGGACGCGTGCCTGGGACAGCAGGACGTCCCGCGCGTCGCCGTAGAGCGACGCTACCAGAAAAAAGCGCCGACGCCGGTGCGGGATGCCAAACGCTGCGCTCACAGGCACTGTCTCAGGTGCGGACACCTTGAAAAACTGCTGTTGCGCGGCACGGACGCCGCGACGTTGCGGTGTTTGCCAGGCACCACGGGCGTAACATGATGAGGCCGAGCGCCCTAGCGTGAACACCAGAACCCCCAAAAAAAAGCAAAAACAAGAAGGTTGTGAACGTGCGGTCGCAGCAGAGGCACGGCGCGCCGCACCAGACGAGTTGACGATGCGGTAGGCCCAGGACATGTACCCCAGCGCCTCAAAGCGCTCCGCAATGTACTGCATGGCCGACGGCTGCCCCTCGATGCGGTCCAGCAGCGCCTCCACCTGCCCCACCGCATCATCATCACCATGATGCAAGACATGCCCTGGCATGACAGTAGGGTTTGGTATCTGGGGTACATGTGGGTCATGGCAAGGGCACTGAGAGACATATGAGCTTGCATGTTGTGCCCGCAAAGAACAGCGCAGCCTGACTGAAGCGCGCGCGCGCAGTGACAGGTTCAAGGTGTGTCGCATGGCATATGCGACACGAACAGTTGGCTGGGCGTGCAGAGTCTGAGGCGCGCACGTTCTCGAGCAGCACCCATGGCACGCCGTTGCCGTCTTTTCGCGCTTGCTCCAGCAGCCGAAACACATGCCGTACCAGCGCCGTGCCCTGGCATCACCCCCGCACCCATCTTGGAGTCCACCACATGCACTGCTTGTGATGTGCTCACAGCATTTGGCATCCGTCCAGCAATCTTGATGTTGTTTTTTTAAATGAAATGAAGCTGCAAATGTGATGCCCTCAAAAGGTGTTTGCAAGATCTAAGGCATGCACAGGGGGTTGTTGATCATCAAGCAACCACAAGCACGGCGCCAGCGCACCTTGCCCTCCAGCCCCTTCCGCAGCCCCGCCCTGCTGACGTCCACACAAGGAAACCCAGCAGCAACAACCTCCGCCTCCTGCAAGGGCACAGACACGCTCAGGGCGCAGCTGCCTCGCCTTGTGCCGGGGTTTTCATGCTTCACGACGCCCAGGCGGGCTGGGCCTGCGGAGCACTGGGTCGCGGGCGGGCCGACGCGCTGCTGGGGCGAGGGGTGGGCGCGCCTGCGGGAGCGCCGTGAGGAAGCGGACGTCGGGGACGAGGGCCACGCCCGGGAAGTTCTCGCTCAGCACTTGCTGCGCACCCGGGTCGCTCTCGCACTGCAGGATGACCTCGTGCCCCGCCTGCGCCGCAACGCATGCTGCTTCAGGCCGTTGGCTGTGAGACGCCTGTCATGCACGACTATGGCCACCGAGTGGACCTGCCAGCCTACTTGTGAGAGCACGTTGGCGCAACGTGCCAGGGCAAGGCTTAGCAGACGTGGCATTGGGGCTCTGAAGTGAGCATGCATGTTCATCTCTAGACGCCACCAGCATGTGACGTCAGTTGGAGGCAGCATTGGGAGCGTCTTTATGCACCTGCTCCAGGCCGAGGTCGAGGGCCCCGCATCCAGAGAACAACGACACGACCTTCATCGGGTGGTGCACCGGAGCGCCCCTTCAGGCCCCCTTTTGCCCGCCCGCTGCCCGGGCCAGCCCCCTTTCAACTTCTGACTGTTTCCAGGTTCGTCTGTGGCCGCCCGCCAGTGCGCGCAGCGCAGGTCGGTGCTGCGCAATCGGGCGCCCAAGCCGAATGCCTGATCAAGCACTTCATTCGAGGGGCTGCTTCCCGCCAGTCTTCACCGACAGCTCTTCATGGTGTTGTCGCTGGTCCCAGGAGCAGTGCTCCCTTCTTGATAAACGGAGCTCTTATTACACTGTCCTTGATACAGGGAGCTCTTGTTACACTGTCACAGTGGCATCCAGCCACCGCTTGGGTCCCGCTCGGAGCCTGCAGCTGCAGCTTGCCTGCAGCTCCAGGCAGTCGTCCGCACTGCAGCCTGACACCTAAGCAGCCCGTCCCCACAGGCCACGCCATCAGCACTGCCCCCCAGACTCCACAGGCAGCTTGCTTGCCCGCGGCGGTCAGCTCCCAACAACCACACCCGCCCCAGGTGGCCCTGTCGCTTAGTACTCCTCGCCCTCCTCCTCGCCCTCGCCCTCGGCCGACTCGGCGCCCACCTGCGCCACAGACCAGTCAGCTGCGTGCCCCCCCCAGTCGTACTGATTTTGCCCCCTATTCAGCCTGAGCGGGACTGTATCGTGTACGCCTGATCCAAAGTGCGTATGCCGCAATGCGTTGCTCTGCCGTGCCATGCAGCATGAATGCAAAGCTACAGCAGCGCCCTGCCGCGGCGGAACACCTACGCGAGGACGCCCGGTCGCTGCACCAACAGTACGTGACCCATGCATGCACTCCCTCATAATTATGCATTATCATGGTGCCAGACTGCGGAGCAACACAAGTGCCCGCCAGGACGAGGTTCCTTGGCGCCTGGCCGCCTCCCTCGCATGCATGCAAGCTCAGCGTTTCACAGCCCACGGGCACATGCGGGGCCAGCGGCGGGCGGGCACCTCCTCGTAGTCCTTCTCCAGCGCGGCCAGGTCCTCGCGCGCCTCGCTGAACTCGCCCTCCTCCATGCCCTCGCCCACGTACCAGTGCACAAACGCGCGCTTGGCGTACATGAGGTCGAACTTGTGGTCCAGGCGCGAGAAGACCTGCGCCGCCGGGCCCCCGTTCGGGTCTGTGCGCGTAGCGTGCATGTGGCATGCAGCGCATGCGCTGATCTCTGTAAGGGCTGTGACGTTGCAGGTGCCTCGAGCAGCCTTCAGCAGGCCTGCTGATGGTACCTGGTTGCTTGATCCATACGCACCTTGCAAGCGCTCAACGGCCCACAGACACCCGCTAGGGCTTTGGGGCCAGCATGCCTGGGCGCCCAGAAACGCCGCGCGGAGCGGGCAGGGAGGCGGGCGCGCGCCTCGGCGATGGCGGTGGAGTTGGAGATCATGCACACCGCGCGCTGCACCTTGGCCAGGTCGCCGCCCGGCACCACGGTGGGCGGCTGGTAGTTGATGCCGCACTTGAAGCCGGTGGGGCACCAGTCCACAAACTGGATGGTGCGCTTGGTCTTGATGGTGGCGACCGCCGCGTTGACGTCCTTGGGCACCACGTCGCCGCGGTACATCAGGCAGCACGCCATGTACTGCGCGCGCCAGCCTCGCCAGATCAGCAACACTTCAGAGTTTGCAAGTTCCGTCGGTGCCCACCAGCTCTCTGGAAACGAGCATGCCGCATGGGTCGTGCGCATGGCGGCCGCGCTCTCGCTCAGAACGGCAGCCCGTCTGCGCGGCGCACACGCGAGCTAGCACGACCACACATTTCCTTCGCCTTTTACGAGCATCAAAGTCCCTGCGCCCCTCGCCTGGCTCCTGGGTGTGGTTGCCCAGGTGCTGCGCCTGACGCGACCGCGCCAGCCTGCTGCTCGCCCGTGCTGCCCCGCGGTGTGCTTAGGCGGGCGCCCCTCGGGCGGGCGCCGCCCGGGCGGGCGCCGCACCTTGCCGTGGCGCGGGTCGCACTTGGCCATCATGGACGCCGGCTCAAAGGCGGAGTTGGTGATCTCGGCCACGCTCAGCTGCTCGTGGTACGCCTTCTCGGCGCTGATGACCGGCGAGTAGGACGAGAGCATGAAGTGGATGCGCGGGTAGGGCACCTGCGCGTCGCCGCCGCGCGCTGAGGGGCAGGCTCCCAGCTTGCCGCACCCGCTCCTCGTGCGCTTGCTCACACTCGCCTCCGGTGCGCCGCCTGTGACTTGCCCGGCACCGCGCCGTTCATACAAGTAGTGGTGCGGTGACAGCGAGCGGTTGCGAGCCCTGAGCTGAGCAACAAGCAGGGCCTGCCAGCC
>JAABUH010004746.1_pt1 | contig 10891 bp, 11 predicted proteins | sample 5559121 | NCBI WGS metagenome assembly JAABUH01 (sample SAMN10711871, study PRJNA513364) | rock metagenome | isolation source: Antarctica rocks | place: Antarctica: Victoria Land, Battleship Promontory nord | collected 2015-12-28 | reverse complement strand
CAACCGCGCGCGCAGCGTGCGCGTGAAGGTTGTGTATTCCATGATCACGACGTCGACGGGGGGCTTGAACGAGGCGGCTTGCGCGGCCGGGTCCGTCGGCTGGAACAGCGCGTCGGCGCGCGTCATGTTGACGATACCGGTGACGCGGGCGCGATAGGGTCCGCCCCCGCCGGGCAGCGCCAGCGTGACGACGTCGCCGACGCGCGCGCCCAGGTTGGTCCCCATATCCTGACTCAGCAGCACGCCGTCGGGCCCGAACGCGCCAGCGCGGATCCGTAACGCGTCGAAGGTGCGCAGGTACGAGGGATCGATGGCGACGACGGCGCCGGCGCCGCTGGTGGCGAGCGTGGCGCCGCGCTGGAGCGAGCTGCCTAACAAGGGCGCGCGGGCGAAGCGCGCGGCCGCGCGGACAGCGGGGTAGCGGGCGATCGCTGCGCGCGCCGTGTCCAGCGGGAGCCCCGGCCCCACGATGGCGGCCTGCATGTCGACGCTTACGCCGGCGAGCGCGCGGCCGGTCATGGCGTGCGCCGAGGCGTCGACGAAAAACAGCACGGCGCTGAGCAGGCCCACGGAGAGCGCGGTCCCGGCGACGGCGCCGGCGCTACGGCGCGGCAGCCGCGCGATAGAGCGCCAGGCGAGGACGAGCAGGGTCAGCGGGGGCGTCGTGCGAGGTGTCACGAGCGGACCTCCTCTCGTCTGTCCTGGCGCGCGGACCAGGTGGTGTCGATATGGCCGTCGCGCAGCCGGATCACGCGGTCGGCGCGCGCCGCCGCGTGGGGATCGTGCGTGACCATGACCAGGGCCGTGCCCTGCGCACGCAACAGGCCGACCATGGCGTCGAGCACATCGCGCGCGGTGGCGCTGTCGAGCGATCCGGTGGGCTCGTCGGCCAACGCCACGACGGGGGCGTTGGCGAGGGCGCGGGCCAGGGCCACGCGCTGGCGCTGGCCGCCGGAGAGGTCGTCGGGCAGGTCGCCCGCGCGGTCAGCGAGGCCAACCATCGCGAGCAAGACGGCCGCGCGGTCGGCGCGCTCCTGGCGCGTCACGCCGGCGAGGGCCAGCGGCAAGGCCACGTTCTCGGCCACGGTCAAGCCGGGGAGCAGCGCGTGGGCCTGGAAGAGCAGGCCCATGTGGGTTCGGCGCGCCGCGGCGCGGCCTTCCGCGTCTAGGGCGCCGAGGTCGGCGCCGCGCAGGAGGACGCGGCCGGCCGAGGGTGTGTCGATCCCGCAGAGCAGGTGCAACAGCGTGCTCTTGCCGCAGCCGGATGGCCCCATGATCGCGACCAATTCGCCCGGCGCGACCGTGATGTCGACGCCGTCCAGGGCCACGACCTCGTCCCGGCCGCGCCGGTATGTTTTGCGCAGGCCCTCGCCGCGCAGGATAGCGTTCGTCTGTGGCGCCTCTCTCATGTCTATCATAGGGGCTCCTCCAGCAGCGGCGTGAGCGCGCCGTCCTCGATCTTGAGCACGCGGTCCGCGCGCATAGCCACCTCGGGGTTGTGCGTCACCAGCAGCACGGCCGCGGACGCGCGCCGCCCGAGCTCGATCACGAGTGCGACGAGGCGGTCGGCCGTGGCTGAGTCGAGTTCGCCGGTGATCTCGTCGGCCAGGATGACGGCGGGGGCGCCGGCCAGGGCGCAGGCCACGCCGACGCGCTGGCGCTCGCCGCCGGAGAGTTGGTCCGGGCGATGTGAAGCGCGCGCACGTAGGCCCACCTCATCAAGCAAGACATCGGCGCGGCCCGTCGCGTCCGGCGCGCCGGCCAGCGCGGCGGAGAGGGCCACGTTCTCGCGCGCCGTGAGATAGGGCAGCAGGTTGTTGTCCTGGAAGACGAAGCCGATGGCGCGCCGGCGCAGCGCCGCGCGCCCGGTCTCGTCGAGGCGGCCCATGTCGCGCCCGTCGACCATGACGCGTCCGGCGCTGGGAGTGTCCATGCCGCCGATCAGGTTGAGCAGGGTGCTCTTACCGGCGCCGGAGCGGCCCATCAACGCGACGACCTCGCCGCGCTCCACGCTTAGATCGATCCCCCGCAAGGCCACGGTCTCACCGTCCGTATCGCCGTCGCGGTAGATCTTGAAGACGTCGTGCAGGCCGAGCGCGACCGTGTCGACGGCCTGTGTCCCGATGGTCATACCCTGTACCTCTTTCATGAAGACCACTTTAGCGGAACCGGAAGCTGTGTGCGATGCGGCGGAAGCCGTCGGCGTTGTCCACGCCCAGCGGCGTGGCGAGGGTCATGACGGCCAGGGCGTGAGGACCTTGCACGTAGTAGCGGTCGACCTGCAAGGCGACCGTCTTGCCGGTCACGGCGTCGGGCTCCGACCGGCCGCGATAGGTCAGGCGCAGCGTGTGATAGCCGCCGATGGAGTCGCGGGTCAGACCCTCGCGCCGGAAGCCGGGGGTATGGGCCAGGCGGGATAGGTCGGTCCCTTGCACGTAGGCGGATAGGTCTCCGCCGAGGTGGGGGCGCAGGTCCACGGCCACGGAGCTGTCTTTGTCGCTGAACGTGACGCCGTGCGCGGCGGCTGTTTGCAGCCAACCCTCGACGTAGTCGACGCTGAAATCGCGGCCGGTGTAGCGCAGGTACACGGCGCTGTCGGGGATATCCCCGCCCGGCTGGCCGGCGGCTGGCAGGCTCATGCGTGGCGCGTGCGGCGTCGTGGCGGCGTGTGCCGCGTCGGTGAGCGGCCACAGCAGGGTCGCCGCCACGCCGAGCGGCAGTATGACGGCGCCTGCGGTCGTATGTATAAAGCGCTGCCTGTCCCATCGTTTCGTATTGCCCACTATTATCTCCCGTCGCTTCCATGTATGGGCCCAATCAAAGGCCGTGATGTTTCAACGAACACCCTTTACCCTTTTGGTAGAGGTTAGATTGACGTGCTGCTACTCACTATAGGCGTCCAGGTTAAAGACGCGATTAAGCGAGGGTTAGAATATTTTCATGTGGCGGCTCCCGCCGGGCTACGGCAGGATGTTGACCGCGCGGGCGGCGACCAGCGCGACAGTGAGCAGCGAGGCTAGCGACTGGAGCAACATCAGCATCTTGGCCCAGGGCGTCAGCGGCATCGTATCGGTCGGGCTGAAAGCAGTCGCGTTGGTGAACGAGACGTAGAGATAGTCGACGAAGCCCGGCGCCCACCCCGGTTCCGTACAGGCGGGCGTGACCATCTGCGGGAAGAGGAAGTCGGGCCGGCGATGCCGCGGGCGACGCCGCGCGTCGGGGCCGCCGCGATCGAGTTCCCAATACCACAGGGCGAAGACGAGCGCGTTGGTCAGCCAGATGGCAATGGCCGCGAGGAGGAGCGCGCCGCCTACGACCTTGGCGCCGTGCACCGTGCCGCCGCGCAGCAGCGCATGGACGAGCAGCCCCAGGGAGATGACGTTGGCCGCGTTGATGACGGCGATCAGAGCCAGGGCGACGGGGCGCCACCGCTCCAGACGCGCTCGGCGTAACCGGGCGAGGCTCAACGGGACCAGCAGAGCGAGCGCCAGCACGGGCACGATCCAGTTCGGCCCGAACGTCAGGTCTTCCGGCAGCGCCGCGTAGAGGCCGAGGATCGCCAGGGTCGCCACGGTCGCCGGCCAGTAGGGCTCCCATGGAGTTGGCGCGCCCCACGCCGCGTCGTGCGCGCTCGCCGCCGCCTGCGTGTCAGTCGTGAGGTCCACGCCTCCCTCCGTGTGATCACGCGGCGTCATGCGCCGTCTTCTCCCCTATCGGGGGCTCGCCGTGCGCGTCCGCCGCGGCGTCGGCGTGCTGCCGCACCAGCCACAGCGCCGCGACCAGGGTCAGCACGCCCGCCGCGTTGACGGCCAGGTTGACGCCCACGTCGCGCGCGGAGCCGCCGGAGGCCGCGAGGCCTGATGTCCGTGCCCCGGCCCCCGTCCCTCCCTTGACGTTCGCGGCGACCGTGAGCCCGTGGCGCACGGCCGAGGTGATGCCGATGACCAGGAACTCCTGCACCTGCTGGCCGAGCGTGCCGCGGCTAAGCACCGTGTGCAGCAATTCCAGCAGGATGATGGTCAGGAAGGCGCCGTCGATGCCCTCGGCGATGACCACGGCGTAGTCGCCACCCCCAACAAGCGTGTCTTTGACCAGCGCGACGGTGTTGAGCAGGCCCAGCGCCGCGAAGCCGACGAGCAGGAGCGCTACCACAGACACAAGGAGCTGTTCCACGATCCCCAGCCCCCGCGCAAGTTGATCGTTGAGGCGCAGGACCCAGCGCGTCACGACACTCTCCCGTCGCCCCCGGTACCCCGCGCTATGGATGGGCGTGGCCCCGACATGCCTGGAGACAGCGCCCCAACGGAGCCCCTGCCGACATCGTCCCGCTCCACCGGATGCGCGCGGCAGCTTCCCCCGACGTGGACGCGCGCCAGGGCGACGAGGACGGAGGGGAGGGCCAGCGGCCCCGGATAGAGCAGATAGCGGTCCTCCCAGCGCGGCGCGAACTTGTCCTTGAAGCGATGCAGCGATTGGTAGCGGTAGACGCCGTCCAGGTTGCGGAACAGGTAGTCGAGGCCTTTGCCGGCCAGGCCGTGCTCCGCGCCGCCCACCCCCGCGAGGGGGGCGAGACCGAGGCTGAAGTAGGTGTAACCTTCCTCGCGCAGGTGCTCGGCCGCGCGTGCCAGCAGCAGTTCCATCGCACCCGGCGTGGCCTCTGGCGCGCGGCGCATCAGGTCGAGCGCCATGCCCCCGTCGGCGTAGGTCGGCAAGAGCGTGATGAAGGCGTGCACGCGTCCCGCTCCGTCCACGGCAGCCACGACGGGTTGAGACCGCACGCGCTCGATCGAGAAGCCGTGCATGCTGAAGCCGAGTTCCTTGAGGCGGCGCTCGCGCTGCCAGGCCGACGAGATGGCGACGAGTTGGTCCATGATCGTTGCGTCATCGACTCCGCCGTCAAAGAAGCGGACCGCGAGGCCGTCGCGCTCCGCGCGCGTGGCGGAGTGGCGCACGTTGGCGCGACGCTTGCCCTGCGTCGAGAAGTCGGCGAGGTCCAGGATCGCCTCTTCCCCGATCTTGAGCGCGGAGAATCCGAGTCCCCGTACTGACGGCACGAGGTCCGCGCCGGCCTGGTAGACAGCGGGCGTCAGGCCCCGCCCCCGGCAGGTGTCGCGGAAGTGGCGCACGGCGTCGACGCGATCCTCCGGCAGCCCCAGTGGTTCGCCGCAGGCTACGGCCACCCCGCCCGCTGTCGCGTAGGCCACGACGCCCTGCCCGTCGGGGCTCCAGTAGTAGGCTTTGTCGTCGGTTAAGGCGAAGGGGCTGAGCGCGGTGCGCCCGTGCCGCTGCAACAAATGCCCGACGCGCGCCCGCTCGCCGCGCTGGCGCGCGCGCGCCAGGGCCGGCCGCAAAGCCACGACTAACGCGTAGAGCAGCGCGACGCCGCCGACGAGCGGCACGGAAGAAACAAACCAGGCCGCCTGGGGCGTCAGCGCCCGATAGGGGAGATCGGCGGAAGTAAACAGCGGGACGAGCGCCCCGAGGGCCGTGGACAGGCCGGGCCGCGGCGCCAAGGACGGCGCCAGGATGACCTGACCGCCCAGAGCGTAGCCGGCGGCCAGAGCGAGCGCGCCCGCGCCAGCCAGGTGTCGCCGGCGCACCTGCGTCGGATCGGCCATGGCCGCGAAGCGGCCACGCAACGCCACTAGCAGGCAGAGGGCGGAGAGTGCGCGCAGCACCGTCCCACCCTGGTGCGTCACGAGGAGGGCGGCCAGGGCGGAGAGAACGAGCAGCCCGCACGCCCATGCCCACGCCTCACGGCGGTGGCGCGCCAGCCCATGCGCGACGACGACCAGGAAGAGGCCGGCCAGCGTCACGACCAACCGCCCCCCGTCGAGAAATTCGGCCGGCAGCCAGTCCTGCAGCAGCGTCGGCGCGGCCGCGTTGGTGAGGGCGATCCAGAGTTGTTGCAGCCCGATCAGAGCCACGAGCGCCGCGAGCAACGGCGCGGCGGCGTGGTCGAGCAGCGCGGCGACGTGGCGCGGTGCCGTCGCCGCGCGGGCCGGGGACATGGTGATCATCTCTCGTCGACTCCTATCTTCTATTCTCGTCAATCGTCTATCGCCTAGCGTCGCGCGGGTGCAGCCACGGCCGGATATTATGCGCGCGGCGTGACATGGTCGCCCGCGAAGGTCAGCAGCACCGGGGCGGCCTCGCGGAAGTACGGCCAGAAGTGCGCCACGAGCGCATTGGGGGCCTGTTGCAACACCAAGGTGTGCGGGATGCCGAGACTGTCCAACCGGGCGGCAAACAGGCGCGCTTGCCGGGCGTACACGCCGTCCTGCGCGCTGTCCAGGATCAAGATCGCTGTGCGCGGACCGTGGCGGAGCGCTGGCGCGTAGAGCAGCGGGCTGTTGCGGGCCATCACCTGGGCGCTGCCGCCGAACGGATTGGCGCCGCCGACGACCTCGGCGGGGTCGGCGCGGAAGTAGCCGGAGACGCTGATAGCCGTCCCGAACGTGGCGCGATGGGTCAACGCCAGGTTCATGGCCCCGTAGCCGCCCTCCGAGATCCCGGCGGTCGCGCGACCGCCACGCGCGGCGATCGTGCGGTAGCGGGCGTCGACGACGTGCACGAGGTCGCGCGCGATGTAGGTGGCGGCGTTGAACGTCCCGTCGAAACGGTTGATGTACTGCGAGTCGTGCCAGACGCCGCCATTGCCCTCGGGCATGACCATGATGAGCGGGCGCAGGCGTCCCCGCGCGATGAGTTCGTCGGCCACGAGCTGGATGTGGAGGCCATTGGTCCAGTCGCTGGGTTGGCCGGGCGCTCCGTGCAACAGATACAGCACGGGATAGCGCCGCGCCGCATTCGCCCGATCGCCGTACCCCGGTGGAAAATAGACGAGGTACGGCTGGCGGCGGCCGCCCAGCGCGGGGCTGACCAGCGTGGCGCTCGTCACGACGCCGTGCCGCACCGGCACGACCACGGTCCGCCGCCCTCGTTGGATCGCGATCGTCGCCGGACTCGTGACAGGGAACAGCGAATCGGGGCCGAGCAGCACGGCCTGCGTCAGCGTCGCTTGCAGCGGCGTCAGGGCTACGAGCGCCGCCAGGGCCACGACGACGCCGACCACGTAGGGCCACCGGCACCGGGCGCCGCGCCCATAGCTGGACGCCGCTGGCGCCCGTGTCTTGTCGTGCGCGATTGTGCGCCGCCATCGGTGTGGGTGCGCGACGTGTTCCTGCATCATGATCGGGCCTCCTCACTGTACGCTCGCGATGGTCTCTCGGCCAGCCGAGTACTACACCTAGCGTAAGGGGACAGAATTAAGCGTCCGTGAAGTGAGTGTGAGAAGTTTTTCATCATGCTCCGAATACTCTGGCGCGATCGCGGTGAGCGCGCCGCGCCTGGATGGCGACGAAGACCAGCGCCCTGAGGGCCAGCGCCACGTTGAGCGGCGGCCACGGTGTCGGCAGCGGGGCCAGGCGCGGGTGGCTCATGGTATACTCGTTCTCCAGCAGCCCGGCTACGGTCAACATCCCGCCCAACCACAACGCGGACCGGTTGCGCTCACGCAGCGCCAGGACGATGAGGAACGGCAGCGGCCAGAGCAGATATTGCTCGTAGACGGTCGGGCTCGACGCGACGAACAGCGCGAAGCACGCCGCCGCCTTGGCATAGAGCGGCAGACGCACGAGGGCTAGCTCAGCCACGACGTAGAGGGCGCCGCCCAGGCGCGCCACGGCGAGGATGTGCGGCGCCGACAGCCAGGGCCGCAGGACCGTATACCAGGAGAGCCAGCCCAGCGCCGTGTTGCGCGTGTGGTACAGCAGACTGTGCGCCATGCCCAGGGGGTCGCTGACGATGCGGGGGAGGGAGAGCGCCAGGACGAGCGCGCCCGCCGCGGCGAGCCGCCGCGGCGATTGGCGGTCGCGGCCCAGCGCGAGCAGCGGCAGCAGGAAGAGGGGGAAGGTCTTGGCGGCGATAGCCAGGGCGTACGCCGGGACGAAGAGGCGCGTGCGATAGCCCTCCAGTGCGAGCAGTAGGAAGGCCAGGGGTACGGCGTCGAAGCGCCCGTAGAAGGCGCCGTTGTAGAGCACGAGCGGGTTGAACAGGTAGAGCGCCGCGCCGCCCAGAGCAACCCGCTCCGCGCGCCCATGCCGGCGCAGCGCCCGGTACAGGAGCCAGCCGATCGCGAGGTCGGCGGCCACGACGGGGAGCTTGCCGAGCACCCGGAACGGCCAGCCAGTTTGTGCGCTGAGCCAGCCGAGCGCGGTGAACACATGCAGGTAGAGCGGGAGATAGGCCCAGGGGACCGTGCGGAGTTGCGTCCCGCTCAGGGCATAGACATCGCGCCCATGTAGGGTGAGCCACGTCAGGCGGGCGAAGGCCCGGAAATCGTAGCCCTCCGCCAGCGGGAGCAACGCCAGGCGCAGGGCCAACGCGGCGAGGAACAGGAGGGAGAGAGCAACGGCGCGACGCGACGGCTGCCAGAGACCGCGTCGTTGGGTGGGGCAAGAATGATACGAGTGTGACCAAAATCCGTGGGGAATCGCTGTGGCAGGGAGGAAGCGGTCAGCCGCCTTCCACAGATTTTGGTCACACTCGAATGATACGTCACCACAGGTAGTCTATTATGCATCTCGTCTCGACCGGGCCGCTATAGCGTCATGGTGAAGCCGTCGGCAAAGGCCAGCGCCGCGACGCCACCGGCGACGAGGCTGACATACCACAGCGGTGGCCGGCGCAGTAGCGCCGCGATCGCGGCGAGGCCGATCGCCACCTGGAAGAGGGTGACGGCGACGGCGAAGCGATGGTGGTGTTCGAGGTTGCGCTGCGCCTCCGCGTTCAGGCGCGCCGTTTCCGCGTCTCGTTTCTTGGCCTCGACCTGCAATTCATTCTGCCGCTGCTGCCGCCGTGCGGCTTCGGCGTTGGCGGCCGCGATCTCCTTGGGTGACCCACCGACGTGCGTCAGGACGACGATGAGGTTGCGCTGCTCGTACTTCTTCAGGCTGTTGGCCTGAAACTCGCTCCAGGCGTCGACGGCCCGCGTCTGCTGCAACACGGCTTTGTTCGCGGTGTAGAGCGCCTCGTTGGCGTAGGCCCCGGCCTGCAACGCCGCCACGGCGGCCAGCACGGCGAAGAGCGCGGTGCTGATCGCCAGATAGTCGAGCCAGCGCGATCGGCGCGGTTCCCCGCCTGTATCCCCGCCCCCGGCCACCTCCCGCTGGCGCTCCTCAATCGTGTCCTGTAGCCGCTCGGTCCCCACCTCCATGGCGTCGCTCATGGTATCCTCCCCGTCTCTAACGCGGTCTTCTTAATCGTGGTCCGTGGTCATGACGCCACGATCGGTGCGCCACGTCGCGAGATACGTCCGCACGCGGGGGTGGCACCGGAACCAGAGTACCCAGGCCTCGGCGGGCGCGCACGCCACGAAAATGGCAACGGCGAGCGGGGCACGGTCGAAGCCGGCCAACCCCAGCGCGGCCTGAGGGTAGAAACCGAGCGCGGCTGCCACGATGAGGTGGCGCCCGGCAGGGACGCGACGCGCCAGCAGCGTCGCGCCCGCCACCTCCAACAGTGCCAGCGTCAGCATGTAGGCGCCGAAGGCGCGCGCCGCGACGCTGGGGGCGTGGGCGAGCGCCAACGCGCCCTGCGCGAGATCGGGCACGCTGAAAACGGCCGTCAGCACGGTCAGCAGCCGCACGTTGAAGCGGATGGATCGTTCGTCGGCCACGGCATGCGTCCACATCCTCCCGGCCGCGACCAGCGGCCACAGGGCACGCCGCGCGCCGTGTCGATAAGCCGGCGTTACCCTCGCCATGTCAGTCATCGTCGCTCTCTCCTCTCGTCGCCGGGTGATGCCGTGCTATCGGTGTGGGGCTCAGCGGACGCCGGTCGTCGTTATCTTGTTTGTGGGTCTCTATCGACTGTACGAGGGTGAGATTAAGTGGCCATGAAGGGGGGATGAAAACTTTCTAATGCGTGCTTCGCCATGTGGAGGACTGGCGCAGGCATGTCGCGTCGAAACGACGGTGCTCTTTGGTGAGTCGTTGCCTCATAGAAGACGGTTGCCTATCAGAAGAAGATTCCAGGCTCTTCTTGTGCGCACATATGCTGATAGAGAGGAATGGGATACATGTCATGTATCCCAAGTGGAGGGACAGACGCTTCCTCTACGCGCTAGTCGAAGGAGCGGTGAGTTTGCGTCAGTTCAACCAGTAGGCGCGCCTGCCGTGGGCGTATCACAGCTAGCAATCAAGGGCGTTCCGGCCCCGGCGAAGAACGCACCAACGACGCTCGGTCGGGCCAAGGCGGCTCAGGCGGCCGATTCGGTCACGATTTCCGATGACGCGAAGATCGCGGCGGCGGCGAACAGGGGCGTGACACACGGTGCGGCCGGAGTGTCGCCGGCGCCGGAACAGGTGTCCGCGTCCAGCGAAGCGTCGAAAGCGGCCCGGTCCGCCGTTGTGCGCGCATCAGCAGCCCATACATCGGCACCTCAAACGACGACGAACAGCTATGTCATGAAAGTGCGGGCGATGTTGGCGCGCGGCGGCGACCGTAGCGTCAGTCAAGTCATGGCGGCGCTCGGCGTTCCGCCAGCCGAGCAGCAACAGGTTGCCGCGGCGCTAGGGGCCGCGCCTAAGAGCGCGTCGTAAGGACGAGTTCCGCTCGTATCGCTTTTTCTTAAATACGACATGAGTGTCGTGTGGACCGAGGCTCTCAAGGGTAGTACCCTTGAGAGCCTCGGTCTTTAGGGGGGACGCACATGCGGCTACTAGCCCGTTTAAGGATGACAAAGACAATTTGCGCGCCTACGGGGAACGCCGGCTCTCGAAGAGGCTGCTTGCCATGAGGCCATGCGGCAGGTTGACCAGATCGGTCGCCGCTGCCTATACTTCCGCGCTGTGAGGCGCGTGGCCTGTCCCGCGCGCCTCACAGCGCC
>JAABUH010004745.1_pt1 | contig 10891 bp, 16 predicted proteins | sample 5559121 | NCBI WGS metagenome assembly JAABUH01 (sample SAMN10711871, study PRJNA513364) | rock metagenome | isolation source: Antarctica rocks | place: Antarctica: Victoria Land, Battleship Promontory nord | collected 2015-12-28 | reverse complement strand
GAAAGGTCGGTCTTGACTGAGCTCCCGGGCGTCAGAGCATCCATGCTCCGTCCTGTTCATCGGTCCTTGTCAAGGCGCTGATTATTGCGTATAGATATTCACCAACCGCTTCACCGACGATATCATCGAGCAGCGACGGGATGGACTGCAGCGTTTCCTGGAGATTGTCGCGGGTCATCCCTTACTTCAGACTGGAAGCAAGGTGCTTTGCGCGTTTCTGCAAGGTCAGCTCTCTGAGACCTCGTATGTGAAAGCTTGAGCTGACGGACGGCAGATCCTGCATGGGAGAAGTCACAGTGGATCTGAAGACGAGGCATATTGTTGTTTCTTGAGATTTTGCTGCAGTTGTCGTTGTGCTAGTTGCGGCCGGTATTATGAACGGCTTCATACACACTAGTCCACAGAGTATATCCCTGGTGTCTAAAGCAAATATTGCTAGATGCTAGTGGCCTGCCGGTATCCGGTGACATCCGGCTTCCGAACCGTCAACCGGCTTCGGGTGATCAAGGCCCGCTAGATATCCTCACCTTGACAGTGCCTTGAGTCATCCATCCTTCGATAGGCTCGTCTAGTTCTTCTCAGCATTCTACTGGTTGCTTCCCACGAACCGACGTCTGATATTCCCGGCCAACGCGACTGATTTCGCAACTCCAGGCTTATAGATTGTCCCGAACGTCCCCGTCGAAGCCCGCACAATTGTTCCATCGAATCTCCAGCCTCATGCCCTTTCACAGGTGCATCGCTTTGGCTCGTCGCTCAGCTATTCGGCCATGAAGCCCTGCAACCTCCTCATCGCCCTGCCTTCCCTCTATGGTGTACTTGGCTTCAGCTTCTCGCTCGCAAGAGTTCGCTGGCGCAGTGCGGGACGGTTTATGTCTCGTAACAGGGAGGGACACCGCCTTTCAGCTGGAGTATCATCGTGAGTCCATCTAGACCGTTCAAAAATTCCCCTCCAGGACTCGGAGACACCAGACTGATCAAGCAATCTAGCCGGCGATTGACTACCCCTCGAACAACTCTGTTCCTTCTTCAGCGTGGGATTCAAGCTCTCAGACCGGAAAATATGCCTGGACGGTGGACTGTGAGCCCTATGGTCGACGACAAGAGGTAGGCTGACGGTTGCGATACCAGATCCAGCGAAAGTGAAGCTCGTGGCGTTTGATGAGCGACCCGACGGGCCTAGGGACGGGAGGTGTGACGCCGCTTTTATGAAATAGCGGAATCATCAAATTCATCGGCTTGGGCCTTGCGGTCGACCACGACGGACTTCCTGTGAGATTTGTTTTGGCTTTGGATCGCTGCTGACCTCAACGTCTGTCTGTTCCATCGACCTTTACTCGTACACGCTCGTTCAACGACTTTCGTTTCGCTCACTGAATCACGTACCGTCCTCTCTCGCCGACCTCCGGACGACATACTGCCTCCAGGTTCTACTTGAATGAGACAACCGTCACGGTGAGCGGCTCGAGAGCAGCAGGAGACGAACGATGACCGATGTCTGATAGCAATGCGGCCCAATCGAGATCTACTGGGATGCATCAGCCGTCGCAACCGTGACCATCACCGGCGCCGACACCGGAGGATAGGCCTTCCAAATCGAATCAGCAGGCGAAGCGACAAAGCTCGGTATATCCCTTTTCCTCCACTTACGCCTCGTACTGATGATTATAGTCTGGAACACCAACATTGCGTCTGGCACGCAGTTCGTACTCGGTGCATTCGACTCTGGCAAGGACGTCCAGGGTGGATCTAGCGATCTCCTGACTCTCGGCGGCTCGAGTATCTCCTCATGCTTGGACATCTCTTCACCGAGCTCGACTCCGGCGGCTCCTTCTGGAACCGCTACGGCCACGACGACTGGGACGAAGACATCGGTAGGGGGTTGCGTTGTCAAGACTGTCACGACTATTGCTACGGCCATTGCCGAAGGGAGTGGGTGAGTCCTGATCTTCCACAGTCACCTAATCTGGACTGACGATAAGACGTCTCTCGACTCCGGCGATTGTTGGAATCGTCGTCGCTGCGGTGGTGTCCGGTCTAGCCCTTCAAATCGCCCTATTCTACTTCTGCCGCCGTCGTCAGCTCGCCGCCCTCCTCTCTCACCGTCGACAGATGCGCGACCGAAAGGCTCATCCCGGCGACGCGATCTGTTCTCCACGATCTGCCGGGCTCCTAGCAGTACCTCGTTGGTCGATACCGCTCACCCAGGCGATATGAGCGTTAGGCACAGCACGGCTATGTCCCTCGGGGATACACATGTGGAGGACAGCTCGGTCTCGCCTTTCTGGGATGATCCGGCAGCGGCGACCGGCTCACCATTCAGGCAGTCTTACGGACCATTCGATACCCCTCCATCGGATAATGAGCTGGAACCACCTCTTCGTCCGCACCACTTCGAATCGAATGTCACCATACCCTCCATCTCACCATCCCTTTCGGCATCTGGGTTCTCCCCTTCTGGCCCACTGGTCGCCGTTCCTTCCGCATTATCATCCCGTCGCCTCGGATCGCTCACGAAAGCTCAAATGGCGGCATCTAATCCAGATCCCTCCTCGCCCACTCATACCCGTCCATCAGAGCGCATCCCTTCGCAAGAAGCCCCGCGTGGCGGATTCAGATGACATCAGGACGCTGGTCGGCTAGATGACGTCGAGGAACTACCGCCGCTGTATCGACCGGAGTGGGAGGAGGCGGGTAGGAGTCAGAGCGGGATGGAGGAATGAGGAACCTTTCTGGACATTCCGGACCACGTATCACGGATTTCATTCTAAAGAATATCATACAGGCAGAACATCACGAACTTTTGGCAGAACAGTTTCCCCAAGGACACGTGCTTCGGTCACAGAATGGATCGATGATGATATGCATATATCGAGGCCGGAAGGCTGAGCCAAGTTGCGCGTATGAACAAGGGCTTTTTCCAACACGTAAGATTGTATTCCGCTCATAGCTCATCCCTATTCGAGTCGGGCTAAGGTGAGAATTAGCTGTCAGTTCTTGGATGATAGAGATCACGACGGCTCACTCTTAGACCGCGCACCGTCTTCCCCGCCCTCCAGATCTCCTGATTATCAATCTCGGTCAACTCCTTCTGCAGATCCTCGCGGTACGTCTTGCGGCCATTAAACTCGAGCGAGCGGCGTGTCTCGGTACCGTTCCGGACCGACTTGTAGAGCTCCTCAAATACCGGGAGGTTCGCCCTAACCGCCCTCTTAGCGCTCATCACCAAGGGGATTCGAAGGACTTACGCGCGGAACTTTGGTGCCCAGTCAAGCGCACCTCGTCGAGCGGTGGTGGAGCAAGCGTTGTACATGTAGTCCATACCGTGTTTCCCGATGAGCGGGAAGAGAGATTGGGTGGCTTCCTCGACCGTCTCGTTGAATGCCTCGGAAGGCGTGTGGCCGTTCTTCCGGAGGACTTCGTACTGGGCTAGGAACATGCCTTGGATCCCGCCCATGAGCTACGAAGGACGGTCAGCCAAGTGCTCCAACAGACAGTCGCGGGACTGTAATGGGACAGCCTGGACTGACCACACCGCGTTCCCCGTAGAGATCCGAGAAGACCTCCTTCTCAAACGTCGTCTCGTACAGGTAGCCACTTCCTACAGCGATGCCGATAGCCACGGCCTTCTCCTTTGCCTGGCCAGTAACGTCTTGGTATACAGCGATGGACGAATTGATCCCGCGTCCCTCGAGGAAGAGGGTTCGGACGGTCCGGCCGGATCCCTTGGGTGCAACGAGGATGACATCCACGTCTTTGGGAGGGATCACTTTGGTCTGAGTCATCATCAGCGCTATTCATTCATCAATCATGTGTAGCCACACTGACGTCATCCTTGTAGACGACCGAGAAGCCATGGGAGAAGTACAGTGTCTTTCCCTTGGTGATAAGCGGTTCAATCTCCGGCCAAGTAGCCGACTGAGCTGCGTCCGAAAGGAGGTTCATGATGATAGTCCCCTTTTTGATCGCCTCCGGGATATCGAAAAGCGTCTCTCCCGGTACCCAACCGTCCTCTTGGGCCTGCTTCCATGACTCGCCGCCTTTGCGCACACCGACAATCACGTTGATGCCGTTGTCGCGGGCGTTGAGGGATTGTCCGTGGCCTTGGGACCCGTAGCCGATCATGGCGAGGGTGTCGTTCTTGAAGTAGCTGGCGAAGTCAACAGAAGATCAACTCAAACATAGCGTACTGCTCAGGGGTGTGACCTACTCCTGGAGCTTGTCGAGAGGCCAGTCGGCCCGCTCGTACACCACCTCTCTGGTACCAGCAAAGTCGAGGGTCTTGATCCGGCGGACAGCCTGGCAATCCAATGTCAGCTTATGAATCGGGTGCTTACGCGACAATATCGGGACGCCCCCGAGACTCCGAATGTCCGTATCCAGCAGTAGATACTCACACCAAGGCGAGCCCCCATGGCGACTTGGGGCGCGTGCCTCGAGAGCAGCGTATACGATCGCTTGGCGGCATGACGAGCAGTCCTGGAAGAAAAACATCGGACGGCCTGTTTGAGAGCCTGCGCAGACGAGCGAGAGAGCGACATTTTGGATGTTGCTATAAGGTGGAAGGGCTTTGATGCTGGAAGGTATCGAGAGTGATTTTCGCTGCCAACTCTTCGCGAGTCGGTCGAAATGCCGGCATTGGCAATATTCTCTATTCATCCCCCTCATATAGTAGTACATGTTTCAGTTCTTGGATCACATCAACCGTATATCAAGGCACCATGTCGGACCCTACGATCAAAGGTCTCCCACCGCCTCCGCAGAGCTATGACGGTTCCGCCTTCCGGATTGCCATAGTTCACGCGCGATGGAACGAAGTAGTCATCAAGTCGCTTGTCGAGGGGACGGTCCGGAAGCTCAAGGAGCGGGGTGTCAAGGCGGAGAATATCGTGGTGAAGAGCGTACCGGGAAGCTATGAGCTTCCGTTCGCTTGTCAAAAGTCAGTCTCCAGCAACTTTATCGTTGCGGTGGGACGAGCTCATCAGCTCGCTCGGATACACGCGAGGACTAAGCTGACTCGGCCACCTCTACACAGACTTATCGCAGGCGGCCAAACGCAATCTTCCAACACCGCCTCCTACATGCTGTCAAGTTCTGCCAACCTCCTCTCCCTTATCGACTCTTCCGCCCCACCCGAAAGAGCCACTCCCCAAAGCACGTCCAAGCCCTCAGCGTCCACCTCCGCATTCTCCGCCGTCATAGCCATAGGCGTCCTGATCAAAGGCTCGACCATGCACTTCGAGTACATCTCCGATGCCGTCTCGCATGGCTTGATGCGGGTCCAGCTGGATACGGGCGTCCCGGTGGTGTTTGGGGTGTTGACGACTTTGACGGATGACCAGGCGCTTGAGAGGGCGGGGATGGGAAAGGGGGAGAAGAAGGGGCATAGTGAGTTTCCGCAGGGTAGCTCAGCTGCGTTGTAACTGCACCTCCAAGCCGAATCTTGCCATCTGCTTCTGGCTGACTGAACGTTCAGATCATGGCGAGGATTGGGCTCTCGCTGCGGTGGAGCTGTCGGCTCAATGCAGCGATTGGGCGGAGGGTCAGCTATGATTCGTGCAGCTTCCCCATGTCATTTTCGAATGGTGCCGGATACCACGTATACTTGCTTGATGGACTGTTTAGACTTTCAGTCTTCGAAAATTAGTGCATATCCCGTCGAGGTGGATGGGTCAAAATCGCGCATTGGCGGAGGCTCCCGCTAATCTCGAATAGCTTTTCGTTCCTTCCTACGCATTTAGAGATCCCCTACTGTATTCTACCCGGCAAACCTATGCCGCTCTCTCCCCTTCCATCCCTCCCCAAGCAACTTCCTCACCTCGCTCCCTTCTCCGAAATCCAACTTGAACACCTTGCCCGAATGGGGGAACTGCCCCTGGATATCTCCTTCACTCGCTTGCTTGCTATGTGCCGAGGAGATGTACATCGTGCTCAGATCCTTACCTTCGCCTTGATCAGCTTAGGAACTCCACTAAGAAACCGAAAAGATCGCTTCACCTCCGAAGCAAGGGATGGTAGGGCACTTGCAGCCCCCACACCGAATGTGGCAGATCAACGACCCGTCCGGCCTGAACCCGACCACTCGACTGTCCTTCCATCGAGCCGCCCAGACATTCCCGGCTCCATCGACTGTAAGGCCGTCAAAGACGCCTTGAGTAGGGTGATCCGCATCCAAAGGTGGAGGGGGTTTCGCGAAGAGACGGCGGTTGGAGGGAATGCCTGTCGAGACACCATAGTCGAACTTCGATATCTCGTCTACAGCGGAATCGATGTAGTCTACGGCCATAACCCTACAATCAGCTTGTTCCGTGGGGATATATAGACGGAACGTACACATCGTCTTGCCGTCCAGAGACCATCCTATACCATTCGACGTCCCCACATCGGTCAAGATCTGCGTCTCCCTCCCATCCGGATCATATCTGCCGTCTATCAGCGAGACCTCAAGATTCAGCGAAGACAGACAAACCGCCAGAGCTCCCCCCGCTTCTTCCCATCCTTCTTATCGGGCCTCGTCATGCTCCCCGCAAAGAACCTCCCCGCGGGATCACATCCACCGTCATTCATCCGGGCAAATTTCTTCTGCTCGTCGTCAAGGGTCAAGGGGGATGATAGTAGCTTGAGTGTTCTTCGAGGTATCGGTTTGGGGGAGTGGTCTGTTGAAGACGGGGTACTGGGAGCGGGGAAGAGGACGATCTCATGGGCGATAGTGCCGATGAGCTGGATGATCTCAGCGAGGGAGACAGGGTGAGGCGAAGACCTACTCCCGGTTCATCTTTGCGCAAGGCGAGAGCTGTGACATATTGTGTCTCTGGATACGAATCGACGGAATACTTCTTCGTTTCCGGATCATATCTGATTCATGTAAGGTTGATCGAGTCAAAGGGATGGTAGATCACGTGTGGATTTCCGCCTCGTTGATGTCGACCCAATGCAAGAGCTGTTCTTTCGAGTCCCATAGTATCCCTGCCCGCGGTATACTTTAGCGTGCCAAACAGATATGCTTCTCAGGCTCCATGTGGACAACACCAACCTTCGCCTAGGAAATTTCCGCACTCGACTGCGACTTCGGCATCGATGACTGGGGCCGCAGACTCTGGCATGGCAATTGAATTTGATGATTTCAGATACATTGAGTGAACTCTCGGAGAAGATCCGGGTTAATCTTCACCAGTCCGGATCTTTGATATTGTACCGTAGCCAAATCTGGCGTGTACTTTGCTGTATTGCGCTAGAACTAGCTGTAATCATGCGAATGGATGTAACTCACTCCGAAAGCTTTGAATGGGCTCCATAAGACTATTCCGGATGACCTCTGCATCTTCAGCCGTCTGTTATACGCTTTTGCTGATGCAAGTTCCCGATCGTTCGGTATAAGTTTGACATTTTCTTGTTGTGCAGGCTTCCGAACGCGCCGAAAGGCCTCGTAGACTGACGAATAGATCCTCCTGGACTGCAGACGATATTGATTGATTCCTCTTGTCTATCTAACAGGATCCTGCAATGTTCGCAGCAGCAATGATGAGACCCTGAAATGACAACTAGCGAACAACAACAAAACAAACATGGACGGCTGTCCAACGTAGACTATTGTTCAACGCTGTCAACAATAAGCTTTTGATCAACAAGACGCTACTTTCGACGATAAACAATAGCTGAACGCTGCTTTCTTGGTCTCTTTGTCAGCGCAGCATATATCAATACCGTACGAAAGCGTCCGACACAGCCTGTTCCACCATCCGAACAAACGCCTAGACTCTCAGCCACTTCATCAAGCTCTGCGATCTCTCTTCGCACCGCTCTGCAAGCCGAGAAGGCTCCGATATCCATGCAGCCGTATATGCATGCAAACGGCCGATAATTTCCCCCCGAATACCCTCCTCCTCCATCTTGGTGCCACCCGGTATATCCCGACGGTCGCGGAGGCGAAAAACCTCGTCTTCAAGTCTAGGGGACCGATCTGCTTTGAAAAACAAGTGCAAAGAAGCTCAATTGTCACAAAACTTGGTGTTACCGGCATCCATGTATACGTGGGTCTATTATTCACTCGTTCGCATTCGAATCAAGGTCTTTTGCTGATTCGCCCAATGTTTGAGGTCTAAATTGTCACAACTTGACGAAGAAAGGCCATCCTGCTATCCTCGATCGGTGGGACGACAAGGGCAACGTCCAGGCTTGTCGTTTGTGCTTCGCGACTACCGATTCCGCCTGCGGATTTTCGAAAAGCAAGTTCAAGGTCATCAAGGTGCGCGAAGAGTCCCTGGAGGACAACGAGACCGATGGACTGCGTGGTGAGAACGATTCGGAGGGAGGATCTGGCGGTATGGGGAACGTTGAACAGCTTCAGGCGCCTACATCCTCTGTTTGCTCTACAAGGAGTACTAGACCACCCACCGAATCGCCCTCGAAGACACACGCGCGCACTCCGAACGCTCTGAAATCCCGTCCAAAGGTCCGCAAATCCCCTCCGAATACCCCTGGACCGAGCGAAAACCGCTCGAACCATCCTCATTTGTCAGCAAATAGGGCGCAAAACGCACCCGAATCGAAGAAATTGATGATCCCGATGCCCCAGCACCCAAGCCAGGACGCAAGGGTCCGGCATGGACTACTGATTCCCACCCCTGTTACGACCCCATCCCGGCATAACCGCGATCTACGCCACCATACGATAACACCGGAATATCCGATCAATAAGCTCCGCATGTCCGCAGCTGTCTTCGACATTTCCCGACTCACCCATGGACTTGTACCCAGAACAGTCGACTTGCGGGACCAACCCCTCGGACCAAGCATGATGTCCAGAACTGTCGAGCACATTCCAGAACTGACGGACTTCGACCAAGGATATCCGGGCATTTCAAGGTTTCAAGTCTTACTGATGGTACCTTGATCCACACCGGGCAGCGGGTAAACCCCTCTTAGCCACTGCGCGTTCATAGCCTCCCTCCAGGCCGAGCTATGTATCACCCTCGCCACTACACTTGCCCCTTGCCTCAATGCGGGCTACGTCCGCACCCTCAAATGGGCCGAATCCAGCTATCGCGGATGTTCATGGGTCCGGCGGACGAGCAGAGGACTTGGGCTGGAGAAGCCTCTACAGTGCTGTAGAAGCGGGGAGAAGGATCACAGAGCCTCGGGCTTGGAGTGGCGATAACGAAAGAGACCGAGGTACGCGGAGGTATAAGGAGGCCACCAAATTGACTGATATCCACTAGAGATCTAGTATCGAGGTTCTGGTAGCTAGTATATGCAACGTCTTGTAACTAGCGGACCTACCCTACCGACGACCAGCCTGGCTGCGGAAGTGTCCACCCTCAGGTTGAGCGATCTCTCGTGCTGTGCAAGACTAGACTGGTAGGTCGTCTTACCCGCACTCGTCGTCGATTGTGTTCGACATTTGTTGACTGTGTCAACCTGTCTTTAGCTTTATAGTCAAGACCATTTTATACCCACGATTGTGTTCGACAATCGTCTTCTTTCATTGATAGTCCACGGGGTATGAGGGAAGCGTTCGATCCAAAGCATAGTTGGCTGGGTACGGTTATAACAACCCCACCTGCTGTCGACCAGATGCCAAGTCCAGCGAAAGCTGAGGAGCCACTCCCAAAAGCCGCTCAAGTACCGCCAAAGACCCTCAACCCTACCGAATGGCTTCACAAGAGCTCGGCGTTCGTTTCGCAGAGCAACCCGAACAACCCGTCCTACCCCACAGGTCGGACTCTCCCCGTCCTCTTCGAAGGTCTTTCGGCCACAAACTCAATACTTCGAACAGACTTACAATCGGGGCGAAAGCATTCGGGAGGATACCCTGACGGCCTTCAAGCAGGACAAGGAAGCCGGGCTTTCGCGTCTCAAGCAGTCCGAAAGGGTGATGCATCAAATTCGCGATGAGAAAGACAAGGCTGTTGCTTTGGCATACGCAGAAGTGGCGAATGCGAAGCAAGTTGCAAAAGGCCTGTCTGTTGTCGAGACGAGGTGCGAACAGCTCTTGACTATCAATCATCAGCTCTCCAGTCAGGTCTCAACCCTCAAAACTCAGCAAACGGCCTTCGATCGGTTGGAAGAAGGTGAAATTGCTGAGCTCCAGGGCGCGAAGGACACAATGGATTGTCTTCGTGAGAAGGCTGTTTGGGAGAGGCGTGAGGCTCTGGAGACGGCTAAAGCGAGGGAAGGGGAGGCTCAAGTGCTTCGGGATACGGTTGAGGAGGCACGGGAGGCTGTCAAGGTGGCACTGGATCGAGCCGCAAAAGCTGAGACCCTTCTGGCAAAAGTGTCCGGGACGCGCTTGACGCGCTCGAAAAGCTTTGACGTGTGCACATCTCTCCTAGTAAGTGGTGTACCATTAGAACTCTTTCAGGGATACCCTATGCATCTGTACATCTCACATAGTGTCTTTGTGAGCTTGTTCGGGGGGCATTCGCAGCACTTGTTGTCTAATTTTCCTTCGCATCTCAAGATAGATATTTTATGAATGTTCCTGATCAATCCAAATCCAGCCCTCATCCAATCTCTCCAGTCGCTGCACGTAGCCAAATCAAGAGCAGCCGGTGGCGCAGACAAGTTGTTCGGGACGAAGGGCTTTTGAGCTGTCGCCAGGAATCAATTCGCCAGCTTGCAAAAGTCCCTTCGTTCGGGCTGATTCCTTGAAGTGATAGCACCACGACTGTGCGACTGTGGCTATCAGTCTGGCAAATCCAACCAAGTTGAGCACACATGCCCTACTCATTTGTTCAGTCGTAAAAAAGGATTCTTCCGAGTTGAGTTGTACCGGGTCGTTTGGAGCCAATATCCATCCTTCGACGTCTCCTTGCTCGGCCACTCCTTGCCCAACTTCCCACAGGAGCCGCGAGTTCAAGCGATCGAGCCAGGTCTGCCCGAACAAACCTCA
>JAABUH010004741.1_pt1 | contig 10895 bp, 10 predicted proteins | sample 5559121 | NCBI WGS metagenome assembly JAABUH01 (sample SAMN10711871, study PRJNA513364) | rock metagenome | isolation source: Antarctica rocks | place: Antarctica: Victoria Land, Battleship Promontory nord | collected 2015-12-28 | reverse complement strand
ACGCCCCGACGTTCCGCTTCACTAACGAGGATCTTGTGATAGTCCGCACGATGAATGTGTAGATAGGGTACTCCGTAGCGTTCCTCGGCGTAAGGAACCATACTGAGCTTATTGAGGATAGCGCCATCACGATAGGAGCGTATGATGAAGTCGCTTGGTCGTACTGAGACAGACTCGATCTGGTCAAGGAGACCAAACTTTTTGAGGATGCGGGATGAATTTGGAGGAATCTGTATGCCCGCCCCTACCTGTCCTCCAGCATTAGCGGCGATGATTTTTCGAGGGAAGCTGAAGGTACCTCTCCAAGTACTGAAGCTTGTTCAAGTATGGTGACTTTATGCCCTGCGCGAGCTATACCTATGGCAGCTGCCAGACCGCCGAGTCCGGCACCTATGACTCCAACGTGTGACCTGATCTCAGCCATGGTGGATGTTTGGCATGATTATCAAAGGTGAGGATATCGGATAGGATTGAAGGAAAGCAATGGGATCCCCAGATATCCCATCATTGTTGTCAACGGCCGCAACTGCGAGATCATGAGGAGCGAGCGGTAGATACACAGGCAGTGACGGTTCGGCAGTAGGACGCGGGATTTGTGTATTTTAGCTTGTTGCTAGTCATGAAGTGAAGGTACAGTTGCTTCATGGCCACAAGCCATTGGTGTGTTCCTTGATAATATGATGGTATTGTTCGGAGCGGTCTTGAGGGAGTGCTCTCTTAGAGAGGAATGTGTTTTGAAAGTGGCTCTGAAAATTGGTCCAGGAAACCTTATTCCCGGCCGCCGGGAATGGCAACATACATAGTGGAGGGACGATGGGACATGCATAGGTAACTATCGGCAAATGTGTCTGACCTTAATAATCCTGAACTTCGATGCTGGGGTACTATGACATGGAGACATGTTCAATACCGTGCAATTCCTACCAGCTGATATTCTTCTCCTACGACTCCTTCCGCTCTTCCTCGGTCCACAGCCTCCAGAGACGCTCAAGAAATTCGCCGGCGCGTCATGCGTCGAATAAGGCCAAAAGATGAGCAGCAAGATGAGTCGTCTTCTGGGCTGAACTCTCTCCCTGCAACGCCGAGGATCTCAAAGAGAAGATGCATCTCGAGTGCCTGTATACCGTGTCGGAAACGCAAGTCAAAGGTACGGCCAGTGGCTCTCCGTACGCTTCCTAGCCGTACTGGGCAACCTCCATCGAGTCTTTGTGCTCAAGAGCATGATATCGCTGACCATATATTCAGTGCGATGGTGGCATGCCTACTTGCTCGACTTGCACCGCTGTATATCAGACAGAATGTTCCTACGATGTTGATAGCGATCACAGACGTAAAGCCGCCCTCAAGCGAGATATTGAAACTCTGAAGGGTCAAAATGATGCTCTAGGGGTAATTGTCGCCTCGATACGCTCTTCAAGCGAGACGGAGGTAGCCGAAATAATACAACAGATACGAGCAGATGAGGATCTTGAGATGCTTGCAGAGTCACTGAAGAAAAATGTAATGTTACCAGAACGCTCTGGCCCAAAGACTGTAGAAGGAGAGCTCTCGAATCTGATCGGTAGACCATCACTTGACGCAGCTGGAGTAGTCAAAATTTACGGACATACATCGAGTTTGAGCTTGGTCTCGGACAGTGAACAATCACATACACATATGCAAACGTCGGAGCCATGGACTAGGGTGACTCAAGATATCTCGCTTGTGGAGCACATATTGAATCTATATTTCACGTGGTCTCATCCATTTTACTCAATGTTCTCGAGGGAGCTTTTTCTAGATGACATGACGAAGGGTCGGACCAAATATTGCAGCTCTCTGTTAGTCAACTCAATTTTAGCTGTTGGTTCTGCGTATTCGGATCGCCCAGAAGCTCGATCAAACCCAAATGATCCGAGTACCGCGGGCGACCGTTTTTTCGAGGAGGCGAGGCGGCTACTCTACGAGAATGAATCTTCCAATCTTACTACGGTTCAGGCGCTGGCGCTCATGGGTCTTCGTGAAGCCAGCTGCAGCCGTGACAGCGGCGGCTTTCAATATGCAGGGAGATGCACGAGAATGCTGATCGAATTGGGCCTACACGTCTCCTTCGGCTCGGCCGGTGACGAAATTGGGCATACGGAGTTGGAAGCTCGCAAAATCACATTCTGGGGTTGTTTCAACCTGGAATCGTAAGTCAGACCAATTCACCTCCGTAAGGGATTCTAATGTGATCAAGGGCTTGGGCTATCTGTGTTGGACGAATTTCGCAACTGCCTCGCGCTGCTGTCAACATCGACTCGCCAAATATCGTAGAAGAATATGACTCGAAGCCATGGAAGCCTTACAACGATTTTGGCGTGGAACTCATCCCCGATACCGAGCAACCCATCGTTAGCCAAGCTTTGTCCCATCAACTGCGGCTTCTTACAGAAATCGTGAGCGACACTGTCTTCATGTTCTATGCACCGCGTGAAAGATTCACAAGTAAGAAGCTTCTTGATTTTAATTCGAGGTACAATCGCTGGTATAACAGCCTACCGGACATACTCCGATTACGTGACGTTTCTACACCTCATGTTCTGATACTCCAGTGAGTAAACACCTTTCCGCCATTTCTTTGTTGGAAACTGCTAATCTAGACAGTATGTACTATCACACCGTCGTCCTCCACCTCTTCCGCCCATTCCTCAAGGTTGATCTTACAAACTCGAGATTGTCGCCTAGAGAGATCTGCACCTCATGCGCGGAATATACTGCTTCGCTTTTGTCTACATACCGTCAAACGTACGGATTGCGTCGGGTCACCGTTCTCATGGCCCACATCACCCTCTCGTCCAGTATCATACATCTCTTAAACTTACCAAACCCTTCAGCATCTCGTAATCTATCCCTTAGTATCAGTAGTCTCCGCGAATTATCCACAGCTCATGCTTTCGCTACAAGATGTGTCCATATCATCACGAGCCTGGCGACACAATGGAATATCAGTTTGCCTGTGGAGATCTCTCTCCGGAATACGGGCGCTGGCAAGTCCCTCCGCGTCGAGTCAGCTTTCGACTTACCACAGCCCCAGAGTTCCCCGAGAGCCGAATCGTATCCCTCGCAAGTTTCAGATCATGCTCAGCCACAGGACCAGGCGAATGTAAGAAACATTGCTACCGAGACTCCTATGGCTGAGGTTAGGACTAGTCCGAGGCCTTCTACCACCTCTTCCACCCAAGCAGACCTATTTTGGTCACCATTTCCGGACCAAAGCCTGCCCCTGCAAGCTCATCATACTGGAGGCCCAATGGACATTTCAGCCATGCTTGACGTGCCGAACGAATGGGACCAATTGAATCGGGATGGGTTTAGGGTCGCGTCTACAAACGAGTCAATGCTGGCGCCTTTGACATACAATCATGTCGGGAATGCCAACAGCCCATGGACACAGCCTTGAGAACCCCACTTGGATTCATTACTCTCACCATTCCGAAATATCTAAGCTTGGTTTCAATAAGCACTCTTTCAGCTACTATCCATTACATGAGTACGCGCCAAAGACGAACTTATCACTTTCTTCGGACACAGGATTCTGATCAATTCGTTAAACGAATCCTGTCGAGGCTCGAACCACAGCTGACCCCTTCAGGTGTATCTCTACAAGTATCCTAGCCATCTCAGCCATGCTTCTTTGCTCGAACTTTTGGACGCAGCGTTTTCAGTCTGCGGATCGTCTCTAGTCGAATGGAAGGAGACAAAGCGCAGAGAACCATCCAGGCGAAAGCGAGGATTTGAGCCGACCTTGCATCAAATTTCAGGGACAGACCCATTCACGTCAAACCTCGCATACTCCAACGTTGCTACCGTCACGGTCGAAGATCTGATACTGTACTCTGCCATTGCAGATATCAGCAAATTACGAACGTCATGGGCGAACCTGTCTTTGGCATCCCCACAAGTCATGATGGCTAGTAGCCACTCGAATACCCTGCTGTCTACCTCTGGGAATGATAGACTTCCAGGACAAGAGGCTCTGGCCATGCCAAAGATCAGGAGGGTCGACAGCTTTGCTAGGTGATTTTCAGAAGATTTATCCACATGTTGCAGGCTCGTTGGCCCTGTCTCTTGTTACAGCGGCCGCCGTGAGTTTGATGGTACACATATCCTTGGCGGGCTTTGACTACCACGTAATAACGGGAATCAGCAAGATGGGTCTCAATATTTGAAGGTGGCTTTGAAAAGTCACACTCTTTAGCAGCCGCAACGATTGGATAGGAAGGGCTAGGGTATTCGAAGGGGATCAGGAAACTACAGACCAGGGCCTTTCTCGCGAAGGATCATCCCCACCCATGTGGAAATCGTAGGTAGTGGCAATCTATATCGTACATCGGATGAGCAGAACCAAGATTAGTGCACGTGATGCATTTCACTCGGCACCTCAACACCTCAACAAGGGTTAGGGTTTTCCTCGAGACGGCAGGTCTTGCGGGGTAGCGTGACGACTTACAGCAACTGACTCGACTCGGCCAATCATCTCCCTCTTGGCCTCTGTCATCTGAAGTATCTCTGCCGCCGCTCCACCCCACGCCCCGCTCTTTGCAATCTTCGGCATCCTGGCTGCACATCACCAGCAGAGCTACTGTCACTACTGCCATCCCCCCTTGCCTCTTCCAGCATGGCTCCATCGACCCCGAGGGTCGCTCCATTCACTTTGCCAATGAATGTCAATCCCACGCGGAAAAACTTCATCCAGCATATCGACCCTCAATTCCCCTCCGCATTGCCACCGTCCATCTCTCCACCTTCGCAACCCGAGAATGAAGGCTTGCAACAGATCGAGAGAAGGTGTTGTGGTTTGGACAGATTACATTGTCCGGGGCATCATATGACATAACCCATGTGGGTGGTGGATCGAGGGACGAAATGGCAGATGCGGCGACTCTGGCAGCACAGAACCGAGGACCAACTGTGTTGGCAGTGGTCATAGCACTGCTCGCTCTGTCGACGGTTTCGATCGTGCTGCGACTCATATCTCGCTTTGGGGTGGTGAAAAAAGTGGGCAATGACGACTATGCCATAATACTTGCGTGGGTGAGCAGTATTAGACCTGTCAACATTGAAGACCGGACGTTGACCGATTGCAGCTGATTGCCTTTGGATTCTCTTTTGCTATTTGTTACGGGACAAGTGTCGGATTAGGTCGACATGAAGCCAATGTCAAACCACAGCATCACATGCCTTTGAAGAAAGCCGAATACGCTTTCTCTGTATTATATGTATGTGTTTCTTTGCTCGACTTGATAGAGGAGAGTTGATGGAGTCAGAATCCCGCTTTGATGGCTACAAAGACGTCTATATGCCTGTTCTACCTGACTTTGTCAAAAAACCATCCAGTCTTCAAATGGACTACTGTGGCAACGCTGTTTGTGGTCAACGTGGCCGGGATTGCCCTGACTTTCCTCAATATCTTCCAATGTAGCCCCATAGGAGCTGCTTTCGATGACCCTATATCACCTACTGCGGAATGCATCGATATCGTCACTCTATACCTCTCCTCCGCGCCCGTCAACATCATCACAGATCTGGCAATGTTGTTCCTACCGATGCCTATTTTGACCGGTATGAGGCTACCGCGGAATGAGAAAATCATCCTGATAGTGACATTTTCGTTTGGTGCTTTCGTGGCAGTGGTGGATGTTGTAAGAATTGCCTACTTGGAGTCGGCCGCATTAGCGCGTCTGCGAGCTACCGGCGGATCCTCTGCCTCCAATGCGGAGTATGATTACTCGTGGATAGCAGCATTATCTTTCATGTGGTCCGCTATTGAAGTGCACGTGGGCATCATCTGCGCTTGTGTACCTGGCGTCAAACCGTTGGTAGCAAAAATGTTCCCAGCTCTACTAGGTCGCATCAAGCAAGTAGGAGACCTCCACGGGAACCCGTTCTATGGGCCAGGCGACGCACAATGGGCAAACCTCAAACCTGAAACCCACACCTCTTCAGGGTCTGCACCTCCTCACAGCCCCACGAACGGCCTACCGAAAACGTCAACCAGGCCCCAGAGTCCTACTGTAGAATCCGAAATTCCTAAAGATGTGGCACCTGCACGGCCTAGTGGAGAAGGCGAAATGGGGATGATGGACTTTTTGACAACCCCAGATATGCCTCACCCGCCGCTGCAGCAGTCTCACACCGCAATGTCTACCGTCGGTACTACCAGATCTCGGACTCCAAGCCTTACCATCTTCGACTTTGTCAACATCAAGAATTACAAGAACATGGTGAAGATGACCAATAGAGAATCCATTGCTCCTGTTTTGCTAGTCACTATACTCTTCTTTCTCTGGGGGTTTGCCTATGGTCTGCTAGACGTGCTGAACCAACAGTTCCAGGGAATTGTACATCTCAGTGACGGTCAGGCTGTTGGATTACATGCGGCTTACTACGGAGCCTACTTTCTCGCGCCACTCACGTTTGGAATGTACGTGTTTAGAAATTGGGGTTTCAGGATCACCTTTATTGTTGGATTATGTATATATGGAGTGGGCACACTCGTTTTCTGGCCCTCAGCTGTCCTCGCATCTTATCCCGCCTTTCTCATCTCCAACTTCATCATCGGTCTCGGTGTGGCGACGCTCGAAACTGCCGGCAATCCCTTCATCTCGCTTTGTGGGCCTCCGGAGTACGCTGAGGTACGCTTAAACTTATCACAAGGCGTGCAGGCCATCGGAACTGTGCTGTCACCCATTTTGGCCCACAAGGTCCTGTTCAAAAGCGTCAAGGATGCGCCATCCTTGGTCGACATTCAATGGACATATCTCGGCATAGCTCTCTTCGACGTCATTCTCGCTTTAATCTTCTTCTATCTTCCAATACCCGAAGCGTCAGATGAGGATCTGGAAGAGATGGCCGAGAGGCGTGAGAGCGTTTTCCGCAGGAAGGTCGCTGGTCTCCCGGTCATATACATGACCCTCATCTTCGGCGTGTTCGCGCAATTCTGCTACGTGGGCGGCCAGGAGGCCGTCGCTGGCGCCTATCGAAGATATGTCGACATAGTCCGACCAAATTCGAATATCGGTTCCTTCTACTACCAAGCTGTTGGACACGCAGTCTTCGCAGGCGGCCGCTTCTTAATCGCCATCGCAGGCCTAGTCATCAAGCCGCGTCGCCTACTTCTCTTTCTCTTCATCGGCGCCATCATCACCTCTGCTCTGGCCATGAACTTGGAAGGTCGCGCTGGCGTCGCTATGATAATCTTGATCCTCTTCTTTGAATCCGGTATCTTCTCCCTCATCTTCGCTATCTCCCTTCGTGGTCTCGGCCACCATACCAAGCTAGGGGCCGTTTTGCTCACAGCCGCTACATCTGGCGGTGCCGTCATTCCGGCTATCATGAACCCCGTCTTCACAACGCATGGCGTGCAGTACGCTTTCTGCGTCGTCCTCGCTGTCTTCTCGTTCGGTGCGCTTATGCCTATGTACCTAGCCACCGGCCCAGCGGCCAAGAAGCAGGTCGATCCTGTACACCTCAAGACGAATTCGATCTTAGGCGGAGAGATGAGGCCGTCGTCAAATAGAGCTAGTCGGGTCATCAGTGCTGTTGTCAGAAGGGGCAAGAAGACGAATTCCGAGACGACGGGAAGTGATATGCCTACTATCGAGCATGTGGAAGGCACATCGAGTCTGGAGCGCTCGAATGCATGATTTATGGATCAATGACAACATATTCACCTTTGCACCTGCACTTTAGCGATGGCGTTGGAGGGCACATACTGTGGACTCTTGGGACAAGGTATTCTGGAGATCACAAGGCATGGCATACATCGTACATAAGTGAGAGATATGGGAATTTTCGACTTCGATAACGTAGCTATCTTTGAATATACCCAATGCGTAGAGTATACGGAAATGAAACCCAAGGTTTATATGTGATGGGGTTGATCGATGAAGCTCCACTATTGTGCGTGAACCTCCGGAGCGTAGGCTTTCTGGCTCCCTCACTCTCGGGGTTGAAGGTACTGAGACCCCCCCGCCGTTTGTCCCCTTCCTCTCGATTCAACCAACCACTTTCATCTTCGATTCCAGCAGGTATCATCCACCCCACCGATGAAGCTCGACTATTGTGTGTGGACCTTCGGAGCGGAGGTTATCTGGCTCCTTGATACCTTCAACCCTCCGCCTTTTTGTTCCCTCCCTCTCGATTCAACAAACCACTTCCGCCGTCTCTTCCAACGCCCATCCATCATTCCTCACCCACCGAGCCAGCCTTCTCGCTTTGTGATATGGTCTCGGTATTTGCCATCAAGCTTTCACTTGTAAGGGGTGCTCGTGAGGACTCTCATGGTCTCGATGACGGTGAGCCCACGCCTTTTTGTTTTCTTCCCGCCTTCCTCTACCCCTCTCTACCCCGTCTTCTCTTCCGACACGCATCATCATCCGTCACCCCCTCCCCATCCATCATCCTTCACCCCACTCTTGAAACTCGCTATGAAGCTCCTTCTCCATTTTTTCTCCATCTGCATCGCAGTGTCTTCACATTCTCCCACGAGATCTTCTCGGGTTTAGGGTATAGTTACATGTCTGGGGTTTTCCTTGGAAACTTCCGAACTTCCTCAAGCAATCCATAGTTGGGTGAATCGAGCCCAAACCGGGCCTCCCACTTGTCGCCCCAGGTGTTGGCAATCGTATTGTATGCTCCGTCAAAACGCTCTCGTTTGGTCCTTGACTATTTGGCCAGTGCTCGGATCAGTATCCAATCCTCGGGGGCTCGTTGTGCGATGGTAGACAGCAGCATGTTTCCGTCAACCATTCCCATGAATCCTTCGGAAACCCTCAGAGTAAAGTTATGCATGGAAAAAGTGGTTGCCGATATTCGCTACCACTGGCCCGGTACTGCGGGCAACAACGACCTTTTTGTTTTCTTCCTCTCTCTCCCTCTCTACTGCGTTTCCTCTTCCAACACGCATCATCATCCGTCACCCCCTCCCCAGCCTCTCGATAGTCCACACTCTCAAACCCTGCTATCAAGCTCGCCCGCCTCTTTGTCCGTCGCAGCGACCTGACGTTCACCCATGATACAGTCTCAGATTTGCGGTGTATTGCTGGCTTTTGTTGAGATGAGCTGCGAGTTGCAAGGGGCCCGCACGGTGCTCGTAAGCACTCTCATCGTCTCGAATCTTTAAGCCCATGGGTTTTTGTTTCCTTCGTCTCTTCCGTCTCCCTTTCATGACTCTACCTTCTCTACACCTGTTATTCTTTACCCCAGCGAGCAGTCTTGAATTGTCACTTTGAAGCCCCTTTTCCTTTTCTTCTGCGCCGCGTTCTCCCATGATAGTCTCAAGATCTGCACTGTACTTCTGGCTATCGCCGATATTCGCTGCCACTTGCAAGGGGCCTGGTACTGGTGAGAATTCTCATGGTCTCGATACCGACAAGCCCTCGCCTTTTTGTTGTCTTTTCTCGCTCTCTCTTTCGCGACTTTACCTTCCCTGCAACTGGAATCTTCCATGCCACCCAGCCTTCTTGGGTTGTAGCACAGTCTCAGTATTTACGGTCAAGGTTTTTCCCAAGTTGTTCTGCGTCGCAGTAATTCGGAGTCCGCGAGGAATCCTGATTTTCTGGTTGAGGATATTGCCAATACTCGCTGCATGGGATCGGCACCTGTCTCAAGTTCTTCCTCAAGTTGTTCTGCATCGTAGCTCCTTCGAACTCGCCGTTGCGATGTTCTCGGGATCTGAACTGTGGTTCTGACTATTGGCAATATTCGCTGTCACTTGCATAGGATCGGAACCTACTACATCGACCTTGCTCAAGGTGCTCGTGTGGTCTTTGTTCCAGCCGTCTGTGGAAAACCCTCTGAGACATCGGCGTAGCACCGATCTTGGAGCGTGAGGATTTCATATTCCTCACACCAGTTTCGAAATGCCGCTGCTCCGTGCCGCCGTGCGGGCGCTGGACGTATCAGTGGATACGGTATCCTTGGAGACGGTATCCTGTTCTTGAAATACATTGATAGTGCGTGGTGTTGTTTTTCATGAGGGTCTGACTCCTCTTTCAGGATGGTCTGAATCCTCTTTCTTGATGTCTGACTTCTCTTTCTTGATGATCTGACTCCTCTTTCTTGATGGAGTCTTGTGAATTTGCAGAAAGACTAGCTTCATTTCAATATCTACTTGCCGCAGCTATCCACAAAGTTTCAAATAACACATAGATGGAGCGTCACTCTTGAAGCGTGAGGTTTTCGTGCCCCTGATACCAGTCTTGGGGATTCGTTAGTGACGAGCGCTGGATGCGTGAGTGAACACTGCGTCGTATTGTAAAGAAAAAAGCGACGATGAGTCGTATTGTTTTTCTCGAGAGTTTGGTTCTTCTTTCTTGATGGGATTTCGTGGAAAAAGACCAGCCTTCTTCTCATAATTACTCGCTCCAATCTTACGCAAAGTCTCAGCCAACACATAGACGGAGCACCATTCTTGAAGCAAGCGTGAGGGTTTCGTGCTCTTCGCACCAGTCTCCAAACGCCCCTGCGAGGTGCGGGCACCGGATATATTAGTGGGCATGGTATCCTGTTTTTGAAAAAAAGCGATGGTGCGTTGTGTTGTTACTCTTGAAGCCAAAGCCTTCTTTCTTGATAGAGTCTAGTCGATTTGCAGAAAGACGAGTTTTCTCTTCGTACCAGCTCAGCCCATCCGTGCTCGAAATTCTCTTTGGTTAGACATAGACGTGGCACCATTCTTGAAGTGTGAGGGTTTCGTGCTCCTGACACCATTTCTTGAATTTGGTTATGACGAGTGCTGTATGTATAAGTGGACATATTATCTGTTCTTGGAAGAAAGCGATGATGAGTAGTGGTACTCGTCTTTCTCAACACGGATCCCTTGCTCTTAATCAATTCCCAGCAAGGATCCAGCCTCATATTCAGTGTCCCCCGCC
>JAABUH010004740.1_pt1 | contig 10899 bp, 19 predicted proteins | sample 5559121 | NCBI WGS metagenome assembly JAABUH01 (sample SAMN10711871, study PRJNA513364) | rock metagenome | isolation source: Antarctica rocks | place: Antarctica: Victoria Land, Battleship Promontory nord | collected 2015-12-28 | reverse complement strand
ATTGCGGGTTTAAGGCTTGAAGGAGACCGAAAGTGTGAGTCCAGAATGCTGAGAAGCATTGACCTTCAAACAAAGACTATCAGATCACTGATCATGGTAGCATCACACGGCATCATCACAGATTACTATGCGTGGATCTGCACATGACCCGAAACCAAAGCATGATTTGCTGCGTGGCTGGTGACAGGTGAAGCAGCTACTCTTCTGCCAGTGCTGGGTACAGTGCTCAAATTCAGCCCAGCTGAGCTCAAGAGATGTCAGTCAGCAGTCTCTGCAGCAGCAGATCAGCAGAGCAGCCAGCACAGCGCGGTTGCCAGAACAGCTGTAGCCTCAGATGCTTCGGCTGCTGACTCAGCTGGCTACTTGACAGGTTGGACAATGTGGCCCTTTGGCGAGGAGACACCCAAGAAATGAACTCACTACTGGGCGCCTTCAGCTTTGAAACCACAGCTGAGACAAAGTGAGTTCTGGCTGGAATCAGCAGCTTGCCACTGACCACCAGACTCTGGCACTTGGCGCCTACCAACAACACTTTCAGATGCCTCAAGCTGAATCATTGAGCGCTGTCATTATAAAGTGCAAATTACGCATTTCATGCGTATGCACATCACAGTGTAGGCAGAGGGTTCTTTGAGAGCAGCCAAGATAACTTTTACGTCTGTTTTGCTAGGACGTGCTAATAGAGAGAATTGACGGGTCTACTTCTCAATTCCTGCCCTGCCCTGCTACTCTTGACGGGTGGGAAACCCTACAATAAGATACGTCCCCCTGGCAGCTGCTACGGCAGCCCCTACAAATACGCTGTGCCAGCGGTCGACGCAAGTGCTAGCTTCGGCTGGTCAGACTTCTCACGTTGCGCAAATCACACTTATGACATGAATGCGAGGTTTACGGACTTAAGGTGTGCTGTTCCTGGACGGAACCGCAAGGCTCGAGAGTGGTTCAGTCGCTCGGTAGCATGCACCACCTCTTGGACAGGGTTAACTATGCTCGTGATTAGTGCTGCGGTTGCTGTGAGCCTTTTTGCAACGCTGCACACAATTACTCCCGCCCTGTCATCCCCACAGATCTTGCTGCAAGGCCGCTTTGGCAGTGATAACGCTCAGAGCTATGCCAAACTGCCTGTCCTTTTCTCTTGGCCCTCGAGCAGCGTGTATGTAACCTTCAGTGGCGACTCCGTCAATGCTACACTGTCAGCAGTGACCCCTACCGTCAGTTTTTCGGGCTATAACCGTTTCAGCTTCAAGGTTGATCAATTAGAACAGGACATAGAGAAACAAGATCTGAACAACACCGTCATAACCTGGAATGCTGCTGGGCTCGGTTCTGGACCTCATACGCTGACCATCACAAAGCTCAATGAGGCTATGTATGGCGAGGCTACCCTGGATGCTCTCGTAATTGGAGCTGGTGGAAGGCAAGCAGTCTAGCTCAGTACCTGCACTATGGCCTGCTCAGAAGCCTGCCTGATGTCTTCTCAAGAATCACGCCCTTAAGCTACCTGTTTTGCAGGTGGCTTGTACCGCTGCTGCCTACAACTCTGCAGTCTGGTCGACGTATCCAGTTCATAGGTAAATTTTCCACCAAGCATGATTGCCTTGATGCATTTGCATAATCTCTGAAGCTGATCACGTCATCCTTCCTGGTTGCAGGTGATTCTTTTGCAGCAGGATATGCAAACACAGGCGGGAATTCATCCTGCAACAACACAGCTTGCACCGCATACACCTGCATGCCTGAGCTGGACTCTCAGGATGCAACTGTAGCATGGGGTCCCTTGACGGCAGCCAATTTTGATGCTGATTATGAGCTCATTGCCTGGTCTGGCTCTGGCCAAGTCACCTATTTTATTCCTGAGTCTAACGCTGCAGCTGATCCTGAGTACGCTCTTGTACCTGAGTGGATTCAGGAAGCACAGTATCCACTGATCTCTGACCTCTTCATGCAGCAGGTTGCCGGTGACAATACCAGCAGCATCTCAAATTACAGCAGCTGGGTCCCGCAGGTGACTTTTGCAGACAACTCTCCCATTCAATGCAGCCTCACACACAGAGCATGTTGCACCAGGTTGATTGTCTCTGGCCATCACCTCCTTCAGAGGACATGAGCACAGACCATTACATGGCTAAATGCGTATCTGCACTGGGCTTTGTTGCAGCTCATCAGCAGCGCATCTTGACAAGAAAACCCGGCTGTGAAGAAGTCCATCATGTTTGCAAGATGTGAAGCAATACTGCAGGTATATGGCAGTTGCCATGCTCAACATGTGATACACAGGTAGTAGTGATGGCTGGCGGGGCCGATTTTGTGCTACCAGCACTTTCCCTGCAGGACTGGAGTGCCGCGTACCTCAACTTCCTGCAAACAGTAAGTGCCTTCACCTGGCAAACCACCAATGATTCACCGCTGCAGAGTTACCCCATCGTATTAGGGCATCTCTGCAGCAGTGCATAACAATACGGTGGCATGAAATTCAATGCAAGCTCTACGTCTGGTGGTTGTCACATTGTGTGCCACTACGCAACTGGCTGGTGATGCGTGCCCAATAGCTGCTCGCCATCATCTTGATCTGACAATTTCTGTAAATGTCTTGGGCAGCATTGCTCTTCTGCAGGTGCCTTGCATGCAAGTGTGATGGCACAGACACAGCTACATTCAACAGCGCCAAAGTCTCGTGCGTTTTGCTGCAGGTGAGTGATGAGTACAACTCACCTGAAATCATTTTGCTGACCTACCCCCTAGAATCTATGTGGGATGGCTCGCTGACACCAAATCAGACAACATATTATCTGCAATATATGTCCAGCCTGTATGCGCAGACTCAGATGCAGGGAATGTCAAATGTATACTTGCTGCAGCTGAATGGTATTGATTTCCCAGTCAATGACTGGTGCGCTGGCCATCCCAATGTGGCTGCACACCAGAACATTGCCAATCAGCTGACAGACTATATACAAGCTGTCTTACCTGACTGGGCTGACAGCATGTATTCCTCAATGGATTAATGATGCCTGGCTGCCCAAATCCATGAGGTTCAGCCTTCCAAACAGATGTTTACTGTCTCTTGCAATGCTTTCAGAATGCAACATGTGTTGTGCCGTTCAGCTTGTTCCAAGTGATGTCATGCTTCTGTGCACCTTCTCAGCCCTTCTCCCTGGTTTGCTTGTGTTTCAGCCCCAGTTGCAAGTATATTCTAGTACCTGTTTTGGTTTTGACAGAAAGGTATTCACCCGTTTGTGCTGAGATCAGCTTCTGCTGTACACATAGGCAAAGCTGACTGTTCTGGCAAGTTTCAACAATGCCAAACTCCCAGTAAAATATGTTTTGTTTTGGCAGAAAGGTATATGTCCATTTATTGAGACCAGCTTCTGCTTTATACATAAGCAAAGCCCAGGATTCAGCAGGTGTCCATCATGCCGAACCCTTGTTACAGTAAACTTTGCTTCAACATTGTCACATCCATATGACCACAATGCTAATTGGCAGTATGGCACTACATAGAACTCTCCTTGAGAAATTCATGTGATGCACTGCAGCAAGACATGATGGCAGCAGCCAGTTGACTCAATTCGAAGCGAATGTTGCAGTGTGGCAATATATTACAGTGTATTACGGCGTGACGCGGCCCATTCACAGCACGTGTGTCTTGTCAGGATATAGCTCTGCAACCAAGCTCATTGTGATACAAATCATTCTACGTGCGAGCTTTGGTGTGTGCCTAATAGCACTAAGCCAATTACCTGTGTAAGCGTCACCCTGTAACAGCGGCGTCACAAAATTTGTGCATTTAACGCAAAGCATTTTCGATTAAAGCATGTTCAGCATCATGGTCAGTGTACCAGATGACATGCACATTGTCCTCACATCAATGTGTAACAAGCACAGCGAATGATCATAGTGACTATCACAACATTAATGAGTGCCAATCAGCAATGCTGCATATGTTCAGTATTTCATTAGCAAGTTTTGAGTGCTGATGAAACATCCTGAGCAATAATTGCTGCTCGTGCAACTTGCAATGTAACAGACACTTCTGCGATGTACTTGTGTAAATTACAAAATGGCAAACTGCATCAAGAGCCAAGTTGTGTTTTCTGAACCAACGCCATTTTGGTCAGCTGCCTTTAGCTACAGCAAATATGAAGCCACTCCCAGATGAGACATGTGTGCAACGTGGCACAATGACTTGCTTTAGCTGACAGGCACTTGCGGTGTCACCACTCCCATGCTGACCATGTTCACCCCAACCCCACGCAAACACCCTGCCATCCACCAACACCGCTGCTGAATGCTCTGATCCAGCAGCAATGTGTGCAACTTCACTAAACTCAGGTAAGTCAATCTTTTTTGGCTCACTCACCAGGTCAACAAGCGCCCGCTTGCTGGCAGGTGGACAGGTTGCTGCAAGTTGCCTGTCACAGGCTGTCCACATTGACTGTACTTGTTGGAGCCCCAAGCCCAGATGCTCCTACAGCAACTGGCCAGAATTGTGGTGGTCATCCCAGGACTGGTTGGATCAACGTTTTATTGTCTGATATTTACAAGTGAAAGGTAAATCGCTACACCCGTGATGCTCTGAGCAAGCCTGTCTGGCTCCTCCATGGAGAAAGCTGGCTTGCGTCGCATGCACCTAATGCCTCCTGGCTAAGATTGCTTTTTAAATATTACTGTTAACTACAGCAACATGTTGACAGAGCCATCTTGGCTGTATTGACAAGTCAGTCTCTAGTGTGGGGCCGCATTGCCAGCTGTTATGCATACAAGGCTGTCCCACAAACATGCGGCCACGCTTGATGTAGGGGGTGACACGGTGTCACTGACACCTGTACCCATCTGCAGCCTGGGCTTTGCTGAGAGCTGGCAGGCACAGGCACATGTGCAGGATGGGCTGAGTCTTGTGAAAAGGTCTAGGAGCGGCCCCAGAGGTAAAGGCAGCCTGACTGGTCTAAGACACTACGATGGTGTGCTCCAGCAATCACCTGCACAAGCATGCCCAATCTATATGATTAATGCTTTCAAGCCACAACTGTTGTGAAGCTCGGCAAGTGTTGACGTATAGCAAGGTGGAGTACAGTCAGAGCTCAGGGCCGAAGCAATAATGCGCAAGCTTGCAGTGGAAGGCATACATAGGCACGCATCATCATGAGCTCTTGCGCATCTCTTGTCAGTCACATTTGTCCTGTCAATACCTTGCAAATGGGGAATGGGGGTCAGTCCAGCTACAACAGAAGGCTCCCAAATTTTGCTTGGCGTGTTGTGGTGCACAGCAGGGTCTGATTGAGCACCCCATGACCACGCTTCCATATTGTATGCTTTGACGACAATCCATCCCCAGGGTCGCTGTTCTTATTTACCGAGATTGAGCAAAACAGAGGATGCCGTTGTCAATGCAGGTGCCTGCAAAAGCCATGAATCGAGAGCAGCTTCACTTACGCCTTCCATGCAGAGCGACCGTACCTACGATTACGTCCCCATGCCTTCGATACTGTTCATGGTACACACTGGTGCGCCAGCTATTATTTGACCGCAGTTGGTGCGTCGTGGCGTCACATACAAAGTCGGTGCCATGGCTACAATGCAAGAACAAAAGCTAGACTTTGTCGAGTTTGTTATCAAAAACCCTGCTCGAAGCACTACTCCCCCCTTCATCCTGCGAGCCAGAGCAAGTTCCACTGTGTCAGATCTCAAGAAGCAGTTACAGGCGGAGTACAACGGCAAGCCCGATCCACAAACGCAAACGGTACTCCTGCTGTTGTATGCGTGCTAGATGCTCAGAAAGTCACAGCCTTAGACGCTCAAAGCATGTTAACCTGCAGATCATTTACGCTGGGAAGGTCTTGCGAGAAGAGTCATTGCTGGTCAAGGACTTCCTGAGGCCTGTGAGTATACGATTTCCAATGCAGATTCTCTGCAAATCTACTGATCTTGCCCTTCTGCTTTGCTCATGCACCCTGCTTGCTGCAGAAGATAGAAGAATCAGTGCCTCACTCATTGCATCTGGTCATCAAGACTGACGCTAGGCCAGCACAACAGTCAGCACCGCATGCACATCCAGCAAGCTCAGCAGGACCTTCTGGGTATGCACCACCACACTTCCAGCCCAGGGCTGCGCAGCAGGTCAGCTGCTGCTCAAAATCAATTACAAGACCAGCCTTGGCTGTGTGTTGATGAGTGAGCAGTGCATATAAAGTGATGTTGGCTGTGTGTACATGATCGAGCAGCGCAGTCAAAGCGCAACCAGACCCAATGCCTGTTACTGCATGTTTTCTGCTTGAGCGCATGGCCTGCATCGGCTCACTCTGACTTATTTTCAGCATCAGGTGGTTCATCTGCAAATAAAACTCTCAGTATTCAGCCTGCTGTGCCGTTTTCACAGTTTTGCTGCTCATTGTCATGAATGTGCGCCCATATTTGCTCCAATTCGGATATTTTTGGGGCCGTACAGTACTTCTCGATGCCCTTTCAGCAAGTCATCTCCAGATGTAAATCTTTGAGAAAAAGTTCTTGTGACTGAGCTTTGATGACCAGGACGGCTCTGGAGTGTTGCATTGCTACATTTGCGAAACTTGCTCAATTTGCCATGAGTCTGAGTTATACAAGAGGCGCATCTGTAACGCCCACCTGAACCCTTGCAGGCTTCACAAGGGCCTCAGCCTCAGAATGCTGCAATGCTGGCAGCTTACCAGGCTGCCTTGAACACTTTTGTGAACAATCGCAATCCACAGCAAGGCGGTTCACAGCCTCAACAGCAGAATAGCTCAGCCAGCCAGTCGCAATCTACTGGCGCTGCACCCGCTGGAGCACAGCAGCAGCAGCAGCAGCAGCAGCAGCAAAGTCAGCAAGTTCATCCCAATGCTGTGCCTGCTGCTGCTCATCAGCAAGCAGGCATGTACGCAATGCATGCTGCTCCCATGTTGGCTTACATGCCTGTCTTGGTAAGCCTGCACACTGCTCACTACCTGCATCATTCTATGTAGTGTTTGCCACGCACGGCCGTGTATTGTGCTTTGCAGGCCACTGTGCATGCACTGGACAGGTTCAGACAAACAGCTTTTGTTGCAGACACTTGCGTTTTGCAATTGGGTGTGTTGGCTGCCTGTCCAAAGCTCGGCAAACCTAATGTGGTTTAGCACAAGGAGTGTTACATGACCATATGTATTGGGACCTTCAGCTGTGTGTGCAGCTCATGTTTTGTGATTTTGCAAATCTGATGCTGGACTGCAGATCCCTAGTCCGTATGCAGCAATGCAGCAGGGGTGGCCTCAGCAGCAACATCAGCCGCAGCAACAGCAAGCAGGCACCTCTGGACAGGGGCAAGCCCCCATGCAGGGGCAAGCCCCTGTGCAATACCCCTATCCACCTTTTATGCCCATGATGGTTCCATATGGGATGCCCCCGCCAATGCAAGGCATGCCAGGGCCCTTCAGGGTTCATGTGGCTGGGCCCCATCACCAAGGAGCACCTGCAACAGGCCCAAATGCAGGTGATGCCACACAAAAGCCATATCTCAAACTTTGAGAAAAAGCTGGTTCAAATGATCTGCACCTGTGCGCCGTACAACATGTGACAACATCAAGTTGTCCTACAGAGATGTAGTGTCATAAGCTTCAAGCATTGTACCTGTGTTATTCAGACACCAATTTGGAGCTTGTAGATATGCATTTTGCATCATGCCTTTCAAGTGTTGTCTGTTGTGGCCTCCAGGGTTGAGGCAGCGTCACATGGCTCGTGGCCCAGCTGGGGGTGGCCCAGGGGTGGCAGAGGGGCTGCCAGCTGGCATGTTCAGGCTACGACGCGTGCCAGGCATGCAAGTGCGCATGGTGCGCATAGACGTCAAGGCTCTGGTGCAGATGGCTGTTGTTGCACTAGTCCTATACCAGGTGGGCAAAAAGCATTGCCTATAATGCATGAACTTGACTGGTCAGAGACGCGGTTGCCTGCCAGCTCAGACCTCATCCATTGAGTGCTGCCTGCTACTGCAACATCATGACTTTTGTGGTGGGTCACACATAGTGAAGTTCATGTAGAGTGTTCAACCAGCAACATGTGATGTTGCATTTGAATTGCCCCTCTGCCAACATTGGAAAGACTCTGCGAGTGCGATGCAGCACTGTCCACCCGGCCGTTTCCTGATGCTAATGGGTGGTGGCGCTCTGCTGTACCTCACTGGGCTGGGGCCGCTGCAAAGAGCCCTGCAGCGCGTGGTGGCAATGGCATTGCCTCCTCCCATGAGAGCCCCTCAAGCAGGCCAGGCAGGTGCGGCAGGGCAGCCTGGTGCAGCCCCGCAGTGGAGCTTTCTTGGCGAGCTTCAGGCTGTCATTGTGGGATTCTTTTCATCATTAATACCAGGTGACATGTCTCAATGGATTGTAGCTGAGCGCTAGTATGCCAGACCAACACACAAGGAGTGTGTACCCCATGCTCAGGAGAGTGATCATACTTGACATTTGCGCCGTACCCTATTCCTTCATGCAAGCATTGGCGTTGATAGCATTATAAGTTGGATTGCTCACATGTCTGATGTGTGTGACTGATAATGGTCTTTGTGCATGCGTGCACAGAAAAGGGGTTGCAAGCACAAGACAATGATTGCATCAGCTTGCGTGGTTTAGTCATTGCTGTGCAGATGCACAGATGCATCATTGTGAGCTCATGCACTGTGAGCATGTCTGCAGGCTGGAACATGAACGCTGAGGACGCGGCTGCATTTGCAGCTGCACAGCAGATGCAAGCAGCCGAGGCTGCAAGAGAAGCTCAAAGAGCTGGTGGCGGCCAACCTAACGCTCATCAGGACTGATTGTATGACAATGTGTAGTGCTGTAAATATGCCATATTGGAATGTCAGCAGCAGCTTTTGCAGGGTGTCTAGGTGGTGCTTTTCTAGTATCAAGCCAAGCAATCTTGAGATTTCCAAGAGCAGCAGAGCTTCAATGTAACCACACACATTTGTCTTCGACCGCGTTATGTGTTTGAGTCAAGTAAAGCTGCAAGTCTCCATCACGTTGACATGTGTTACAAATTATCATGTGAGGTTCAACATGTGGCTGGAGTGCCCTTTTGGCTACAGCATGAGGCCATACATACATTGATGGCTGTGCTCACACTGAATGAATGTTGTGAAACTAGTCACTGACAAGGCAAGTCCAACGTACTAAATTGTACAACACATGTGTTGTGCATTCACATCGCACAAGCGAGGAGAAGCGCGCACTTGACAAGCAATGTTTGATGACACAGCTGAAAGGGTCCCGACTAGCAGTGTCAGCTCCTGAGGGGTTTCGTGACTGAGTTGCGGCGCAAGCAATTAGACTTTAGCTCGATCAGCTGTGAATTGTTTGACATCTGCTGGTGACAGTGTAGGCATGTTGGCGAAACCAGCAGCCGTCAACAGCCTGCATAGCACTCACACATGTCAAGCTAGAACACAACTTGAGTCTGGCACATGTCAGGCTTGCTGTGCTGTGCTGTGCTGTGCTGTGCTGTGCTGTGCTGTGCTGTGCTGTGCTGTGCTGTGCTTTGTATGGTGTCAAGCTTTGTGCGAAACTTATTTGATGTAGCGTTGTTGCACAATGTATGCCTTTGTGTACTTACTTTAGCAGGCTGGCGGAGTTGATGGAGATGAATTTGGCCTGACTGCTGGCCTGGGGTCATACTGAACAGCTTTGGTGCATGGGGCCTGTCTTGTGCATCCTGAAAGTCTGTCAAGACAATGTGCAGCCAGGCGAGGTACGAGTGAGGCTCCTGTCGCAAGGATTGGTCCGTCACAGGCAATGGACCCATCAAGCTCTGCATGATTGCCACCAGGGTTTCAAGATCTGTCATGACATCTTGTGGAGGCTGATTCAGGCTTGTATACATGGGCAGCAGATCCCAGATGCTGCCGTCCTCAGTCACTGAGTGGCAGCTCGGCACAGCAGGCTGACCAAAGATTTCACACGCCTCTCTTCCATGTTGGCAAAGTGCATCTTGTGTCCAAGCTGCAGCCTGATGCAGCGTCGAGTCCTGGAGAAAAATTGGTGGCGATGTGGTTGTCAAAGTTGACCCTTGCCATCTGCGCAGCCGTATTCAAGATCTGCAGCAGAACGTTGCCACAATTTAGACTGTGCAATGTGCATGACAATAGCTTTGGCAAATTTCAGGAAGGTTGCAACAGTGCAAAACTCACGTCTTTTAGAAATGTAGGCCTTTCTGGTTTCTGGTGATTTGCTGGCAAGCTCTGACTGTACAGAGTATTGTAAGAGGTTGCCAGACTTGGATCAGTTGCTTCGTTGAACTGCTGTGCCCAACGACCAGTGCTAAATGAGATAGCATAGAAGCATCTGTTGAAGAATGTCTGGTCCAGCTTTGGGATAGCTTCTCTGGCCACTACACACGTGGGTGCACCTCAGAACATGTAGATTGGCCAGCAGGTTGCCCTCTACCAAGAGTCGGATCACCAGCTGCACAGCTTGCTGAATCTGTTCTAACAATACTTGGTTTGTGAAAAAGCTGTTGACGCCAGACTTGCCGTCAACGTTGTAGAAACGCCCTGATTTGTTAGCTTCTCTGCGCTGCTGCCGGGTCAACATTGTAGTTGCCAAAGACAGTGCCAGTCAGCACTTGCCTGGAGCAACTGCATACGTGCTGCTTTATAAGAAGCAGAGCGGCAACAAGCAGCTTGCATGCATCAACTATCATTGAATCCTGTGTACGCACCTAGACGACAATGCGACTGCTTTGTTGCTTCCAGAAAGCTGGAGGTTAGACAGACGTCTCTACCCTGCAGCACTAGTACTATCATGGCGGTAAAAGCTTGTACTGCAGGTGCCAGCACCATTAAAGAAGTTGCAACAAGCCACACCTTACCTCAAGCTGCCTTGTACGTTCAGCCAAGCAGCTGGCACTCCTCAAAGCCTCGAG
>JAABUH010004738.1_pt1 | contig 10902 bp, 10 predicted proteins | sample 5559121 | NCBI WGS metagenome assembly JAABUH01 (sample SAMN10711871, study PRJNA513364) | rock metagenome | isolation source: Antarctica rocks | place: Antarctica: Victoria Land, Battleship Promontory nord | collected 2015-12-28 | reverse complement strand
ATTACGCACCTCTGGGCGCTCGGGCACGGGCCACGGTTCCCAACGGCGCCCGCGGATATCCCCGTCCTCGAGGGCTGGGGCATCGTCGCACTGTGTGCAGCGACCTTGTTGATCCTCTCGGCCCAGTCGGGGTAGCAGGTCCATTCGGTGCAAAAACAACGCCAGGGTGATCTGACTCGTGGATTAAGGTCAGACGTTGATGGTCAGCGGCGGCGTGCGGCAGACAACCAGGCGGGCTGCGGCCTCACCGGCGCACTCCCCTCGCGCTGCCCACTCATCACGCCCTCCCTGAGGCTCAATGTGCTAACGCGCGTCGCGGTCGCTGCAGGACTCGCTACCCGCCCGCGGTCGACGTTTCGCGCAACGGCGGCGCGAGTCTTTCCAGTCGGTCCACGCCAGCGGCCAGTTCGGTGCCCATCGGGAGCAGTGCGACGACGTGGTCGGCGCCCGCCGCCCGGTGTGCCGCAGCGACCGCCGCAACGGCGCCGGGATCCCCGGCCGTGGTGCTCGCGTCGATCAGCACGACGAGCAGTTTGTCCTGTCCGAGTGTTGTTCTGGCCTGCGCGGTGACCGAAGGGTCGACCATGGCGGGGATGGCCCCGTCGGCTAGTTCGGCGGCCAACTCCAGCATCTTGGGGCCGTTCGCGCCGATCAGGCGGGGGTAGGGCGTGGCGGTCGCCGATCCGGGGGTGATCGCGGTCATCTGGCCCAGGTAGTCGCGCATCGTGGCCAACGGTCGGCCGAACTCCCGGCCGACCGTTTCGGCCTGACCGGGGTGACCACTGCCGATACCGAGGACGAATCTGTCCGGGAACGCCTGCGCCAGCAGCGTGGCGGCGCCGTGGGCGGTGTGCGGCGACCGGGACCAGACGTTGACCACTCCGGTGCCGAGCACGATGCGGTCGGTGCCCGCGAGCAGGATCGATAACTGGACGAGGGCGTCCTTGCCGGGGACCTCATTGACCCAAACGGCGCCGTACCCCACTCGTTCCAGCCGGCGTACCGCAGCGATCTGGTCGCCGATGTCGGGCGCGGCGGATGTGGGGTAGGGAAGGAAGGCACCAATCGGGCCCATTGCCTGCCGCACCGCGGAGACGGTGTCGCTGTCGCTGTCGCTGTCGCTCACAGCGTCACCACCAGTTTCTGCGCGGATACGCCCTTTTTCTGCTGGTAGAGCGCTTCCTGGATCTGCTCGAGCCCGGTGCCGACGACGTGAGCTGGTGGCGCAGTGGTGTACCGGCTGTCGGCGAGGGCGGCGGGGAGGAAGTCCTGGTAGATCATCTGGCAGACCTCGTTGTTCATCAAGGTGGTGCCGAAGACGGTCGCGGTATCGATGCGGCGGTGCCGGTTCAGGACGGTCAGGGACGTCATCGCGGCCGCCGATCGCGGCATTGCCCGTACGAATTGCCCGATGTTGGACGGTGCAGGGCTCATGCTCGCGGGCGGGGTCACGATCGAGACGAATTTGCGCCCCTTACAGGCGGCGATGACATCGCTGCAGGTGCGGGCCGAACCCTCTCCGATGGCCAACGCGCCCGCGACGGTCCTGCCGCGCAGCGCGGCGATAGCGTCGGTGACCGCGGTCGGGCGGTGGTGGTCCACGACCGTGCCGGCTCCGAGCCGCGTGACGTATTCGGTGTTGCGCGGCGATGCGGTGGTGAGCACGTCGTATCCCGCTGCGACCGCGAGTTGGATTGCGTTAGAGCCGACACTGGTCGACCCGCCCCAGATCAGCACGGTCTCCCCGGTCGGGACAGGCGTCGCGCGCGGATGTGCCAGGTCCAGATGGTCCCTTTGGAAGAGCCCGCAGGCCGCAGTCGACAGTCCGAGCGGCAGCACCGCCGCGTCCTGGTAGGACACGGTGTCCGGGATCGGGGACGTCATTCGTTCCAGCACGAGCGTGCGGTCCTGGAAGGAGCCCTCCGCGGCGCTGTTGCGTGACTTGTCGATCCCGGTTGCGTGGGCGAGCACTCGGTCCCCGACGGCGAACCGGGTCACGGCGGACCCGACGTGCACCACCTCACCGGCTAGGTCGCTGCCCAGCACGAACGGGGGTTTGATCCAGCCGAAGATTAGCCGGCCGATGTCCTGCACGATCCAGTCCACCGGGTTGACCGCTACCGCGTGGTTCGCGACGACCAGTTCGTCGGGACCGGGAATCGCGTCCGGTGCCGGGCCGACCTCCAGTCGGGCGCCGTGGGCACGCAGCCACGCCGCATTCAGAGCAGGCATCAGATCCGATCCTTCTTCGTCGTGTCCGATTCGCTTAGTTCCGATTCGGTCAGCACACCGCCGCAGGCGGTTGCCAACTCCGGGCCGAAGAGCGCACCGGGCGTGTACGCGCCGGGGCGACCTTCGCCGTTCAACAGCCGGGTGGTCACCTGCGTGACGACAGCGGCGGTGAAGTCCATCCCGTCGGCGGTCCGCAGCCAGCCCTCGCGTTCACTTCCGTCGGCCCAGCTCACGCGGGCGTGCCCGAACGAAGAGGTACGCGGCATCGGTTTCGCGCGCAACGGAATCCGGGCGATCCCCGCAGCCGCGAGCCGTCCGAGGCCCGGCACCCGTACGACGGCGCAGACCGCCGGCAGGATCGCCCGCACCACGGGGTTTGCTGGGGCCGCCGGCGACGCGGCGATGACGGTATCGGCGCCGCTGGCCCGCCACGCCGCGATCAACTCGGCGTTCGCGCCACCACCGGCACTCAGCACGTCTCCGTCCGGTGTGGTGATCCTCTCGAAGTGGCCAGCGACGGCCGCTCGCACCAGGCGCCCGCCCCGCACCTCACGGCCGCCGGCCGCGATCACCTCCACGATCGTCGCAGCCAGTGCCGCGCCGACCACACCATCCTGCAGAGCCACCGCCGCCAGCGCATCGGTGCGCACACGCACCGGGCGCGGTTGCCCCTCGCAAAGGCGCAGGACGACGGCTTCAGTGGCCAGTACGCCGAAACCGGCGCCGGTGACGAACGTCTGAGCTCCCGCGACCGCAGCGCGATCCAGCGCCAGCACGTCTTGGGCGGCGGACAACTCGTTGGACAGGTCGACGTAGTGGGTGCCCGGCGGGCACGCGCGAACGACCTGGCGGGCGGTCGTAGCGAATGGGCCGACGGTGTTGATCACCACCGCGGGGGCCTGCGCGCCCGACTGCTCCAACTGACGCAGCTGCTGCTGCAACGTGCCGACCCGTAGCTGCGGGTCGCCGTCGAGTTCGTCCGCGGCCGACGCCAGGCGCGCCCGATCACGGCCCGCCAGGACCAGGGAGACCTTCTCGGCGTCCAGACTGCGGGCAATCGCACGACCGGTACGGCCGGACGCCCCCAAAATCCATACCTGGTCACTCACAACGGTTCCTCATCTGTACTGACTACGACATGACGACATCACGTGTCATCACCATACACGCCATGACACAGCATGTCGTCACCTAGGATTGACGGATGACCCGATGGGAGCCAGGCGCGCGAGAACGCCTGGCCGCCGCTGCGCTCGAACTGTTCGTCGAGCAGGGTTTCGCGGCGACCACCGTGCCGCAGATCACCGAACGCGCGGGGTTGACGACCAGGACGTTCTTTCGACACTTCACCGACAAGCGCGAAGTGCTCTTCGGCGCCGAGGACCACCTGCCGGCCGTTGTCGATGCCCAGATGGCGCAGGCCCCGGTTGGGATGGATCCCATGCAGCTGATCGAAATCGGCCTGCGCGAGGTGGCGAATGAACAGTTCGACGGTCTGCACGACTACCTGCGGACCAGGCGGGCCATCGTGCGCAGCGACAGCGGGCTACGGGAACGGGAACTGCGCAAATCTTTGATCCTCGCCGAGGCAGCCACCAAGGGATTCCGGGACCGTGGGGAGGACGAACTCACCGCTACCCTGGCAGCGCACATCTCGGTCACCGCGTTCGACATTGCCATCGACCGGTGGCTCGACCAGGACGACCCGCTCGCGCTGCCCGACATTGTCTCCGAGACCCTCGTTGCTCTGAGGTCGATCACCACGTCGCTGACCACGGTAGCGCCTGAGGCTGCACCGGCAGGTCGTACGTCGAACGAACGACGCATCCCGATCGAGCGTGTCATTCCGTAGCGCGATCCCCTGCGGGACGCCATCGGCCGACGCGGCCGCCGGCCCGCAGCACGTCGTGACGGGTTCCGCAATCGAGACCGGGCAGTGCGGATCAATGGCGTTCGGCGATGAAGAGTGCGGCGGTGACCGCCAGAACGACGAGTAGCGTCCCGCAGAACCAGTAGACGACCGTGCTGACAGATGCGTGCTGGATGGCGATACCGACGGCCACGGCTGGACCTATGAGTCCGAAATAGCCGAAGAGGAAGAGCCCGGCGAGTGCTTCTCCGCGGGCACTTGGCTCGGCGCTCGACGCGACGGCGCTGACGGCTGATTTGAACAGGATGCCGGCACCGGCCCCGGCTAGGGCGCCTCCAATGAGGAACACGGTCAGACTTTGGGAGTGAATCCCCGTGCCGACCAGGACCACACCGCTGGCTTCTGCGGCGATCCCCATCGCCAGACGGGTGGCTTGACGCAGTGAGCTGGAGGCGAGCTGCGTCAGGGCCGCTGCACCAAAGACTAGGAAGACGATCAGTCCGGCCAACGCGCGGCTGGGGTGGTGCAACGAGCCCGCCACGAAACCGAGGGCTACGGAGGTGAATAATCCGAACATGGCAAAGGCGCTCAGGATACAACCGAGACCAACAAAATACGTTAGGCGACCACCGCGCCCGAACTGGATGCGTTGCGGGTACCAGGCCTGCCGTTCGGTCCGCTTCTGCACTGTCTCGGGCGTGGCGACCACCGCAACAACGGCTGCGACCAGCAAGACGCCGAACACTAGGTACGGCGTGCGGAGCGGCGAAGGCACGTACTGCGCGAATACGCCAGAGATCAGGGCTCCGATGCCCAGCCCGCCCACGTTGGCCATGGTCGAGACGATCTCGAACCGCCCCTTGCCTGTACCTGGCCGGCCTGCGCTGTCCAGCTCGTTGAGGTGCGCCGTCGCGGTCGCGGTGATCATGCCTACCGCGACGCCGCAAATGAGCCGGCCCACGATCAGACCGGGTAGCGCGGGCCAGACCAGGAACACCGTGGTCGACGTGATCTCCAGGACCAGGGCGGAGACCAGGATCCGCTTGCGGCCGACCCAGTCCGAGACGTGCCCCAGCAGCAGCAAGCTCGTCACGACACCGACGCCGTAGACGGCGAAGACGATGGTCACCGTCAGGGTGGAGAAGCCGTCCCGTTGCTGGTAGAGCACGTAGAGCGGCGTCGGGACCGTGGAGATGGCCATTGCGGTCAAGTACGCAAAGGCGATGAACCAGAAGCCAAGGCCGTGCCGACGCCAGGAGATCCCGTTCGTTGGTGGGTTCGGATAATCGATGGTTCGATCTTGAGTGACAATTAACCGCCACGGCGGCGGCGGGGCCCGGTGCTCAGCGGTTCCTCACAAGTCTCGAGGCTTCCCCGTCAACAGCCGCGGCAGCGTTTGTGGCCTTACCTTGACGAAGGTTCATCAGAAGGCGAGGTCGTCGTGCTGGCACCAGTTGAGCACCGCAGCCCAGGGCCCGTAGCCGTTCGCCGCGCTGAGGTGACCGCCGCCGGGCACCAGCGTCGCCGCGATCTCGAGTGGCAGCGCGTAGGCGGTGGTGACGCCCTCGGGCAGGTACGGGTCGTCGTCGCCGGCTACGAGCACGGTGCCGCCAGCGCCGTGACGCACCGCTTCGGCCGACAGAGGTGGCGGGTAGAACGCCGCGAGCTCCGCGATCGATGTCCCCGGTGACGGCGGTGACACGAGCGCCACCCTTGCCGGCCGAGGACTATTGCCAGGGTTGACCACGTGGTGCAGCCACAGGACGGCACCGAGTGAGTGCGTGACTACGTCGAACCCGTCCGCGGGCAGGGACGCGAGCGTTTGGCGCAACGCGACGAGCCATTGTGCGAGGTCGGGGCGGTTGAGGTCTGCGAACTCCGGCCGAATAGTTGGCCGGCCGGTCTGAGCCAGCTGCTGTTCGAGCCAGGTTTGCCAGTGCTCGTCACCGGAGCCTTGCCAGCCGGGCACGACGACGATGGGCACCTCACGTCGCGGACGGATGGGCATGGCTTGAGCGGCCCGCCCAGTCCCGGCACGGTGAGCGATCGTGCGTCCCAGGAACTCGAGCATGACCTCGGCCACCCGGTCCAGGTGGCTCTCGAGAAGGAAGTGGCCGCCGTCGAGCAACTCGATCTGTGCCCCCGGGAGGTCTCGTGCGAAGGCGCTAGCACCGGCGGCGGCGAATATCTGGTCGTTGTGACCCCAGATGGCGAGCAGCGGCACCTGGCTGTCGCGGAAATACTGCTGCACCTGCGGGTACTGGGACACGTTCGCGGGGTAGTCGGCGAGCAACGCGAGCTGGGCCTGGTCGTTGCCTGGCCGGGACATCAGCGCTGTGTCGTGGTGCCAGGTCTCCGGATCCACGGTTTCGAGGTCCGGCACACCGTGGGTGTACTGCCAACGGATCGCCTCGATCTCCAGGGCCGGGCGCAGCTCGGCCTCGGTGCCGGCGTCACGTGCCTGTGCGTACCGCCAGATCGGCGCCCAGAACTCCTCGACGAACCCGTCGTCGTAGGCGTTGCCGTTCTGGCTGACGATGGCGCTCACGTGGTCGGGATCGGCGAGGGCGAGCCGCCAGCCGATCGGCGCGCCGTAGTCCTGCACGTAGATCGCGTACCGGTCGACGCCGAGGTCGGCGAGCAGGGTGCGGGTGAGGCCGGCCAGTGCGTCGAAGGTGTAGCGGAAGTCCTCGACCGGCGGGGCGTCGGAGAACCCGAAGCCCAGGTGGTCCGGCGCAATGACCCGGAACCGTGTGGCGAGCAGCGGGATGAGGTGACGGAACATGAACGAGCTCGTCGGATAGCCGTGCAGGAGTACGACCACAGGTGCGTCCGACGGTCCCGCCTCCTGGTAGTAGAGCCGATGTCCGTCCACGAGCCGCTCCCGATGAAACACCACTATGACCTAACTCCTTCATTAAGTTTGTAGGGTTAGGAGTAGGTCACACTCACAATAACCTGTCAAGGTCCTTGATACGGTTGCTGCATGCAGGACGTGCGGCGTGACGACACGCCAGGCGGGTTGGTGCTGGCGGTGCTGAATACCACGCCCACCGTCGACGGCGATCGACGTGAGCTGCTCGTGGGCGCCGACGGTGCTGCCTTCATCGAGCGGTGGGGCGGGGAGGGGGAGGGCGCTCGCCGCGCTCTGGTCTCGGCGCGCGACGCCGTGCAGGAGATCGTGACGACCGGCGCGGTGGCCACCGACCTCGGCGATGTGTTAACCGGGCAGGTCGTGCAGCGACCACGGCTCGGACCCGATGGCGTGGCCTGGGAGCTCGAGGCGCCGTCGCACGCAGCCCTCGCGATTCGGTTCCTCATCGAATGGACCCAGCTTGTGGCCGACCACCCTGGTCGGCTCAGGCGCTGCGCCAACCCCGAGTGCTCGCAGTTCCTGCTCGACCGCAGCAACGCCAATGCCCGGAACTGGTGCTCGATGAGTACCTGCGGCAACCGGATGAAGGCACGGCGACATCACCGTCGGACTGCGCCGCAGGGTCGTGACGGGTCCCCTTCCACTCATTAGCCCACCACGCTGCTCAGCCCGACTGGGGTGGTCCGCTGCGGCATGGCCCCGTTACTTCATGGGAGCGAACCTATTCGAAAGCCGATCCCGTCCCGGTCGTCGATCGGTGAGCGGCACGGTGCCGTCAGTCGATGTGGGAACCAGGCCACGGAGAGGTTGTCGTCCAGGCCTCAGCCGTCAGCGGGCATCAGGACGTTGGAGATTTGATCGAGTAACTCGGGCTACGGGTCAACCCATGTCCTACGATGCAGCACATTCCAGTCGAAGCGCCGATAAGTAGCATCTGATCAAACAGAAATTACTCGCCAAACCCGACCGGCACACCAAAATCGTCATCGACCCCCAGCTGCCACGGTCACCAGGAGGAGGCGGTGCACCCTTTGCCCGAAGTCGCTGGGCTACAGGTCCCCGGTCACGGTTGTAGTGCACGTCGCCACTGGGTGGCGGTGGCAGCACGTAAGTGGGGCAGTTCGACCGCGGTGGGGTCGAGGAGCAGCTGCAGTCCGATGCCGCGGAGTTGGCCCACGACTGCGGTGGCGGTGGCGGTGGTGTCGAGGTGGGGGTTGATGGTGCCAGCTGTAATGCCGGCACCCAGGTCGGCGGTCAGGTGTGCCCGAAACGCGGTGTCGCGCTCCCGAAAGATCGGGGCCAGTTCGGGAGCGGTGGCAGCTTCGGCCCACAGCAACAAGAACACATGAGCTTCTCGCCCCCCGGTGGTGAGGTCGCCCAGGTACTCCTCGATGAGCAGCAGCAGCCGATCAAGGCCGGGGGGCAGGTGGGCGACGCGGTCGACGAGCTCGTTCTGCGCGGACCAGGCCAGGGTCTGCAGCAGGGCCTGCTTGGAGCCGAAGTGGTTGGTCACAATTCCGCGGCTGTACCCTGCGCGTTCCCCCACCTGGGCCAACGTGAGGGCCCGCACCCCCCCTTCCACCAGTAACGACGCCGTCGCGGCGAGCAGCGCCGCCTGCGTGATCGCCCGCCGCTGCTGCTGCGTGCGCCGCGGCCGAACCGCCTGACCCACCCCCGCTGGGGTCACCTGCTGCTGGGTCACCTGATCCGTCATGGCCTGTACCTCCACCGCAAATCCTAGTAAATCATGATATTTGCATGTCGACACGCAGGATACTAGGATGGAACTATGACGTTTGTGGGTATGACGGGTTCGCCGACGCCGAACCCCATGGTCGACTTCGCTGATGATGACCTGCCGGGGTTCGCGACAGCGGACCCCGGGGGCATGGTGCAGTTCCGTCCGGCGGTAGGCCGTGAGCTGTTTGTCCGGTACGGGGAGGCGGTGTTGCCGGTGGGGGCCCGCTACGGCGCGGAGCTGTACTTCGGTGCGGTCCCGTTGGTCAGTGGGGCGGGTCCGGGCTGGGAAGCGGTCCTGACCGTGCGATACCCGAGCCGGCAGGTGTTTGTGGACACCGTCACCGACCCGGACTACCTGGCGGCGCACTGCGCCCCGAGGCGTCGATCGAGGCTGGGCTGCAGCCCACCACCTCGGTGACCGGGTAGGAGGCGGCGATGACGGTGGTGTTGGTGCACGGCAACCCGGAGACCGCTGCGGTGTGGGGCCCGTTGCTCACCGAGCTGGGTCACCAGGGCTACCGGGACGTGGTGTGTCTGTCCCCGCCAGGGTTCGGGGCGGTGCTGCCGGCGGGGTTTGGGGCCACGGTGACCGAGTACCGGGAGTGGCTGATCGGGGAGCTGGAGGGTTTCGGTGGCCCGGTCGACCTGGTCGGTCACGACTGGGGCGGTGGGCACGTGCTGGGCGCGGTGATGGCCCGCCCGGAGCTGGTGTCGAGCTGGGCCAGCGACGTAGTGGGTATCTTCGACCCCGACTACATCTGGCACGATCTTGCGCAGCAGTGGCAGACCCCCACCGTCGGGGAGCAGGCCGTGGCCGCCCAGTTCGGCGGGCCCCTGCCCGACCGGGTCGAGCGCCTGGTGGGGCGCGGTATCACCCGCCCGGTCGCCGAGCAGATTGCCGTAGGGCAAGACGAAGCCATGGGCAGGGCGGTCCTCGCCCTGTACCGGTCCGCGGCCCAACCCGTCCTGGCCGATCTCGGTCGGGGACTCGGTGTTGCCGCCCAGCGCCCCGGCCTGGCCCTGTTGGCCACCCAGGACTACATGGTCGGGACCGACGAGCAACGGCGGCGGGCCGCTGCCCGCGCCGGGGCACGGGTCGAGGTCTTCGACGGGCTCGGGCACTGGTGGATGGTCCAAGACCCCGTCCGCGCCGCCCACGTGCTCACCACCTTCTGGGCCAACACACCCCACCCAACCTCATGACGACCCCGCCCAATTCGCCGCCCCGTCGGTGGGGGAGCGACGGGTCGGCACCCGTGGCTGGGCTAACAGCGTCAGGGATGCTGGGGAAGAAACGGGGGGCGGTGAAGCGGCGGTCTCCTACCACCCCTGTCCGATCAGATCCAGCAGGGTTCACCCGGCATCCGCAGGAGTGGTGTCGTTGTCGGCCTGAACGTCAGGCCGGAATGAGCCGTCGCGCTCGCCGATGACGAGTGCGGCGGCGGTGGTGAGGCGCGCAAACGGGTAGCTGGGATAGCACTCCGTCTCGAGGCCCACCCGGCGCGCTACGGCTTGACACCTAGGAGACTGCTGAACTACGCGGGTCGTCGTGGCCGGTGGCCGGTGGCCGGTGGCCGGTGGCCGGTTGGCTCTGTCAAGCGAAGTTGGCCCCAGGATGACGGGGCACGTTGGCCCCGATGGTGTTGCGTGGGACGGCAATGAATCCTGCATTGCCAGGTATTAGTACACGACTTGCTGTATCGTTTTGGTGTGCTGACTGAGGAGACCGACCTTGATGCCTTGACCCGGTTTGGGCGGGCTCTGGCCGACCCGGTCCGGGCTCGACTGCTGCTGGCGCTGTGTGCGGGTCCGGGCTACCCGGCGACCCTGGCGGATGCTCTCGGGGTGTCGCGGGCCCGATTGTCCAACCATCTGGCCTGTCTGCGGGATTGCGGTCTCGTCGTGGCCGCCCCTGAAGGGCGGAAGGTGCGCTATGAGTTGGCCGACTCTCGGATGCGGGATGCGATTGGTGATCTGCGGTCGGTGGTGTTGGCCGTGAGTACCGACCGCACGTGTCCAGATTCCGCGTCGCGGGGCTGCTGCTGATGCCCGGCGCGAGCCTAGAGCGTGTCTGCTAATTGCGGACGCGGTGGTGGATGACGATCGCGGCCAGGGTGACGCCGCCGAGGTAGGTCAGTGCGTACTTGTCGTAGCGGGTGGCGACGCCGCGCCATTGCTTGAGCCG
>JAABUH010004736.1_pt1 | contig 10902 bp, 8 predicted proteins | sample 5559121 | NCBI WGS metagenome assembly JAABUH01 (sample SAMN10711871, study PRJNA513364) | rock metagenome | isolation source: Antarctica rocks | place: Antarctica: Victoria Land, Battleship Promontory nord | collected 2015-12-28 | reverse complement strand
TGCGCATTATATCTTTTGAGCAATTGATGTCTTTTGAGCAAATGACTGTCATCAAAAGATACAAGCGCTTGTAGCTAGCTATTAGTTGTTGGTGAGTGACTATTAGAGCTTGTGAGCTAGAAGCTCGACTAAACAGATAAATTTGACTGATGCTAGCTTGGTGAGCTTGTAGCCAGTTTTAGCTGGTTTCGTCAAATAATCGATGATGAAGATCAGAAAACTTTCTATATCAAACAAAGTGCAGATCGAGTAATTCTTTATAAACAACTCATCAAATTGAGAAGCATCAGCGTCTATCAGAAAGTCATCAAAGCGAAGCAGATGAAAATGAAGAACAATATGCGAAATACGATTACGAATGATTGAGTGAAAAAGAGTTTACATGATAATGCATTTGAGTAATGCATATGTGTTTCAAAAGCTGATTGTATAATAGCTCAATGCTTCAAGACGAATTTGATGAAGAAGATGAGAGAGAAGAAGACTGCGAAGCGAGCGAAGCTTGAAGCGATAGTCATGAAGATGACGTTCAATACTACTTCTACTGTCAATGTATGTACTGTGTTTGATGTGAAAGACAAGACTAACGTATGCATTAAACTATTGCACAACAAGATGAACTCGAAAAAAACATGTCAAGATACATGATATCTACTATTGAACTAATTCAGCAACGCATTTTACATCATGAAGAATTGAATGAATTGAAGACGATGAACGATTCAGATGTCATACAAGAATTCAACAAATTCATGAGTGCATTTTTGAATGAAAAAAATGCGATTGATCGAAAGATAGTTAATTCACTAGATTCATCAAATGATAAATCTGATGATATCATTGAGATTGACGACGATGACAAGAAGATGAAATTTAGCAAGAGAAATGACGATGCAGATATGATTGAGAACGAGAACGAGTACAAGAAGAAGTACGAGAAGAAGTATGAGAAGAAGTACGAGAAGAAGAAGAAGAAGAAGAAGAAGAATGATGAGATAATAGTGATTTCAGATTAGCAGTAGTAAATGAACAAGCATGAATTTTCTTTCATCAATTGCATTACTCTGTTGCATTATCAGACATTCAGATAAATATTAGTAGTACTTTGCTTCATGTCTTGACGAGTCGAGTCGAGAATTTCAAGTCGATACTTGATTTCAATCTTCTGACTCGACTTGAATACTTGAATCGAATCTTCTGACTCAACTCAAATACTCAAGTCAAGAATTCTGACTCAAATCGAGTCTTGATGAGTCGAGAACTTGACTCGATCTCGATGACTCGACTCGACGCGATCAGTCTAGATATCAGCACTTCACTCAACATACTGATTATTCTCTCTTAATATTAGAAGAGAAGTATCATGATGAATTCTATTCATCGCTTCTTGAAGAGTTTGTTTCTTTTCAACGAAAGCATGATTGATGTTTCGTGAATCTTAACTTGCAAATTCATTAAAATGAAGACTATTGAAAGTAAATGAATGAATGATCAAGAAATTAAACTCTTTCTCGATTGAAGATCTTGACAATTCGTATGTTTTATCAGAATCAGACATCATACAATATATTTTATTGATAATGCAACAAGGTAATGCAAACAATGAGAAGAGAAATAGATTCATTTGTTGCACGAAAGTCTTTCAAATATAATGACGTAATAGATTCAAAAATAGTAAATCTTGACATTGAACATTATTTTCAATTGCTTGACGAGTTGAATCGAGAACTTAAATCGAACTCTGACTCGAGATCAATATCAAGTCAAATCAGAAGATTGATATTGAGTAATTGAGTTGAGTCAGAAGATTGATATCAAGTAATCGAGTCAAGTCAGAATGTAGATATGAAAACTTAACTTGATGATCAGTCTAATGAAGAACTGTATCTGAGTGAAATTATTGAGAATAAATCATTCAACAATCATCTGTATCTTTTAAGAATTTATCTTTAATCTTTCAATAAATATTAATAGTTCTAGAAAGATGATCTCTTGCATATAAAACTTGCATTTGTTTATGTTTATTTGTAAATCAGTCTCTTGTAATCTTTATAAAATCAATCATTGTCATGATGTCAGATCATCAACTCAGTTTAGAACATAAATCATTCATATTTTAGATAATTTCAATTCATTGAACCTGTTTCGCAGTTCAATGAATCAAGTCATTAATCTAGTCATTGTCATCTTAATCTAGTCTCAGCAATTCTGTTTCAATCATTTCAGTCATGTGCGCGAACTTCTGCAATCTTAAGTAAATAAAACTACTGTTTAGCCTTTATTCTGCTCGATTCATGTATATAGAAGTTGAGCTCTCGTTCTTTTCTTTCACTCTTTGACTTTCATCTTGTACATTATTTAATGTATTGTCTTGTATCTAGATTCTATCAAGTCACTCAAGTTGATCATAATCAGCTTGAGTAGTAATAATAATATCATTCTTCTATATTGATAGTTTCTAGTCTAGTCTTTGACAATCATACATGTTACTTGTGCTTTTTCAGAGTCTTGCTGTAAATGATAATGTCATTTAAATAAATCTGACAAAACTGATGTAGATATTTAAACAACACATCATTCATATAATGTTGATAGAAAGCAAATTCATTGATTAAATCAAAAAACATTACATGATATTTGTATGAATTAAAGAAAATAATGAAGATAGTCAAATTCTCGCTGTTCAAATGCATATGTAGTTTGTTGAACATGACAATTATGTTCAATTAAGTTAGATACTGGCTTTCTTGTATACAAGCGAAAGTCTCGTCTATCAATGACAAAGAATAGTGATTTCGTTTGATTAAAGCATTGAGCTTTCTATAATCTACGCAGAAACGCAAGCTATTATCTTTCTTTTTAATGAACAAGATGAACGAGATGTAGAGAATGAAGCTTGAGAAAATAAATTCTTTGTTCAGATGTTTGATCAAATATTCTTTTATCTTTTGAAGTTTGTAATCAAACATCTTATAAAGTCTGCTTCAAGAAAATGTTTTCTCATCAATCAATTTAACTTTGTGATCATAGAGATGATAAGATGATAGCTGATCAATCATCACTTAATTAAAGACATTTAAATAGTTGACTATGATACTCAAAGAAAAGCTTGACTTTGATCTGCTTGAGAGTCTCGACGTGAAAGAATTCATGCAGATTCATATTCTCAGACTTATTCTCAGCTGTACTTATGAATCAATCGATTTTCAAGATGATAATGACAAAGATGTTCACATCTAATTATTTGATTAGAGTTTTATAAGTCACAGTCTTTATCATTGCAATGTTCATTGAATCTGAGAACTGTTTAAAATCTTTGATGTTAATTAAAGTCACGTCACATGATTTTAACTGTTTAACTGATCTTAATGACTTCTCAGTATTGCTGAATGAGAATGATTTCTTGCTGAATTGAGTGACAGTAGAAGAGAAAGATCTTTTTAATATATGAGTAGAAGTCAAACTCTTCTGTTTCATCATTGTTCTTTCATTTAAGAAAAGAACAGTTAAGTGATAATTGAAATTCGAAAATTGAAAAAAGTTGATTTACATATCTATGACTAAATTTGTTTTATTCATTCATGTTTTTTCTAGAATCATTTGATGTTGTTTTAATTGAGTGATCAACATAAAAGCGATGTTTACTGTATGATCTTGAATCGTTAGATTCAAATAAATGACATGAGTAATGAGTTTTTTTGCATAATGATTCTTGAATTCTCGTATTGACTTTGCTTTGATCAAAATCAGAAACTCAATTTGCAACTGATAATAAACAATTTGCACAATCACTTCATCAATGAATGAATAGTCAGCAGCTTCAGTGTCAATCAATGACTTTAATGAGTAACTAATTTCATTGCTAGAAAGTACATATTCAATAGTCAAAGATTCAGAAGTAAAAGAATCATCTGACATGCTTATCATTGAAGAAATTAACACATCTTTCATCACGTCTTTAATGAAAGTCACTAGTTTTTTATCTTGTCATTCTCGATAAACATTTTCTCTTTCTCTTTATTCTTAAGAATGATGAATTCATGTAAATGAAGAATGAAAGCATGAGATGTTGAAGTGCTGATCTTGTTTAACTGAGAACAGTTCTTGAATAAGTGATTCAAAATCTTGCATGTATAGCAGATGATAAGCATTCTCGCTCAATTAAACTCTGAGATAGAAAAGATGATAAATTTAACATAATCAATTATCAAAATTGACAGTGCTGATGAGAAAGTCACATGTTTGTCAAATACTGCAGTGAGTTTGATGATTCATCACTCACTGCATAGCTGATAGTTAACTCACTATCTATTATTTACATCTTGAAGAAAGTTTTTTAAATGAGTGAGTAAGACAAAATTTTCAAAACAAATCAATAAAGCATTCTGTAAGTGATTATTAATTTTATTCTGAAGATCATTCATCAGAATGCAATTATTGTAATCAAGATAATTGAATAACTTCATGAACTTGAAGTAAAAGACATTGAAAGACTTATTGATTTATTTCAGAGCATTATACTTATGATGACACTTTTGATTCTTATCTAGATCATCATATATAAACTGATCGTTAAGTTGAGTTTCAAGTTGACATTTTGAATTCGACTTGATTTAAAGTTGAGTTGCTCACATTTTCAACTCAATTCAAGTCAAATTACGCATATTTTCAATTTGATGCAATTTGATTCGACTGAAAATTGAGTCAACTCAACTCAATTCATCAAGAACTTGAGCTTGACATCAAAAGAACTAAATATAGAAATTTTTTCAACTTTTGCATTATCTTTTTGCATTATCTTTTTGATAGAAAATCATGAAGAGAAAACATGAAGATTGTTTGACTTTGATAGAAAGTCATGACAGAAAAACATGATAGAAAGTCATGAAGAAAAATCATGTAAACTGTTCAATCAAGTTATTTACATCTATTTAATATCTTATCAAATTAAGTTAAATTTTTGAGTCAAGTTGTTGAGTCAAGCTTCTCAACTCAACTTGAGTTGTTGAGTTCAACTTCTTAACTTGACTCAACACTTTTTGAGTTGACTACTTGACTTGAACTTAAGTACTTGACTCAACGTAATCAGTTTAATCATATATTCTTTTCAGATGCTTGAATAACTTGTTAGTTAACATGTATGAATAATAAACATCATGATGACATCTGATAAAGATGTGCTCAGCAGCATTATCTTCTAGCCTAGATATTACATAAATAATATGAATATTCTCAATATTAAAATAATCAACATTTGTTTCAAGCTTGTCATCAATCTTAATTCTTCAGCTGTTTCATGTTGATTCATCTTCATCAGTGAATATAAAAAGATTTAAAAACTTGAAGAACTTATGATGATCATTTTTGAATAAAGTGAACATCTTTCATTAAGTTCAATTCTTGATAAAAGCTTGTGACTCAATGTCTTAATGTTCTTAAAGCTGATCAGCTTGAGATCATCTCTCTTTGAGAATTAACATTTCTTTTCATAGTTAAGTGTTGATCTCTTTTAAAGTATCAATTAACATGTGATTGATCTTTAGTTGATTCAATCTCTTGTTATGTTTAATCTGCATGATGATTCAATGCTTGATGCATTTCAGAATCATATTTTGTTGAGCTTTAAATTCATTTAACATCTTGATAATCTCATTTAGCTGACTTTCAACTCATTGATGCAATTGTTTCTTATTCTTTATGTTTTATGAAATCTTGACTTTCTCAACTTCATTTGAAACATTGATAGATAGCATGAAAACTCATCTATTTGCAATGCTTCTAAGCAATCAAGCTGATCATGATTCAACTGACTTGAAGTCATATGTTATGATAAATGTGTGTGTGATGTAATGATAGATGTAAATTCAAAGAAGCTCTTGTAAATTTTCTAATAAATAAATGAATGCAAATTTGAAGAATCTCTTGCAAATTACAAGTGATACAAATTTGAAGAATCTCTTGCGAATTTTCTGAATAAAAGAAGTAGATTATTTCGTATCATTTACACGTTGATCGCAGAGTAATTGATAAAACATTTATTTAATGTTAAAGATCAGCATAGAATGAATCATATGAATATCATTTAACTAGTAAATAAATGCTAAGAAAGAAAAGTATTTACAGAAAAGAACTCACAGCTTATATGTGTATTTCTGATCTTTACATTAAACTTAAAAGAATTGATGTCTTACATGAATGATGCAGAGACTCAATGACATCATCTTTAACTCAAATTTTCATTAAACTCAATTGAGTTGATTGAGATTAAGATTGAGACCGAGCAAGCTTTAATCAATATGCAATCAACATGTTAAAGTTGATTGTGTATTGATTAAAGTTAAACTAGGTCAGAATTATAACATTTATCTTGCAAATCATTTCTTTTTAATGCTTATTAATTTGTTTCTTCATCATGATTCTGACTTTTGCTAAGACTTGCTTGATCAATGTTAGTGATTATTTCATGTGTTCAAATATATTCTTCACTTTACTCACTTCAATTCTAGATTAAGTAATTTCATATTTAATGAAATTCAAATTGAAACTCATACAAAAGTGAAATTTCTTATTCAGAAAGAATGTTGACTGTTCAATTGATGATGAAATAGCATTATTATCAATGAATTCAGTCATAAATAATCAAACAAATCAATCATCTTACATATATGAGCAGTAACTTCGTAAATATCATTTCACATTTTAATTCATTCTTTCTGTCTGATTCTTAATCTGCAAATGATAATCAATGAATAGTTTCATCTTAATGTTGAGTCTCAGACATAAAAACTTTCAGACAATTGATATGAATTGAGAATCTCGATCAAATACTATTGATTTTAATAGTGCATAAGTTCTGAAGACTCATATCAACAGCAGCTTGACTGTTTATTCTGCGAAGATTTCTTTATCATTTGATTAATATAATATATAATGTCGTTCTTTTGACAATTGATTTATGACTGTCAGAATTGCATTGCTTTCTTCACTTTCTGATAAATTGATAATGAAGTTCAAGAATATGTTTTTTCATCATTGCTTAAGTATGAGCAATGACTTCAGCAGTTTATTGATTCAATCTTTTGATGCTTTTGATCTATGATAAACATAACAGTTTCAAATGTAATGCTTGATTATCATTCTCATCTTCAATCAGCAATATGATTATCTCAGCAAGTTTAACATTCAATTCATGTCAGAATAATCATTGATTGAAAAATTATATGCTTCTTTTATCAATCAAGTGATCATTGACTGAGAAACTCATAGTTTATCATCTTTTCAGAGTACTTCATTAAGTATTTAACAATTGTTCAAACTAATATTTTAATAAGTTCTTTTGTTTTGTTTCATGATTATTCAAATGTTGATACACAGTTGATTTATTCAATTTTCAACTATAATTTGATTTTAAATAAAATTTATTTCTTTAATTAGATTTTCATTAACTTTCAATTCTTGTTTTGAATCTGAGTTAAATATGAGTAAAATCTGAGTTAAATCTTGATCAGATTCTTGATTAACTTTTATTAATTGCAGTTCAAACTTGCTTTCTGACAATAGTATTTAATGCTGATATAACTTTCAATCATCATTTACTTTAACTGACTTGACATTTGACATTCTGATCAGCACATTGACTTTCAGATTTTGTTTCTCTGATTGATATATGATCTTGAAGTTATATTCAGATAACTTCTCAACTCATTTAACTTGTTATCTGATCAGTTCTTTGATGATCATGAAGTACTTCAAATTCAGATAATTGATGAAGATCTTTATTGAAATATCAGTACATTTTAATTCAAGATATTAATGTTTCAAGTAATGAATAATGATCAGCAGTTCTTTGTCGTAAATCTCGTAGTTGTATTCTGCGAAAATCATGTTCTTGCTATAAAAAATTATTGAATGTAAAATGTCTTCATCATCATATTGAAACAATACTTCATCATTCACATAGTTCAAGAAGTTCATTTCTAGAATAACTTCTTTAATCAAGTCAAAATGCTTCAGAATGAGAACTGTTATCATCTGTTACTTCAAGTCATCAAAGATTTTCTGACAAATTTCAATTCATTCAAAGAAATGATTTTTCTGAGTTAACTTCATCATAAGTTAAGTAATTTTTAAGAAGTTCTTTATGAATCATTGATAGAAATTGCAGAAGTCAATGAAGATTTGCATATGAATTAACAATCAAGATACTTTTCAGTTTCAGATTACATTTACTTTCTGAGAATTTATTTGCAAATCATTTGTGAGAATGCATCTCATCAACTATGAATGATGCATGTTTACAAAATTAACTCGCAAGATTAAATTGAAGAGATTAATGAGTGAATAAAGATAGTGACTTGACAGAAGATGAAAATTCTGTGAGTTTTCACTTTCGTTTCTTAACAATTAATTCTATCATCAATAGAGTGTTATTTTATTATCTTCTACTACGCAGTTTTACGTAAAGAAATCTCATCATCTCACAGTTTTAATTGCTTCATTTGCACGAAGCTGCTCAGTAAGAAATGTTAAACATGCAGCAACTTATCAGAAGTTGCATGATCAAAAGAAGTGATAACTTTTCTCATACTGAGAATTTATTATCTCATTAAAACAGATCTGAGAATCACACATTCAATCACACAGATGAGAAATTCAAATTGCAAGAATTTAATGAACAGACAAATCATATCTCTTGATGATTAATAATCAAAGTACGTAAGCAGTTAAAGAATCTGAAGATGCAGAACATACTGCTTATTTTGCAACTTTGCATATCAAAACTTAAGTGAAAGACTTAATCAATTTCTGATTATTGATGTTAACATAGTGATGATCATTATTAAAGTGATGCACATAAACATATTAATTGATTTTGCGAGTCTAAAAAGCAAAACATTACGAACTACGACTTTTTAATGTTTTGACTGCAAGATTGCAAAGACTTCATAGTCATAATGTCATTTGATTTCATCACGAAACAAGAGAAGCTGCAATGATCTGTGTCATACTTGTCAAAGAAGTTTTGCAATCAATAATGAGATTATGTGATAAGCATGCACAATCATGATGAGAAATTTAACTGAAAGTACTACATTGAATACTTGCATGCTAAACTTAGCAATTCTGAAATTTGCAACTTTCAAACAGAATGTTGACTTGAAGCTGCGAAGCAGCGAGTCAATCAAAGTATTATGAATTTCAAACAATATTTTATCAGACTGTATGCAGATTTGAACTATCATATATTCAATGAAACTTGCATGATGTACTTGTGAATGAAGATTAACAAAATCATCATGAATAAGTTTCTTCACATTTCATACATCTCTATCAATTATGTCAATCTGTTAAAGCATTTTATAAACATTGACTTGCATTTGCAAAACATTAATGCATTGTTGAAGCTACATTCGCAGCAAAGTAAGAATGCAGCATCTCAAAAGAGTTTTTGATTCTCACATGAAAAGATGAAGTCTGTTACTGCAACAGAGAATTTGAAGTTTTCTGCTTTAAGCACGCAGTCTAAAGATGATGTAACACTCAAGTTCAGTAAGTTTAAGCAAGATGCTGCTTCATTCAATCTTACATGCTGATCATGCAAGAAGCTGAAACATAAGATTAATAATTCAATGTATTTCAACTATGCATTCAGACAAGAGATTTGCAATCATGATGAAAAGATGAGAGAAAAAAAAGTCTGATGTTCATCATTGAATCATTAAATATAACTACGAAAAGACGATTGTCACATGCATTGATGATATCAGTATTAACAAATGTCTTTGAGAAAGTGCGTGAAGCTCACTGTTTTATTAACTCTGAGATCGAGCAAAACTTTATATTGCAATCATGAGTAAAAGAGCACAAGTTATTGAAGAATCATGCAATTCTGAAACAGATTCAAATAATTGATGATTATTGAATTCTTTGCTATGATACACATCAGATTGATATCAAGTTAATTAATCATAAGAAAGTTTGCAAAAGCTGAAACATGAAGTTTCATGCTGTGAACATACAAGAATATGATATGATTCTTGACTATTTATGATTAAATGAAATCAACTCAAATACTTGCTAACGCAAGCATCATTGATCATATCAAGAAAACAGCACTCAACATGCAAAGCAAATACAAGTTAATCTGTGCAAGACATCAAAATTTGTTGAGCTGACAATGCTTGCAACTAAGAGAAAAGAAAAGACTTATGTAGCTTTGCTTTATCAGTTGCTATTTACAGATAACTTATCACAGAATGCAGATCATCAGACTGCAAGATGCATTACGCTTCAAGCGAAAGAATCAAAGATACTCTTTGCTATTCAAGATCTTAACAAAGTATTTTCTGAGATTCTTTCTGATAGTCTGAACATGCATGATCAGATGAAACATTTCATTGATTTAATGAAGAGCAAAATGTCTTGCATTGAATTTATTTATAAGATGACATAAAATGAGCTTGCTATGATACAAAATTATCTAGACAGTGCATTAAAGAAGAAATAAATTCATTCATCAAGTAATTTTGCAAAAGCATTTGTGTTGTTTGTAAAAAAAGTTGAACGAAAGTCTTCATTTATATGTGAACTATCGTGATTTCAATGAAATAACAGTAAAGAACAATTACTCATTGTTTTTATTGTTTGAGACGCTGAATTACTTTGTTCATGCAAGACACTTTATCAAAATTAATATTTGCAACATTTATCATTGCATTTGAATTTGCAAAAGCAATAAATGAAAAACGACTTTTCATACACAATATGATCAGTTTGAGTATCAGATGATGCTTTTTGAACTGATAAATGTTTCTGCGATCTTTCAGTTTTATGTAAATCATACGCTTAAATCATTCATGAATATTTGCTGCGTGATATATCTGAATGATGTCTTAGTATACT
>JAABUH010004735.1_pt1 | contig 10903 bp, 21 predicted proteins | sample 5559121 | NCBI WGS metagenome assembly JAABUH01 (sample SAMN10711871, study PRJNA513364) | rock metagenome | isolation source: Antarctica rocks | place: Antarctica: Victoria Land, Battleship Promontory nord | collected 2015-12-28 | reverse complement strand
ATGAGTATTTTTTCAGAGGATCTGTGTCTTGGCCCGCGGGCCCGCGGGCCCGCGGGCCCGGGCAGCTGGCTCTCTGCAAGGGCGGATAGGTAAGTTGTGCACATCAGAACATTTCCCTGATACGTTCTGATAGTCCCTGATACATTTCCAGTATACCGGTAACACAGCTTGTTGCGGCTTATAATTGGAGTTGAAAGTTTCTGTATAACAACAGAAGCCAGATACAGCAATGCCAGAAAGCCAGATGTAACATTTCATGCATGCATCCCTAGGGGGTTGCCGGACGTAACGTGTAGTTATTGTTCATGTGCGAACCCCATAGCATGCAAGCAGAGGCTTCTGGCTGGCACTTCATCCCCGTCCTAGGGAAATTGACACTGCACAAAATACTAAAGTACTAGCGGATAAACCTGATGCTGCCACCAGCTCTACAGTATTCCGGTGGCTTCGATCCAGTGTTGGCTTTTAAACCCTTAAAGAGATGTGGGGTGGGTTTTTACCTTAATAACGTTAATAAGGGTACCCTTAAAAACCCTTAACAACTCTGCGAAAGTGCCAATCGACGTCTCTTGGATGTTGCTGATCACAACGCAACTGTTAAAAACCTGTGACACGTGTAGTGCACTATGAAGACACGTGTAGTGCACTATGAAGACACGTGTAGTGCACTATGAAGACACTATGAAGATCTGCGCAGTCAAGGATTGGTCCACGTATTCCTACGCGCTCCAACACCTGCCACAGCAAGCCACGAGGAACGGTATCAAACGCCTTCTTGAAATCAACAAAACAGCAATACAAGTTTCCAGATGCTTTCCCTTGCCGTGTCTGTTTTTGCTTGTCATTCAAGGATTTTAATACAAAGATGTTGTCTGTCATGCGGAAATCTTTCCTGAAACCTGCTTGTCCTTTAGCTTTAATGCCTTCATTTTCAGCCCAAACTGCAATTCTGTGATCTGCCCCCGGAAACTCTAGGAAGTACTGGTTTCTGGAAAAAAGGAACTTGATCTAGACATGTACGCTCTGCTATGTATAACATAGTCGACTCTGTTCCATTTACTACGTCTTGTTTGATTGTGCGTGATCTCTGAGGTGTCAACGACGAACTCGGAGGGAGGAGTTGACACAGATAATTCGAACATTATGCGCTCTACCTGCTTGACCGTCGAGGTCGAGCGGGGTTCCGAAGTATGTCACGGGTTCGACTAGAGAGACCAGGCAGAAGTCAAAGTCTGCAGACCTTGGGTTTGGACCCGAGACCTTTCACTCAATAGCCAGCAGTTACTGGAATGCTCAGAGTAGTACATTGTTACAATGTCTGCCATCCTCAGCTCATATGTGTTTGGCCTGGGTTGGACTCAGCATTTTCAATCATTCATGTAATGGCCTACTAGGCTATGGATGAGTAATAGGCTATGAGTCTAAATCAGATGGGCTCAGATTCAACTGGTTAGGAAATGTGTAACTAACTAACACCCAATTCACAAAGGTTGCATACTGCATGCAATAAAAGGATGCAGCCATGCTGAGGCCATAATAAACAGCTTGTCTCTCATGCAGTGTGTGACCAGCTGGCATGAAGGGAAATCAATGACTGTCTATGCAGAAGCACTGCTGGCTTCTTCATTGACACAGTTTATGCCTTTGCAAAGTTTTCAGGAACCCATGCAAGGCCTATCAGTCCATGTTATCCACCTGAGCCCTTCACTACAGCGTGCTGAGCATGACAGTCATTGCTTTCAAACTGTGTTGCCCTGCTTTCAAACTGGATTGCCACGTCTGTTGTGCTGTCTGCCCTGTCACTTTCTTGAATGACAGCTGTGTATTTGAGCATGTGTATTCTGCAGCCATTTGGCAGCTGTCAGCATGCTACCTGTCTGGATCTTTCTGGTAGAGCAACCTGCTGCGCCTAAATTCTGGGCCATTTTGCTTGCATCCTCAGTATGGGCTGCTGAGAGGTCTGCCAGTCCCAGAGGCTGCTGTTGATGTCTTATTGTTATCATGAGGCTGTTCCATAAGCTTTGCATTGCTATACAGCAGGCAACGCCATGATTGACTTGAAATCTGTACAAGGATCTAGAGGTCACTGTGATATATACTGTGTCATACGCTTCTGGCTGTTGCATGTGCAGGCCCATGATTCAGGCTGATCCTATCTTTGTGCAGCTGCACCTGGCAGATGACATGCATTGCCAGACGACATGACAAGTTGTTGAGGGTATACTGCAGCTGTATTGTTCCAGGCTGTAAATTGGGTGGTACCCTATTGTGTTGTGCTGTCAGAGCTGCTGTTCCTTGCATGGCTGAGGAGCCAAAAAATGCTGTGCTGAGTGCTAATGAAATTGCTTATGCACCTGCTGCTGCTACCTGTCCGGCAGCTGCCTGGAGTTTGCATTGTGAATGCTGCTTCGTGCTATTTTGAGTATCTTGTTGATTGCCTTGAAGTGCCATCTGCTGGCCCCACCATGCCAAGTGCTCATCTGCATAGTACCTTGAAAGCTTGTTGTGCGGACCAAGCTGCAGCTCGTTCAGCTGCTAGTGTCTTGTTCAGCTGCAAGTCTAAATGATATGCGCATGCCAGCTCTTGCTAGATTGCTTTTCCATTATCTGTGCAAGCTTGGTGGCATCAGGCAGCTGTGATCCTCAGGAGCACACAAGTATGCGCATGCAGAGATATAACTGCATATTGCCAAAGATATGGTGGTACCACGTGGTGGTAAACGAAGATTGGGCAAGGCTATTTTCTTATTGTTTCCTATTTTGGAAAATTGCTGAAATGTTTCTCATTCTTCACATGGACGAGACTCGTGGGAGTCTGGACAATAGGACTCCTACGGTTGTCTCAAAAGCTCATCAAGGAAAAGGGTTGGAGCTACAGGATGGGTGTGAGAATTTCATGATCGCTTAAGGAAAAGGGTTGAAGCTATAGGACGGGTGTGACAAGTTCGTGATCGCTATGACCTCGTGATGGAAATTCAAGGAGTGCTGGGAACGAAGCTTCTCGTGATGGAAGCTGAAGGCCAAGAAAAGCTCATTTCTGCCCCTACACACTTCCCAAAAACCCACTCTGCTGCAGATCTTGCGCTACATGCCCTTACAGCGTGCAAGCTTGGTAGCATTAGGCTGCTGTGATCCTCAGTAGCACATAGCTGTGCGCATGCAGTGATGTAATTGCGTATTGTACACTATTGGACATGTCACAGGTATGCCAAAATGGAGTTTTTAGCACCAACACTCAGAATCATTTTGTGACATATCTTCTGCTACGAGGCATTATACTGTGCAAGCTTGGTAGCAGTAAGTAGCTGTGATCTACAGGAGCACATAGCTATGTGCATGCATGAATGTAACCGTCTATTGCCGAAGATATGGCGTTTTTGCCTCAACACACCTTCACAAAAAACCACTCTGTTGCATATCTTCCGCTATAAGCCATTCCTGTGTAGGCTTGGTATCATTAGGCAACTTTAACTCGGAAGAGGCTAGGTTTATGTGCACGCGCAAGTGTAACTGGCTACTGCGTAATATACGCTGGTTCGCATGTTTTCCCCATATTCCACTGTTAGGAGTGACCATGCTAGATGCTTGTTCTGCTTTTCTTTGCAGTCTGCAGGGGTTGTGGGCAAGCTGTTACCATTCTGACAACCCGCAGCATAGGTATCCAGATGTGCACGTGTATCGATAAGTTAATTGATACCCAACTTTGCTTGCTTGTTGCTTAGTGAGCAAGAGTACTCTAGTACTACACTAGTGTTGGCCAGTCCATTCATTTGCACTGCAGCTTGGAAGTGCTGTTGCCCAGAGCTCACCTGTCATCAATCAGGTATTGTGAGCGTGCCCCTTGGTTCCCTGCTGGCCTGTACAAATCCTGCTTGATGGTGCTGTAGATCCAGCACGCAATGGAGATTAGCAGTAGCTGGGAGCAGTACTACTAGTAGCTAGTAGCTGGGAGCAGTACTACTAGTAGCTAGTAGCTGCTACAAGCCATTATACTGTGCAAGCTTGGTAGCAATAGGTTGCTGTGATCCACAGGAGCACACAGCTATGCGCATGCAGTAATGTAAGTGCCTATTGCCAATGATATGGTGGTGAGTGTCTTTTGCCCTCAACACACCTTCCAAAACCGCACTGTTGCATATCTCAAAGTATAAGAGGTTGTTTTGCAAGCTGTTGGTGTCATCTGGAAGGTGTGGTTGAGAGAGTACTAATGCTATGTGCATGCAAGCAAACAACAGCATATTGCTACAAATATGCGCTGGGGTATATTTCTTCATCGACACACAACCAAATCAGCGTCGTTGCATAACTCAACGCATAACTCACGGCATATGCGTGAAAGTTGTTTTCTAAGCTGTTGATGTCATCTGGAAGCTAAAGTCCAGTGAGGGCCGATGCTGTGTGCATGTAAGCAAACAAGAGTGTATGGCCAAAGATCTGCGCTTGGGTGTGTTGCCATGTTGACACACCCTGAAAATCAGCACTGTTGCATATCTCAGAGCATATGAGGTTATTTTGCACGCAAGAGGTTGTCATACGATTGGGTGTGTTTCTTCATGCGTACACTACTAGGCTATGTAAATTCAGCATCGTTGCATAACGCATAAAGCATAAAAGTTTGCTTTGCAAGCTGTCAATGCCATCTGGAAGCTGTGATCTAGTGCTAATGCTCTGTGCAAGTAAGCACACAAAGGTAAATTGCCAAAAGTATGTGCATATGTGTATCTGATCATTGGTACACCCTCACAGAATGAACACCATATACATAGGTATGTCTTAAGCTGTACTGGGCTGTTTAATATTTTGTGATGAGCTATTGTTAATTGATAGCTGTGACTCACAACAGTGCACCACTGTTGACCTGCTGAGTGAAGGGCAGTTCTTTGATTGCCTGTGATTTTTGCATGTTGCAGCAAAAAGGGGACCCCAAGCTGCTTGTGGCCTTGCTGCCTGCTAGTATGCTACTGCATGTATAGCTTCAGGTACTCAGCTGCTTGAAACCTGCTAAGCATATGTATGCCTGTATGATAGCATGTAGCACGAGCAGTATTGTTTGCAATGAGCTGTATACAGGTAGCTACAGGCTGTGTATTGACTTGTTGTACCTTGTTGCAATTGAATGCTATTATACATGCGTTGAATTTGAATCTTTTTGTGCGGAGCTTGTCACAGCTACACCAGGCGCTCCTTGTGTAACAAGCTATGCTGATTGTGTTTTGGTGCTATTAGGCTTGCATGCTGCTTGCAGTTGCTCACGCAGATCTAGGGCTGCCCTAAGTTTTGATGGCTGCTTGTTTGAGCACATAGGTGCAGCACTTGCTCATGCAGCACGTGCTCAACAATTGAGTCTAGCCCTGTGATGCTTTGCTGGCTGTCTGCATGCAGTTCTGTACTCATACAGTGGTTACACGGGTTACACGGGCCAGGGTCGACGTGAAAACCTGTGTACATACCTATTATAAAAAAAATTCACGGCTCACCGTAACGTCCCTCACGGTCACCTGACGAACGTGAAAAATGTTACTTGCTGGCCGTGACATAAGTACTGCGTGCAGAAGCGCTGCTTAAATCGTTCAGACGTGTGCAATACTTGTATAGCGCTATGCTGTGCTTTTAAAACCATTTTGGTGTCGTACATTGCTGCATCCCTTTGCAGCGCAATGTCGCTTTGTAGCACGTGACAAATCTGTAAACAGTCATGCAAGCAGCAGGACTGTACAAACCTTGCCCGTTTGAGAGTGGCCACCACGCTTGTGCATGCATTAGTGTGTGATATGCACAAATAATCAACTGATCCGTGCATGCATGCTTGCAACATGCAGCCATGCCTGCAGGAAAGGCAAGTCCTTCTGCACAAGTGTGCACAATGTAATGATGTGTGAGTATGGTACATGTAATCTTTGCACAGCATGGCTGCTGTCACAGACTTCAATTGCATGGATTGGCATCTGTTCTGGTCCCATCAGAGATTCAGATGATGCCATTGCAAACCCACAAAACTTTGCATCCTCAAGAACATGATTAAGGTTTTTAATCTGTCAGGGAAAAGCACCACAAATCCTTATACAGTAGACTTCAACTCATCACCTAATGGAGACAGTCTGTGAAACAAAAAAAAATTAACAGCACATGTGTCAACATGCGTAGTTCTTGTGAAGTAAGCATGTGAAGTGATCTGTCCTCATGATCCAGGATTGGAAATTTGGGCCCAGACTGGCATACATAAGGGGACATGGTCATGTTGCTGGAAACCTCACTTCCTGAGCTCTGGGTACGGGCTGACGATAGTATTCTTGAATACAACAGCTGCACCCATGTAGTCATCGCCTCTGGGCATGAACTTGCCTCTGATATACAACCATGACAGTGCATACCGAGCCATATTGGCAGGGTCATGGTAGTTTCATGCCATCTTGACACATGGTTTGAGATTCAGCACCTGGTGTGGCCATCCAGCTGGCACATGCACCACGTCTCCATTGCATTGGTACAAGACCTGAACAGTGTCCCTCCCCTCGCTATCATATGCCAGATTCTTGGTGGCCAAAAACTTTTTGAGGTCCTGGACACGATTGGGAGAGAGCAGGACTTGCCCTTTCAAGCCGTCTTTGCCAGTCTGGCCAGGCGACGGGTCGCCCCTCATTCGCTGCTTGCCAGTGTTGGTCTGGATTTGCTGCGTGAACTCATTGACACGCTCCACACTGGATGGGTTGAAGAAGGTCCACTCAGCCAAAGCATTGCCCCTTTCATCCGTGCTTACCTGATAACCAAGCATGTATTTCAGCAGAAGCAAGCATTGCATTCAACAACCATTCACAAAGTCTAAGCTTGTTGTCAAAGCTGTCACTCGAACATGCACACGAGATGCACACCTGCTAGCCAATTGATCAGCACAAGTATATGATTCTGGCATACACTCCTATCTTTCCATTGCAAAATGCTCTTGCTTTGTGCCAAGGAGTTTGAGAATGTGAAGGCAAACCTTAGCATCAGGGTTGACAAGAAGGGTTCAAGGACTTCACAAGGCGGAGGCATCAGTGTCTGGCGTCCCGATCTTGAGGTGGACCAACAACAGCAGCGCCAAAAAATGCCCCTGCTACCTTTGGTGAGAATCTCTGGAGCTTTGCATTATTGTGTTTTGTTGCACGTGCACATGAGGGTCTTGAAGTTTGTTGATCATTCATGTCAGATTTTGAAGAAAAACAGGCTCTGCATGAACTGTACAGTTCATGCACATATGTTCAAATTGTTTCACACTCTCTGGTGCACCACCTATTGCACACTTGGGTATATACATGGGTATATATATGAGTTTTCTGGCTTGACTCAGAGAATACAAGGCCCATCGAGACATTGCATGTGCCTGAATGCATATGTCTATGTATGGTCATTGGTGACATGTCTGCCACAGTAGCATTTTGACCAGCCAAGGAACATATGTCAAGACTTGCATCCACAGAGTCCACTGTCATGGTTGCTGCCTGTTGGTACAGTTGCGGCCATCTTCCTTCCTACAATGTTACCCATCATGGCGTGAGGGACATCAAGTGGCACACGGCCCGCAGCCTGGCATGCCTTGGGGATTGAGCTATGATGAAGACATGGTCATAGCAGACTTACAAACAGGCGTAGACTCCAACACATCAGAAGGCGCAGATGAAGCTGTGGGACCAGACAACGATCTGCGTGAGGCTCTTGGTGACCTTGTTGATGAGCTGCAGCTGGTTTGTGATGCTTCTCGGCCGGCACATCAATATTGCAATTTGCGTTTGGCCAGCGCTGTATGCAGTGCATGCCATGTAAGACACAAATCACCATAGCAAGGCCTCAAGCATGCATAGAATGCATAGTCAATCACCTTGGCATGGGTGGCTCGTAAGGGCACTGTTTGCAAATGCACACGTTAGTGTCAGAAGTCAGAGAACACGTACAACAGTTTTTGACATGCAGGCTGCTGGTCCAGAACCTCCAGAACCTGTGACAGCACCTGGTGGGGTAGTGTCTAAAATCCAGAGTGCAGTGCAAGCCAACCTCATGGCTGCTCCAGTAAGTGAGACTGCTGACCACTCATCAGAGGCTGATGCTATTGATGCCATAGCACGGCAATTCGCATGTGAGAAGCAGGAGCTGATAGGACTGTTACGACAACTGCTTGAGCTGTTTGCTGTGATCTTCAACGGCAACATCAGGACCGTCCTGATGTTGCCGTTGATCAGAGCGTGACGCAGAAGAGGGAGAGGAACACATGCTTCTTTGTTCAAGGTCTCATCAATGGCCCTGGCTTGAAAGACAAAGAAGATGGCAACATATGTGATGGTGACAACGTGGCTGTCATTTACCTGAGGGAGGGCTCCAATGCGTCTGCACCGGTGTATGACCTGTGGTATGGCAATATTCAAACTCTGACAGCCATGTACGTCGCACTGTGCACAAGGTACACATGCTTGATGCATCAAGACAGGCCAGAATCAAGTGGTATGACAATATTTAGAATGCATCAGGCGGCCACAAGCAGTATCATGGCAAGCTTGCCTTCACCCTGATCAGTGATAGAGAAAGAGGGGTTGAACAAGACAATTGACTGTGCCCAAATAGTGTCTGCTGTCAGAATGGTGTTAGATGAGCCAAACCACTGCTATCTGCATGTTGCTTCTGATCGTAAGTTTGTGGAGCTCCTCGAGGAACAGCATAAAAAGATCACTGCACACAACACGAAGCTTGCGAATGCCAAGAACGAGGAAGAGCGTCGACGCATTGGGCCCCATCAGAAAGCCATCAGGCCTAATCATGACGCTCTCAAGGAGAGGCTCTTTTTTGTTGACAAAGGACCTAGCTAGATACAATTTGACCCAAACATGTGATGTGTCGATGCACTGGCCCTTGACCATGGCCATGGTGACCAGTTTATTTGACAAGATAGTGTCTGCTTTATGAGGTGCCACCATGCTTTTGAGACAGCAGAATTTGAAATTGGATACTGTGGTGTGCTCTGCATGCAAGTGTCAACTGATTTTTTTTCACACGCTAGTCATGCAAATATCTTGGTACTGGGTAATGTGAGTTGATATATGGGGCAGTTGGATGTGTGTGTTTTGAAGAGCCCTGTTGTAGATATTGTCAATTGTTTTGTTGCATTGTAATTTCATGAATTCATGATGCTGGAATTATTTACCCCGGTTTGACTTGCCTTACCTGCAAGTACGACTAGCAGTACCTGTGTTAGCTGACTAGGATCACACTTCACATACCACTTGTGCAAATAACCTGATTGTGTTCAGCTCTGAATTCCTTATCTTGGCAGTGGTGTTTCAGATAACCCGATGCTTGAATATCGACAGCAGTTTTGTTACATCACACGATTCTGCGCATGCCTTTGCTATGTCACTGCGGTGTTCTTCTTACAACCGTTCACTCGGCTCAGAGTAAAGTGATGTTGTGAACCAATTATTTGGGGCAGACGTCGCATCACAGGACATTGCCCGTCATCCACTCACACTCAGGTCCGGAGAGGTCAGGACGGGTCAGGAAGGCCGGGACTGCAGAGTACGTCGCAGTATTGATTAATTCAATATGATTAGTAATTAGTAATTAGTAATTACCGATTCTGCGGAGCCGTCCAGATCCGCAAAACCATTGTTAATTGCGAATTAGTACTTTTGATCTGCATGGATTGTTACTTTAATTAATACACAATTGTGACTTGTATTCTGCGACAGTTCTGCGACGGATTCTTCGGGCCGTGCCCGTTAGGTCAGGTGCATCATGAACGACGATCAGCCCATTGATATCGATCAAGTGCTTCAGATACTTCATTTTCCTAGCCCGCACACTGAAAGCAGCTGAGGAGAACACGGTCATAGACTCTGGCTTTGTTGCATGGGCCTACATGGCATTCAATGAGCGCTACAGGGATATGGCAGACCCACTCACACGCCTTGCCTTGTTCCTGCATCCTGGCTACAGGCTTTGTTGGCAACGATGAGGATGCAGCAGAAATGGATCTACAACAAATGTTGGCATGGCATAAATTGTCAATTTGTGTCCCTTTGCAGTGCACGATGAATTTGTTGTCACAAGTAGATACCCTTGCCTTGCCTTGCCTAAGTTGAATGTGTTGCTGCACAATTCTGGTGCATCTGTGTTGTGAAAGTTTCACCGAAATGTTCATTGGGGCTGCAACTTTCACAATGGGTGCGTATAGCACTCAGGAATCAATAGAATTTTGTTCGAGCAAAAACGACGAAGGTCTGCCCATTCTGCGAGCATTCTGCGGTTCTGCGATAATTACTAATGTTCTGTGGTCCCACGGAAAAGTTCTGCACAGCTCTGCCAAGTGGCAGGCTGAGCTTGGGCAGCAAGCAGACCATGTGCAATGACACACGATCCAAGCCAAACCCCAGCTGCCCAACCCTTACAGGACTCTCTCTGGAACGATGAGCCGAGTATGGGAGCAGATTTGGTTCACGTAAGCATGTGATAGCTTTCGCCTGCTCCAGGGATGCAGGATATGGCACGGGACTGCCCAGGGGATGCAAGTTGAACATTGGCAAAAGTCCGCAAGTATTCAGTCCTAAAGTACTCGAAATCATCCCGCATCCTAAAATTTCGAATTTTATTTTTGCTACCCCGCACTACGCCGTACAGGTAGATATTACGGTGTATGCACTGTGTATTTGATGCATGTAACAAAATGTTGACGGTGTTTTACGGTCGGATTTTGGGAATTAATTACATCCCGCAGGGCACTATCGAATTAATTTTGCGGGATGATTTCGAACTAGTACAGTGGTCGTCAAAAGTCTGTATCCAAAACCAGTCCTTGCTTAGCAGAACAGTTCGTGTGCGATGACAGCTCAATCTGACTGGCGGTACGGCCAGGTAGGCCTAGTAAACCATCGAACGCGTG
>JAABUH010004734.1_pt1 | contig 10903 bp, 14 predicted proteins | sample 5559121 | NCBI WGS metagenome assembly JAABUH01 (sample SAMN10711871, study PRJNA513364) | rock metagenome | isolation source: Antarctica rocks | place: Antarctica: Victoria Land, Battleship Promontory nord | collected 2015-12-28 | reverse complement strand
GCATGGCGTTCCTGTCGGTTGCTGGGCAACCGCCGGGTCAGAGCCGGACACCAGGCAAAGCTCAGGCGTCGCAAGGTTTCGCTTGCAAAAACGCCGGAGATAGGAGAACATCAGCTTCTCACGGATGATGTTTTCCCGGTTCTACCGGTAGTGCGGCCCGCTCTAACCAAGCGGGCTTCTCTACTTCTGGGCCTTTAGTCCTCCAGACGAAACGGTTGAGCGCCCCACGGCTGGAGCGCAATGCGCAAGCGTGAACGATGCGCGAGCAAAACTCAACAAGTCTTCATAACTGGCTAAGAAGTCGGCAAACCGTCGTGCTCAAGCGACGAATCACGCACCATTCATTCGGTAGCAATCTGCCTAAGCTAGCTTGCTAGCTTAATATCGTGCTAGCAGGCTAGCATAACTTCATAAGCCTTCAGCGTTCTCCAAAAGGGTGCTGGCCTCGGGCGCGCATCAAGAGATCAAACGCTTCGCCCATAAGCGCCTGGACGGTACTACCCTCCTCAATCGCCATGATGTTCAAAGCCCGACTTAGCTCTGGGCTGAAGTGACCAAGGATGCCTTTTTTCCCTTCACGAGCTGGTCGGCGCTTGCTGCCGGCAGCTGCTTTCCCATCCACAGTCTGGGCCACTTTCAAAGCTGGCACTTCCTGTGTTGCAGGACGCCCTTGCGGCAGATCGTCCTTGAGCCCGGCAAATCTTGTCATACTGCACCTATGCTAGCATGCTTTCTTGCTAACTTGCTAGCATGCTTGCTGATCCAGATCCATAGCTGGGCCACGTCTTCGGCCGCTTTGCCTCGTGGCTCTATCTCGGCAGCCGTTTTTCCCTCGGCAACGCTATGATGGAAGGCCGCTCGCTCGGGAAGCATAACTGGCGCAACCTGCAAGCCAATTCGCTGAACTAATTCACTAGCTTCGGGATAAAGGATGGACCCCCGCGAAGGACCTGCCATGAAGATAACAAAAGCAGGCTTCCCGCTTGCTTTTGCGAGTTCGGCTGTCGTTCTTACTGCGTCAAGGTCAAAGGCGCGAGGACGACAAGGTATAAGCAGGAGGCTGGCTGCGCGACATGCTTCACGTGCCATGATGTCAGCAGCCGGAGGCGTGTCGATCACGGCAAAGGCCGCACCTGCACGCGCCAAGGCTTCGAGCTTGTCGGGAAGCAGGCTGTGAGAGGCACAGTCGATCACGTCGGGGTCTTTCCCCGTCCGCCACTTTCCCCAACGGGAAGCTGTCGCCTGGGGGTCTGTATCCACGATGACGGTTGGCAACCCAGCCGCGTGGGCTGCAGTTCCCAGGTGAACAGCAAGGGTTGTTTTCCCAGCTCCACCTTTTTGGCTGATGACCGCTACAGTTAGCATGGTATCTTGCTACCTAGGTTGCATGCTAGCATGATAGCTAGCATGGCTGAGCGGCACAAGGCGGGCAAGGAGCCGGCTCACGAGCCCCACCATCTCGTTCGACACCCTCCCCCGTCATGTCCCCGATCACAGTCCTGACGTGTCGAGCGATTATGCTCAGAAGAAATGCGAACGCTGACAATCTCTTAACGAAACATGCATATGAAAGAAGCGCCTCGTTCATGGAGGCAGAGGAATCAGCAAAATGCTTCACATCAACGCTCAGGCGCTACTCGACCTCAATCTGGCCGCGTCCTACTTCGTCATGTTCCTGCTTCACATTACCAGCTAAGCGATCGGCTGGCCGTCACGACGATGATGGCCAGCCACCGCTAGAACGTCACCACGCGCGCAATGCTTGACCTGCCCCCACGAGAGTGGTGTCGTTTATTCAGGGTTGAGTTGATGCGCATCGCTTGATGAGATCACCGACAAATGGTACAATTCGTTAGGTGGATGACTCACGCTCGAGTCGCGGCGCGCAATTTGCGCCAAAACCTGCGGCAGCTATGGCGGTAGCTATGGTTGCACTACTGAATGGATCAGCAAGTAATCCACAGTCTAACCCGCTGTAACAGGCGGGTTTTTCATACTTAAATCACTAAGGCACAGCAATGAGTCAACTCATTGGCTGGGTGCCGGTCTTTGTCGCTGCGATTGGTCTTTTCGGTATCGTTGTCAGTCTTGTTGTTCCGCGCGTTTGGCCCCTACCTCCGCAAAAGACGGAAGTTAAGGTCATTATTGCACACGAACACTCAACGACCGTTACCTTGACAGACAGTCACTCGACTAAGCCGAACACCACACACCACCGCTAACGCTAAAAAACGGCGTTGAGCCGCTCTGCAAGATGCTTGTCCACATTGTTCCGGTATCGTAACAATATTAGTCGCTTGCGGCTGATCTCCGCTCCATGTCGCGTGCGGCGGCTGATATCAGCCGATCAGGTAATAACACAAAGCAGGGCAGCCTCCGATGGGCAATGTTGACAAAACGAACGCTCATTCAGGCCATGCTGACAATGTTGACACGATGAGCGGCGGGCAACCCGCGAGCGCCGCCGCCGCGCCCGCCGCTTTTTATTGCTAAATAGTGTCGTGAACCCTTGTCAGGCGGTTGCGGCGTCAAAACTCGCGACCTACCTCGACCACGGTAGCAATCACGCTCACCCCAGGATGCCAAAAATGCCCGACCTCGATCCCGCTCAGACCATCTCCTTCGCCATTCTCATGTCCTCCGTCATCCCGATGGCGGACTTCGTGCAGCACCTTCCGCACATGACACCAGAAGTCATGCTGGACGGCATCGTCGCCATCTGCACGGTCGCGCTGTTCATGCTGCGCCTCGCCGCACACTAACCGCACAACTGGCCGTCGACCCGAGAGGGCCAGCCGCGCGCCTCGCGCGCGCGAGGATGTCAGCCGCACGAACAAGGACAGGCGGCACAGCGTCGCCTGTCCTGTGGTTGCATAATCGCTACTTATGCGGCTCAGTGGGTCGCGAGGCTGGTCAAACCGCGCTTCGGATCAGGGTCCAGCGTTGGCCTTTCTAACGCTTTGAAGGCCGCCGCGACGCTCTTGCCGATCGCGTTGGACAGCTCGACCGGCAGCACTACGGCCGTCCTCATCACGCCGTCGCGTGGATGCTTGAATGCCGGCAGCGCCACCGTGATCCGCTCCGGGCTGACACGTCGCACCTGCAAGCCCTGCAGCGTCACCGAGACACCTACCAGTTCAAGCTCGACAAAATCGCAAGGGCGACAAGATCGCCGCGCCCCAGCACACGTTCGACACTCACCACGGAAAAGCTGACGGTCTCGGTCTCGTCGTCAGTCACCGCCGTATCTCCACATAGGCCTGACATTCGCCACAAGCGTTCGGACGCCAATTCCCTGTGGCTCTTGTTGGGTTCCGGGGTGGTGAGGAGCACAGTCATGCGAGCAAGTCCGCGATGAGTGCGGTAAGGAGGGCTTTGCCGCGTCGGCGTGCGTTGTGCACGAACTGGAAGAAGCCGAGGTAGTCCGGCAGCTTCTCCTGCGAGATGCCACGATGCAGGCGAAGCCACGAGCGCAGCAGCGACCAGAAGCCCTCGATCGTGTTGACGTGGACCTCGCAGAAGCCATCGCCATCCTCGTCGCGGGCGTATTCACCGCGCCCGTGGCAGACAGTCTTGTGGCCATAGCCCCAGCGTTCCAGGCGGGCGTAGATGCCATACTCGTCGGTGTGGATCAGGGTGCCCGGGGCGACGGCGCCCGTGATGATCGGCTCGATCGTCTTCTGCCGCACGTTGGCCAGCATGTGCAGGACTACCTGACCGCCGCGCTGGATCAGGCCCAGGATGGGTGGCTTGTCCTTCTCCAGCGTGCCCCGGCCCGGCGCTCCTGCCAGCCTGCGGCACCTGCCAAGCCGCCCCTTTTTGCGACTTCCTCCGGCTGGCCCTTGTGCCCTGCCACGACATAGACCTCGTCGGCCTCAACCTCGCCGCTCAGCGTCACGGCTGGAGCCCTGGCCACCAGGCCACCGCGCAACTGCTCGGTCATGGCCTGCACGTCAGAGGCGCACAGGCCCAGCTCGGACGCGATCTGCCGGTTCGAAAGGTTCAGGCCCATGAAATACAGGCACAGCACCCACACCCGCAGCGGCTGATGGTGTCCGGCCAGCACCGTGCCGGTGAGATCGTCGAAACGCCCAGCACATGCCTTGCAGCGATAGCGCTGCCGGTTGGGTTGCGTGTCATCGTGACCGTCGCGGATGACTGCACTGCTGTCACAGCTGGGGCAGCGCACACCCGTTGGCCAGCGATGCTGGCGGACAAGCGCGAAGCACTTGGCATCGTCCAGCAGTCCCGACAGGTTGACCAGGTCAGATGCAGCCATGATGGCAGAGGCTCCTCGCGGCAGGGCGGGTGACCGCTCACGCCTTCATCACACCAGATGCCCCACCGACCGGCTACTCAGATCCACCACCCCGGAACCCGACAAGAGCCATCTGAGAAGGGCGGGATCAAAAGGGCCGCGATCAGCCAAGCCGCCGGGCTAGCGTCTCCTTGGTATGACGGATGTGGTCCCGCATCGCCCGCTCTGCCCTGTCCGGATCGCGTCGGGCAATCGCGTCGAGGATGGCGTGGTGCTCGGCCAATCCGCGCCGGCGCTGCTCCTGGTCCGAGGACACCTGCCGCAATCCCAGTTGCATCTGGGCCTCAAGAGTGAGCAGCACTTCGGAAAGCCGCCTGTTGCCGGCTCCTTCGGCGATGGCACAGTGGAACTCGGCGTTCGTCCTGAACCAGCCGGGGGCATCGTCCCGTCCCACGACAGCGCGCTGCTGCAAGAGGATGTCTGCCAGGTGCCGCAGCGTCTCGTCGGGGGCGCGTTCCGCGCACAGCCGGGCCGCTTGCGCCTCCACGCCCTCACGCACCTCATGGATTTCCAGCAGGTCGGATGCTTCAACCTCCACGACGAACACCCCGCGCCGGGGATGCTCGACCGCAAGGCCGTCGGCAACCAGCGCCAGGAGGGCCTCGCGTACCGGGCTGCGGGACACCTCCAGCTGGCGCGACAGATCCGGTACCGAGAGGGATTGGCCAGGCGACAAGCCACCATCGAGGATGGCTGCCCGCAGCGCCGCATGGACCGAGTCCACGATACGCTCGGCGGGCTTCAAGGCGGGTAGGCCGGCCATGGCGGCGGCCTACAGGCGGAACAGCAGTTCGTCCAGCTTGCCCGCTGGCGCGCGCAGGAAGCCGGTCTCGTGCATGAAGGCGCCGAGCGCGTCCACGCCCGCCGGCTCCGTCGTGAAGCGCGTCTCCGGCTGGGCCAACTGGCGGGCCAGCTCCGCCTCCGGCTGCCCGGCATCAAGTGCGAGCAGGGTAGCGGCCTCGGCCGGCTGCTCCGCCAGCAGGCCGATGGCCCTCTGCACGGCTGCTTGCAGCGCCCGCAACGCCGGGGCGTTCTGCCGCTCAAGCTGCTCACGAGCGAAGCACACGTTGAAGGTCAGCGGCCCGAACAGGTCGGTGGACGACAGCAGCCGCCGCACCCCGCGCGCCGCCGCTGCTTCCTGAAAGGGCGGGGCGCCGACGTAACCCGCGACCTGGTTGGTCAGCACGGATTGCAGGGCATCGGGATGCGGCATGGACAGCATGGCGAGGTCGAGCGCCTTCGGGTCGCCGAACGCCTGCTGGGCAGCCCGGCGCAGCACGAAAGCCTGGTTGGTGTCGGGTGCCACGACGGCCACCTTGTCGCCGGGCCGGAAGTCGCGGACCGACTGCACCCGGGGGTCGTTGGTCAGCAGCCAGAGGTCCACGGTGTTCAAGGCCGCAATCAGCCGGGTGCGGAAGCCGCGGTCCCGGCCGATCAGGAAGGGTGCCACGCTGCCGCAGCCGATCTGCACCTCGCCGGCCAGCATGGCTTCGCGGATGGCGACGCTGGAGGAGATGACCTTCCACTCCACTTGCAGGCCCGGCACGGCCTCCTCCAGCCAGCGCTTCTGCTTGACGACCACCATGGGCGCGTAGCCCAGGCCGGGCTGGGTGGCGATGACCAGCTTGCCCGGGGCCTGCGCTCGGGCAGCGTCGAACGCTGCAAACGACGCCGCGGCGGCTGCGCTGGCGAGGAAGGGGCGGCGGCGGATCATTGGGGCGTTCTCCTACGGGGTGCCGGACGCCGAGGCCTGCTTCATGCCCCAGCGCACGACGGTGCGGCGCTCGATCAGGTTGAACCCGGCCTCCAGCAGCACGCCGATGGCGGCCACAGTGACGATGCCGGCGAACACGTCGTCGGTCCGCATGAAGGTGCGGGCGTCGTTGAGGAAGTTGCCGAGGCCGCCTTTGCTGCCGGAGATGCCGAAGACAAGCTCGGCGGCGATAATGGTGCGCCAGCCATAGCCAAGCCCGGTCTTGATCCCGGTCATCGTGTGCGGGAGTGCCGCCGGGAACAGCACGTCCGTCACCATGCGCCACCACGGCAGTCCCAGCACGCGGCCGACGTTGACCAGGGTGGGGTTGGCGGTGCGAAACCCCGTGCTGATGTTCAGCGTCACCGGCCAGACTACGGCGTTGACCACCACGAACAGCAGCGCATTGACGTTCAGGCCGAACCAGATGATCGCGATGGGCAGCATGGCCACGGACGGGAGCGGGTTCAGCATCCCCGTCAGCAGCTCCACCAGGTCGTCGGCGAAGGTGCTGACGCGGGCCAGCACGGTGAAAATCAGGCCAAGTGCCACGCCTATGGCAAGGCTCAGCAGCAGGAGCCAGATCGTCGCCCCGGTGGCCCGGGCGAGGTCGCCCGAGACCCAGCCAGCAAGGAGCGCGCGGCCTACGTCCGCAGGGGCCGGGAAGATTAACGGCTCCACGTCGGACCACACGACGTAGCCTTGCCACAGCGCCAGCAGCAGGATGAACTGCACCGCCCGGCGCAACGCCACGGGCAGGTCCCTCCATCGCGGCAGGCCGGCAATGCGAGGGGTCTTGGCAGCGTCCACCCTACTCGCCATGCGCGTGCCCTCCGTCGTGGCCCATCACCTCGGACACTTCCTGGCCCACTCGCAGGGCGGCATCGGACCGGGGGTCGGACACCTCGCGCGCATCCACTACCGCCTTGATGGCAGAGGGCGTGCCGTCGAGGATGACGATGTCGGAGCCGACCAGCACGGCCTCCGCGATGGAATGGGTGACGAAGAGCGCGGTGGCACCCGTGCGCCGTGCCACGTCGATGAACTCCAATTGCAGGCGCAGCCGGGTCTGCGGGTCCAGCGCGCCGAACGGTTCGTCCATCAGCAGCACCGCCGGTTCCAGCGCGAGGGCGCGGGCGATGGCCACGCGCTGCTTCATGCCGCCGGACAGGTGGTGCGGGAAGCGGTCGGCGGCGTGCTCCAGGCGCATGACGCCGAGCCAGTGCCGGGCGCGCTCCGCCGCGTCGCGCCGGGAGCGTCCGGTGACGCGCAGGGGATAGGCCACGTTGTCCATCACGGTGCGCCAGGGGAAGAGCTGGTCGAACTCCTGGAACACGACGGCGCGGTCCGGGCCTGGCTTGGTCACGGGCTTGCCACCCACCAGCACCCGTCCGGCCGCCGGACGCAGGAAGCCGGCGACGGCCTTCAGGATGGTGCTCTTGCCACAGCCAGACGGGCCAAGCAGTGCCGCCGTTTCTCCCTGCCGCACGGTGAACGACACGCCCGACACGGCGGGGGTGAACGCGGTGCCGGTGCCATAGCCCAGCACAAGGGCGTCCACATCGAGCATAGCTTCCGTGGCTGCCGCGGGCTGGCCCGCTCCGGCCGCCCCCATCCCGCTCCCCAGCATAGCGACGTGTCCGTCTTGCGCTTGCATCAGCCGCCGACCGCGACAATGGCCTCGATCTCTACCTTGGCGCCGAAATGCAGCTCGGCGCAGGGCACCACGGACCGGGCCGGCCGGTGCGCGCCGAAGAAGGCAGCGTAGGCACGGTTCGCCTCGTCCCAGTGCTCGATGCCCGTCACGAATACCGTGCATCTCGCCACATCGTCTCGCCCGGCTCCGACCACGCGGGCGATGCGCTCGATGTTGCCCAGCGCGAAGGCGACCTGTTCCGTGACGGACACCGCCGCCGCATCCGGCGTATCGCGCGTGACCCCAAGCTGGCCGGAAACATACAGTGCCGTCCCGTGCAGCATGGCCTGGGCATAGTGCCCGCCGGCTGGGGGCGCTTCGGCGCAGCGCACCTCCGTCAATTTCGGAGCCAGCTTCGGGCTGGTCGTCGGCATCGTGTTGTCCCCCATGTGCGTCACCACCCGCCCGTGCGCGTCCAGCGGTCCACGATGGCGCCGTCCCGCAGCACGTCGTAGGCCCCGTAGGCAGCGCAGGTCAGGCAGGCGTGGTTGGGCAGGATGCGGACGGCACTGCCCACCGGCAGGCGACCGAACCAGCTCTCATCCGGCACGGGCACCGTCCCGTGCTCCTGGTGGACGGTCTCGACCGACAGGGAGCCAAGCCGCTCCAGGGTGTCCGGGTCGCACACCCAGCCATAGTGGGCATCCAGCAGGAAGCGGTTGGCGCCGAGATCCTTGGACAGCGCCAGCGCACCCGCATCCAGCACAAGGCTGGGGCCACGGCGCTGGTGGCCGATGACGGTGGCCAGCACGGACACTGCGATGTCTCCCTCGGCGCACACGCCCCGCGACAGTTGTGCAAGATCGTTGAACAGGTAGATGCCGGCCCGTGCCTCCGTGACGCCATGCAGGTGTTCGGCACACAGCACGGTCGGAGTCGAGCCGACGCTGACAATGGGGCAAGGGTGCCCCAGTGCGCGCAGCATCTCAGCGGAGGACACGGCGGCAACCCGCTCGGCCTCCGCCATGCCGCGGACCATGGCGGGATCGTCCAAGGAATAAGAGTGCCCGGCGTGCGTCATCACCCCCTCCAGCCGGAGATGGGGCGCCGTCCCTGAGATGGCCGCGGCGACTGCGGCAAGCTCGGCAGAGGCTGGCGCAGTGCCGCTGCGGTGCTCGCCGCAATCTACTTCCGCCAGGACGCCGAACGTCGCGTCTTGGGCCGCAGCCGCCACTCCAAGCAGCGCTGCCGCCTCGGGGCTGTCCACCGTGAGCAGCAGGCGGGTGCCGGTTTCATGCTGGATGCGGGCAGCACGCGCCACCTTGGCCGGCGCCATCGCGGTCGCATACAGGATGTCGCGCCACCCGGCGGCGGCAAGGTATTCGGCCTCTGCCAGCGTGGACGTTGTGACGGGTCCAGGTGCGCCGCCGCCGGCGAGGCGGGCCACTTCGACCGATTTCGCAGTCTTGAGGTGCGGGCGCAGGACGACGCCCAAGGCCGCGCAGCGCTCCCTCATGCGGGCCGCGTTGCGCTCCAGCCGGTCCTGATCCAGCAGCAGCCGCGGCGTTTCCAGCCCAGTGAAGGCAGGTGTCCCGTCCATCAAACCAAGTCCAGCAGCGGATGCAAGGTGTCGGCGACAAGGAACGGCCGTGCCTGGTCCGCCACGAACGGCAGGCCAGCGCGGTTATGCCAGAACACCGGCATGCCGACGCCGGTAGCGCCCGGCACGTCAGCCGGTGATCCAGCGACGAACAGGGTGCGGGCGGGATCAGTGCCGAGCCGGGTGAGCACCACGCGGTAGGGTTCAGGATGCGGCTTATAGAAGCCGGCCTCCTCGGAGGTCACGATGGCGTTGAACGGAACGCCCACGTTGGAGGCTGCTTGCGTGCCCATAGTGGCAGAGCAGTTCGTAGCCACGCCAAGCGGCACGCCACGGCGGGCAAGGTCGCCCAGCACGTCCGGCGCTTCTGCCCAGGGTTGCAAGTCGTTCCAGCCGGAGGTCAGTTCACCGGCAAGGCTGGGCTGCAACCCAGCGCTGACCGCCGCCTCCTGCACCAGGTCCTCATAGGGCCGGTAGGCCCCGCAGCCGTAGGTCAGGCGCAGGTAGGCACGCCGCCAGCGCAGCCCGTCGCTGTCCGATCCGGCCGCACGGTTCCATACCGTCCAGGAGTCCAGGAGAGCTGTCAGCAGATCGAACACAACGGCGTCGAACCTCGGTTGATGCACAGATGCCAACGTCATCTCCTGATCTACATTTTACATGTAACATGTGGAGTGCAGAGTCAAACGCTGACAGTCTCGGCAGCTGGATACGATGCTGGATGCACCTGTCCCATTCGCGCCAAACCCTAGCGGCACACGTGCACGAGACACCGAAGCGCGTCTCGCATGGGTTGTTCCCGGGCTTCCAAGACAATAGCCTGAGCGGGTCTAGATCTAAACGGGACGGATCACCTCCTGCCATGCCCATTTACGGCTATGCCCGCGTCAGCACTCTCGACCAGGACCTCACCATCCAGCGTACCGCCCTAAAGGCCGCGGGCTGCGGCGTGGTCCGCGCCGAGAAGGCAAGCGGGTCGCGCCGCGACGGCCGGACCGAGCTGCAAGTGCTGCTGGACTTCGTTCAGCCCGGCGACACCCTGGTCGTCACCCGCATCGACCGGCTCGCCCGGTCCATGAAGGATCTGCAGGACATCGTCCACGAGCTGAAGGAGAAGGGCGTCGCCTTGTGCGCGACCGAGCAGCCGGTGGATACCGGCACCGCCGCCGGCAAGGCGTTCCTGGACATGCTGGGCGTGTTCGCCGAGTTCGAGACCAACCTGCGCCGGGAGCGGCAACTCGAAGGCATCAAGGCCGCCAAGGCGCGCGGTATCTACAAAGGCCGCAGGCCAACCATCGACGCGGCCGAACTGCGCCGGCTGCGCGACGAGGAAAAGCTCGGGCCTGCCGCCATCGCGCGCCGGCTCGGCATCGGACGCGCCAGCGTCTACCGGGTGCTCGGCAAACCGATCGCGCCAGCATAGCACCGCCAGCCACGCAGCCGGCTTACTTTGCGGCTGGTGTCACGAATGTTGATACTGGTGGCGAAATCGGTGGCGGCTCCGTCAAGCTGGCTGGAGCACAGCGAAGCGCGAGCATCGTGTTCTCGCGATAGGAGTGCCAGCGCACCACTCCGCGACCCGGACCAAGTTGACCG
>JAABUH010004732.1_pt1 | contig 10913 bp, 20 predicted proteins | sample 5559121 | NCBI WGS metagenome assembly JAABUH01 (sample SAMN10711871, study PRJNA513364) | rock metagenome | isolation source: Antarctica rocks | place: Antarctica: Victoria Land, Battleship Promontory nord | collected 2015-12-28 | reverse complement strand
GTCGGCTGTGCTTGGCAGCTGCGCTGATCCGGCCAGCATTGATCGCCCTGCTGGAGCGGCTGAAGCGTCCGTGCGCCAGGCGACCTGGCGCGCTGGCTGCCGGACGGCAACCTGGAGTTCCTGGGCCGCCTGGACCAGCAGGTGCCCTTCGTGCTGCACCTGAGTTTGCTTCATACCTGAACATCTACGTGTGTTGCAGTGCTGGAGTTCTTCTCAGGATTGCCTGCATAGGCTGGCATGGGTGCCAGTTCCATGCATGTGGACTACTTGAAGATGCATGCTTTTCTGATGGTGTCGTGCTGGCGCGCAGGTCAAGCTGCTGGGCATGCGGGTCGAGCTCGGGGAGGTCGAGCATGCGCTCGCAGAGGTGCCCGGCGTGGAGCTGGTGGTGGCTACCGTGCTGAAGGATCCTGCTGGCGCCCAGCGTTTGGTGGCCTATGTGACGCCTGCTGCCACTGACCCTGCTGCTGCAATAGCAGCAGCGAAGACGCGGCTTCCGGCGCACATGGTGCCGTCCGTGGTCGTGCCGCTGGATGCGATGCCGCGTCTGCCAAACGGCAAGATCAGCAGGAGCGCGCTGCCGGCGCCGGACTGGGGCGCAGGCATGGCTGGGGAGTACGTGGCGCCCGCCAGCGAGCTGGAGGCGCAGCTGCAGGCGGTGTGGCAGGAGGTGCTTGGCCAGGAGCGCATCAGCGCGCAGGCCGACTTCTTCACGATTGGCGGAAACTCGCTGCAGGCGCGGCCCTCGTGTACAAGAAGGCTGCATGCCCGGATTGCTCAGCATGACCGTAGAAGCAATCAGGAGTTTGACAGGCTGTCATGTGGGGTGACAGGCAAACAAGGTGATGATCAGTGTTCGTGAGGCACTGCGCATGGACATACCCACCGCGCAGCTCTTTGGCACTCCGACCATAGCCGGCCTGGCAGCGACGGTGGCGCGCATGGGCGCAAGCCCCAGCGGCCAGCCCTCCATACCGCTGGCTGGGTACACTGCCAAACAGCTGGCCGCGGGCGTGCCCTGCTCGCTCAACCAGGAGCAGATGCTGGCGCTGCATGAGCAGCAGCCGGACAGCACAGCTTACAATGTGCAGGACGCAGTCTGGCTGCGTGGTGACGTTGCTGAGGACGCCCTGGAGGCCGCCCTGACAGCCCTGGCGTGCCGGCAGAGCTCAATGCGAACGCATTTTTTAGAGCGGGATGGCAGGGTGCTGCAGGCGGTGCTGCCCGTCAGTGACCCTCGCGCAGCCGTCAAACTGCACCGGCGCACTTTGCCAGCGGGGCCGGCAGTGGAAGCAGAGCTGGCGCGGCTGATCGCGCAGCCGTTTGCACTGGTTGGCGGGGGCGTGCCGCTGCGCATCTACCTGCTCATTGGACGAGTCGCGCGGGTGCTGCTGCTGAGCGCACACCATGCCATCAGGTGCTCACAACCCTGACTTATTTGCCGGCTTGCGCACTATACATGCAGCTGCAAACAAGACAGCTTTCAAAGCAGCATGTGGCCTGATGCATCTGGCTCGTTGACCCAGCGCTCTGCAGCGGTGAGGGTGCGGTCGGGGGTGCAGCGATGGGTGGAGCATGGGCGTGATGTACAGCGAGCTCGCCGCAATCTACAGCGCGATGCGGCGCGAGGCCGCGCCGCCCCAGCTGCCACAGCTGCCCGTCCAGTATGTGGACTACAGCGCATGGCAGCGTGCACGCCTGGAGCGTGGCGAGCTGGAGGCCCAGCGCGTGTACTGGCGCCAGCAGCTGGCGGGCGCGCCGCAGCTGCTGGAGCTGCCCACAGACTTCCCGCGGCCGGCCAGCTTCAGCGACCGCTGTGGCTCGGTGCCCGTGGCGGTACCCGCCGCGCAGGCCAGGGCCCTGCGCGCTCTGGCAGCCAGCTGCGGCGCCACCACCTTCATGGCGCTCCTGGCGGTCTGGCAGGTGCGTGCAGAGCAGCCCGAAGAGGCCGCTGTGCTTGCTGAACAGTTCCACCATGCTACGGAGCAGTGCACTGTGGCTGGCTGACGCTAGGACGCTTCTCACTGTGCAAGCATGTGCTCCATCACCAGGTGCTGCTCAGCCGCTACGGCCGCGCCGAGGATGTGGTGACTGGAACGCCCCTTGCCAACCGGAGCCGGCAAGAGCTGGAGGGCCTGTACGGCTATTTCGTGACCTCGGTGGCGCTTCGTACGGACTTATCAGGCATGCTGAGACATTTGAGACAAACATGTATGGTGTTGCTTTAGGGGCCTTGTCGATGACACCCTTTGTTGGACCATAACAGGGGTAGCATGGCTGCTTGAGTGCTATGCTCACACTCTGCAATGTCACAGGCGCCTTCAAAAGCATGCTAGGCGTGTGGCCCGGAGTCACCCATGCCAACTGAGCTGCCTCGTGCCTCACGCGCGTGGCTTGCCCCGCACAGGCGCACCAAGCATCCGGGAGCTGCTGGCGCGCGTGCGCACGCTCGTGCGCGACGCCGTCGCAAACGCAGACGTGCCGTTCGCGGTGGTGGTCCAGGACGCCCGCGTGGCGCGCAGCGCGGCGTACAACCCCGTGTTCCAGAACATGTGCGTGCTGCAGGACGCCGCCTTCTTCCGCCTGCCCAGCCTGGAGGGCGCGGCGGCGGAGGCCATGAAGGTGGGCGGCCTCACGGCCATGCAGTACACGAGTGCCTGGCCTGCTGTGCTTAGCAGCAGCGTGCGACAACCTGACATTTCTTGGGACAGTGTTGCGCATGCTCGCAGCGCTGTGACATGCTCCCGATCAGACGCCAGGTGCTTGCACAGCGTCTGGCTGGCGCGCGTAGCGCCGCGGTGTGCTGCGCAGCTGGACAGCACCGGCGCGCAAGTGGACCTGGTGCTTACGCTGGCCGAGTCTGGCGATGAGCTCACCGGGACACTGGAGTACTGCGCGGACCTGTACACAGGCGACACTGTTTCGCGCATGGCGGACCACTTTCTGGTAAGGCCGCTTGAAGCTGCCCAGTGCTTGTCCTCTCACGCTGCATGGCCGCTACAGCCACTATGTCTTTGCAGCACACGCGCTGTCAGCCAACTCCCGCCCAACCCCCCTGCAGGCACTGCTGGAGTGCGCAACAGCGACACCAAACGCGCCCATCGACCGCCTCGGCTTTGTGTCGCCTACAGAGGCAGACATGCTGTTGCACAGCTTCAATGCTGTGGAGCTTCCGCCTTCAAGGCTCATGCATGCCAACCAGACCATCCACGGGCTCCTGGAGCACTGGGCTGCGGCAAGGCCTGGCGCGAAGGCAGCCATATTCAAGGTGCGAGTATGCCTTGCATGAGATTCTGAGTGCCTGCAAGTTTTGGAGTCGCATGGGTGCTGACTAAACACACTCGTAAAAGACAACCTGTGACAGCATCCCGTTTGCCGTTTAGACCTGCGCCACTGCGCAGCGTTTGCAAAGGAGGTTGATGTAGTCATAAGACCTAACTGCGCATGCAGGAGGAGTGTGTCTCCTATGTGGAGCTAGACAGGCGGGCCAACCAGCTCGCGCATCGCCTCATAGCCCTGGGCGTGGGCCCGGAAGTGCCTGTGGGCGTCATGATGGAGCGCTCATAGTGGCGCTGCTGGGCGTGCTGAAGGCGGGCGGCGCCTACGTGCCCATGGACCCCAGCTATCCGCCGGGCCGCCTGGCATTGATGATGGAGGACTCGGAGGTGCGTGTGAGGCTGGCATTGCTGAAGGCTCCAACGTGTTCTGGCGGGCCGCCGTCTCAGCTGTGCTGCATCACTCGCAGGCGCCAGTGCTGCTGAGCCAGACGGGTGTGTACAAGCGCGTGGCTGTGCCGGGAGGCGCGCACGTCCTGCTGGTACGCTTGTGGCATGCCCAAGCTCATGTCAGCATCATGGCATGACTTTTTTCACAGAGTACCATCACCTTGCTTGGTTGAAGTCGGAGGCAATGTCGCCAATCATTGCTGCTGCAGGTGGACGGAGAGAAGAGGTCGCTTGCCAGTGAGCCGACCACGCGGCCTCACGCACATGTGGAAGCACACAACATGTGCTACATCATCTTCACATCCGGCAGCACTGGACGGCCCAAGGGTGCTGTGCTGCAGCATGCTGGCGTCATCAACTACCTGCACAGCCTCACAACGTGCGAGGCAGTGCTCCTGAGCACTGTGCTGTCCAGTCCAGCTGCGCATGTCACTGCAAGCAGGCTTAGCTTGCGTACTGATGCGAGTCAGATGCGGCAGGAAGCTGGAGCTGGGGCCGCGCGACGTGTTCCTGCAGAAGGCGCCCGTCAGCTTCGACGCGTCGGTGCAGGAGCTGTTCAATTCGTTCGCGTGCGGCGGCGTGCTGCTGCTGGCGGAGTTCGGCGGCGAGCGAGACACGCAGTACCTCGCGCGCCTGTGCAAGGAGCAACGCGTCACATGCGCCAGCTTTGTGCCGTCGCAGCTGGACGCGCTGCTGCAGGCAACAGGCCCAGCACCCTGTGTGGAGGACTTAACCAGCAGGAGATTGTTGACACGTGTGCTGTGCGCAGGAGCCGGAGATGCCCGCCTGCAAGTCAATGCGCCATGTGCTGGTGGGTGGCGAGGCGCTGCCGCCTGCGTTGGCAGCGTGCTTTCAGCAGCGCCTGCCGCACACGCACCTGCACAACGCATACGGGCCGACAGAGACGACCGTGGATGCCACAGGTGAGAGCTCTGATGATGTGCAGGCTGCATGGGCATGAAGCATCATCGTTGACATCACAACGCCCGTGACCGTTTGCAGGCTATGACGTATCCGCCGAGTTCAAGGGCGGCGGCACTGTGCCTATTGGGCAGCCGATCGCCAACCTGCGCTGCTACGTGCTTGACGCGCATCTGCAGCTGGTGCCTGTGGGCGTGCCGGGCGAGCTGATGGTCAGCGGCATCCAGCTGGCGCGCGGCTACCTGAAGCGCCCGGACCTGACCGCCGAGAAGTTCATCGCCAACCCGTTCGCGGGCGGCGACCATGTCCACAGTCGGTTGTACCGTACAGGTGCGGTCCCGCCTCTGACATGGTGGATCAGGATGTCCTAGCTGAACACAGCATGCACCTGCACTTGAATAGCTATCAATAGCTGCAGACTGCTTGGTGCATGTCCCAGGCGACCTGGCGCGCTGGCTGCCGGACGGCAACCTGGAGTTCCTGGGCCGCCTGGACCAGCAGGTGCTCTGCACTGCTTGGGCTGCAGCGCATGCAGCTTCAGACGCTGCAGGCCACTTTGCAAGGGTGCCACCTGCGCCCTGCGCTTGTGAAGAGATGCATGCATGGCCCATGGAAGCAAACAAGCTTGCGCTGCCACTCAGTCTGTGGCTGCGTGTCACGCAGGTCAAACTGCTGGGCGTGCGCGTCGAGCTCGGGGAGGTCGAGCATGCGCTCGCAGAGGCGCCCGGCGTGGAGCTGGCGGTGGCCTCTGTGCTCATGGACCCCGCTGGCGCCCAGCGCCTGGTGGCGTATGTGACGCCTGCCGCTGTGGACCCTGCCGCTGCGGTAGCAGCACTGAAAGCGCGACTGCCCGCGCACATGGTGCCATCCGTGGTGGTGCCGCTGGAAGCCATGCCACGGCTGCCTAATGACAAGGTCGACAGGAGCGCGCTGCCGCAGCCGGACTGGGGCGCAGCAGTGTCGGCGGAGTACGTGGCGCCCGCCAGCGAGCTGGAGGCGCAGCTGCAGGCGGCGTGGCAGGAGGTGCTGGGCCGGGAGCGCATCAGCACGCAGGCCGACTTCTTCGCGATCGGCGGAAACTCGCTGCAGGCACGCTGTCCATGGTGTTCCTGCTGAGCTGCTGCTCTTCACATCGGTTATCACCATTGCGTAGCACTGTAGCAGGCTGGCTTGACAGGCTGACGGCAGGCCCCGTGTGGCATGGCAGGTGGGCGCCGTCATGGCCAAAGTCCGTCAAGCAGCCAGTGTGAGCGTGGCTTCCGCGCAGCTGTTCAGGACCCCAACCATCGCGGGTCTGGCGGCCTTTCTGCGCAGCGAGGCGCCCGCCAGCAGTGCAGCGGCAGCTATACCCTCAGCATCGTTCAGCGCAGCGCAGCGGCAGGCGGGCGTACCCTGCTCGGCCAACCAGGCGCAGATGGTGGCGCTGTACCACATGGACCCGAACAGTTCTGCCTACAACATGCCGGAGGCACTGCGCCTGCGCGGGCCCCTAGACGTCGCTGCGCTGCAAGACGCGCTGCGCGCCCTGGCAGCCCGGCATGAGATCCTGCGAACGCAGCTGCTGGAGCGTGACGGGCATGTGCTGCAGTCGGTGCTGCCTGTTGAGCACGCCCGCGCACTGCCCACGCTGCTGCGGCAGAGCGTGCGCGGCCAGGGCGGCGAGCGAGCTGCACGTATACTGATTGCCCAGGAAGCCAACCGGCCCTTCCAGTTGATGGGGGAGGTCCCACTTCGCCTGGTGCTGGTGGAGCTTGCAGTGGACGACCACGTGCTGCTCACTGTCATGCATCACATCATGAGGTGCGGCGCGGCTTGCGCATATTATTTTCCAAGCTTGACCGTGCCCTCTCTCGTTCAGCGCAGCGCACCTTGCTGACAGAATGCAGGCCACTCAGCACTGGCCTGCGCGGCTGGCAGTGATGGGTGGAGCATGGGCGTATTCTACGAGGAGCTGGGCGCGCTGTACAGCGCGGCGCTGGCGGGGCAAGCATGCGACCTGCCGCCGCTACCCATCCAGTACGCGGACTTTGCGGCCTGGCAGGCGGCATACATAGAGAGCGAGCAGCTGCAGGCACACCTGGACTACTGGAAGCAGCAGCTGGCGGACGCACCGCCGCTCCTGACGGTGCCCTCTGACTTCCCGCGACCGGCCGTGCGAGGCGGCGAGGCTGGCTCTGCACCGCTGCGCGTGTCGGCTGACGTGACCAAGCGCCTGAGGCACCTGGCGTCAAACGCCGGGGCGACAATGTTCATGCTGGTCCTTGCAGTATGGCAGGTGTGGGCCTAAAATCGAGGGGTTTCCTGTGCTGTAGCGCTCGCAAGGGACATTATAGTGAAGTGGCTGGCTATGTGCTAGTGCTGAGGCTGCTGACAAACCACTTTTATCATGCAGGTGCTTTTGGGGCGCTACAGCCGCTCTGATGACATTGTGGTGGGCACGCCGCTGGGGAACCGCTCTCGCCCCGAGCTGGAGTGCCTGATTGGCTACTTTGTGAACACTGCTGCACTTCGCACGAACCTGTCAGGCACTGCCCCCGCAGTCTCCTCGCCCATGTGCATGCAAGAGTCGTTTGCAAAACATGGGTACGAGTATGCCAAAGTTCCTTGATACGTATGTTTATAATGAGTGTGCCAGTGTTCGTTATTTTTTTTAAACGGGGGTGACCAGCTGACAGGCACCATTGCCTGAGAGATACGTCACAATGTATCCTGGACTAACAAGTGGCAATATGCACTGCAGGCTCGCCCACGTTCCTGGAGCTTCTGGCGCGCACAAAGCGAGTGGTTATGGGCGCACTCGAGCATGCCGATGCTCCCTTCCCCCGCGTTGTCGAGGCCGCCCGTGTCCCGCGAAGCAGCGCTTACACACCCATCTTCCAGACACTTCTGACCCTGCAGGGCGCGGTGCATGGCTCACGGATTTGTGAAGGAACCGTGAGCCTGCCGCTTCTGAAAGTGGAAGAAGTGGAGGTGTGCTCTCTGCACTCGCTGCTCTTCAAGCATGTTCAGGCCTGCGGAGCCATGTGGGATGCACATAATGAATGTACATGAGGCTTGTTGGTCGCTTTTTCACAGATGCGCCAGCTGTGTGACCGTAGTCATGCAGCTGCGCTCGTCATGTCGTGCGACGAAGCTGAAGACGCCTATTGACAATTGGGGTGACGTAAGCTGCCTGTCGTGCGGCAGATGGGCGCCTCGCAGGCGCAGACAGATCTGGTGCTGGCCATGGAGGAAGGTCACGAGCTGTCGGGCAGCATCGAGTTTGCGGCCGAGCTGTTTTTGCCAGCCACAGCTGAGGCAATGGCGCGACACCTTGAGGTATGCCACCATCACCACCTTCACAACGGTTGCATGTTCATCTGCTCGACTGCCATATGGATGGCCCTCAGCATGCTCCTTGGTATGCTAATGCTGCGTCTGACCCCATGCCGAGCCATGGCAGGTTCTGTTTGGCAGCATCGCAGCCGCACCAGACTGCCCCGTGGACGACCTGGGCATCATGGCGCCCGAGGAGTGCCGCCTGGTGATGCAGCACGCGTTTAGCCCTCTGCGGCTGGGCCCTGCTGTAGGCGCGTATGCGCGCCAGACCATCCACGGCATGCTAGAGCACTGGGCCGCGGCTACGCCTGGCGCGCCTGCTGTGTCATTCCTGGTGCGCTACTGCGCGCTTGCAGCCATGCGTACCGCACAGCTGCGCCGCAAGCCAATAGTGCGTCACATGGTTTCGCACAGGGCGCGACTCTGAGCTACTTGGAGGTGGACAAGCGAGCCAACCAGCTGGCGCATCGCCTCATAGCCCTGGGCGTGGGCCCGGAAGTGCCTGTGGGCGTCATGATGGAGCGGTCGATGGAGCTGGTGGTGGCGCTGCTGGGCGTGCTGAAGGCGGGCGGCGCCTACGTGCCCATGGACCCCAGTTACCCGGCGGACCGCCTGGCGCTGATGATGGAGGACACAGAGGTGTGCACCGTCACGTGTGGACGCTGACACATGTCAGTTGGGCATCCTCACATGTGCCTGTCTCGCACGCAAGCTCCATCTGAGCGGTGTGTGCTGTCACAGGCGCCAGTCCTTCTCAGCCATACGGCCGTGCACTCGAGGGTGGGCATGCAGACCAAGGCGCACGTGCTACTGGTAAGCGCGCGCTGCATCACAGCCATTGTGGTTATGCTCCGTTCGCTTGCTCTTTAAGACAGCCTGCATGGCAAGCAGCAACGGGGTTGCGTGCCCCACAGGTGGACGGCAGCATGGACGACCTGGAGCGCCAGCCTGCCACGAAGACCGGGGAGCGAGCTCAGGCTGACAGCATGTGCTACATCATTTTCACATCCGGTAGCACTGGCCGCCCGAAGGGCACGGTGCTGCAGCACGCCGGCGTCATCAACTACCTACACTGCCTCACATTGTGCGCGCTCCAGCTCCATATAGTACTTGCTGTCCATCACGGCAGAAAGCAAGGACTTACTAGCACTTGCCCTGCCCTGGCAGGAAGATGGAGCTGGGACCGAGCGACGTGTTTCTGCAGAAGGCGCCCGTCAGCTTCGATGCGTCGGTGCAGGAGCTGTTCAACTCGCTCGCATGCGGGGGAATGCTGCTGCTAGCCGTGCCCGGCGGCGAGCGGGATACGCAGTACCTGGCGCGCCTGTGCAAGGAGCAGCGCGTCACCTGCGCCAGCTTCGTGCCCTCGCAGCTGGACATGATGCTGCAGGCGCGCGTGCTGCTTGTGTGATCAGTGCAGTCCTAGTTTACACAGGCATGGCTGCTGAGCGGCGGATGTTGCGGCTCAGGAGCCAGAGATGTCGGCATGCGACGCTCTGCGCCATGTGCTGGTGGGCGGGGAGGCGCTGCCGCCCGCGCTGGCGGCGCGCTTCCAGCAGCGCCTGCCGCACGCGCACCTGCACAACGCGTACGGGCCGACAGAGACGACCGTGGATGCCACAGGTGACGGCATGGCTGGGGTTGGTGTGCATTGTACCGAAGCAGCTGTTGCCAGGTACTTGACCAAGGTTCTGCAACCATGCAGGCTATGACGTGACCGCGGAGTTCAAGGGCGGCGCGACGGTGCCCATTGGGCAGCCCATGGCAAACCTGCGCTGCTATGTGCTGGACGCCCGGCTGCAGCCGGTGCCAGTGGGCGTGCCGGGCGAGCTGATGGTCAGCGGCATCCAGCTGGCGCGCGGCTACCTGAAGCGCCCCGACCTGACCGCTGAGAAGTTCATCACCAATCCGTTCTCGGACAGCGACCCGAACCACAGCCGCCTGTACCGCACAGGTGCGCGGGGAGGTGCAGACATGCTTGTGCGCGGCCACAGCGAGCGCTGCCTCACAGGACCGCGCTGCAGGCGACCTGGCGCGCTGGCTGCCAGGCGGCGTCATCGACTTCATGGGGCGCCTGGACAACCAGGCATGCCCACCCTCGGGAGGTGTGTTTGGATTGTGCCGCGTCAACGGTGTGGTTCTGACGGCGGTGGTGGGCGCACACCAGGTCAAGCTGCGCGGCTTCAGGGTGGAGCTGGGTGAGATCGAGCACGCGCTGTCCGAGCTCCTTGGCGTCCAGCTGGCGGCCGCCTTGGTGCTCCAGGACCCGACAGGCTCGCAGCGGCTGGTGGCCTACATCACGCCCGCGTCCGCCGACCCTGCAGCAGCCAGAGCGGCCCTGAGAGAGCGCCTGCCGGCGCACATGGTGCCGGACATCGTCGTGCCGCTGGAGCGCATGCCGCTGCTGCCCAACGAGAAGGTGAACCGCAGGGCGCTGCCGGCGCCGGACTGGGGCGCGGGCGCGGCGGAGTATGTGGCGCCCGCCAGCGAGCTGGAGGCGCGGCTGCAGGCGGTGTGGCAGGAGGTGCTGGGCCGGGAGCGCATCAGCGCGCAGGCCGACTTCTTTGCCGTTGGAGGCAACTCGCTGCAGGTGCTGCTTGCATCCCGTCTCTCTTGTCGCTTATGCTGTTACTCTTTGCAGCCCCGCGACACAGCAGCTAACTCACCGCCCGCACATGGCAGGCGGGCAAGGTAATGATCCGCGTGCGGCAAGCAGTCGGCAAGGACGTGCCGACGGCGCAGCTGTTCCGCACGCCCACCATCGCCGGCCTGGCGCTGGCGCTGGAGTGCATCGGCGCGGGGCCCGCGCAGGCGGCCATCCCGCGCGCGGCTTACAGCGCCGAGCAGCGCGCGGCGGGCGTGCCCTGCTCCGCCAACCAGCAGCAGATGCTGGTGCTGCACCAGATGCAGCCGGACAGCGCGGCCTACAACATGGGCGACGCGCGCCGCCTG
>JAABUH010004731.1_pt1 | contig 10914 bp, 8 predicted proteins | sample 5559121 | NCBI WGS metagenome assembly JAABUH01 (sample SAMN10711871, study PRJNA513364) | rock metagenome | isolation source: Antarctica rocks | place: Antarctica: Victoria Land, Battleship Promontory nord | collected 2015-12-28 | reverse complement strand
GCATGCAGGGCCCGATCACGTCCCGTCCAGCACTTTTTTAGGACATCTCAAATCAGCAGCAATACAAGGCACAGAGGCCTCGTGCCCAGAAACAACTTTGTCGTCACGTGCAAGATGTTTGTGCTTGAGCTCTGCTTGCCTTGCTAGCAGGCAATGTGATTCGCGCTCTTTCGTCGTGTCTCATGCATTCCGCTCCGGGTGAAGAGGGACGATTTGAGCTCGCGTTGAGTACGTCGCTGCTCAACGAGCTGAAATATGGGAGCCAACTTGGAAAGCTAGCTGAGGCCTTGCTGTTGTCAGCGTTCAGCGACAACTCAATCAAGCCATCACTGCAGCAAGAGATTGCAGCTGCTCTGCCTTCAGTGCGGTACATCAGGTGACAATTCTTGCTGAGATTTGTGCAGTTATTTGCTGTTCCCACAGCCTGTTGTGATTAGCCTTTGCATACTACCTGCTGTTGACCAAATTTCTCATGCATACAGCCTGGCAGCCTTCTTGAATGGAGGCGTTGTCATCAGGAGCAGCAACCTTGCGGTGCAAGGAGATGTTTCTGTTTGTGCTCAAGCCATGGGCCATTCAGCGGCACGGATAGCTGCAAAGCAGCACAGTATATTTCATGGACAAAAGAAGCCGGGCGAGCCGTAAGCATTAGCTGAAAAGTGCACACTCTACCTATGCAATGTTGTTTTGTTCATTGATGTGTTGCTGCAGGATAAAGTTTCAGGAGCTGCAAGAAGCTTGGGATCAGCAAAAGTGCACTAGCACAGTCTCTGTCCCCATTCCAGCATCCAGACACTTTGAAGACGCCTTTATCCCCTTCCAAGATCGTGGCAAACCATTGCCTGATCGGGGCACCTGCCCTGTCCTGTATGTAGCAAATGGAACTGTTGGTGTGGTACACTTTGGCCTATCAACAACAGACGTGAAGCTGAATGGCAGGTGAGTGTTTTGTATGGTGGTTATGTGTCAGCAAGCATCAACTGAGTTTTCAGTATGCAACTGGTGGACTTGTTGATAGGCTGCATCTTGGACTTTCAGCTGAGAATACATGCCAAGATAGGTGCATGTCTTGTACGAGGCACACAATGCAAGTGCATAGGCTCCTGATGCTGCAAGTTGCTCGGGAAGCTTGGGCCCACCTCAAGCTTCTCTTCCTAGAATGGTCTTTTCTGTTTTTGATTTTGAAGTTTGCTGCAAGTCGCAGTTGCAGCCAAGGCTAAGTCTTATACAACATATAACTGTGCACACACTTGGTCCTGATTTTACAGTGGTGCCATTTTGCAGGCAGGGCAAGCAGTTTGTGGGCTTGGCTCAAAGCCTAGGGCCACACCTAGGCTACCTCCTAGCTCCGGCTCTGGAGGGGCTGCAACGGCAGATCAAGTCAGTTGCGGCAGCCAATCAACAGCTGCAGCAGTCTCGCAGGCGTAGCGTCAGCTGCAGCCTGCCGCCTGTTGAGACGCTGACAGTCCATGACAGCGCTGATAGCATCTCCAGTGCTCGACAAGGACCAGCAGCACCCCTGCCAAACCGGCAGGGTCACCCTCCCACAGGCCATCACCCACCCCAACAAAGAGCAGGCTCTCTTATTCCTCCCCCGCCGCAGCCGCAGCAGTCAGCAACCAGAATGATGTCCCCTTTCCAAACATGGTCAGCACCAGCAGCCCCTCACGCAGCTGCCCAGGAAGCCCCCATTCACGAACAGCGTGAGGGCTCCCCCGATCGGCCCGGTTCAGACAGGTTAGACTTGAGCCCTGCTAAGACAGCGCTGGACATGTCCATGCTGGAAGTTGCCAGACTGAATGCTGCCTCCTCAGGCTCTGGCCGGCCTCCCTTACAGCCAGAAGCAGCCCTCAGACGTAGCTCAGGAGATCAAGGGTTAGGTAGGAAGTCAGCAACAGCTGCTGAAGTCAACGCAGCAGCTGTTGCTGTCATGCGCAGCAGCAAGGATCTGGAGCTGGAATACCAGCCCAGCATAGAAGCATCTCCCAGAGGCAGCGGTGGGTCCCAAGAATTTGGCAGGGGCAAAGGAAAGACTCACCGCAGGCCTACAGTCCCTATGCTGCGTGCCAGCTCGCCACTATCTGCATATGGGTCTGAGTCTTCAGGCAACCTGCCTAGGCAATTGAGCATTCCTGGCTCATCATTTGCTGGCTACCCTGCAATGAATGAGCTCCAGCAAGCACAGCAAGAGTCAGCCCAGTCGTCTGCTGCACCAGCATCCCCCTTTGCTCAGCCAGCCTCAATGCAAACACCGTTTGCAAGTGGGCTTCCTCTGTCAAGCAGCCCAACTAGCTCTGCATGGTACGCTTCCCCCTCCATGCAGACCTCCGGCAGCACCATCTCTATCTCCTCTCTGCTGCCGCCACTGTCTGCCTTCTCCCAGGCTCCAGGCTCAAGTCACAGGCAGTCACGCATGTCCCCTCATGCTGCTGCTTCACTGGCAGCATCTCTGCCACCTGAGATGTCCACTTCAGCCATGGCAGTCTTGTCATCACCAATGACTGCCATGCAACCAAACTTCCACGCCCAAAGCATGGCTGCCTTGACCATGCCAACAATCCTGCCCATGTCAGGCTCCGGCATCCCTGGCAGGTCACCCAACCAGCAGTCCAGAAGCATGCTCCCACCTGCACCTTTTGCAGAGCCACAGGCACGGGCAGACCTGCACAACAGCAGCTATCGCTTGCCACCACAGCTGCAGTCACGCTCACTGCTGCTGCAGCTGCTGCCAGCTGGTTCTGCCCAGTCCCTCAACCAGCTCATGTCCAGAGCAGCCAGTGGGGCTTCTGCAGACTTTAACCCGCAGGAGTCCATAGCTCGCTCATGTTCGCTGAACAATGACATCACCACGTCTGTGAGTGTGTCTTCACCCAAGCGGTCATTGCTGGACATGAGCCGGGCTGTGAGCGAACAGCTTCATCTCACCTCAACCAGCAAAGCGGTGCAACGCCCCTTCTTGGCTGACTTGCAGCAGAAGTGGACTGCAGGACACCAGGTCAGCTTTCACCGCATCTCATCTTGTCAGCCTATTTGGTTCTGGCTGTCTGCGCTTCAATCTGCGACATGCATTAAACACACAAGTGCACTTTATGCTTTTCCCTGTTTCAGCACGTTTCTAGACAACAAAAGAATTTTTAACGCTTTTCAGCCATCATAACGGGAGCCTCCTAAGGCGGCAGCCCAGAGCAGCACATTTCTATCTGTGCATGCTCCTCGCTGCTGCCAATGTCATTTCTTTCACATGAAGTTGTTTTTGGAGCTGCTGCTTGCATTCTTCCTGTAAGCAAATCTTCAAGGTGGCTGACATAGGGTTTGCTTCAGCTCCTTGTCTGCATGTAGGGGTCTGGGCTGCTCAGGTACTCTCCTGAGACGGAAGACTCAGATGCAGCAATCAGCCCCAGTTAATGATGTGTATGCTTGTTCAACCAAGTCATGTCTTCGTGGACTGACGAGAATTAACAGGCATGACTACAGAGGCCAGATTCTGGGCACATTTTATGATTGGGCGGCTGCCAGCAGATGTCTGCCTTTAAGTAGGCTGCAAATTGTTTCGCATTTGAGGATGTGCACTGAGACACTTACGTGGTGTACCGTAGCTGTTGTGACATAGACAAGACAACTTGAAGACTGCTCTTGAGCCCTCCTGCCGGGGTTCAGGAGTATTGCATTCTGTTTCTGCCACTTGCCTTTTATGGCCTTTCTGCATATAGGACTGGTAGTTGTACGTCTGGGTATCAGTTTTGCCTGACTTGCCATGCAGCTTTGTGCTGCGAACAATTGATCTAGCAAGTCATGCCTTCCATTCATGTTTGGGGGTGTGCACATTTCATTCTCGCATTTCATGTTCATGTCTGCCCCGTCTCTATGTTCGTGTCTGACTCTGGTACTGTTTGGATTGGTCAGCTTACACCTCTGTGTGTAAGTAAGGACAGCCTCTTATAGACAGCCTCTTCATGCCTGGTATGGGCCTGATGATCTATGTAAGACTCGCCTCGTGAGGAGACATTGTCATGCACACTTGCACAGCATTGACACCTTTCGAGGTCCCCAAGAATGTGGACCGACAGTTTTGGCCAGTCAAAATGCCGACCTAGGGCCTGTGGTACGAACAGGCGTGGTTCTCGAGCTCCTGCTCACAATTACTCGGGATTGCGCATGAGATTGTAAAGCAGCGGAGTTGCGATTTGTCTATCTAGTCAGACATTGATTACTAAGTCCCATCCTTCAAAAGTCCAGTCAGGTCCAGAGTCCACGTGCTACTTCTTTGGAGCTTCCGTCGGCAAATTGATGGGGACAATGCTGCGCGAGAACGGTTCTCGCCGGTAATATGCGGCGTAGCGTGTATTAGCTTATACAATCATAGGCAGACCATCCGTGACGCGGTAGATAGGAAAACTGGCAGGGCCTTGGAAGATAGTCGCGCCCAAGAAAAGCTCACACCAACTCTGATTTTCCTCATGGAGACCGAAGGTGCCGGCGAGGCCAGGCTTGAAGTTGCCTTAGCTCAGGTACTGTTGTACATGTTATCAGGACGGTTGACCGTCCGCTTCACTCTGACACGAGGTCGAATGATCTGTACAGGCCATTATCAACGAAGTCAAGTATGGCTCAGAAACTAGCCAGCTGGCAGAAGTCAGCTTGCTGGCAGCTTTCCAAAACAGGATGGTTGGCAAGAAGCTTGTCCATGCTTTGCTCCTGTTGATGCCGGGCTTAAAGTATCTCAGGTGTGACCTGTGTGATATTGCAGGCATCTTCCCGCACTACTAAACACTGCAACTAAGTGATTTGAGTCCTGCTTTGTATTGCTGCAGCATTGGTGCTCTTTTGAAAGATGGTGTGGTTGTTCGCACCAGCAACTTGGCCGTGGAGGGGCCAGTTGAGATTGAGCCACGCACTCTCAGGGGGTCAGCAGCACGAGTTGCTGCTCGCAAGCAAACAACATTCCACACCAAGAAGCATGCAGATGAGGACATGTGAGTCTGCCTGCCCTGCACCTGTAGGCTGCGTTTACAAGTTATCGTTTAGGTCCCCTTAGGTCCCCAAGTGGTTAGTAGTTGTGATCCCATCACAACCCGCCTCACTTTTGGTATCCTCAGTCTAAGTCAACTCAGTGGTGCCTTCAGCTCACACACATGCAATGTACACAAGCACCTTGTTCACTTTCTGTTGCATATCTCACACAACTGTGTTGGCTCTAGGGGGGTGAAGTACTATGAGCTCCAAGAAGCCTGGGTTGTTGCCAAGGCAACTTCGGTGCTGACAGTGCCAATTCCAGCTGTGAGGACGTATGAATCTGCCTCCATAGCAGACACAACACCGCCACTGGAAGAGACAGCCTGTGATCCTGCCAGTCACGTTTGTCCAGTGCTGCACAGTCTCAATGGCGCTGTAGGGGTACTCACACTGGGTATGGCCACAGAAGATATTGATCTTGATGGAAGGTATGCTGCATTGAGCTGCAGCAATCAATTGCTGTGTCAGCTGTCCATTTTGGCACCTAATTGTATGGTCAGCTCTGACTGTATCTCAGGCGTCAGTCAGTGAGAAGAGTTTGCGTGCTATATGAAGCTGAGTATGCGCTGCCTGTGAATGTCTAAGGCTGCTGCACTTGTGTGTCCATGCCCAAGTCTTACTCAATGGGTGCTGTATTGGTTGCAAGCCTGCACCAAATGTACTCAGCCTTGCTTGTCTTGAATGTCACAGGCAAGGCAAGGCATTTCAAGGCATAGCTCAAAGCCTGAGCCCTTTCTTGGCTTACTACGCTGCGCCTGTCCTGAAGCAGCTTCAGCAGCAGATTCGTTCTGTGGCCAATGCCAATGCAGCTTCTGTTGCCAGGTTCAAGGCCAGACACACTGTTGACACAAGTCATGCTCATGCCCATGTGTCGCACAAAAGGCGCTCCACAGACGGATCAGAAGGATCCCATGTAGCAGACAATGCCGTGTCACCCTTTTTAGCTGCTGCCTATCCCTCAGACCTCAAGCGACGCTCAGACGGTCTAGCAGCTGACTCAGATGCTCAGTCAGTGCCTAGGGCTGCATCAGCCCAAAGGCGCCCGTCAGCACAGCCGCTTAGACAGACTCCAAACCCCTTTGCACAGGTTGCCACGGTCGCTTTTTCCGAGAACTGCGCTGAGAGCCCTCAGCGCAACAGTCAGCCAGCAATGAGAGTGTCAGGCGGGGGCGAGCCTCAGCAGCAACCGGTCTCTCCTTTTGCTGCTGCTGCTCAAGACTCAGGGCGCCTGTTCAGTTCTCATGCTGATGCTGCCATTGCTACACCCCAGTCTGTTGAGAAGGCTGTTGCACCTGAGCAGCCATCTGCTACCCAAAGAAACCAGGGTGGTGGCTTCAGTACTGAATCACATGAGTCAGCACAAGACGTAGACGCAGACCATGCCCTTGATGACGGTGCTTCCAGCCAGGAAAGCATTGCATGCCCACAACAGAGCCAGGGCGCTTCATCTGTAAGCGAAGCCAGCAGCAGTTCGGTGCATCAGCAGCATACCGATTCAGGCAGCTTGCTGGACACAGCTTACGCCTTCAAGAGAAGGCCCATCCTTAGCAGCACCCACGTGCGCAGGTACAGCACGTCCACCTTTCTGCAGGGAGTGCTGCACACCCCCAAGGCTCATTTCAGTCACGTCAGCAATATGACAGAAGTGACAGAGGAGAAGTCAGTAGAGATGCAGGAGCAGGTCGTTGTAGATGACTTCAGCTATGCTTCATTGACTCACCAGATCAATCGCCGCGCTCTCAGCACGCCTCAGGAGTCCAATCCTGCTGGTCCTTTATCAGTCGGTGATGCCCAGCAGCAGATATACCCACATGCCTCATGTCCAGGTCCAATGCTATTTGATATGCCCCTTAGCAGCATGCTGCTGCTAGATGCTGCAGCGCAGGCTTCAGGTGCAGCGACACACATCGCCCTGCAGGGGCATTTCAGCGAGGATGGCTTGCAACAGGGTGCAATGTTTGGTCGAGCACCCGCCTTTAGCCCAGCATCAACTGTAAGACGCAGCACAAACTTTCAGGATGCGCTTCCCACACCTGTAGCTCCTTCACGCCTCAATAAGCAGCTTCGGGCTCCAGAGCCTGCATTTGACAAAGAAGGAGGTTCCCTGATGGAAAACACTGCCTTTGAGACTGGCGATGGGCTACAGCAAGCAGGTCATCACTCAGATTATGTTGGTTCAAGTCCCAGTAAGATGCGTGAGGCGGTCAAGACAGCAAAGCATGCAAAGCGCTTCATTCAGCAACACCCATTCTGGATGACCTTTTCAGAGCCTCAAGTCGAGGAAGACTTCAATGTCTGGTTTGGGCAGAAGTGCTCCAAGGTATGCTCTGTCAGCCACAGGTGCATACCCCATTTTGGTCTGTAATTTAAGCTTTTAATGCAAACCAGAAATTCTGCAAACAAGAAATTCTGCCTGGTGCAGCTCTCTCCATTGTACATTGTGGTTGTGACCTGGGCATGCGTTCAATTGACATGCATCAGACATTCGTCCATACCTGATCCTATGTGACCTCTGCAACTCCTGATCCACTGTGAGATCTGCAGGTGGATACCATCTTCATGTTGGTGGCCACCATCTACATCACACAGCTGCTGTTCTTCACATGGGCACTGGCTGACCAGCAGGCACAGAAGTGGCCACTGTTCGGCTACATCATGGTGCCTGTGTTGATCCTGCAGCATGGAGACACAGCTTGGTGCGTTTGCTGCTGATACTGCTTAGGCTTTCTGAGGGTGACAAGAGGCTGGTTGTCTGCAACACGCATGGCAGAAAACGCATCATCATCTGTGTCTGTCTGCGCCTTTGTCAGCCTGATGTTGTTGCTGTGCACCCTCTGTCAAGGCATGACGTGCAGAAGTTGAAAGCTGATTAGTCAGTACTGCTGTTTGTCTGTCCTGCAACTGATGTGTTGGCATCTATCCTTCAACCAATGGTTGGCAACCACTCTAGCTGTATTGCATGCTGAATCCAGCAGCTGTGCTAAAATCGGTCAGATGTACAGGTACCTGAAGAACCGGACCAGCATTGTGGGCTGCATTCGGGTGCTGATGCTGGCCTTTTTGGCCTTGGTCGTACCATATATTGTACAGAGCCATCCAGGGGCTTCTACAAGGTGGATGGACATGAGCGGGCTTGGCCCCCTCATTGTGATTCCTTTAGGACTTTTGGTGAGTCTGCTGTGCTTGTTCTGTGCTGCACCTGTCAGGCTTCTAGACTGACGTGGCAGGTTTGCAAGCTTTACTCGGTCTGCTGTGGTTGCGCAGTGTGAATATACCTGTGCATGGCAGACTAGCTGTATTAGCAAGTGTGATGTTGCAAATCCTGCACTTGCTTGCAAAGAGTGGTCACTGATGTCATTTCTGCATTTCTGCAACAACAGGCATTGTGACTCCACTTTCCAATTTGCTCTGAGGGTTCTGCTCCGTCGCTTTTCGAAGTTTGTTTGGTTTGCCATGGCTGCTGTTGTGGTCTCAGCATGCATGTCTGTTTCTGTAGGTGCGATTCAAGGTGCACGTGGTGTTGCATGCAATTTCTTGTGCATCCCTTGTGGTTCAAGGGCTGCAAACCTGCATGGCTGAGCCTCAAGCTGCAAAGTACCCATGTCAGATGGCATCTATGCAAAGGCTGGTTGTGGCAACATGTGCCCCTTCTGCTGTATTGTATCTGGTGGAGATGCGTGCCAGGGCAATTTACTTGCACAGCAAAGTCCTGAAAGACTGTACCCTGGCACCCGTCCATTGTTGCAGATGAAGGTGCTCAATGGATTCTGAATCAGGGTTGCATTACTGATTCTGATTCTGCTTGCGCCATGCTGCTCTGGCAATATGGACTGGTGAGTGGGTTGTATTCTGATGGGCTGGGAGTCTTGGGTGTATTACACGCTCTGTCCAGTGTTTTTCAGATCATCACCTCTTTGCACCTGACCAGTAGACACTTCAGCCAGCACTTCGATCAGATTTTGGTTCCGGTCTTGACACAAAAATACATTTGATTAATTTGATTTTGCAAGCTGTATAGTGGTTTCACTAATTTTATGAATTCGAGCATAGACGCCTAAAACTGTACTAAACAGCAACGCCAGTTGGTGGATCATAACGTGATATTGCTGCTGATAAGCTTCCATCCTTGTCTGCTGTGCACAGCTTCATATTCAGCTGTGTAAGTGCCTCTGTAAATGTGTAACAACGCCAAGTCCTCAAACAAGCTTGCATCTTCCTGCAATCCCAGCCCAACTGTCAACCTGAGGCTGAAACATGAGGTTGTCAACATTATTTTGCCAATCGCCCATGCAAGATCCAAGTTGTAGTTACAAGAAGTAAGTCTGCACTCAGCACATCCCAACACAGCTGAGCAAGTGCCTGCACCGTACCATGAGTATGAGAGAAGCACTACCTGTATTGCTGCTAGAATCACTGCAGATGTCCCATCATCACTGGCGTCCACATTCAAGATGTTCAGGTGTTTCAGATCATATTCCCAATGCCTGCAACACAATGTGCAGTCAGAACTTTCCTGGTGGTTGAGTCCGCAAATGAGGGTGGTGGCAACAGTGGACTGACACAATCTTTACAGTCAGCACTCACTTGCTTTCTGTCTGCACAGTGGTGGCTTGAGTCTGCCATGATGACAGGAGCTCACCGTCCAGCACCAAAGACAGCTTATCACTTGCATGGCTAGCACCTGCAGCGTACACAAACCTTTTAACATATTGGCTGATTGGTTGGAACATGAGCCAGGATGCAGCCGTTTCCTCAAAGGATAACCAGCATGGCACAAGCTCCGGGCTTACCTAGTGCATCAGCTTTGATATCCTGCCACTGTAGCAGAAGCTGCTTGGCCGACGCCTCTGTCAGAGTTTCAGTCCCCTGCAGGCACAGGGTACCAGCAATGAGCTGGGCAAAGTGCGCTGGATGCTACCTGGTTTAGTGTGTTACGCCAACATCTTATCGCTTTCTGTCTCGATGTGGCTTGTTCAGTATGCTGAGCAAAAGACAAACAACTAAGATTCCACAAACACATGAACAGGCACAGCATCTCAAGACTGCGAGCCACCTGGTAAAATGCCTGGGAAACTGCATGCAGGGGGCTTGCTGATGGTGCCACTGGCACTCCAGCCTTGTGTTGCTGAATTGCCCTCACTGCAAAAGCTGCTGCCTGAAGGACAGCATTGCATTGCATTCAGCCATGCAGCATTGCTGGCAACTGAGGAAGGTAATTTGCAACAGCATGCATCAGCATCATAAAAGACAGATGTCCTGTGGTGTGATCATCAGTGGGATGACAGCATCTGAAGTTTTGAAGTAACAGCTTAAGATGCTGGCATCATGCAGCATAGTCATGTGGCCATTTCTGACAATCTAGACAGAAAGATATGTTTTGTGGCATGGAGGTATCAGATGCTTATTAACAGACGCTGTTGTATTTTTAATTGGCTGTCACAAACATCATATGCATTGTTGCGCTTTTGTACTGTAAGCATGCCTTGTGCACACAGTCATATTCCAGGGCGTCTATCGCGAACCATGTGAGAGCATTTCTGTTGCTATGAGATGTGTCAAAGATGCAAACAATGATGGGACATGCTAAGGGTGCAAGGTTATGGACCCCCAGCCAGCACATACCAGCAGCGCAGCACCCCCAGCCAACATCTTCAGCCTTCTTCTCTTGCGCAAGTTGGCATCTTGAAATGATGCCCACATCTCTCTTTCCCCTGCAAACTGCACAATGCCATCTGTGATAGGCAAAGAGCCGGTCAGCCTCTGCTGCTTGCGCCCTGTCTCGGCTGGAACAGGCCTTTTCAGGGGGGACATGTCTTCATCCAGAAGGTCATTGCTTGCTGGATTGGGCTGCTGCTTAGTTGCCAATTCTGTGCCTGCAACCAGGGCTTCTGCAGCAACAAA
>JAABUH010004730.1_pt1 | contig 10914 bp, 13 predicted proteins | sample 5559121 | NCBI WGS metagenome assembly JAABUH01 (sample SAMN10711871, study PRJNA513364) | rock metagenome | isolation source: Antarctica rocks | place: Antarctica: Victoria Land, Battleship Promontory nord | collected 2015-12-28 | reverse complement strand
GTGAGGTCGATGTCGGTCGAGTGTGCTACTAATGCACTGAGCTAACAAGTCTCTTAGTTGGTTAAAGCTGAGGTCTCATAATCTGTTGTAGATTTATGATGAATGCATAACATGAAAAAACGAAGTGACAGGTTTCCTTGTTATGAATGAACGCGACTCGACGCGAGCTTATCCGAGCCTTCCAACACTGGCGAGATGGAGTCTTGTTTCCGGGCTCTCTTCGAGTGTCGCTTCCTTGTCCCTTGCGGTTCGTTCGTTCAGGGTGCTCTGTGATGACGGCGATGCTGGGATACAAGCGGATGAAGGAGTGTTGAGAGCTCTCACTGCTGGCGACCGCCTTGTATACCCTGCTCCACGCGAAAAGCGTCTAATTCCGATGGAAGGAGGTTTCCTTTATGGACAAATCGCTGTATGAAAACCGAATGTGGCATAACGAAAGGAAGGCTGCAAACCAAATGCACCATATCTTGTTGGTTCTAGCCTACGAAGCATTCTGAAGCAGCTTACCTGGACTCTAGACCAAAAGTGAAGCGGCCAGAGGACATTCGTAGCGAATTTGGGTTTTGATGAGAATGATAGGATATTCCAGTAAGTATCCTGGCTTGATGATTCTGATCCTGTATGTTGACGTGGGTGGCAACAGTGCATTCAAAAGCTTTCGAGCGAAGCAGCAGTGGCGGCGCACCACGGGGTACACCATTTCGAGCACTTTGATCTCGGGGCGGTCGCTAGCGAGACCGAGAGTAGCGGCAAACTATGAGTTTGGCTCGGACGCAGCAAGCGGGCTCATGAGGCATTGGGAAGCAGGACGACGCACCAAGAGGCTACGCGGACACGGCAATCACAGACGAATGGGGCGACAGTGCTGGAAATGCGATCGTAGACATCTACTGACTAAGGCATTGCCTAGTAGAAATATGTATCCAGCATGCGAGGTTGTCAAGCGCTCAGGCAAGAGCCCCTGGATGAATACAATTTGCAATAGAAAAAGCGGACGGAAATGAGACGACACTGTTGATTTCATCCGTCTCGGACGGACGATGTTGCCAAAAGCTTTCAATCTTTTTTTCAAGCGCTATATCAATGCACCTCGCAATTGACTGAGACCTTGGAAGGCAATACCACTACAGTGCCCCCCAAGCCTGTATGTTCAGGAGGACCACCTCACGAGATCCCAAATTGGCGGGCTTCTTGCCCCGCTAATTCCGTATTACTTCCCAGCAGCAAGGGGATTTTGTGTGCATCCGTCGGAAAGCTCTTCCGACAAATTGTTGATTCTGCGCGAAGCGTTCGCCAGGAAGCACGGGGACGGCCAACTTCTAACGGTGTCACGACTTGTTAGCCACCGTCATGCCATCGCATAGTCTTATGTCCTCATTGGGGGGCCAGGATGGATGTCTACAGTCTACAGTGTAGTGTGACTAAATGAACATAAGTTATGTCTCGCTATGGACCTCTAGAGTCCACGCGATCCTTTCTCGAGGCAGCATTTGGCTCGCCCCAAAGCCTTCCCGATGCCATTTCGGATCGAGAACCTTGTTCAGATCGCTAACAATCGGTGAGAGCTCCCTTCATCTGCGCAAATCCGTTCAATGCCGTAGTCAATACATTGATGACATTCCCTCTCTTTGAGCTGTCGCCGAGGTTTATAGGATTTGCGACGGCCACATCATTCGGGATTCGCCCATGTCGATGCGGCGCACCTCCAGAGAGTAAGTCGGTTCGGAGAAGTGCGCGAGGGCGGCCGTCCGTAGGAGCCATATGCAGAGGCGCGGCGTGCCTGCACCGCGATACGCCGAGTCCATTCGTGGCTATCTGACATCCCCCAGCGGAGGTGTGAATGACTGCTGCAAGGCTGTTGAAGCATAGGGTGAAGGATACGAAGTTCACGATAGTCTAGGCCTCATTGGGTTTGCAGGAAGGAGGTGAGTGGGGCGGGAGGTACCGGAGCCGGATAGTTGCAAAACAAACTCGACTCAGGCCCTTATGGGGACGAGTCAGAGAGTATAGTACTTTCAGTCAGTGGTGTAAAGGAGAAGCGGGACTGAAGCAAGGGATCCTGATGAAGACCATGACGAGACTGATAATCCGGTATCCGCCAGCTCCCAACACGTCTCGGTGGAGAACACATCCGTGTCGGAGCGGTGGACCTTCCTTGAGCATCAGAAGAAGGAGTGTACGGGTCTGACACGACTTGTGGTTGAGTTGTACGTGAGCAACCGTAAGACGAAGGCCCTCGGTCAGATCTGTTATGTGGTTTTTGTCGGCCATCCTGAGACTTGTAAAAAATGGCTTTCAATTCAGTGCAACGAGTACAATGAGTGAAGGCTGTGATTGCTCGGGAGATTGGGTTTATACCTGTAGAGAATATGTGAAACTACTTTCAAGTTGGAGGAAGGGCTCCAGTGCCATCCCTATCCAAATGAAGGGAGGGTCTCAGCGTTCAACCCCTGGCCATGAGAATCCAGATGTAACGAAGCCAAAGGAGGTTATGTATAGTACAGTGACACTAACGGCAAGTCCGAGACAGGACAGTCTAGACTCACCGGCCTGAGATCGAAGGTTGTCAGGTATGATCGAACGCTCCAGTAGGTCAGCAAGTTGCGGGCTATGAATGTGTTGAGTCGCGTTGAATCCTCCCGTTTGAATGCCATAGTCACCACAATGGTACGATCAGATGCGGCACCGGAGGCGCTGCTTTAGTGGCCATGACTGCTCACTGCCAAGTCAGTACGAGTAATCTCTGTCGTGCGACTGTTCCTCCAACGCACGGACTCAACTGGCGGATGGAATCAGTCGAGTGGATGTGGTTATTATCCAGGATAGCACGAAGACGCAAACTTTAAGCCTGATGCAGCCTACAGTCTCTGCTTGGGACACGAATCATGCAGCGTGCCACACTGACTGTGACGAAGACAAAGGAGACTTCCTTTTGGCGGGAATAAGAGGGAACCTGAGGGAGACGAGGTGTATATTTTGAATCACGCGCCTCTCGTGATCCTTATCCAGCCGGTTCAAGTACCCAATGAGTGCTCATTATCAAATCTCAACAATGTCTGACCAAGCCGCAAACCAGCCGTAAGCCCATTTCCGTAAGTTATACCTTGTACTCGAGTACTCGTACTGTGCCACTCCGCCATGGAGCCGGGGGGAATCGCCTTGATCTGCTTCCGTCGATGAGCTTCCGAACGCGGCGGTCCTCATGAGCGCGTCAATCTACAGACAGACCATCTGCTGCAAGCACATGCTTAATGTAGCGTACCGATCGCTGAGAGGACATCAGTAGCAACGACATGCGGTACACACCCATCACCGCGTCATCTCTCCTCCGACGTGCACTCACCACCGCTTCCACAAGCAAAGTCCCCCTCCTAATCTCCCCATCAGAGTACAACAAAATCCCCAAAGTCCGTCTCCCCTAACCAAGCTTCCCTCCTAGTCTGATCGTTCTAGTCCAACCGAGTCCCAATCGACGTATCATGGCACATGCCCAACTCCCAACGATCCGCCTTAGCAGAATACCTACAAGGTCCCCGAATACCCGGTGCGAGGCGGTTCGACCTGGACGAGGTAGCTGAGATTGGCTTGGATAAGAATCCCTTGAGCTTGACGCATATGCTTCCGAGTGGGGAGACGTTTGGGGAAGCATGTCGTGAGTGGTCGAAGGATCGCTGAACAATGGAGGGACGGAATGCTGATATAGGTTCGCAGGGAAGCTTGGGATAACGGATGAGACGCATGTAGTGTGCTATGATTCGTTGGGGGTATTTTCGTCACCGAGAGGAGTGTATACGTTCAAAGGTTTGTCAATTTGAGCTCCCGATCAACGCTTAGCTGATTGGCCGATCCTCAGCGCTCGGTCACGAGAAGGTATCAGCGCTTGATGGTGGGTTACCGAGGTGGATAGCGGAAGGAGGAGAGGTCGAGATGGGTGATGTCCCGGATACTGGGGAAAGTGAATATACCGGAGCATCAGAGGTGGACCCGAGCTTCGTCAAATGTGAGTGGATATCCATGGCTTAGCATTTGGGCCAACCGCTGACTATTCCTTGGCGTATGAACAAATGGTCAAAAATTCCGAGCTATCATCGGAAGATCCGGGGTATGATGTTGTTTTGGATCAAAGAGCTCTCGGACGGTGGGTCCTTCGTGCTACAATAGTCACTGTGCTGAATGCCTCTTTTAGATACGAAGCGACCGTCCCCGAACCCCGCGCCGGTCTTCCAAGCGGACACATTCCCAATTCCCTACCCTGTCCTTTCGTGAATTACCTCGCGCCAGCCACCGAAGGCCAACCATACACCTCCTTCCGACCACTCTCCGAGCTGAAAGGCGTCCTTGTCGACGCTGTCGGTGGTGAGGGGGAATGGGAGAAGTTGGCCAGTGGGGATCGAGGATTGGTGTTTACTTGTGGGAGCGGGATGTCAGCTGCAGTTGGGTGGTTGGCGAACGAGGTTGTGCGAGCTGAAGAGGGTGGTATGATGAAATCGGCGATCTACGATGAGGTGAGTGAGGTTTGTGTAGCTCGAAATACGGAGACTGATGAGACTGTAGAGCTGGACAGGGTATGCCAGTCGAGGGGAGAGTAAAGTCATCAAGGGCGACAAAAACAGCAAAGCCATGCAGGGATAATCGCTTCGACCTCACGAACTGTGCATGAACGTATCACGTCCTCGGGTTGATCCCGCCTGACCGTACCCTCACACCAATATCGCTCGGCGTAGGATTGGAAAGATAGGCGCGTAGAGTAGGAGATCTTAGCATTGCGCTCTGCCGGTAGACTGTGGATGAGCAATTCATATCGCTTTGTCTCCATGCATATCTAGAGACTATCGCTCGGAAATACTGCTGTATTCGACTGATACCGAAGCTCAGAAGATGTCGTATCCACACTCGGCGGGTCTGGTGATGAGTCGACGGACGCATCCACCATCATTCTGCTCTTCTCCTGGCGGATTCCCCCAGCATCGTCCAGTACGACTCATCAACTATGAGAGGATCACCTCTGTACTCAGAGCGTGGCGCATAGAATTCCATCTTTTGAGATGAGACTCCCCTGAGCGAGGACGATTGTCGTTCTATACAGCCGTATGAGTGCCGAAACACGTGTAGCGTGTTGAGACCTCACGGAAAGCTAGTAGCCATCCAGACCAGTCGCATTCACAAAGTTCTCTGGCAGCCATTGAAACCCTTCATCAAGCTCCAGTATCTTGTCCCCATTCGCGAGCGTATTCGCCGCCCACCTTGTCCGCTTGTACAAGTTCCGCTAACCCTTGCTCCCACCACCAACCCCGTCTGAGAGTGGGGCAAGCCTCGACAAGCATTCTCGCGCCTGCGATTTGCGCTAGCCGGATGTCATTGGCATGACGTCGCGCTTTTCGTGCTTAAGCTCGCTGGTCAGACGTAACGTCATCAAACGTTTCGGGGTCCATGTCGGTCGCGGCAACCACCAATCCGAGTAGTCCGCGAGATTGAAATCCTTGATGTAGATGGGTAACAATGGGTCGAACTCCTCCAGCCGCTTCAAACCACGCATAGCATTCAAGTAAGGACTCTGTTCACAAAGTAAGGGGTGTCTTTAGCTGGGAGGGCCTACTCAGTACTACCAATGGGACGAACCAAATCATCTTCGGAATCGCTTCCATGATGGCTGTCGGAGAAACGGGTCGAGCCGACGTTGCTATCGAATTCCGCCACCCAGCATTTCTGAAGACTCAATCGACCCATATCGTACCGTGCGATGTACAGCTGAACAAGCCGAGGGCAGGCCTCGGTTATACGAGCGATCAGATCGCGTCGTTATGATCATCACCGCTGACTATGAGATGCAGAGTCGTCAAGGCGCAGGGTAGTGAACCGTTGATTACCCTCCAAATGTCTCACGACGCTTTCGAACGGCTCAATGCAGTAATCGCTGCTGATCTTGAGATGTTGGAAGCTCGGAACGGGGGCGACGAGCTTCGTGCCCGTCGATTCTCGGCATCGAATCGCAACGAATATTCGAGTCGAAACTTCGCAAACAAGGTAGGTGTAGTCGACTTGGCATACGTATATTGCGAGTGTTTATTAGGGCCGAGAGACAATGATCGTAGTGAGAGCAGAAGGGTAGATCGTGAAGATAGAGCTCTTCGAGGTTGGGGAGATTCGAGAGAAGGTGAAAGAAGATGGCGAAGCCATCGGGGAGCTGGTGTCGACTCACAAGCTCCTTCGTGTTGGGGCAAGCCATACGAAGCCGGCTATCAGAGTATCAGCAAGCAGAACCGAAAAAAAAGCCAGTCTCATCACTGATCTTACTCACCTTATATCTCGCAAAAGTTTGATCCGGAGCACCCCAAGTCCAAGACTTCATCGCCTTCACAGTCTTTATATCTACGTTGAGCTCACTCAGGGGCATGACTCTCCTAAAGCGCTTACACGAAGCTCGTAGGTGTCTAAGATCTTCAGAGGCATTCTGCCGACCGAATAAAACGATGATGTTCTTCCAATGCTGGTGGAAAGCAGGGAGAGGGATCTCAAGATCACCAGATGTGAAGGTACCTATAAGTTGAAGGGTTTCATCACTGAGGTCGAGGAGCCGTTTCGGAGCCATACACAAGCGTGTCGAAGCAATCTGCATCGCATCGACACTCTGAATTTCAACATGCAAACCGCTAAGCGGTATCACGCTCCCCAATTCTCCGCAGGTTCATCTAAGAGCCCGCAAGTCCCTTAAGGACGTCTTCGGTCGGAAATGGGTGCGGATGTTCTTCCGATGTGGGCGGAAGGAAAGGAGGGGGAGATGCTTGTCAACGGAAACGAATGTGCTGACACATTTGATAGTCTCGTCACTGAGATCGAGGAGGCTCCTCATGGGCAATGGAGTGATGGTCGAACTCGGGTCTGGCTCAGTGTATCAGCACGCCGACTGTGGCGCGATGTGCATTGACAAAAGGGACTGGGAGAATCATGTGTTTTTGGCCCGTCCTTATGCTAAGTTAAACCTTTCGACCCTTCACGTGGACTGTGGCGAAACGAGGGCGTTCTGAAACCAGCTAATATTTGGCCCAACTACGTAGTTGTGCTGAGTCTAATACTTAGGGATCGATCGAGAGTCCTGCCTGATTGACATACTTGAAGTGCATGAATCGCAGATCTTCCAGAGCACGATAACGAGAACAAAGTAGTTGCGTCTTTCTACATAGTCTCCTTGTGCCAGACTAATATAGGAGTGTAATCGGAAACTCATCTATCTCAATGCGGGTCTCTATGCCGGTACCAGCCGCCCTCTATTCCCATCGCTGGATCTGACCATCATCTTTGTTCCAGTCCCACCCACTCATACTCCAGAGTGAGTGCACCGTCCAAGAGAGTGGGGCAGGCTCTCCGTAGAAACTCGGCGGTTCTGACGAGCAGAGCGCGCTGCTTCCGAGCGTAGTCTTCTATCTCTGGGTTTTCTACAGCACGATTCGCGAGATGCCCATCGAACTGGGTAAGAGGTACCCCGGGTCGGATCCGCGAGGGCCTAATCTTCTTCTCGTATTCTTCACCCGTCTACACCCTGATCGTGCAGTCCACCTTCCGTAGATACTGGAAGTCCGTCAAAAGTGCTTCGAGGCGTTCCTTTAGTAGCAATATGAGCTTTGAGATCGAGTCGCAGTGGTGTGATATAAGACGTACAGTGTCACTCTCTGTGCATTCCTCGCTTGCGCAAGGATGTTTGCCGGTCGTGGGTTGTTTCCAATCAGCCAGACCGCTGGTCTGACCGAATCCGATCTTGAGGTGACGGAGGAACAGCGCGCTTACAAGGACTGCCTTTGCGAACCTAATCGTACACACTCGACATCGCTCTTCGATGTTGAGCGACACGAGGCGAAGCAAAGACTTGTTGAACATCATGTTCCCATCTTCTTCACGGTCCGGTGGCTGGAGCGAATGGCCGAGACACAAACATCCATCTCCACTCAGGTAGAGCTCCTCGAGGGCCGGGACGTTCTCGAGGGCACTTGATATGGTTTGCCAACTCCCTGATCTTAGATAGCGATGTTTCTCGACAATCACCCGGTTACATCAGTCGCATCAGTCCCGAATCGAGAAGGCTAGAAAATACTGACCGAACTCCCTCTCTCACCTCCAAAGGCAGCCGCCGCAGAGACTGCGGCAAGTCCATGCTTTCAAACTCCTTGCGCCGTGGTCGATATTCCAACTGCATATTGTAGTGGAGTGCTCGAAAGGGTAAAACACGTCTTAGTCATTCACAGCAGTTCCTGAAGAGCGGTAATCCCGAGAACGGCTCCAGTCGATCCAGTCGTCGAAGTCACCCTGCCAATGGGGACGAAAGCCGGGCATGCCCATCTCATTCTCCTTATTGAGATGATATGCCACCATGCCGATAAGATCGTCGCTCTGGGAGAGGATACTGGTTGCCGGCGTTTTGTGGGTCCATCTGGGCGAATAATGTGAAGAGTGACTCCTCGAAATTCAATCGCCTGCTCATTCAGCATGATGATCGATGTTAGAGGGGCACAGCACCCACGACAATGCCCAAGATTCGACTACAAGCATTCCAGCTCGCTGATGATTGTGGGTTTCGGCAGGTGACCGTTCACGCACGGTCAATAGTACCTAAGGAGCGCTGATGCGAAAGCGGGGCTAGATGCGAGATCGAAGTGGTAGTAGCTGTGACGAGGAGTTTTCCGAAGGAAGACCCGCTGAATCTGAAAACACTGACCTCCACCGGGACCGAACTGCCACATACTTTTTCCGGGGTTACGTGAATGCCCGTCCCTGATTGTTGACAACCAAAAGGAGCCCGGTGCTGTTGCATATCGGTCCTGGAGAAACCCTTTGTTGTGCTGGCTTTTTCAAGGCCATCCATCGTCTCTGCTTCGCATTATGGTATGTTTTGCCCGCTCAGGTCGTCTAGCGAAGTAGCTGATATTGCATCAGTCACTTACACCTCAAGCTCTCCGCTTACTGTCAAGGGAAGTGGTCAACCTCCGAAACGACCCGCCAGAGGGTGTACGAATAGTGGTGGATGAGGATGACTTGACCAACATGGAAGGATGGGTACAAGGACCTAGTGAGTGATGTGTTTCAGCTTCAGTTGCCCTCGATCAAGCGGGGTACAGCCTGGAGTTAAGTCTGGGTCCTTCTCAGTACACTGGGCCGTCGGAGGATCAAGACTACCTCTCGCCGGCCATGAGCCTACGACGCGCTGTCTTGGCTGGGTGACCGATGACTTTTTGCTGATTAATCTCATGATAGCCGGAACACCCTACGAAGGCGGCTACTTCCGAATACACTTCGACTTTGGCCTCGAGTATCCCAACCTACCTCCGAAATGTAAGTACGATCATTGACAACGGTTTCCGCGCTTTTTGATCCAAGAATGGGGGGAATACTAGCTTGATATGACAAATGACACAGGTACCATGCTCACCAAGATCTTCCACCCAAACATGTCCAAATCCGGTGAGATATGCGTCGATACGCTGAAAAAGGGCTGGAAGAAGGAGTATGGTGTTGGGCACGTACTTGTGGTGCGTCAAGCTCGCTGTCCTCTAGCCTCTTTTCCGGCTATCAGCTGGAAGGCTGGTATTGCTGAGCTGATGTCGATTCGTAGACCATCAAATGCTTGTTGATCTACCCTAATCCCGAGAGTGCCTTAGATGAAGAGGCGGGGAAACAGCTGCTTGCGGACTATGAGGGGTATTGCAAGGTGCGTAAGAACTTAGCTCTCAGCCTGCTGCACATGCTTCAGGCGTGAGGGGCTGACTACAGAGGGCAGTATGCGAGATTGATCACTTCCATTCACGCGACGCCTAAGGTAGGCTGAATCTCGTATCATAGCTCTGCACGCTGACAGAGTTCGCCAGATCCCACCACCCGAGTTCAGAAATGCTACTTCCACCTCAAAACCCACATCTTCCACCTCTGCCACATCGGTCCAACCCTTACCCAGCACGACATCGCATTCCCGTCCACCGAACTCCACTTCCTCCACCACGACCACGTCATCGATATCGTCCAAACCCGTACCTCTAGGCGCACATGCCAAACAGGAACAGAGCCCTCTCATCGAGCAAGCGGCGACGGTAGGGGACGAGAAGGCGTTAAAACCTGTTACATCGACCAAGGCCCCCCCAACCGGAGGAGGGAGAACTCCAGCGGCGAGTAAGGCGAAGAGAGGATTGAAGCGATTGTGAGGGGAACGCATGGAAACATTGTTCTTGCATCATGGTCGGGACGGATGGTCATTATGGACAGTTGCATAACTTTCGGGCTGTACGGTATCTTACATTATGTGACTTCCTCAGTAGGCATCCCAAATGGCAAGATCAGTCGCGTCCATTGAACAAGAAAAAGATGGTCGTAAAAGTCGCAGAATCGTACATCCACCTCTCCCAATCAAAAACTTTTAAGTACCTTCTGATGCCCCACTTGAGTCTGGTGGATAATAGCAGGAGATGTCAGCATGCCATCTTCAGTCCTCTCATCTTCTTTCCTTACTCTACATGTCATCGATTCCCTCCTAAACTCCACGATCTCTCCGCCATCACAAGACCAACGTATTCAATTCCTCTCAGCAAAAGTCCACCTCCTCAAAAACAAAACCTCATCAGCTTCTCCAATCGCGGAAGGCAAAATCAGAGAAGAGCTCGATGATCCTATACCGATCTTACGAGCCACGCTCGAGCTGGCTAAGGCTTATATGGGTATCAAGGTACCGGATTTGAGACTTGCGGAGGTGGAATTGGAGGGGGTTGAGAGGGATATCAAGGGGGTCTTGAAGAGCATAAGAGGGAGGCGAGAAGTTTTGGAAGTGAGGGAAGATCAGATTCAGACTGAGAAAGGAGGAGGAGGAGGAGGAGGAGGAGGAGGAGGAGGAGGAGGAGGAGGAGGAGGAGGAGGAGGAGGAGGAGGAGGAGGAGGAGG
>JAABUH010004729.1_pt1 | contig 10916 bp, 12 predicted proteins | sample 5559121 | NCBI WGS metagenome assembly JAABUH01 (sample SAMN10711871, study PRJNA513364) | rock metagenome | isolation source: Antarctica rocks | place: Antarctica: Victoria Land, Battleship Promontory nord | collected 2015-12-28 | reverse complement strand
ATCTTCAATACGTTGCGAGACTCGTTGACCTGCAAGCTGTTAGATTCCAAGGTTGATTATGGGTCGTACAACACCCACAAGAATGTTGTCCGGTTTCAGGTCAGCATGCAAGAGGTTGCATTTTCGTAACAAACCTAAACCCAAGAACAGTTGCTGGGCATATGCCCTGACTGCCTTTATATTGATACCGACATCTCTTCCAAACTTCTTCAATACTTCCCGCAGATTGATGCTGAAAGTGATTAGCGTTGAGTTTGTGAGGTCAGATAATAGGAGCTTCTTACCTCAGATTCTCGAAGACCATACACAAGTGACCTTTGTGTTCAAAATACCGTTCAAGCCTTATCAAATGTTTCTTGTCTTCAGGGTCCGCATGTGATAGCTTATGTAGGATATCAATTTCCTTAACCCCAGCCTTTTTCCTGCGAAAGAGCATTAAAATTGTCTATTAGTATCATGATGGGGTATCTTACATTGTTTCGTTGTTCCTTATGAGCTTGATCGCGACAAGACTTTTGGACTTTTGGTCCGTGGCCCTGACTACTCCGGAGAACATGCCCTTTCCCAAATTGGATTGAACATGATAACGATTGTCAAGGAGCTCACCCAGTATGACTTTGTAATAGCCTTCTGGGTCATCCCAATCATCCAGCATGCTCATGTCGAGGGCTTTAGCTTGAGGAATGGCTACAGCTCGGGAGATTTCTTCCTTTGGTTGCTGAGGAATGGGAGGATTCTCCGCAAACATGTCAAGCTCATCGGTTTCAGCAAACATATCGAAGCCATCTTCTAGCTTCCCTTCGGGCGGGTTGAGACTTGTGGCGTCAGGGAGAAGGACATCTTGGTCGTCTGCAACGGCCTCATTATACGCTGCGGAAGATACTTCATCCATTCGCTGGTGTTGGTCATGACGCATTTTGTCTTCCTGCATATCCATCGTTGGGTCATAGTCCGCCGCGGAAGGCTCATCTTCTTGCATCGGCCCGGTTGCCGCGGAGCTATTAGCGAGATCAGCATCTTTAAGAACTACAAAATCGATGGGCGATTCTTGACCCGGCGGATTCTTGGAGGTTGAGGACGAGGTGTGCCCTGGAGAAGCTAACATATTGCTTAGTGCGAATTCAAGAAAGCAATAGGGAGGCATACCTGAGGGTTGTACATCTTGTATTGGTTCGGTTTTCGGCGTCGGTGACGCAGATTCGTTGTCTAGTGCTAAGCGTTCCACCAGTATCGGTGTTGCGTGGCCTCGATGCTTAGCTTTGATAGCCTCGCGCTTCTTTCGGCGTTCTTCGATCAGTGTGACCTCATCTACAGGTTGTACAGTAATCTTGTGCGTGGTTTCCCCACGGTCCTCGGATTTACCTAGGTGATGACTGCTTTCGTTGTCAATGGTGGCCCGACAAGAATGAGATCAACGTACGTACTCGGTAGTCGAATTACGACGTTGTTCAGCAAGGCTGGCTTCACGCTCTGTCTGATTGTTTCGAAATTCAGCTTCTCGCCTCAATCGTGCAGCAGCAACTGGGGAATGTCCCCGATCGCTCACTGACTGTTCTGTTGAAAGCCTGCTCCTGCTTTCATCATACCCTCGTTCGCCCTGTTCACGCCAATCTTCTCTAGCCCCTCGACTATGATGATTTGTTCCCCTATAGTTGTCATGCGTCGATCGCTGGGGCTTAGGTTGAAAGGAAGATCGACTCGTCATCTGGGGTCGCCTATCCCTCACACGTCCGTTGCCGGCTTGGTCTTTGTGGCGGGAATCCTTCTCTGAACTTGCGGACTGATCTATACTGTCATAATCGTTGCGCAGTTTCGATTCACGGCTAGACGGATGGTCTTCATATCGGACTTTGAAACGCCGCGGATCGTTTCGCGTGCGATCATAATGATCGTCATTAAGACTACGCTTTGCTCCACGATTCTCTCGGTAAGGTGATCGAGATGTGGTACGAGACTTCTGGCGCCTGGGGGACCGGGACCTGACTGGCGATGGAGAGCGAGAGATGGATACTCGTGTTCTGAATGCACGGTCAACGCTGGCGCCTTTGCCTGAGATTGCTGTAGTTGCCTTCTCTGAATCTGATTCAATAATCTCGCCTTCAGACGGTGGGGATACTGAAGGAGAAGTCATTGTGAGCTATTTTTGAGCAGCTCTGTGACTGCGCTGAGACTGTGAGGTAGGATTGAGTGCGAATCAGCCACTGATGCCAGAAGTGATGAGGCTATTGTTAAGACCCAACCAATGTATTTTGTTCCCTGCTAGCGCAGTCAAGTACTATCCTCCCTAGGATATCATGCCGAGGGGCAAAAGACCAATGTCTACCTTGTCTGCAGGCAGAGTGACTCCTCACTGCATAAATGCGTGCGCCGTGGAAGCTTGTACAGGTGTGAAGGTATGGAGTACAAGTGACGAGCCTAGAACCACATTTAGCGGGCGCGGGAAGGGACCCACTTTGGCTCTGGGATTGGATTTTCAACCTTCACTCCCCCACGTCTGTCTTAAAAACTGTACAACATCTGGAATCGCCTTGCAAAGCCACCCACACACAGAACTCCATCAGTGGCCTACTAAAATGGGTGGAAATAGCAGAGAGGGTACTCATAGCTCAATTTAGGCCGATTACCAGAGACTAATATTGAATCTGCTCATACAGGCGGAAAGGCGAAGCCTCTCAAAGCACCGAAGAAAGAGAAGAAAGACATGGACGAGGATGAGATAGCCTTCCAGGCGAAGCAGAGAGCTGGTAACCTCCAGAATGAAAATCTATGTCGAGAAGCGAAGACTGATCCATTCCTAGACGCAAAAGCCAATAAGGAAATGGCAGAGAAGGCAAAAGGGAAAGGTCCACTCAACGCTGGACAGCAAGGCATCAAGAAATCCGGGAAGAAGTAGTTATTTCAACTGGCTGGTGTCTTGGCGCGCTGGAGTAGTGGATCAGACTGAGTTCGCAGGAACAGAAACTTGCGAGACAATAGTATGCTTGAGAGATGATCATGATTAATGTTCTGTTCCTTTATGACTGAAGCTCGCCCTCATCGATCAGCTCCCAATATGGACATCAAGGCTTAAGGCCCATTCTCGAGTTTACAATGTCATCTCATATTATACATTCTGACCCACGCTAAAAGCCTTCAAATGGTGAAGCAGGGGGTTACCTCCAGACCCCCCCATACAGTACAAGGCACAAGGCACTCAGAAAGTGGTATCATATTCCCCAAGTCAAAATTGCTGCAAAATGCCGGGCTTTTCTCCATGAACCAAACCAGTCATTCGTTCAAGAAGTGACTCTTCTTACCCAGATGCTCGTAGGCTCATAAGCTGCGAACTCGTCATCCCGTTTCATGGTCCTATGCAGCTTTAAGCCTGTCTCGTGCTCATCTTTTTTGACCTCTGCAAGTTCTTTATTGAGGCCTTCAACCGTTCGCTTGATCTCTTGCCTTGATGCCATGTCATACGCAATAGAGCTCGGCTGCACGACGTGTGTAAGTTCATGAATGACCGTCTGCAGGTTGCCTCGACGACGGCGTAGGTTGTCCAATTTAGCTTGGAGACTTGCGACACGAGAGACAGCGTGCACCTCTGGAGGAGATTTAGGTAAAGACTTTCGCTTACTTTCCGGCGTTACCTGCGTCGTGACGCTCACTTCCGACGGCGCAGGCTTACGAGCAGTTGCTCTAGAATTGGGTATACCAGCAGGGGGTACAGGTCTTTTTCTGTTGAGTATTGAGTTCGGTGTTGTGGACGTAGAAGGTGAGTTTGACTCCAACTCTGGCGTCGCTGGTGGGCTATCAAAAGTTGTTGTAGCATATGTTGTTGCACTGAATCGGCTAGGCGGCTCATCTTGGAGACGCATGTTCTGTAAATCGGCGCGAAACCTGCCCTCTATATGGCTTGAATCATGTTCATCGATTCTATCTTGTGGGACAGAACTTGATGCTGTGTGAAGTTGCTCTTTCTGCGTGTTATACAAAGGTGAAGAACGCTCTTTAAAGGCAGTATTGTGTGGCGACTCCGGCAAGGTTTGCGATCGCCGGTCTTTCATCTCCTCGTTGCTAGGATTTCTTGCCAGAGGAGATCGTGTGTCGTCTGCAGTCAAGCTTGAATTACGCACAGGCAAAATTTGTTTAGTCGACCCATTGAGGCTTTTCTGGTGCGGAAGTGCCGTCTGCCGATTGAGCTCCGTATTATCCAGCACTATGGATGGCTGGCTCGGTCGTTTCATTTCCCAAGTTTCACCTTTGGTAATAGGTTTAGATCTCGCCCTCTCCTCCTCCCGGTGCCTTTTTGCTCCCTCCTCAGCAGTTTTCTCTTCTTGCCTTTGCTTTTCCTGGACTCTGGCCCTTTCTTCAGCCATCCTTGCTTCTTCTTTTTGCATTTGTTCACGTCTAGCTCTTTCCTCAGCCATGTGTTCTCTCTTCAATTTCTCCTGTTGCTCTCTAGCAATCTCCTCGGCAATCCTCTCTCTTTCTCTTTGCTCTTGATGATGTTTCTCGCTGCCTACTGGAAATGTTGGGTTTTTACCAGGGGGAAGGGGTTTATCAAGGAGTGGATTGACAATCTTATGACGGCCGCCGGCACCCCTCCATTCAGGTCTGATGATTGGGGCGTTGTTGAGGTCGCGGCTTGCGACTCTCTTTCGGCCTATGCCGTTCTCTGGACTGGGGTTTCCCGCACTGATATGTGTTGAGGTACCATATCCGTTCAATCTGCCTGGGCTCGGGTCCGCATGTAATTTTACCGCACTAGGAGTTGTCGAAGGGGGTTTCCCCTTCTCACTGGTCGTCGGCTCCCCCGAATACACGTCCCAATGAGTCAAATGTGCTCCTTGTTCCGGTGATCCAAGGCTTGGCCGATTCCAAAACTTTCGGGTCTTCTTGGGAACCGGTAAGCTGCTGTTGAATTTGCCCAAGGTGGAGGCGGGCGAATGCTTGAACGAAGGGCTAGAAGAACCTGATATTGGTGAAACATCTGGGCTATCTCTTTCGCCCCTTACTTTGTCTTCATCGTCTACGTGGAGCGATTCGGGGGGCGAGACTTCGTCGGGGTAGAGTGAAGAGGATCTGGGGGGATGGTCATTCGTTGGTGTTGTGTTACCCATTTCTGGAGATGGCTGAGAGTAAACGGAGGATGCTGTTGGAACGTCGGACAGTGGTCGATTGTCCATTCCAGAGATCTGCAAAGAGTGGCTTTCACAATGAGCTTTGGAACGTCCTTGGCCTTCAGACAGCAACTTACAACGGCAGAGCTGGCAGGCCCTTGAGGACATCCCCAGTCCCCTTTCTCCCAAAAGCAGGCCTTGAGCTGATGCTGAAAGAGCCGTTGTTGATGTTGGTTGGGTTTCGGAAGATGTTCGGATCTGCGGTCGTTTCGACCAGAGTGGGGCTTCCGACTCTGTCGAATTGGCGATCCTTTGTGTTTAGCCGCTTCCACATGGCTTTGTCCTCGTCGTCCAGGTCGCAACGCTCCTATCGCATCGAGGGTTCTCGAGAGTCCAGCTCCAGATCAGATGAAAGAATGGCACGCAGGCGAAAGAGGGCCAGGGGACGGTAAATGCGGCTGAAATATGCATCGATGGGTAGTCGAGGCCGTTCTTTGTCTTCAGTCGTACCACAAGGACGCAGTGAATAATAATGTCAATACTGAAGCATAGGAGTTACAGTGGGTTCATTATGTTGGCAACATTGACAACCTGGATCCAAGTGGATTTACAGACAGGTCATAACAGCTATGTTGAAGATCATAGGCTATGAGGACCTCTTGCATGTTGGAATTGTCGATACACATCTGAAACACTGCACAAGTGCGGGACGAGGGCCCCACTCTGGACACGCTAAATTTCGTAAATATAGCCCGGAAGCATGACGCCAACCAGGAGCTTTGGTCCTCCACCTTTAAAACGCCGTCCTCCCCAACGAACAACCAATTGTCATTCCAGTATCAAACCTCACAGGCATCATGTCGGACAGTGAGTGATACGAAGCCTCTGCGTTGAACTGGCTAGCTCACACATGATGGTGCAGAGCAGTACACGGCCGACATATCGGCTCCTCCATCAACCCAAGTGTGAGCATCCGCCTTCTTCCCTTCACCATCTATGCTGAGTGGTTCCTACAGCGCCACCATCGCGTCGCCCGTCAATCTGATCCTCTTCGCTCTACTGATACTGCTTGCCTATTACCGTCTTCGAGGAAGTCCACCGCCATCGCTGCCTAAAGCACCGGCACCTATTGTCTTCCGTACGATCCTTCCAGAGTCATGACTTGACTAAAAATCCAGGATCATAAAGGGCTGATAGATTGTTAGGCACATTCACACCTCCAACACTAAAACCGTACAATGGTGAAAAAAACATGCCGGTCTACCTCGCGGTGAGAGGAAAGGTCTTTGACGTTACGATGGGCAAGAACTTCTACGGTCCTGGTGGACCATATGAGAATTTTGCCGGGAGGGATGCGACAAGAGGCCTGGCATGTGGCAGCTTTGATGAGGACATGTTGACGAAGGACCTGAATGGTCCTCTGGATGATCTCAATGGATTGGGACCCTCGGAGATGGAGGCTCTACAGGGCTGGGAAGAGTAAGGAGCCTTCCGAACGATACCTGGAGATGCTGACTTCTGATTCCCGCAGGAGATTCAACGATAAGTATCTCGTGGTCGGGAAATTAGTGCCAGTCAGTGAAGGTCCAAAAGATGCACAGTAAGAGATTGAGAAACGTAGTTCGCCCAGTCTTGCATGGAACGAAGTGCTAGAAAGCGGCCGGTTCAACAATGCCTGGTGTTCAAGTGTAGTACTGCTCTATCCCATGTAACGTAAGAAATGATTGATGAAATGTAATGAATTATGACCACATCAACGGGCGAAAATTCGATTCTCTGTACCTTACACTCGCTAGATTTCCGGAGCTTTAATGCGGCTCGGTCGATCCCCCGGACAGGGGCTTTGGCCATACGAAGCGTCCAGTCCACCTCATCATTTAGCAAACGCGTATTTCTGTAAAACAAATTTGCTTTAATGTTCAATACAACAGTAGCTCGATGATGATCCGGTCCTTTTGAGTCCCACACTCCAACGTCTAGCTGCTACATCTTGCCTTTCTTACCAGGGCGTCGCGGATTACTATGCAACATCGAGAATAGCATATCCTGACGGGCTTGTAGCCCCCGCTCCAGTCCTCATGGTGGACGAGAAGCCCAACAAATACGCCCAGCATCACTCGCTGCCCATACCCACCTACGATGAATCACAAGAAGCCTCCCGCCCCTCATCGTCCCAATCCTTCTTAGGTACAAGCGAGATTAGCCATGATGCTGAGAGGCAAGGGCTGCTCGGCAGAAGTCATGGCCTGTACCAGGTCCCTACGGTGGAATCCGCCAGGTCAAGCTTGGACTTTTTGCCATCTGGTGACAATTCGCCAAGGGACTCGACAGAGGCACTGCGCCGTGAAATACAGCAGATGGATGTGCTTGAACCAGGACAAGAGGAGGACGATAGCAGGATTTCCATGAGAGCTGCACGCTTCTCCAAACATCTTACGAATCTCACACACAGCCTTTCCTCTATAAATCTCCCCTTTCGCCAGTGGCTTCCTTCTCGAGACTACTTGATAGCAAAGATACCCGCATTACTTCGGGAATTCAAGCCAAATTGGATCTTGGCGGGACGTCTCTTCGCGCTTATACTTGTCCTGTTTTTGGCATACCTTCTATTTCTGTCTGATATATTCGCTACGAGTCGACGGAAGGGATCAGGATCAGGATCAGGATCAGGATTGGATTATCCTGATTCCCTGAGGGCGTATGTAAGGGATCAGATGAATGAGACGAATATCAGAGAACACGCCAAATACTTGACGTTGTTTCCCCACGTTGCTGGCACTGAAGGCAATTTTGCGCTGGCCGAATAGTAGGTGCTCTGTAGCCCATGACCGCCTTCCTTAGAACGATCTTCATGTGTCAGTCATGTTCCCGAGAGTGGCATCTTCTTACTCTCGTCCAAGACTTAAGTACTTCCTCTGAAGAGAATTTTGCTGACTGGAGGTAATTATCAGTGTTCAGAATCTGTTCATAGAGAGCCAATTCGAAGAAGTGCGCTTGGAGCAGTTTGATGTGTATCTAAATTATCCTAAGGAGGGTGGTCGAAGAATCGCCATTGTCGAGCCTTCTGACTTGGCTTGGGAAGCACAGATCGAAGAAGACATTGAGCAGTACCCCGTCTTTCACGGCCATTCGATGTCAGGAAGCGCCAAAGGACATTTGATCTATGCAAATTATGGCTCGAGGGAAGATTTCCAGAGACTTAAAGACCAGGGGATGGATCTAAAAGGTGCAATTGCGCTTGTCAGATATTATGGTAGCCAAGGAGACCGCGCTCTCAAGGTCAAGGCAGCAGAGCTAGCCGGAGCAATCGGATGTATCATCTACAGTGACCCGGCAGAGGACGGGTTTTTACAGGGTCAGCCATATCCCGAAGGACGCTACAGGCCGAGCGACGGAGTACAGCGAGGGGCCGTCTCCTTGATGTCGTGGGTCGTTGGTGATGTTTTGAGTCCTGGATATGCTTCTCTGCCCGGCGAGCAGCGCAGAGACTCGAAGAATGATAGCAAAGGTTTGAACAAGATACCGTCGATCCCTATCGCCTGGAAAGACGCACAGAAGCTGCTGCAAGCACTCAAAGGTCATGGTATGGAACTCACCGATGATTGGGTTGGGGGTGTCCCAGAGATCAATGAATGGTGGAGTGGTGACTCAACATCGCCGATTGTGGAGCTTGTCAATGAGCAAGATGAAGTGGAGAGAAGGCCTATCTACAACGTCCTCGGCAAGATTATTGGAATAGAACAACCGGAAAAGTCCATCATCATCGGGAATCATCGAGATGCCTGGTGTCTAGGTGCTAGTGACCCAGGCTCAGGGACAGCTGTGATGCTCGAAGTCGTTCGAGTCTTTGGCGAGCTGGTAAAGAAAGGATGGAGACCGCTTAGAACCATCGAATTTGCCTCATGGTAAGCGCGGTTTATGTGAGGAGTCTTAATACTCTTACTTACGATGATGGCAGGGACGGGGAAGAATACAATTTGATTGGATCTACAGAGCACGTTGAAGCCCGCATGGACGAAATACGGCGTAACGGCGTTGCATACTTGAACGTAGACGTCGCTGTTACGGGAAGCGACTTTCAAGCATCCGCTTCACCTATCCTCGAGACCGCTCTACTGAGGGTGATGGAAAGCGTCACGGATCCTGTCAGCAACAAGACCCTCCGAGCTGTCTGGGCCGAAAAGGGCAGCACTTTACAAGGGCTTGGTGCTGGTAGCGACTACGTGGCATTTCAAGATATAGCTGGGACATCGTCTCTTGATATGGGCTTTTCAGGTTAGGTCATTGTACGATCTAGTCGCTGTTTTGATCGACTGACATGAACCATAGGGCCTGCCTTCCCATACCATAGTTGTTACGATAATTTCGACTGGATGGAAAAATTCGGGGACCCTGGCTTTCGGTACCATAGAACATTGGCTCAACTCTGGGCGCTACTTGCTCTCGAGCTCGCAGACCGCGAGCTCTTGCCCTTTGACATTGACGTGTACGCAAGTGCAGTCAATGACTACGTGAAGGACCTCGAGGGTTACGCTAAAGCCAAGGGTGCAAAGGAAAATGGATTTGATCTGGCAGCTCTGCATGGAGCTGCCGATGAGCTCACCAAGAACGCTGCCGAATTCGACAGATGGGGAAAGGCTTGGGAGAAGGCTGTGGGAATGGGAGGCTTTGAGAGCAATGTAATGGCCATCAAGCGAATGTCTCATAATTCTCGAATGGGCAATTTCGAGACCCATCTTTTGGATGTTGGCGGAGGTGTAAGTGACAGTGATCTCCCCGAGCTTCACATGCGCGTGGAACTGACAAAGCAAATCTGCAGTTGCCTGGGCGGGAGCAGTTTGTGCATGTCATATTCGCACCACAAGCTTGGAGTGGATACGATGAAGCATACTTTCCTGGCATCAGAGATGCAATCGACGCCGCCGATTGGAAGCTGGCTCAAGAACAGCTCAACAAGATTGCGGGCATCATCACCTATGCCAGTCGAAAGCTCAATCATTGAGGAATGTGTGCGTGGACTTCTATCTAGCTGAGCATTGATTGTCTCGGGCGCTGCACAGGCGATCACGAAGATCTGCCAAACGAGGAGCGAGGAGCCCAGACTCCGCAAGGCCAGCCCAGCTTCTGTCAAGTTGCATTGGCGGTCCCGGTCACGAAGACTGTCTACTCCATGCAGGCAGGCTCCATCTGCAGGGCCATTTAAGAAATCGGGCGGAGACATCCGAACCAAATCAAACTCCGGGGAGACAAGTGCAAGACCGGATGGTCTTGCAACCAACGGTGAGCTGAAGAATGACAGGGAATCAGGAAGTGAGAGACGAGGATAGCCTTAGCACAGCACGGCTGATCATGTTTGATTTGCCTACTGCGGACATTATTTGCTGGACGAAGCCTGGCCTACACCCCAAGACGCCCAGCTACCTTGGCCGGTCTATCACGTGTTGATGTGGCTTTCACGGCGCATGGTTGAAGATGGCTGGGCGAAGAAGATGTACGTTAGTCGGATAATGAGGCTCAATGCGACTCGCAGCCGTTATTGACAGATCTCGATCCAGCAGCCTTTTGATGCGCGCTCGGGGATGCTATCTCAGCCTGTTTGTCGTCGCACCTGGAAAGATCCGTGGGCTGTGATGATCCACGTTAGATCGTTGGATGATTTGCCCCAGGCAGATGTCAAGGAAGCATCTGGGTGGAGTATTGGGGGTGGTGTGCGTGTATGGGTACGGCGATAGCAGTGGGGCTGTGCTGTAGTATCGATCAAATGAAACCACAGCGTCATGCCATCACGGTGGATCCACGTCAACCCGCTCCCATCAT
>JAABUH010004725.1_pt1 | contig 10920 bp, 15 predicted proteins | sample 5559121 | NCBI WGS metagenome assembly JAABUH01 (sample SAMN10711871, study PRJNA513364) | rock metagenome | isolation source: Antarctica rocks | place: Antarctica: Victoria Land, Battleship Promontory nord | collected 2015-12-28 | reverse complement strand
CTGCCCTCGATGTTGAGACCCATGCGCTCTTCTCGCTCTCGTTTTCGTTTGTCCATTTGTCTCTCCCTATAGCGCGCGTTTACTTCCCGTACCTCCTCGCTCATCTCTATAGGTAGCCCGTACCGCAATGCGACAGATCGCTTGACGAGCCAGGGAGAGTACACAGCGGCGTCTCGTACCACGCAATCACGAATGAACCGCTTCAATAGCGCGCGCGAGAAGTTGATCCGATCCCGTCTGCCGTCAGCACAAGCCGAAGGCGGGCGACTCACGAGATCTTATCCGCCTGAACCTCCATCACGCTCTCGCCCCACTTCTCCTCGCTCTCGGCGTGTCCATTGGTCAAGGCATTCTCGGCTGCAGCACCCTCCGTCACGCCCTCCTTCAGCAGTCTGACGTTGTAGAAATATCGCATCGCGTTGTCCCTTTCCTGTAGCTCTTCGGTGGAGAGGGACAGGTCCGTGGCGAAGGGGTGAGATACTGGTGCGGGGGGTTGAGTGGGTCCGGCGAACGATAGGATGGGGGAGGCGGCCGCGGAGGAAGAGAGGGTGCGGGGTGGGAAGGTCTTCACGATCCGAGCGAGGTACTTGTCGCCCTGAACGTCGACGAAGACCTCTGAGGCTTGGATTAGCTGTAACTCCAGTATTGCTCATGACACATACTCTCACCATCAAAGAAACGGTTTGCAAATCGCTCGTAGATCTTGTCGGCGAGACTTTCCAGCTTGCCTTCGATCTCTGTTCGTCATCAGCAGCTATTCAAGTCTCCTATACAATAATCGAGCGACGCCTTCGTCGTGCGACCAGTGAGCTGAGCGAAACTCACGGAATTGGACGGCTGCCAGAACAGCTTTTTTCAGCTGTCTCGGGAATCGAGTGTGCAGCTGCCTTGCCTCCTTCTGCTCGGATTGCAAGGCGGAAAAGTAGCTCAGCGACGACTTGCCGCTCACTACTCATGGTCAGGTCAGCTTGTACGGATCTCACCCAGGGAGGGAACGGACCTTCACACTGAAACAGCGGCTGGTAGAAGAAAGCTCTTCGGGCAGAGTACGACCTGCGGCCAATCAGCAATCGCCAGGAAGATGACGACAACAAGCACTCATAATCGGTGAAGATCTCCCCCGTCTCCGGGATATACCAGCACTCCCTATCCGTTATCCTCCAAGCGATGTTCTCCACCCCATTCTCCCCCTCGGCCTTGGGGTCGACCAAGCTGATCTGGCCCGTCACCAGCGTCTGCCCCGGTCTCTTCCCCTTAGTAGTCGTCAGACCCATACCTCCGCTAAAGACTCCGAGGAGCCGGTCGAGCTGCTCCTCGTCATCCTTGCCGTCGGGAGGCATCCATGATTGTGGAGGTGGAGCTAGCTGGTCTTGAGTGTCTAGGGCGGGGGTAGGGAGCGAGGATGAGCTGGAAGGAGGGGCGGAGGGGTCGGTGAGGGGTTGAACGCTGGGGAGGTGTTGAGGCGCGGTGGGGAGGGGTTGGAGGACTGTGGAAAGGGAGGGTAGGGGATGGAGGTGGACAGGCTTGCGCTTGATTAGAGGCATGGTCGAGAAGGTAGCCGATGCATGAACGGGGCAAGGAAGATCAGGGCAGATTTGGAGTAGGTGGTCCTAGCTAAATCGCCCGGACCAGATCGACTCGTCCGTCAATGGGATGGCCGGAAACACTACTCCACCCTGAGCCCTCCTCCACTGCCCATGCATGAAGCTGACAGACGCGTCGTGAGGAACGGGAGATTGCTTTCGACTAGATGAGAGGGCCTAGGTGAATTGCGTCGATCCACGAATGAGCAGGGAGAGAAGCAAAGATGCAGCAAGAGTGAATCGGTGAGGCCGGACAAGATGAGGATGAGGAAGAGGGGCCACCGGCATTGCCGGAGCCTTTTGAGTGAGGAAAGGTGGGTTCGAACGTGGCAAAGTGTTTCAGGAGGGGAAGGGCCGGCTATCTCTGCATGCCGTCGATAAGATCGGTCGACAAAAAGTAACATCAGGACCAGAAGGAGTATATCGAGTCACTCCCATTGTCGGTATGCATCTACAGTGATCGATGAACGAGGAAGGGCGCAAACAAGAGCAAGGCGTAGGATATATCTGGTAGGTGCCACTGGGCCGAAACGGTGATCGAGGGGTTCCTTAGGTGCCACACAGTAATCTCCGAAATGTTCCCAGACCGAGCAGGGCGAACATTTTAAGGAGATAGGAGCCCCTTTCCCTCCTTTGTTGACAAACACTCTGCATCAACACTGGCGAGTGAAAGAAAGTAGAATTGGAGAAAGTGTCTTTTGGGACAAGAGAGGCGTAGAAAACAGGTGAGTTCAAATACATTCCATCACTTCCCATCATTCCCTTCCCTCCCTCCACCTGACTCCTCCACCTTCTCATCAACGCTCGGATCCGACTTTCAAAACTTCCCCGTCAAATCCAACCTGAACATCATTCCATCCCACCTTACCACACCCTTCCTTTCCCTATCTATCCATCCTTCACGACCACCCACCCCCGCCAGCCCGTCCGACTCACAACGACGTCAACTCCGCCTCTATCCTCCGCATCCACCGCCTCCGCCCTTCAACGTGCCTCGCGCAGAACTGACCAAGTCACCCTCCCACCGTTCACAATGTCCGAAACTACCCCACCACCCACAGCGAGCAAGCGCGCCGCCTCTCCCTTCTCGCCCGAGACCGGCACCGTCTCGAAGCGCGTCCGCGAGGAGACAGAGGAGGAGAAACCAGAGGTCTCTGTCGACGAGGGTGAGGAGAAGCAGACGGATAACGAGAACGGTAACGACAACGGGAACGGGAGTGGGGAGGTGAAGAAGATGGAGGATGTTCCCATGGAGGGGTGAGTGAAACCTCTGGTCTTTCGGGGGTACCTGCAGGGTTCGCTGCTTTCCTGTACTCGCCTTTTACCACTCCTCTTTTCCCCCTCCACCTCCGTATTATCATTCGACATGCCTCTATCCCAGGAATCCGCTGACAATCCTTTGCGCCTCCCTTTCCTCAACTCCTCCAACTCTCTTCTGTGTCGTCCCCTAAATCTCGACCGTCATCCTCCACACCACGACCTAACTTTCCTCCATGTCGGCATGTCCACTGTCACCGTCAATGACGAATACGATCCCCACTACAGGGGCGACGCCGGTCCGTCCTCTTCTGCCCCCAGTAATGCCCCTGCCTCAATCCCATCCGCCCCAGTCACCGCCGCCGAACCACCCGCCCAGCAAATCTCGATGAGGTGCTTGATCGTCACCCAAGACGCTAGCGTTATCATTGGCAGAGGTGGCGCACATGTCAATGAGATCAGGGTGAGTCTGCCCTCTGACCAGGCATTTTTCTGGGCATGAATACCGCCCACTGGTCCATGCCGAGAGTGAAGACGCTGATGGGTCCAACAGGACAAATCCAGCGCTCGTGTCACTGTTTCCGAATCCATCCCTGGCAATCCAGAACGTATCCTCAATGTGTCCGGCGCCCTCGACGCAGTCGCAAAGGTAAGCGGCCCCATCTGAAGCATGTTTCTTTCTTCCCTTGTCTCTCATCATCCCGCCCTAAGGCCTATCCCTCTCACCTGTATGCCGAGACGTCTATATTTTCCTCTCTTTGATGATTTTGAGCAGTGCCGCTCCTTTCCCTCTGCTTCAGCCAAAACCTCTCTGCTTCCAGACTCGACTGTCCCCGCAGATGCTGATGATTTACAGGCTTTCGGTCTTATCGTCCGTCGCATCAATGACGAGCCATTTGACGTGGCATCTGTTCCCGGATCGCGTGCAGTCACCATCAAATTCATCATTCCCAATTCCCGGATGGGTAGTGTGTACGTCTTCCCTTTTTTGAGTCCGATACATCATGCTGATTGCCACTTCCTTTGTAGCATCGGTAAAGGCGGCTCGAAGATCAAAGAGATTCAAGAGGCGTCGGGCGCAAGGCTGAACGCAAGCGAAGCTATGCTCCCTGGATCGACCGAGGTGAGCAATACGGAGCCGTTCTCGCTGACAAACTCAGCGCGTTCTTTCTGTCTCCGGTGTCGCCGACGCCATCCACATCGCTGTCTACTATATCGGCACCATCCTCCTCGAATACCAAGAACGCAATCCTGGTTCCACTTCCGGATCTTACCGTCAAGCAGGTGCTCGGGGCGGTGCTGCCCCCGGTCCTGGCCCCGGTCCCAGCTATTCAGCCGCTCCCGTCAATGCAGGGCCTGGAGCGCAGACTCAACAAATCTTCATTCCCAACTCCCTTGTCGGCGCAAGTTAGTTGAGCTGTGCATCTTTCCCTTTTCCCCTCCAAACCTCCTCGTCCCACTCCCGCCCACCCCTTTGCCCCCACTCCCTTCCGCCCCCCTTCCCCCCTTCCCACCTTTCCCTGCTTCTTCGCTTCCCCCCTGTCCCACTTCCCCCCTTTCCCCTCTCCCCCACCACACCTTCTTCTCCCTTGTTCTGGCCCTCCCCTCCATGCTCATGGTTTCGACCCCTGACTGACAAGCATCGATAGTCATCGGTAAAGGCGGAGTCAAAATCAACGAGATTCGCGCGCAGAGCCAGTGTCAGATTCGCGTTACCGAGCCCGGTACTCCCGCCCAGCCTGGTTCGACCGTCAATCAAGACGAGCGACTGGTCACTATCACTGGGCAGCCTGCGAGCATCAATCTCGCTGTCCAGATGCTCTACTCTGTTCGTCGCCTCTCCAACAAGCACGATTTGATAACTGATGGGTGACTCAATAGCGTCTCGAGTCCGAGAAGCAAAAGATGGCGGCCGGCGGGATGTGATGCGCGGAAAACAGCGAAGGGGCAGAATTCTGGGTCTGTGAGATGGATCGCCCATGCGAATGTGTGATAGCATGTTTGACCTACAACATGTCCAACTAAGTCTGAGGGTCGAACGGCAGACGAAGTTTGTCAAGTGAAGGATCCCTGAGTTTGCCACGTGGGTTACGCCATCGTAGTCGGAATTCAGCCACCTTTGTGTAGGTGTTTGAAGACGTTGTAGAAGTATGATGCATAGGACGTATGTGTGGATGTCCGAAATGATGGGGAAGCTGCAACTAGGCCTGCTAGCTAGCTGAATAGGCGGTGTATTCGTACGCCTTTCAACACTCCCGTTGTTGGGATTCCAACGGAAGACCTTATCAAATGTTGGGGATTGGACCCGGAAGGTGTGCTAACCATTGCACTAAGAAGGTGAGACATCCCGGAGACGGCTATATTCGACAATCGTCCCGGTTTTCGAACCAAAATCTTGGCATCGCTTCAATCCTCCCCTCTTTACTGCCCACAACCATGTCTGAGCGTGAATCCTATCTCATAGTGGGCGGCTGCGGCTTCCTCGGCCGGCACATCGTCGAACAGCTACTCGCGAGAGAGGAAACTCAGGTCTCGGTGTTTGACATCGTTCAGCGGCATTTCGACAGGTGAGTGGGACGAGGGGGTCGGGTACTGATGAGTAGTAACGTTACGTTCTATATTGGGGATATTACCAAGCCGGAGGATGTCGCGAATGCTCTGGAGAAGGTGAGTATCTTTATTGTTGATCCTTGCGGAACGGCATACTCCTCCTACACTTTCCTGTGCCATATCGCTCCTGGTGTTATCACCCACCTCCGTCACCTAGTTCCTGTTCTCCACCCTCGCATCTGCTCCTAACCCCACCGTCTGTAACGGGCGAGACGAGGAGGAGAGGAAGGCGGCGGAGGTCGGGAGGCGGGCGGAAGGGAAGGGAGGGAGGGGGTTTCGCGGGTTGAAACACAAGAGCAAACCCCATGACTTCCTGCCGCTACAGGTTGAGAGGCGGAACCCTCTGCGGATCTCAGCCGCTTTTCTTCACGATCCCGCTCGACACTCTTTAGATATCCTCTTTGCTTCCGTTTAAGAGTCACCCGCTGAACTTCTGCTTTGTAGTCCGGAGCAACCGCCGTCATCCACACAGCCTCCCCCGCCCACAATCTCGGACGTCCCATCTACGAACTCGTAAACGTCAGAGGCACTCGCACCGTCCTCGACGTCTGCCTCGAGCACGGCGTCAAGAAGTTCGTATACACCTCGAGCGGCTCGGTGATCTACAACATGGAACAAAACGTTGTATCTGGGGATGAGCGTATCGACTTCCCGGCAGTAGCTCTCGACGCGTACAACGAGACCAAAGTCGCCGCGGAGAAGATGGTCCTTGCTGCCAACAGTGACACGATGGCGACCTGCGCTATCCGACCGGCTGGAATCTTCGGACCAGGGGACCGACAAATGATCGGCGGCTTCTACAATGTTGTCCTCAATAACCAGACTCGCTTCCAGATCGGTTACAACGACAACCTGATGGACTTCACGTACGTCGGCAACGTCGCGCATGCCCATCTGCTAGCGGTCGACAAACTCCTCACGCCATACCCGTGCGAGTCATTCAGCAATCCCCTTTCCTCCATTGATATCTCCCTCGGCACACACCGCATCCCGACCTCTGACGCCCACCCTCTCGGTCCGAACACATCTCCATCCGAAGCCGACCTCCTGGCTGCCCGGAAGTTCGAGTCAGGCGAGTATGACGAGACCGACCTCAAGCCGGTTCTGCGCAATCGGATGGACCATTTCTCCGGTCCAGCCAACAGCGAAGATCCCGAGGCGACAATGCCCATAGCTGGTCAAGCGTTCATCATCACCAATGGCGAGCCGATTTACTTCTGGGACTTTGCGCGGAGGATCTGGCGCGGTCTAGGGCACGTCCCGCCATACATCATCGCCATCCCAGTCTCTATCGGGCTCGTCCTCGCCACACTCGCCGAGATGTTCAGCAAGATTTCCGGGAAGGAAGCGGGGTTCACGAGGTTCAGGGTGGCTACTGCCTCCGGCGTGCGGTATTACGATATCGAAAAGTCGAGGCGACTTCTGGGGTATGAGCCGATCGTGGGGTTGGATGATGGGATGAAGAGGTGGACGGACTGGTATTTGGGTGAATTGGACAAGCAGAAGCAGGCAGTGGAGACGGAGAAGACCAAGTAGTTCCTGGTTGCCATGATACCTTCGTCATCTTGCCGTGCCTTGAGACATATGTGACTCCCTGATCAGTTCAAGGAACATCGCACCACTAGGAATATTCCGCGGCCCAGATCCCCATCGCTTACGCTCTATCTTTAGAAGAACCTAAGGAGAAGAGGGGTCTGAGAAGTATGATGGACCGCAAAGCAACGAGACAGCGGCAATACTGTACGAAAGGTGGTCCATCTGACCGATGTCATTTTGAAAATGTGAACAGTGGAAGAACCTATGGAATAACGACCCGTTCGCGGTGACGAGCCTTAGGTCTCACTGTCTTCCTACATCGAACAGGCCACCGTACGACCGGGACATCACCGGGCTTTGGGCCGGACTAATCTTCCGCCGGCCATCCCTCTTTTACGTCTTGTCTACCGGTCTCGGCGGAAACCCTGCTGGGGTCACGCCGAGCCGCCCCAAAGCTTTCGCCATGCCCAACCTGATCATAATAGCCGCTCACCCCATATACATTGATCCCCGCGCAGATCTCTCCCCCGAGATTGACAAATTCGCCGTGGACAGCATGCCCATCGCTAGACCTTTCCCCACTGTTTTTAGGGCTGGACGCCTCGACTCAATCCTTCAAGGCGTCTCTTTCAACGTCAAACCTCGAAGTCCGCTCCGAACTCGCCGTAAACTTCGATATTGACCTTCCACTCTACCAAACCTCCGGCGGTGTCCTCCATGGTCCCGAGGTTTCGGGCGAGTTATTCTCGCCTGTGATGAGCGTGGTGAAAGCCCTGGATTTGCTATTTGAGCGGATCAAAGTGGCTACATGGAGAATTGAGCATGTAAGGGGTATTGACACTGCAAGAGCCCGGCAAGTGAATCTAGCTGCATCCGCTACAAGGGCTTGAAGGCCTTGATAAAAACCCCTATACCATCTTCCACTTTCCGCCCTCCTCCACGAGCTCCACACTCCGCTTCTCATCCAGTGATACCCGACCGGCGTGGATGATCGCGGTCGTCAAGACCCTGCTCACATCAGCGCGTTTCCCAGAATCTACGTAACCCCGCGGAAAACCCCGAACCCCGCTTCCCCCCTCCTCCCCTCCGCACCTCCCGATCACGCGCTCCGTTCTGTAGACGGTAGGACGGAATAACGATCGTCCACTCACACAGCCTCAATAGTTGGCAGTCCCTTGCCCTCGTAATCACTCGCCTTGGTCCGCCCGCCCGACACGTCCCTCGCCGCATCGATGAATTTCTCGAGGGACCCATAACCATACCCACGCTGACCATCGAAAAAGCCGTTCTCGTCTGGTGAATACTTCACGTAAAAGGGGTTGTACTGCAGGCCATCAGTGCGGCACTTTCAGTAGGGATTGGGGGAGGGGGGGCGGAGGGGGGGGGGAAGGTGAAAGGGGGCTCACATCGGCCTAAAACTCGTCAGCGAGGCTCAGAAAAACTGAGAGACGTACCTTGCCAGTATCATCCTCCACCACGCTGTACCCCCTATGCGCCTGGTCCACCCGAACCTCGCCCTACAACACCCGTCAGTTCCACCCGCTCAAACCTGAAGTGAGAACCCACCTTCTCGGCCATGTAATGGAACCTCTGCTCGCTGTGAACTCCCGCTTTCAGCGGGGCCGCCCAGCTAGCAGTGTAGACTGCCGTTCCCCTTTGTTTCTCATCTTTGATATTTTGCCAGTCGACCAGTAACGTAATGGTGTCCTCAGTCTTAGGATCACACCCCATGGAAGTGGCGATACCCGTCGTAGCGGACGCGGTGACCTTGGTGGGGCGGTACCGACCCTCGACCATCCAGCAGTGGATCTGCTCCCATCAGCGAACACGAGGAACGAGTGTGTGACGGTGACTCACGTCCACGTGGTGGGAGTTGAGGTAGTAGGAGATGTCGGAATCGATCCCGGCCCACGACTTGAATGTCTCGAGCTGGAATTTGGGTTGGGACATGTAGGAGCAGTAGAAGTTGAACTCGCCAAGCTTCTGGGCGCGGGCTCGGGCATCGTTGTATGCGGGACTAAGTTCCACCGATTGTCAGCCGCATTCTAGTGTTTGTCAAGGTGTTCTCACTCGAAGCGCTTGTGGCTAGCCAGATATCAGCGGTAGATACGGGTATGGCGTGGGACGTACTGCTCGACCCAGCAGATCAGCTGTTTCTCCTTAGCCAGATCAATGAGTTTCTGGTGATCCTCGAGTTTTTGCGTGGCAGGCTTGGTTACGAGCACATGGTGGCCTAGGTTGAGCGCCTCGGACGCGATGGGATAGTGAGTGCTGTCCGGTGTGAAGATGATGACGGCGGATCCCTTCGGAAGGGCCTTGAGCGCCTCCTTGACTTCGTGATATCAGTTATTGGGTCTTGTGTTTGATAGTAAGCAGCCTGCACTCACAGGCATCGGCGTTCCGGACGTTGCCCTCCGGGAAACCGCGGAAAGTGAGGTCGAGACCCTTGTAAACGTCCCCAATGTTCTTCTGGAAGTGCTCGCGGACCTCGGCGAACTACGGGAGTGATGGGTCAGACCATCGTACTTGGGCATCATCGACGACTCACCTTCCCGCCATTGGTACCAGCCATGACGATCCTGGGGAACATCAGATCCGCCCAAGCGAGGAGATATTGACGGACTCTGAGACCTTGCCTCGGCGGCGCAAGTCGAACATGGTCACGCCGACCACACCAATCTGAAAAATTCAGCAAGGAGTCTGGTATGTATGGAAGGGAGCATACCTTCTTGTCCGACTTGGATTGACCGGACGGAGTGATACCGGTCGTGTATTCGCCCTGTCGTTTCGTCAGCACAGCGCTCTCGAGTTGTACGGGGTATGACAGACCGTGCCCATAAGGCCGACGGTGATCGGAGGGAGCTCACTGGACATGATGTGAGATGTAAGCTGGGGGTGTACAGTAAAAAAAGGTTCTGTAACAATTGAAGAGGATTGATCCGGCATGTCGCGGGCCGAAAGCCGGTGCCTGTCCCTCACAAACTCGGGGCAGCGGATTAGGTTCCGTCTAGACTTTCTGCGGAAAAGATTTCAGGATAATCCAAATAAATAAGTCGTGAAAATATTCTGAACTTGGGGTCTGAAGATTTCGAGCGGATGGGGATCGTTTAGGAACTTTGATCGAGCAGATTATACCGCATCTTAAAAAAAAGGCTCACACGCTTTGATAGCTGCGCTTCGTGTTGTCTTGCTCAAGAGCCGCTTTGCGCAAAATGCTTCGCCGATCGTCGCTCTCCCGATCGTCGTCCGCCTTCGGCCGGGTGATCTCGCGGAAAGTGGTTCTTGTCTCTCGAGGAATCAGTCGTCCGGCAGCTCTCTCCGTTCTCCAAAATGAGCGAGCCCTTTGTCGTCCTCGTAAGCCGTCTCGAGTTCTCATGTGCCAAGCTGATCCCTTCAGTGGTCTTTGCTTCCCTGCAAACCCGTTTCTACAGTCCCGCACCTCGTCTCGCCGAGACAGAACCCGAAGAGGACTTCTACGGCGCACCCGACGCCGAGCCCATCGCCCCACACACCACGGATACCGAGATCGCCAACGAACCCACGCCTCGTGCCCCTACCGGTCCCAAAGTCGAGCTCGTCCCCTTCGAAACCCTCCGGGGGAAGATCAACTATGACACTCTCAAAGCGCTCACCTTCAAACCCTTCCAGCTCACCGCGATGAGCGAGGTGCAGAAGCGTGTGCTAAAGCTCATGCCGTATCTCTCTGGTGGGAAGTTGAGGGGAGTGGCAAGGGAAGAGGCGAAGCATGATGGGGAGGAGGTGAAGGAGAATGAGGTGGAGGAGGATAAAGAGGGCGAGAGGAGAGGCAGGGAGGATCTGCTTGTGAAGGCGAAGACGGGTACAGGGAAGACTATTGTGAGCTTCTGCTCCTCCCGCCCCTTTCACACCTCCCATACCCTCTCCACCGTCCTCGCCCCCCTCCCCCCGCCCTCCC
>JAABUH010004723.1_pt1 | contig 10922 bp, 10 predicted proteins | sample 5559121 | NCBI WGS metagenome assembly JAABUH01 (sample SAMN10711871, study PRJNA513364) | rock metagenome | isolation source: Antarctica rocks | place: Antarctica: Victoria Land, Battleship Promontory nord | collected 2015-12-28 | reverse complement strand
GGCGGCGTGCGGGGCTGGCCGTGTCGACACCGCCAGCGGGGCACCGGGGCGCCCAGAGGCGGCGGGCGCAGAGCTGCGCGTTGACCAGGGCGGCGCTGCAGCCGCGAGCGCTCTGGGCGGCGGTGGGCCGAGCGGCCAGCTCGAGCCGGGCGTGGCGCCGGCTGGCGCCCCTGCAGGGCGTGCGGACACCATGCACGGCACGAGCATGCACGCGCGCCAGCTGCCACCCCCCGGCGGCCGCACGGGGTCAGGCTACGGCGGGGCTGCCTTTTCAGGCGGGCAGGGTCGGCGTGACCCAGCGCCTGCCGCAGCGCTCCCTGCCGGCGGGGCTGCCGGCAGCGCACGAGGTCAGGGAGGTGCTGCAGGCTGCGCGTCGAGCGCCGGCCAGCAGCCTGCCGGCGCAGAGGGAAGAGCCTTCGAGGCCGCAGGCGCGGGGTCTCAGAGCCCGGCGGGGCCGGTGCGCTCGAGCGCGTCCGGCGGCAGCGCGGATGCGCGCATCGGCGACAGCAGCCGCCTGCTCGACTCGCCCTGGCCGGAGCTGGTGTCAGATACGCCGGACAGCCCCACAGGGTTTATACCCGCGCCCCCTGGCACAGCCGCGGCCGCGCTAAAGCTGCGGCCCAGCGGCGCGCCGCCGCGCGACGGGCCGTCCGCCCCCACGGAGGCCCCCGAAGCCGGCGCGCTCCCAGCAGGCATGCGCGCCGCCGCGGCGCCGGCGCCGGGCGTTGTTAGCGCGCCAGTGGGTCCCCCCGGCAGGGACCCTGCGGCCGGGGCCGCTGCGGCCGGGCGCACCGGGCAGGCAAGTCTGGGGCCGCCGCCGCCGCCCGTGGGCGGAGCAGCGGCGGAGCTTTGGGCGACCAGGGGCGTGCAGCTGGGCGACCGTGCGGGCCCCCTGGCCGCTGAGCGGGAGGCGGACGAACAGCCCAAGCATGCGGTGCGTCGCAGGGCGCCCGGCTCGGGGGCTGGAGAGAGCGTTTGAGTGTGAAGTGCTGTGCACTGCCGCTCTGCTGCTGTGCGCCAGCTGCAGTCTCTGGCGCGGAGCGCGGGCACGGGCGGCAGGCGGACCAGGCTCACGCCGCATGTCCAGTGCAGCAGGGGTGTGCACGGAATGCGGGCGCCGTGGCGAGCGACGTGTGCACGCCCAGGGGCGCGCGTGCAAGGAGCCGCCTGCGTTCGCCGAGGACCCGGCCGCGCTCAACTTCTGGCCGGTCGGCCCGCGGGCCGTGTACGGCCCGGGCGCGGGCGCGGCCGCGCTGCGCGCGCGGCTCTGGAACAGCGACCCCACGGGGCAGCAGGCGCGCCGCGCCAGCGCTCTGTGCGAGGCGGCACTGGCAACTTGTTGTGCGCGCTCCGATGGTGCAGCCGGAGGCGGACCGGTGCGTCTTGGGCAGGCGCAGGAGCTGGCAGCCGCATGTGATGCGTGCGCTCACAGCTCGCAACCAGGGCTGACTTGACTTTGTCTACCAGCCTGTTGGGCTCCCGCTTGTCCTGGGGCCTCGCATCAGCGCTTGCTCACAGTGTCCCTGTACGGTGGCGCAGGCGCCGGAGTGGGCTGCGGTTGCAGTGGGGCCCGGCGCGCAGCCAGAGGCGCCGCGCGCCCCGGCGGGCGGGTCCGCGGACGCGGGCGACGCGGCGTGCCCCGCAGACGCGCTGCCCCGCGCGCGCAGCCTTTCTGAGGTGCGGCCGCCCGGCCGCGACGCGCTCGCGCAGCGCGCCGCGCGCGCGCGCGACCCCGCGCCGGACCCCGCCCCGCCGGACCCCGCGCCGCGCGCCAGCCGCTCGCTGCTCGCCTCGCTGCCCGCCGGCGAGGAGCTGCGGGAGCGGCCGCGGGCGCCCGCGCGGCGCGCGTGGCGCAGGCTGCCCCGCGAGGCCGGCGGCGGCCCAACCGACCCAGCCCGCTCGTCCACGGAGGCCTGGCGCGGCAGCTGGGAGGCGACCCCCGGGCCGCTGCGCGGCGCGGACGCGGCGCGCGCGGCCCGCAGCTCCCTGCAGGTGGAGGGCGGCTGGGAGGCGGCGCTCGCGCCGGACGCGGCGCTCGAGCGCGCGGTGGCGGGGCGCAGCATCGCGGAGCTGCTGCAGGTGCCGCGCCCGCCCGCTCGCCTGCTGCTCGGCTGCGGAGTTGGGGCGCGCGCGCGCGGGCGGCAGCGGGGCGGCGCGGCCTGCGCTGGCGTGAGGCGCCCGTGCAGGGGCGGGTGCTGTCTGGCGCGGGGATGAGTCTGGCGCGCTGCGCTGTGGCGCCACCGGCGTCTGCTGCGGCCCGCGGCCGCGCCGCGACGCCGGCGGCGCGCAGGCTGGCGCCAGGCGGCGCGCTGCCGAGCACTGACGCGCCCGCGCTGGGCCGCGGCAGGGCGAGGCCGAGAAGCGGCGCGCGGCCGCGGCCATCAAGGTGGCGCGCGCGAGCATCGAGGAGGCAAGCGGCAGCGGCGCGCGGCTGTCGGCGGTCAACCTGGAGCGCCTGGAGGCGGCCGCGGCCGCCGCGGACGTGCACCTGCAGCGGCGCGGCGACACCAAGAGTGCGCGCCCGTCATTCCCCCGCACACCCTCTGGCAGAGATGCGTGGCAGGCCAAGCTGGGCAAGGTCCTGTGCCCCGCCTGCGAGTTGCTTCTTGGGTGCACCCGCGGCCCCGCGCACACTGCCGGCGTGCGCGCCGGCACTCTGCGAGCCGCACCCATTGCCCATGCGTTGTTGCTCGCGCATTTCGTACCCGCTGCCGTGTGCTCGCACTCCGTCCTGTGAAGCTCCGGAGACCAGGTTTGCACCCTGGCCATCTGTGCATGTAGGCATGGCATGTCTCTTGCCGAACAAACAACCACGGTCGCCTGCACGCCGGGGCTTTTGGCTGTGCACCGCGCTCCTGAGTCATGTGATAGGCTTGACTCAAGTGCCGCGGCTGTCTGAACGGAGCTGTGCGCGCATGCAGGCCGCACGCGCGCATGGCTGAACGCGGCGGAGCTGGCGCCGGACCCCGCTGCGGCCAATACAGGCGCCGCCCCGTCCCCCAGAAACAGCGCGCAGGCCGCCCCGTCCGCGCGCACGTCGGCCGGCAAGCCGCACAGCGCGCCGGCCAAGCAGCGCGGCGCGGCCGCGGCGCCGCCCGCGGACGCCGATCCCGGCGACGCGGCAAAGCCGCGCGCGCCCGGGGGCTGGCGCGCGCTGATGGGCTGCTTCGGGCGGTGACCGCTCTGCGCGCGCCCGGCCGCCGCCGCGCCTGGAGGAGGCTGCTGCGCGCGCGTGTGTGCCGGCGGATGCGCTTGAACACGGCACTGCTTGAGGCGGCAGGACATTCTGTGCGCCGCATCGCCGAGCTTGGACACCGTGCGGACCGGCATTCTGTGGGGTCAACAAGGCACCAGCACTGCTAATTTGTGACCTGCCACAGTGGAAATACAGGGTCCGTGGGGTTTGCTTGTGGGTGAGGACGACGTGTGTTGCACGCTGGCATCTGAGTGTGGCCGCACAGAACAGGAGCGCTGCGCTCGATCAGGCACGACGAGTGCTGTACAGAGAAAGCGCAGTTATCTGGGCGTGTGTAGTCTGTGCCTGGAGGCTGTTTTATTGGGGGCGTTTCTTTTCTGGGCCGAGCCGGCTGCGTGCCTCTGACGGCGCGCTGTGCATGCAACACACGGTGCGTTTTCCCGCGGGCGCCGTGGCAGCGCGGGTGCAGTGACCAGGCACGCGTGCGAGCTTTCAGGGTTTAGGGTCTGGGATGCACTGTGGTCAGGAGTGTAGGGCTGCCGCGCTGCTGCATGTGACTGCGTGCTGCCGCAGCTGCGGCAGCAGGTGCAGGTGTGCTACCCCCCAGCGCTCGGTGGGGAGCACAACGTGGTCGGGCGGCACATGACGCGCCTGGGGACAGGCGCAGATGTGCGGCAGAGCCGCCCTTCCATTGCATTCAGCTGCAGCACACGGGCGCGGCGACGAGGGGCTAGGGGGCGGGTCTTTCTGGGCGGCTGTGTCACTCTTGCCTTGCCATAGCACTGCTGGTGTATGCACCAGTGGGGCTGCCTGCCGGTGCCGGGCGCGCGCACTGCTGCTGCCGCACGAGGACAGCAGTGCCCGCTGCCGGATATGTAACCCAACACCGCAGTCATAAGCGGTCCCTGAATGCGAGTCAGCTTCACACCTTAGAGTCGGACCCACAAGACGTGACAAGTCCGGACATGCGCATGCAACACCCTGCTCTGGCCCTAACCTGGCCGTGTTGCAGCGGGCTGGCAGCGCTTTCAATGCTGTTCGGGCGGCATGCTAGCAGCACTACAGCCCAGCATGAGGGAGCTCAAAAATCGGGGCACACCGAACACGGTCAGCATGCAGTGCGGGGCAGGTCGAGAGTTTGCAGTGCTCGCGCCTGCCACGGTCTACATGCAGTCCGCAATGCAGGACATGGTCAGCGCTTTGCCACGCCCGGACATTGCGCCCTAGCTGGCGTTGGTCGCCAGGACGCATGCCCGACACGGCCCTGGCATTGTTTGCATACCCTGACAGACGCCGCAGCTGCTGCACTCGCCGCGTGCGCGTGCAGCTGTGCTGCAGCGCAGACAGGCTGGCACGTCCATCGCAACGCTGCGGCAAAAGCCGGACATTGCCCTGCCAGCCAGGGGTGCGCAGGTTCTGGCGAGCTGCGCGCGCGATTCCAGGGCATAGGGCAGCCCCAGCGTCACTCGTGGTCGAACAGGCCGTCGACCGCCGCGCCCAGCTCCTCTATCACATCCGCGGCCAGCATGGAGCGCCCGCGCCGCTGAAACGCCGCGGCGGCCGCGGTGCGCGCGGTGAGGCAGCCGCCGTATGATGCCAGCACCGGCGGCGGCAGGCCCGCAGGGAACTCGCGCACCTGCCGCCCCGCACGGCGCCCTCCGACATTCACTCGCATTCCAGCCTTCTGCTCAGTGCGGCTCCGCATGAGACGAGCAAGCCGGACGACAAACTACATTTGCGCGGCAAACTTACATACATGCACCAGAGCTGAGCTGCTGGGGCTGCTTCAGCATCAAGGCGCCGATGTGGGCGGGTCAGGGGAGGGCGGCCTGCGCGCCTGCGTGGCCCCCGTCTGCTTGCCGTAATTCACCGCCCACGACAGGAACGCCGCGACGCAGCCAGACATGACATCGCCCTGCGCGTCCGCAATGCCGCTGAGGCGCAGGTACTGAAATAGCCTGGAGACAGACCAGATTGCCTCGACACGCCTTCGCTTAGCTGTTCTGGGCAGGCTGTGCACTTCCAGATTATGCAGCTGGCATACTACATGGCCTGTATCAAGCGGGCGCATGTGTGCACACAGAGAGACGCCCGGCCAAAACACGCCGAGAGGGCGCGCCTGCCCGCCCGCGCGCCGCTTGGACCCGGCCGCGCCGCACTCCAGCGCGGCCTCGCCATCGCAGATACCGTCCACGGCGCCCTTGCGCACGATCGTGGGCCCGCCCAGCGCAGCCGCGCAGCGCTGTAGGTGGTCCGAGCCTGCCAGCGCGCAAGTCATCACACAGGGTCAGGGTTGCAAATAATCAGGTTGACCGCCTATGCGCGCATGGGACATGATATGATAACAGAACGGATATGGTTGCAAATAACCAGACCGCCTGCGCGCGCATGTGGCGAGGTCCTGTGAAAGATGTAGGGCTGAACATCATCAGGTGGACCACCACCGCGCGCGTGGGGACGCTGCTTTTCCCTCCGGGCGGGCTGCAGCGCTGCGCAGAGGCGTTTGCAGCCCAGGCAGGGCTGCCTGCAGCAGCTTCTGCGTAAGATACAGGGCTGGAGCCGGAGGCATGGCTCGATTAGCGGCAGCGCGGCAGTGCCGATGGCCGCATACAGCGCAGCGGAGACGGCAGTTGCCGAGGATGCGTGCAGGGGCGCGGCGCGCACCCGACTCGAGGTCGACGTCCAGCGCGGCGGCCAGCCGCGCGAACTCGGCCTTGTTGGGCGTGAGCACGCAGCGCGGGTTGCCGCGCACGAGCTCCAGGTTGCGCGTCACGATGAACAGGCCGTCCGCGTCGATGACGACGGGAATCTCGCGCTCGCGCAGCGCCTTTATCACCTGCAGCGGCGCCCGCGGCTTGGGAGTAGGGTTGGGGTTAAGGGTGCAGGGTGCTGGGTGCTGGGTGCAGGGAGGGATGGCTTGCAGCAGATGCCACTGGTGCTGGCACTCATGCACAGCGACCTGCTCAGGCAGGTCGCCCAGGCAACCTTTGGCGCATGACCGCACTGCATCGTAATATCTCGGCATGCACACACGAGCGCATTCAGCCACAGTAAAGAAGTGGCGCGCTTCTCCCTGCACGAAGATGCCCCCCTGCTGACCAGGCCGGCCGCCATCCTGGCAGTGCTGTGCTTCCGACGGCGCGGGCGGCGCACGTTGATGACTGTCTTGGTGGTCATCTGGTCATCGCGGCCCAGGCCCGGGCCGATGATGACGACGTCGAAGCGCTTCAGCCACGCCTGGATCTTCTCTGTGCGCTCCTGGACCACGCTGTCCACGGGTGGGCGCTGCGCGCGGCCGCCCGACGCAAGGCCGCCGTCAACCCCTCGCCCCGTGCTGCCGCTGCGTGCAAGGCACGCGCGCCGCGCCCGCCGCAGCAGCATTTTGCATGTGTGTTTGAGCCGGGAGCCACGTGCTGCAACCAGGCGCTGCAAGCTGCATTCGCTGAACTGTCGCGCGAAACGCCGTGCTGCCGAGTGTGCAGCGCATGGCCGCATGCCCTGCGCAGGCGTGCCCCGCGAGCGGCGTGCACGCTCGGCGCCCACCAGCAGGCGCTCCGCATGCGACAGCGCGCGGCGGGGGCGCGCTGGCCGCACTCCGCATGCGCTGCGCTCTATCCCGTGCGCACTCCGCGCTGAGCAGCACATGGCGCTGTGCAGGTTCGGCGGTGCGGGAGCGGCGGCGCGGGGGCAGTGGTGCGGTGGCGGCATTCCAGAGCAGGGGTCAGGCGGGCAGGATCGTGCGAGCGCGCGGCGGGCGCACGCAGGAATCAGGCGGGGCAGGCGATCCAGACCAGGAGCCAGGCGGGCAGGCTCAGGCAGGCGCGCGGCGCGGGCGCACGTAGGAGGCGGCCGCGTAGCGCGCCTCGTGCGCGGCCTCGTCCGGCAGGTACGGGTGCACGATCAGCTCGGGGCTGTAGCCCTTGATGACGGTCGCCGCGCCGTCCGTGCAGAACACGTGCGACAGGTCGGAGCCCACCTGGCGCGCCGCGCCCCGGGTCAACCCCGCCTCGGGTCGGCCCGTCCGCGGGCAGCGCCCCTCGCGGGCGGCGCAGCTGCAGCGGCGCAGCGCCCGGACGGACTCGCATCTGGCTGCTGGACTGCAGTCACGCGCATGCTTGTGTTCTGGTGTACTGCGGTGAGTGGCTGCAGCCCCATGGCTTGACGAGCAGCCGCGTGTGGACAAGTGACATCGAGCATTGCAATGCGGTGCAAATCCATACACTTTGAGCGACTCCATATGTGCATGCCCAGAGTGCAGAGAAGGATGCATAGTATTGTGATGCACTGCACTGACTAGCGACGTGGGACATAAGACGCTCAAGACACAAGTGCACAAGTCAGTGTGGTCGTTGAGCTCGAGCGACTGCAGGCGCGCGCACCTTGAGCGCGGAGAAGGCTGCGAAGAAGGGCGCGCCCGTGTACTCGCGGCAGCCGCCGATCGTCGCGATCTTGCCGGCCTGCCCCTTGGACTTGTCGCCTGCGCGCGGCGCGCGCCCTCGTCCCGGCTGCCACGCTGAGAGGGCGCCGCAAGCACCAGCACAAGCAGCGGGCGGGGCGCGGCGCGGCTCAGTCTGCGCTCTTTGCTTCTGCGCGTGTGCAGCGCAGGCAGCAGGACGGCTAACGTGCAGGACCGGAGCGACTGGCGGGGGCGCCGCGCGCCGGCCCGGCGGCCGCACCGGTAAGCTTTGGGACAATCTGCCGCACTGCATCGTGCAGCTCCTCGGGCGTCATCGCGCGGCCGGAGGCGCCCCTGCTGCAGCGCAGCGCCACCTGCCGCGCAAGCGCTGCGCCTGCGCCCCCGCGCAGCTCGCTCGAGGCACGCGCGTGCGCTCACGGTCAGCAGGCCTGGCGCTGCAGGCGCTGCTGAGATACACGCAACTGCCGCCGGGCGCCTGTGAGCAGCCTGAAGCCGGGCCTGCAGCGTGACAGGCTGTGACCAGGCGCAAAGTCATGCTGCTGAGAGGACGGGGCCGTGCTTAGCATGCAAGGGCAGGTCAGGTGTGGCCGACTGGCAAGCACGCGGCTACGGCTGTGCCGAAGAGCAGCCCCACCAAACGCTGCTGCAGCAGCGTGCTTGAGCTTGTGCCCAGGCGCGCACGCCACTATGCAGGGAGTGCGTGCCTGAGCCCAGGAACACGTCGCGCCGTGCTGGGGCTGGTTGCCGGGCAGGCAGACGCGGCGTGAGCCCACGCAGGCCCTGCAGGTCCAGACTCGGGTGAGCAGTCTGTTTGCCTCACCAACCAGCTTCAGCTTGACCCCACACATCAATGAGGAAGCATGTCACACAGTAACATAGGAGTGGTACAGCAATGCATCTTGTCAGTGAGGCGCTTGACAATGGGGCTCACTCTGAAGGCAACCGTTTGCTCAGGTGTGTGCTGCGCGACGCTTGGTTGATGATGATTAGGACGATGCAGCAGATCTGTTCCAGACGCTAAGTAGCAGGGCAGTCTCCTGGTCAACCTGATGCTCATCAACACGAGCGCGCATGAAGTGGGGAGCTGCCCGTCCTCACCAAGTGCTTGTGCTGTTGGGGACAAGCCTAACCTAGGTTATTTGTTCCTTGTCATCTACCCGGCCGAACTCAGCTTCCTGACCACCACCACCATAAAATTCCGACGTAATGGAGCATGGAGGCTGGAGATGGGCTGATGCTGTACATTTAGTACCGTCCAAGGTGATTTTTGCTGGCTAGACGGAAGCAGCGACAATCGATGCCTGATCTGTCCTGACGGTCGAAAGCGTATACAGCAGTCGGCTTCCTTGACCACGTTGTGTTGCGTAACAGGTGGGGGCACGCACCCCGAAGGTGCCGCAGTGCCGGCTCGCTGATCTGCTGAAAGCTGGTCGGCCCGGTGCTTAATCCGTGGCAGCGGCGCGGCCGTCTACACCCAGCCAGCCATGCTGCCCCAGCAGGCGCAGGAGGGCCAGTGGTGACTGAGGAGGAGGCAGCTTCGCTGATGGAGCAGGTACAGCACCGCATCTGCAGCACCGCGCCACTATGTGTGCGTGTGAGGCTTGGCCGGCCTCCGCTCCCTGTGGGGGCCGCGTGGGGCAACGCACGCCTGCGCCACTTGCGCTGATTGCCATGCCTACAGCAGCCATGTCATCTGCCACTCAGTTGCATGTTAGGAGCGTAAGGTGTGCACGGTGCGGCCGCTCAACAGGCTTGGGTGCGCTTGGCGCACGCAAGTGGTTGCCCTCTCTTGCGTGCGGTCGCATACACCTGGTCCCAACAGCCAACAGCCCCAGTGTGCGGGGCATGCAGGCCAGCACAAGCTGCCTCAGTCCGCAACACAGCGACAGCGTGGAAAGCGGCAAGCGCGCGCGCGAGGGCGTCCTGGCCGACCTACCGCTCAGCTTCGCAGCCAAGCTGCGGCGCACTCGCGACCTGCGCCTCCGCGACGAGGCCACGTGGCCCCGCGCTGCCGCTGCAGCGCCGGCGCGCTGCGCAGGCACCGCGGACTGCCCTGTCCGCCTGACAGCCGCGCCTGGCGCTGCCCCCTACCTGAGCAGCTGCAGCGGCACGGGTGGCGGCAGCGCAGACCACGCTGCTGTACTCGCTGCGAATGCGCCGGCTGCTAGTTGGGCGGCTGAGCGGGCGCGGTTGTCGCCCGAGCGGCGCACGGTGCCTGCCTCTCCGGAACACGGCTGCGGCCCATTCATCACGGGTGCGCGCGTGCCGCCTTTGCCTATGCAGCCCTAGCTGGCTGAAACAGGCTTTCAACCAAACACGCCTGGGATTGCCACGCCATTTCTGTGGGCGTGCACGGGCACACGCAACCTTGATCGACTCTCAGAGGCAGGCCTGCCGTACAGGAAGGAGCCAGGCTCTAGGCCGATGAACATGGGTTTGCTTCCATGTGGCTCGCGAATGGAGCATGGGGAAATGCAGCGCCGCCCGAGCACGGACCGCATGGCCGCAGGGGACGCTGCAGAGGAGGAGCTCTGGGCAGCATGCCTAGCGGCCATCCCGCCGCTCGCGCCGGCGGCCGGCAGCGGCTGCGGCGGCGGTGCGGCGGCTGTAGGGCCGGGCCCAGGGCTGGCGCAGGCCGCTCAGGGCGGCGCCACGCCGGGCGCCCTCGGCGGGTGGGCCCCGGCCGGCGCGGCCGCCGGGGCCGAGCCAGGGTCAGGCTCAGGCTCAGTGCACGGGGCGTCTGGGAGCCCTGATGTGGATTGCGACGACTGGCCGGCGCACGTGGCGCACAGCGCGCGCTGGCGGGAGCTGCAGGAGGCCGCGGCCACCGTGCTGCAGCTGTGCCTGGCTGAAGCGCTGCAGGCGCTGGGCGCCGCTGGGTGCGGTCCTGCGCCGCCCACAGACCTGCTGCTAGCGATCAGCGCCCGCACCGACCTGGTAGACCTGCTGGGTGATGGGAGGGCCGCGGGCACGGCTGGCGGCACGGCCGCCGCGCGCAACGGCCTGGCCAGGATGCGCGACCATGGCGGGCGCGCGGGATCTGAACTCTTGCCTCAGCCCGCGGATGGCCGGGACTTGTTGTGCGCTGTCGCTCACGAGCCTGGCTTCGAGCGGCGGGCGGCGCGCGCGCAGGACGGGCCGCGCGGCGTGGCTGGCGGCGCAGCTGCTGCAGGCCGGCCTGGACGGCATGCGCGGCGAGGCGGGCGCGGCGCGCTGCGTGCCCGCCGCCGAGCGCCTGCCGGGCCTGGCCGCGCTCGCGGCGCTGGCCGAGTTGCAGCCCGCGCCGCGCGCGCCGCGTGCGAGCCCGCC
>JAABUH010004722.1_pt1 | contig 10924 bp, 10 predicted proteins | sample 5559121 | NCBI WGS metagenome assembly JAABUH01 (sample SAMN10711871, study PRJNA513364) | rock metagenome | isolation source: Antarctica rocks | place: Antarctica: Victoria Land, Battleship Promontory nord | collected 2015-12-28 | reverse complement strand
ATGAAAGCGGCAAAGATGATGAACAGGTCACCAGACGACAGATTCAGGAATGAACTTCCAACTGCTTGACTGCTGCTGTTGTCTGCGCTGATCAGTAAGCCTCCAGCGAAGGCGGCAAAGCAACCGAGCCAGACAGGAAGCGCAAACTTTTCTCCCGCCAAAGCAGCTACAAGTGGCGTAAACATGGCAGAAAGTCGAATGAGGAATGTGCCTCTGGATGTTGTTGTGTTCTCAAAGCCAGTGATGGTGCTGCAGTTGGCTATGAAAGCCCAGAGGCCGATCACAAAGCCAGCAAAAGCCACACTTGATGCTGTTGCTGGCAGGAATAGGTTGATTGGCCAGGCAGAAGAAGAAGGCTCGAAAGCAGGAGCAGAAGCTGCTGCTGCAGCTTCTGTCTGTTCTTGTGCTTCCGTATCATCTGATACAGCTGGACTGGGTGTTGTGCTGCGTCTCATCTTGTTGTGTTTGCTGGCTGAGTCAAGCAAGACCAGACAGACTGCAGCTGCTGTTGTCTGGACTGCAGCAACAACGGATGGATTGGGGGCATTGCCTTCCCCTTGCAAGAATAGATATCTCATGGCTGGTGCGCTTGTACCCCAAAGCACAGCACTGCAGACAAGCACATACAATCAAGGATCATATGTGTGCCGTCATAGGACTGCAGCACATCCTGCATAGGATTCGTGCATAGGATTGTCTGAGCGCATCGGTGTGAAAGCACGCAATTGTTCAGTATTATTGTGTGGTGTCAAAATTAGGGACAGGCTGAATACCTGCCAAAGATGTACAGTTGACCAAGCAAGGGATTGCTATTGGACCCACCACCCTCTCCATCCCCTTTGTCATCCTTTGGTTGCAGTAAAGCAGCTTCTGCACTACCTGCCTCAGCTGCTGTACCAACTTCAGAGGCAAGGACTGAAGGTTCAGATGTACCAGAACCATCTGTCTGTGCTCTTGTACTGGCATGTCGATAAGCCACATCTCGCTGCGGCCCCCCAAGTCGCTGCATGTTGGCCTGGTTTTGTCCACGCCGAGGTAGTGCTCCCTGTGTGCTATGTGCTCTCTGTGGGCAACGTTGCCTGCATGCATACATAGGTGGCTGCAACCGATTGCCTGTCTGCATCTATTGCTGCCTACACTATGACAATGCGCGATTTAGCACAATCGACGGCAGTATGAGCTGCCTGCAGCCGATACATCCTGATGAGCTGAATGCAGTCACTGGCCATGTCAGTTTACCGCGGCCTCGCACTTTCATGATGGAGTCTACAGCGAACATTTCAGATCTGGTCATGCTCGCGGATGAGCGCATGCGCAAGCAGCCCAGCAGAGAGAACGCAGGTGGTCTTACGTCAAAGACCATGCTGAACAGCTGAGCGGGCATCTGCTTGAGCAGATGATATGCGCCTGGTGCATGACAACCTTAAATGCAACAGATGTGGCCTGTTGACATAGTCAAACTGCTTCACGCCGCTGTCATGCTGAATGTGCGATCATCACACCTGTAGGACGTGCAATTTGCATTGTAAACCTCTGGGATTCTCTTGCCACCTTGGGACAGTTCAATCAACCAATCAAGGATTGTACAGGCGTTGGGGCCAGCTAGCATCCATCAATTCATTCATTTAGATTTTAAAGGTCGTTGGGGCCAACCATGGCCATTGGACCAGTAGACTGAAAATGTCAAACAAGATATCCAACTGTTCTAAAGCAGTTATGAAAACATTAATATTCACAGCTGACGCACTCTAAGCTAAACTAAAGGTTATGTCCAGTTTGTGCTGCCACCAGGGTGTTCCTATGTTCAAAACATTCTTTCAAAAACCTAGCTATGAATTTGGGATCATGTAGAGTAAGAAAAGAAGACAGTGTAGGGGCTGGGCCTCAAAATATGTTTGTGAATCTGTTCCTGATGGCACAGTATGCAGGGCAATCAAACACAAAATGATGTTCATCCTCTGCTGAACCAGAAGCGCAGAGAACACAATGACGTTGCTCCCTAGGTACCTGCTGTGCCAAAGGCGAAAACCTACCAGTATCTACATGAAGACCATGACATCCACATCTAAATCTGCTGATGAGTTTTCGGTTCTTGAAGCCCTTGACTGCTGAAAGGTAAGGTGCTAGGACATATTCTGGCTGCAAGGGCTGGTACCTAGCAACACTGCTGAGACTACTCTGATGCCATGTCTTGCATAATGGTTTTTGACGTTGCCAATAACAGTACTCACGTCTAAATCATCCTCAATGCTCAAACCTACAGATTGACCCTGGAGCCAATTGTGAACTTTATGGCTCCAAAAAAGGTGTGCCGGATCATGCATGCTCTCAACAAAGGCACACTTGATGAGACGTTCATCATCAGACAGATTGTTGATGCGATTATGATATCGCAAAATTTGTTGCCACCAATGGAAACACAAAGGGAAACGGCCTAATTCAGCTAGTACGATGACATTTGCAGTACTGTCCCTAACACCAAGTATGTGCTTCAGAAATTGTCTATGCAGTAGCTCTGCAGCGTCACCTATCTTTTCATCAACACCCCACACTTCGCTAGCATAGCTCAAAATGGGTAGTACCAGACTGTCAAAAAGCTTGCACCGTAACTCAGGATCAGAAATTGGCAAAAGAGCGCATCTGCGGTTCATGGAATGCATCGCTTTTTTTGCAGCAGAGACAAGCTGCGAGACGCCGTATGCCAGATTTTTGGTCGCATGAAATTCAAACCCAAGATACTTGTATGACTCCACTCGCTCCACTTCATTGCTATTGAACACAAAGGCTTGACATGCAGCTTTTGATCCAAACGTAACCACTTTGGTCTTGGCCAGATTGACACTGAGTTGCCTTTGATGACAGAACTGTTGCAATGCGTCAAGCTGCCTCTGCAGCCCTGCTGCTGTTGTAGACATAATGATGAGGTCATCAGCATATAGTAGCAGTGGAATCAGTACGCCTGAGAGGGAGGGTGCATCATGACCAACCGTGTCCATCAAGTGCTGCTCAAGTCCATCCACAAATAATCCGAATAAAGTTGCGCTGAGTGGGCAGCCTTGCTTGACTCCCATCAAGCAGTCAAAGATTTCTGAGATGCCTTCTGAGTTCCTCACAGCCGCACTGTCATGAGCGTACAAGGACTTGATGCAGTCAAGGATTGGTCCACGTATTCCTACGCGCTCCAACACCTGCCACAGCAAGCCACGAGGAACGGTATCAAATGCCTTCTTGAAGTCAACAAAACAGCAATACAGTTTTCCAGATGCTTTCCCTTGCCGTGTCTGTTTCTGCTTGTCAATCAAGGACTTTAATACAAAGATATTGTCTGTCGTGCGGAAATCTTTCCTGAAACCTGCTTGCCCTTTAGCTTTGATGCCTTCATCTTCAGCCCAAACTGCAATTCTGTGATCTAGTATCATTGCAAACAGCTTAGCAATCACAGAGCCTACTGTGATGCCTCGATAGTTGCTCATGTCACTTTTATCGCCTGATTTGTAGACAGCAGTGATCAAGCCAACAGACAACTGCTTGGGAAAGTGACTCACAAGCATCAAATTGAAAATGACTAAAAGACAGCTGTGTAAAACTTCACCGCCATCCTTGACCATTTCAGACAGTATACCATCAATACCAGCAGACTTATTACGCTTCAGTCGCTTGATGCAGTCATGCAGCTCATCTGATGTGACAGGTGCATTCAGGCAAGATGCGTCAGCAGCCCGTGCAGAGGTACCTGACAGCTCTGCCTGCTCAGGTGTCTGAGCAGGCTGGGCCTCCATCAGGGCTCTGAAAGCTTCAAACTGGGCTGCCAATTCCACTGGGCAAACGTCGTGCTTCTGAGTCTTGAATGCCCTCCAAAAACCACTGGGGTCCTTGCTGGCCATCTCACACAACTCAGTTGCACGCTTCTCCAGCCATGCCTTCTTCACCCTGTCCGTCACAGCATGAAAGCATTGCACAGCTATCTGCTTCTCTTGATCCGGTGCGTTACTGTAATACACTCTGTTCTTCACTTTTTCAGCAGCTTTGCATTCTGCATCAAACCAAGGGTTCCTTGGAAAAGTGTTCTGCACAGATCGCTCATCCCTAAAGTTCAGGTAGTTGGGTAATGCACATTACTGAAACTATGCATTTCTGTAAAGATCTGCATTATTAGATTTGCCAAGAACTATAACACTGCAGTATCCTGCAGGTCTGTGTACACAGTTTCTGCACAGACCCAGCAACATACAGATCTGCTTGGCTCCGACACACATAGACCTGTAAGGGGAAAAAGGCACATAGATCTGTACCTTTCTGCTAACTTGCAGATCAGAGCAGAATTTGCCTGTGTAGATCTGATACAGATCTGCACTTCCGCATAGCTGCAAGGAATGGAAATGCGAAGTTCTGGACAGGGCTGGGTCTGCGCATGTCCAGGGTAGGTGTATTCTTGACAGACCCCTGTGCCTGCAGTTTTGTGTAGCACCACATGCTTATAGGTCAGCCCAGATATGCATTGCTTCAGGTGCTTGCACACCTATGAGCTAGCACACACTTGCTGTGTGTGTCCAGGAGGTGACGAATGGTTTAGGGTTTGCTGTGCAGCTTTTGTCATGCACGTGATCAAAATGGCAACCACTGTGTCAACATCAATTGTACCAGTCAACAATGGCACAAGATGCATTACTGTCAGACATTGCTGGTATGCATCGGCTTGTGACTCAACATACTTGAATAGCGGGCAGGTGCTGGGCTGTGATGGCGAGCTGCGTGCATTGTTGCTGTTTGAGCTGATGGTACATGCCAAGTCAAGCTGCAGTGGAAAGTGATCTGATTTCTGGCCGTCATGTGGCACATCACATGACCGGTTGCAATACTGTGCATCACGCATCACTTGCATGTCAGCCACTGATGACAAATGCTCTGCAGATACAATGAAGTAGTCTATTGTGCTTTGGCCACGAGGGCTAGTGAAGGTATACTCCCCCTTGACGTCTCCTAGTGTCCGTCCATTGGCTATCAGTAGCTCAGTGGACCGACACAGCTCCAGCAGCTCACAACCCCAGGTGCCGCTGCCTGGGAGGCTCTTGTCACAGTTGCTTCTCTTGGGAATGTAGGTATTCAGGTATGCTCCCTCATCTGGGACGTCAAGATAATCCTGAAGATCAGCAAGTCTAATGTAGTCATCCAGTTCAGCTGTTCTGGCATTCATGTCACCACACACAACAATGCACCCTCCAGCATTTTGTGCCTCTACAATATCAAGCTGCAATGTATCATAAGGACAACTATCTGCATTTACTGTCGAGCTGCGAGGTGCTACATAACAAACACACAGATACAGTTCACATTCACTTTCACATGTGGCAGCTGCAACCACACATAGTTGTTATCTGCTGCTACTTTCCACACTTTGACAAACTGTGACAAACGCTCAGCAACACATACACAGATGCCACCCCTAGTGGGCCCATGCTGTGCCACAGGTCTACACACAGAATGACAGGAGTACCCAGGAACATCAACTGCTGTACAGTGCTCAGTCAACCACGTTTCAACCAAGCAATACAAATCTGCTTTACTACTAAACGAGGACTGCAATACATCAAGCTTCTTATGCATAGCCCTTTTGACTTGGAATCATGGTGATCCTGTGCTTCTTCTTCGGCTGTGTGACACATGCAGTCTCACGTCGGGGCTAGGCTCATCCCGTGGCATACGTGTAAACAGTCCCGGAGGTTTTATCACCTGAAGATGTTAGGCGATGCATGTGACATAAGGTGACATGGCAATCCAGTACTTTAGCTCAGGGCCCGTCTGAACAGGCCGCGAGGAAATCGGCCTAACCCACATTGCAGCTTCGCAGGCTATGCGCAATATCGTAGCGCTTGAGCTTCTGCGTAGAACTGGCTGAGTCTGCATTCTGTGACTATTGTGTGGACGGGTCCATGCAAAGCATTTCCAGGACAGCTCAGCCGACCTCGACGAAGTCTTCAGCGTTTAGAAGCGACTCTAGGTCTGCAATATCTTGTTGTTGTCGAACCTGCGGTATCGCGCGTCAGACCTAGACCTTCTGTAGTGCACACTTTGCAATCAAGGCGTTGTGCACGTCGTTGCTGGGTCGACTGTCGGCTGTGCTGTTACCATGGCTCCGTATACACCTAGCGTTGGCGACGGAACTCGCGATGAGGCGATGTACGAGTCCACACCCGCAATATCGACTTATGTCAGTGGACACAGTCCTGACAGAAACAGCAGTCAGGAGGCCAGGCTGGAGAACGCATCCGATGTAGCAGATTTGAAGGCCGGCCTGTTGCTAAGCCCTAAGCATATACCGTGCGGCTACTTATACGACGATAAAGGTAGTCAGCTGTATGAAGAGATCACCAAACTTGAAGAGTACTATCCTTTCAACGCCGAGAAGGATCTTTTGAACCAGCACGCAACTGAGATTGTCAGCAGCGTCCCTGCTGGTTCAATTCTTGTTGAGCTTGGCTGTGGAACAGCCGAGAAGACGTCTGTTCTTCTGCATGCATTGATAGCAAGGTGGGCGCACTGTACCAGTCAGGCTTCCTGCTGGAAGTCATCTACCTTTCATGCATTTTTGACCACAGATATGCACTAGCAGCCATGACTTTCTGCATACGCATGCGCATGCATGCATACGCACGCAGATCTTTCAGGGTGCTCAGTTGTGCATACAGTCACAGGCTCAACACAGAAGTCATGCATACACACACAGTACACCTGTCTCATACATCAGCTCTCAATACATTTCTGCTGTGCTGTTATTCCATGATTTCCTGTTGATGTGATGCATGGGATGCAGGGACGGTGCCAGCAATGTGCACTTCCTGGGGATTGATGTGTCCATGGAAGCTCTTTACATGGCGAGAACCAATGTGATGAAGCAGTGTCCCCAGTTGAGCTCAAAGAGCATAGAGATGGTGTGTGCAGATTACCTGGAGGGCCTTAAGCAGGCTAGAGCAAGGTATGATCACAGTGACAACACTAATTGTGGCTGCAAGTGTGACCATACATGGTCCTTCTGCTGTCGACCACTGCACATTATGCCCGCATGTAAAGATGCTGGCGGTCTTTGCATATGTCCAACAGCAGCAGTTGGGATACAGCAATGTATGGCGCAGGGACAAACTTTGTACGTGTGTATCAATATGCAGACTGCTGATTTTTTCTGGTATAAAGAACATGAAATCATGCGCTGAGGCTGAATTGAGAATGTGCACTGATCATGCAGGCACCCCACTGCCATGCTGTGCGTGCTGTGGCTAGGCAGCAGCGTAGGCAACCTGAAACCTCATGAAGCAGTTGGCTTTTTTCAGTCAGTGCAGGAGTCATCAGGACCAAATACACAGGTCAGCATGCAACCCATGATCACTGTTCAGACCCACAACTTTACCTTCTTGCCTTTGTTAAACAAGCTTTGCATACAGCAGTGGGTCAAAACATGGTTCAGACACTTTTTGTCTACTCTATTACACACCATATCAGCCAAGACCCATTGCAGACAACGACACACCTAGTGCACCATAGGTCATCATGCCAGCCTGTTGCAGCCTCCTGCATTTTAGATGCTATGGACATGAGGGTGTGACAACATTATACCTCATGGCACACTGTTTGCATCCTACAAGCAGCGTTCATCCTTGCATAAATGGGCACAAAGACAACAACTTTCCTAATTCTTGCAGATCTTCCTTTGCACTGACCTGTGGAAAGATGCCAAGACGTTGCATGCAGCCTACTGTGACAGCCAAGGTGTCACAGAGGCTTTCATCAAGAACGGCATGACGCATGCTTTGCATGCTGTGGGTGTGGGGTCCCAAGCAGACCCGGCTTGCTGGCTGTATGACGTGGTTATCAACCCAGTAGATAGAAGGGTGAGAGATCAATCTCCTAGACTTCGGCGGTCTGAGCTTTGTTGCAGTATATAAGGCTTTGGAGGCATTTGCATGTGCAGAGCTTGTTGATGTTGTCTTGTCACTTGGCCACTGTGATCTCCACCTGTCAAGTCAGAGTAGTGATCCAACATTAAGCCAAACAAGCAGAACCTTGTCCTGGCTACTCAGCTTACCACAGCAACGCCAGAAGGCACCTAAGGGCCAAACACTCTGGCAGCAGCATACTTGGCATGTCTGCTTCAGCTTCCAGCATATCTGGTAGGGGCTACCGGTTCACTGCTTGTATTGGCTTGGTGCAGGTAGAGATGTGGCTAGTCGCCAATGAGGACGTGAAGGGAGTGTGTGACAGTGTGGACATCCACAAGGGGGAGCGCATCTTGATGGAGATGTCGCGCAAGTTCACCTTGGAAGACATCAGGCAGCTAGCCTTCCAGTCCAACTTCTATGTTCAGGTAGCTGTTCCACCCTTCTCTGGGCACTCCAGGGTCCGCCTTGTGCAGTCAAGCAACTGAGCTGTCATCACAATTCTGCCAGTGTATTTGGTTGTTTCAAATCTTGACTGTGGACATCAAGCAACAACATGCATGCAGCAAGGCAAAGATATCCAACATGTATCGACGCTGCACAGCTCGGCCCAGCCTTACTTCTTGTGTGACTTGAGGTTCATGTTCTATGGCACACTTGAAAGCAGGCCTTGAGCTTGTCTGGATTTCCGGTGCAGGACACCTGGCGTAATGCCAAATACAGCATGCAGATGCTTGTGTCCACATCAGAGGCCATGCAGAGGTGCTGGAAAGCCACTGATGCATTGTTTGACGGCATCAGTGACTGGTCAGTGCAGCCCATTGATGTGCGACACCCTTTTGGATTCTACTACGGCCATTTAGCATCCTTTGCAAAGCTGAAGACCATGCCAAGGGTGAGTGACAGCAAGCATGCACCTGATCCTGAGTCTGATCCTATTTGACCCTTAGACAAGAAGCATGAAATGGATTCCAACTGATTGATCTGCCCCATTCTGCCCCATTCTGCTCTGCTCTGCCCCATTCTGCCCTGCCCTGCCCTGCCCTGCCCTGCCCTGCCCTGCCCTGTATGTCATTCAGAGGACATGTACGTGACACGTTCCTTACTCATTGCAGTGATTGTCAGGATGCACTACACACCTTGTCTATCAAGCCTATTTCTTGATTCGCAGCAACGCTGATGTCTCATGCAGGATGAGCAGAGTCACATGGACGAGATGTACTCCAGGGGAATAGACCCCACCATGGCTGACCCCACCAAGTGCCACAGCCATCCAGATGTACCCCCTGAGTGGCCTGCCAAGCCTCAAGTCCAAGACTATGTTCAGAAGGTACTCACATGCCTTTGCAGATGACATATTGCGGCACGACTGCAGCTTTTGCAACTGTCACAGATTGTGTGATTTGCAGTTCACTCGTAATCAATGCAACTGAGGACTTGCACGTGAGCATTCAATTGCCGCATTGATGCTGCTGGATGTAACAGCTGTAGCTCAAGACCCAAACCTGTGTGTACCTGATGCAATGCCAATGCACTTGTCATGGCAAATTCTTTGATGTAAGGTAGTATCATGCCGCCTGGGCCAGTCGGGCTGTGTTATTGTCAAGACTGCCTTGACTTGTTGCACATGTAGGCTTTTGTTTGAGCCCGCATGATCAGCATAGTTGGGCTGGCATACACTCGTACTCCTCTGCCTGCTGATTGATCTATAACTAATCTGCTGATTCTGGTCAGTGGGAGGACTTCTTGGGTCTCCCAACAATGCCACGCCGCTCTTTTTGGTGGAGTGCTCTGACTCTTTGTCCTTTCCTTTTATGATTCTCTCTCTTCAGCCTGCCATGTGATCATGCTGTGCTTTGCAATCTGCAGGTGCGCAGGCACACTCTGGAAGCCTTTGCATCTGGTTCTGTGAAAACTAGGGATGCATACATTGCTCTGGAGCATGAGTGGATGCACCTAGAGACACTAGCATACATGCTAGCACAGGAGCAGCGCCTCTCCTTCGAGAAGTCCTCAGCCAGCAGCAACAATGTTCAGAGCAGTGTCAGTACTGACAGCTCATCAGATGACGAGATGTCTGCAAAGCCAGAATGCTTGAATGGCCATGCTGATAATCAAGGCAATGGTGTTACCAATGGCGTTATGAATGGTAACAAGCATGCAAACGAAAACAGCAATGGCAGCCTCAATGGACACACACATGCCAATGGTAACTCCCACAGCATTACCGACAGTCATGCCAATGGTGACGGTAACAGCCGTTCCAGCAACGGCCATGTGTCGCTGCAGTCAGCGGGCATGATTCAGATTCCTGCTGGCGACATTACCCTAGGCGTTGACACAGACCCTAGCAAGAACTTTGCCTGGGACAACGAGGGTCCCCAGCAGAGTCCCCAGCATGTGAGCAGCTTCCAGATGGCTTCCCGCCCAATCAGCAACGCTGAGTATTACAAGTTTGCGGTGGAATGTAGAGGCTACGAGCAGGAACAGTACTGGAAGGCTGAAGACCTGGCATGTCTGAGGAAAGCTACAAAGCTGTGTCCTGCTACATGGACTGTTCAGGTGCCTTCTTCTTCTTCTTTTCCTCCCCCTCCATCCCCCTCCATTCCCCTCCCCTCCATTCCCCTTGCCTGTGCACCCTTTTGTGCCTCCTACTCTTGTTTTACCTTCTTCTTGCTCCTTTGTCTGCCTGTTGCTAATCTTTTGACCTGGACAGAAACAAAACTGACTGTGACGGCATGAATTTGCACCCATGAATGTCTGACATCATGTTGCAGCAAGAGCTTTATAGCGTCGTGAGGAAATGTATAGTCGACAATCTGTATTTTGGCTACAGGCTGATGGTCAAGTGTTTGTCCACAAAACTCGCATGACTGTGCCAAACATGAGCTGTGCAGTGTAGTGTGAAGACCTGTGATTCGACTGTTTGTCTGTGTCTGTGAATCAGGCTGATGGTCAGGTGTTTGTCCACAGACCTGGCAAGAGCGTAGCGCTGG
>JAABUH010004721.1_pt1 | contig 10925 bp, 10 predicted proteins | sample 5559121 | NCBI WGS metagenome assembly JAABUH01 (sample SAMN10711871, study PRJNA513364) | rock metagenome | isolation source: Antarctica rocks | place: Antarctica: Victoria Land, Battleship Promontory nord | collected 2015-12-28 | reverse complement strand
CCCGAACCCGGGCACACCCTGCACCGCTCCAGCTGGCGACGACGACACCAACAACGCGCCAAACAATGCCAATATCGACGACGAGGACACCTACCTTAAGTGCGACTGTAGTACTAGTGGCCTCGGCCCGCATGGTGGCCGAACGGCCGGCTGTGGTCGCAGCCGCGATCCGGGCCGTGCTGCGCGCGGAGGAGCTGATCGCGCAGGACCTGCGGCGGGCGGTCGGCTGGTCCACCGCGCAGTTCCCCGGCTACGGCCTCGACGAGCTCACCCAGGCAGCGGCGCGCCAACCGCCGTGCGTCGACATCAGGCCCCTGGTTCCCACCGTCCTCGAGCGGTGGCCGTCGCTGCAGTCCCTGGGGCTCGTCCCCGCTGGCGCGCCCGTCCCCGACCACGCCCTCGACCTCACTCTGCTCAGCGCCGAGCTGACCGCCACCTACACCCCGACCCGTGAAGGACAGACCGCATGAGCACCTCCCCGATCAACCCGACGCCCGGCGCGCCGTCTCGCATGGGACGACGCACGTTCCTGCGTGGGGCCGTCACCGCGGCGGCCGCCGTCACCGTCCCCGGCTGGCTCGCCGCGTGCGCCGCACCCTCCGGTGCGGGCACCACTGTCAACGGCGTGACCTCGATCAAGGCCACTCACGGCACCGGCCTGTGCAACCTGGGGATCTTCCTGACCAAGGAGCGAGCCCTCACCCAGGCCGACAACGTCGCCATCGACTTCGTCGTCACCCCGACCAACGCCGACATCGCCACGCTGTTCGGGGCGGGACAGGTCGAGGCCTCGCTCATCCCCTACACCAACTTCTTGACGCTCTACGACGCCGGAGCGCCGGTCACGATCGTTGCGGGTGGCGGGGTCGAGGGGTGCGTCGTCGTGGCGCAGAAGGGCATCACCTCGGCGGCAGACCTGCGGGGGAAGACGCTGGGCACCTTCCAGGCCGACACCCTCGAGATCCTTCCCTACGACTACCTGAAGAAGGCCGGGCTCTCGTTCTCCGACGTGCAGGTCAAGTATTTCGGGACCTCGCCCGAGCTGGCGCAGGCGTTCATCAGCGGCTCAATCGACTCCATGTGCCACATCGAGCCCTACGCGACCCAGGCGGTGAAGGCGACGCCCGGCGTCGTGGCGCTCACGAACGGTGTCGACCTGTACGGCCCCGGCTACACGGACTGTGTGCTCGCAGTCCGAACACCGTTGTTGCAGCAGAAGCCGGAGGTCGTGAAGAGCCTGATCAAGGGCCTCATGGTCGCGCAGCAGCAGGCCGAGCAGGACCGACCCGCCGCGGTGAAGCTCACCACCGGGACGTACTACAAGGCCGACTACGCGGACGTCCTGGACGCCTCGACGAAGCAGCCGAACGTCGTCGACCAGCGCGCGAGGACCGACTTCATCCTGCGAGGAGGGCAAGCGTTGAAGGATCTCGGCTACGTGAAGAAGTTGCCGGACCGAAGCGTGTTCAACTACGACCTGCTCGCCCAGGTCATCGCCGAGAACCCTGACCTGTACGGCTCGCTGAAACTGAAGTACGCGTGAAAGCCCCCGCCCCGGCCGCTGTCCCCACCGCCGCCGGAACCGTCCTGTCCACCGCCGTCCCCGGCACCCCGCGGGCCCGCCGCGCCGGGGCCCGCCGCGCCGGGGCTCGCCGCGCCGGGGCTCGCCGCGCCGGGGCCCGTTGGGCCACCGGACTGGGGTGGTTCGTCGCCTCGGTGGCGCTGTTCGCCGGGCTCTGGGAGCTGGCCTGGGCCGCGGGCTGGGCTGACCCGCTGCTGCTGCCCCCACCGCACGTGTTCCTGCGGAACTTCGCCGCCCAGGGCAAGTTCTTCGACTCGAGCACCATCGGTCGGCAGGCGGCTCCGCCCGCCGTCGCAGTGGGGAAGACCATCCTGGCCACCGCTTTCCGGGTGCTCACCGGTTTGGCGCTGGGGTTCGCGGCCAGCCTCGTCGTCGGCGTCCTCGCCACCCAGGTGCGTCTGGTCGGCCGCCTGGTGCTACCCACCATGACCCTGCTGGCCCCCATTTCCTCGGTCGCGTGGCTGCCTGTGGCCATCTTCCTGTTCGGCATCGGCGACGGACCGGCGATCTTCCTGGTCTTCATCGGCATCTTCTTCATCATGACCATCGCCACGGTCGCGCAGATTAACGACGTCAGCTCCACCTGGACCGACGTCGGGCGGACCCTCGGCGCAAGTCGCCGGCAGGTCCTCACCCGGGTCGTGCTCCCTGCGATCCTGCCCGGGCTGTTCGTGGTGCTGCGGCTCAACCTCTTCGCCGCGTGGGCCGTGGTGCTCATCGCCGAGGCCGTCGGGGTGGGTTCGGGTCTGGGACAGGTGGTGCTGCTGGCGCGCAACACCTTCAACTCGAGCCTGGTGTTCTTCACCATGACGATCATCGGGATCACCGGGTACCTGCTCGACCTCGGGCTCCGGACCATTCAGACGCGGCTGCTGTGGTGGCAGACCGCCAACCAGGCAGGAGCGGGCCGATGAGCGTCACCGACCACACGACCGCGGTCCGCCGGTCCGACGTAGTCCCGGCCATCAGCGCGCGGGGGGTGGGCAAGACGTGGAACGCCGGCACCGACCGGGCCGTGGAGGCCCTCGCGGACGTCGACATGGACATCGCCCCCGGTGAGCTGGTGGTCTTCCTGGGCCCCAGCGGGTGCGGCAAGTCCACCCTGCTCCACCTGGTCGCCGGGCTGCAGACCACCACGTCGGGCGAGCTGCGCAGCCACGGCGAGGTCGTCACCGACCCAGGCCCGGACCGCTGCCTCATCTTCCAGGAGTCGTCCCTGTTCCCGTGGCTCGACGTCGCCGACAACGTGACCTTCGGGCTGCGCCTGCGAGGGGTGGGAAAGCGGGAACGCCGCGAGGTCGCCCGCCGCCTGCTCCGCACAGTGGGACTCGGCGCGGCGATCGACAAGCGGCCGAGCGAGCTCTCCGGCGGCATGCGCCAGCGGGTGGCCATCGCCCGGGCGCTGGCGATGGACCCGCGGGTGCTGCTCATGGACGAGCCGTTCGCAGCCCTCGACGTACAGACCCGGTCCAAGCTGCAGGACCACCTCCTCTCCGCCTACCAGCAGAGCGGCGCATCGGTCGTCTTCGTCACCCACCAGATCGAGGAGGCCGTGGCGCTGGCCGACCGGATCGTGGTGTTCACCGCACGCCCGGGTCGCATCAAGGCTGTGGTGCCGGTGGACCTCCCGCGCCCACGGGACCAACGGGGACCGGCGTTCAACACGCTGCGGGACGAGCTGATCGAGCTGCTGCGCGACGAGGTCGACCGCGCCTTCCGCGAGCAGGAGGAGGTGTGAGGGTCGCGGAGGCCCAGCTACCCGGGTGCACCGGGGACCCCGCGCGCGACAAGACCGTCGCCGAGGACGCCGTGCGCGCCGCGGCGGCCGCCGGCGCCGAGCTGGTGCTGCTGCCGGAGCTGGCGACGGTGCCCTACTTCGGCGGCGCTGCGGCGGGCACCGGGGAGGCGACGGCCGAACCGGTACCCGGACCGCTGACTGAACGCTTCAGCGCGGTCGCCGCCGAGCTGGGAGTGGTGGTGGTGCTGCCGATGCACGAGCGCGACGCCGCCGCCGGTACCCGCCACAACAGCGTGGTCGTCCTCGGCGCCGACGGCGGGCTGGTCCCTGCTGTCGACGCCCGCGGGACGAGCCGGCCGACTGTCCGCAAGCTCCACCTTCCCGTGGGTGACACGCCCGCACCGGGATTCGACGAGTCCGTGCACTTCACCCCCGGTGACGGGCTCGGTGTGCACGACCTCGGTGGGATCCGGGTCGGTGTCCTCGTCTGCTACGACCGGCGCTTCCCCGAGTGCTGGCGCGAGCTGCGGGCACTTGGGGCCGACGCCGCGCTGGTCCCCATCGCCGGTAATGGCGGGGACGACGCGGAGTTCGTCCTCGGCGAGCTCCGCACCCACGCCCGCGAGAACGGCGTCGCCGCCGTCGCGGCCAGCAAGGTCGGCCCCGAGCACGTCGCCGGGCAGGTGGTCGAGAACGAGGGGGGTTCCGCGGTGCTCGCCGCCGACGGCGCAATCCTCGGGCACCGCCCCCCCGAGGCCGGGCCCGGCACGGTCCTGGCCGAGATTTCCATGGCACAGCTCGCGGCCGTGTTCGACGGCTACGCCGCCGTGGGTATCCGCGCCAACGTTTCCGGCAACATCGTGGACAAGTTCTTCACCGACACCATCCCGTTCGCCAACGAGGTGCTCCCGGCGTCAGTCCTGGAGCAGGTGCACGCGACCCCGCCCCGCTCAGGCGCCGACTACCTGGAGTTCAGCCGGGACGCGCTGCGCCGGTTCGACGGTCGCGGCGGCACCGCCCGGTACGTCATCGCCCCGTCCGGCCCGCAACGCTGCTCCGACGATCTCCTGGTGGCGGCGGATGCCCTGAGCGCGGAGTTCGACACCACGCTCCACGTCCACGTGCTCGAAACCAAGACCCAGGCGGTCACGGGTCACGAGGTGTATAAAAAGACCCTGGTGCAGCGCATGGCGGACCTCGGGGTGATCAGCGACCGGCTCACCGTCGCCCACGGCATCTGGCTGACCGACCGAGACGTGGGCCTCCTCGGTGCGGCCGGTGCGTCGGTAGCGCACAACGCGATCTCCAACCAGAAGCTCGGCGCCGGGATCGCACCGGTGCGCGCACTCCTCGACGCCGGGGCCAACCTCGCCCTGGGCAGCGACGGGCTGTGCAGCAACGACAGTGCCCGCATGTTCGATGTCATGAAGGCGGCAGCGCTGCTGCAGAAGGTCGTCTCACCCGACCATGAGCAGTGGGTCGGAGCCGAGGAGGTGCTGCACGCCGCCACCCGCGGCGGCGCCCGCAGTGCCCGCCTCACCGACGACGTCGGCGCCGTCGAGGTGGGACGCAAGGCCGACCTCGTCCTGCTCGACATGACGACGGTGAACTTCACCCCCCTCAACGACGTCCGCAACCACCTTGTCTACTGCGAGAACGGGGCCTCCGTCTTGCAGGTGCTGGTCAACGGTGTCCTGGTCGTCGACGACGGTGCCTGCACCCTGGTCGACGAAAGCGCCGTGCTCACCGAGATCCGGGAGCTCGCCCCCGAGGTGCTGGCCCGCCACGGTGAGGTGGAGCGGGCCAACGAGGTGTTCCGGCCCTACTTCGAGGAGATCCACCGCCGCTGCTGCGCCACCCCGCTCGGGATCAACCGCTACGCCGGCGACGAGACCGGCTGGCTGCGGGAGACCGTCGGCTGACCCGGCGGCCCCGACCTGGGCACGTCCACCACGCATGCACACTTCGACATCAGGGGGTTCCCGATGCACATGTTCCTCAACGGCACGGCCATGTCCGGCCAGCCCGACCACCACTACCTCGGCGGCGCCCCGCTGCTGGGTGAGGTCCGCACCGCACCGCGGTACCGGTTCTACGTCGTACGCGACGAGTTCCCCGGCCTCGTGCCGGTCCGCGAAGGCGGGGCAGGCATCGAGGGCGAGTTGTACGACATCGACGACGAGGTCTGGCGCACCTCGCTGGGGCCCTCGGAGCCCGGAGAGCTCGTCCTCGGCGAGATCGAGCTGTCCGACGGCCGCACCGTCCACGCGATGGTGCTCGACCCGGACTCGCTGCCCGCCGCCGACCTGACCGACATCACCGAGGTCGGCAGCTGGCGCAGGCACCTGGCCGCGGCCGGGCTCGAGGCCCCCCGCGCCCGCACCTCGTGAGCCTGCTGGTCCGCGGCGCGCGCGTGGTGACCGCCGCGGACGACTACACCGCCGACGTCTACGCCGAGGGGGAGACCGTCACCCTCATCGGCCGCGACCTCGACGTCGCCGCCGACACCGTGCTCGACGGCACCGGCTGCTACCTGCTGCCCGGCGGGGTCGACCCGCACGTGCACCTGGACTTCCCCTTCGGCGACACGACGACGTCGGACAACGTCCGGACCGGCACCGAGGCGGCGGCCCTCGGCGGCACCACCACGGTCATAAACTTCACCCAGCAGCCGACCGGGACGAGCCTGCCGGCAACCCTCGACGCGGCGCAGACCCGGGCGGCCGGGCAAGCGGCGATCGACTACGGCTACCACGTGATCGTCACCGGGCTCGACGACCAGACACTGCCCGACCTGCGGCTGCTCACCGAGGCCGGGGTCAGCAGCGTGAAGCTGTTCATGGCCTACCCGGGGACGGTGATGGTCGACGACGCCACAATCTTCCAGGTGCTCGAGCGCACCGGTGAGCTGGGTGCGCTCACCTGCGTGCACGCTGAGAACGGCGGCGTCATCGACGTGCTCACCCGCCGCGCCCTGGCCGCGGGTCACACCGGACCCGCCTGGCACGGGGAGACCCGACCCGAGCTGGCCGAGGCGGAGGCCACCCACCGCGCCATCCGGCTCGCCGAGATGGCCGACGCACCCGTCTACCTGGTGCACCTCTCCTGCGCGCCGGCGCTCGACGAGGTGACCCGCGCCCGCGACCGCGGTCTCGCCGTGCACGCCGAGACCTGCCCGCACTATCTTCTCCTCGACCGGGCCCGCTACGACCACGGGGGCGGGTTCGACGTCGCCAAGTACGTGCTGACTCCGCCGCTGCGCGACGCCCGCAACCACACCCACCTGTGGCGCGGGCTGCGCACCGACGACATCTCCGTGGTCTCCACCGACCACTGCCCGTTCTGCCTGCAGGGGCAGAAGACGCTCGGCGCCGACGACTTCACGAAGATCCCCAACGGCGGGCCCGGGATCGAGCACCGCCTCGAGCTCCTCCACGACAGCGGGGTGCGCTCAGGGGAGCTGACGCTGCGCCGGTTGGTCGAGGTGTTCTCCGCGGCACCAGCACGACTGTTTGGCCTCTACCCCCGCAAAGGCACGGTCGCTGTCGGGTCCGACGCAGACCTCGTACTCTTCGACCCGGCAGGACAGCACACGATCAGCGCGACAACCCACCACATGAACGTCGACTACAGCCTGTACGAGGGACGGAAGGTGACGGGAGTGGTGCGCACCGTCGTCTCCCGCGGCCAGGTCGTCGCCGACGCACGCCGCTACGTGGGCCACCCCGGGCACGGGCGGTTCCTGGTCCGAGGACCCAGCGGACGTGGCTGACCCCGGCGTGGCAGACGCACTGGCCGGTCTCGCCGGGTCGCCGGTCGCCGCCCGCAGCTACGGCTACGACCAGGTCTACCGACTGCTGCGCCGCGCGCTGCTCACCCAGCAGATCCCACCGGGCACCCGGCTCGTTGAAATTGACGTCGCCAGCCGGCTCGGCGTGAGCCGGACCCCGGTGCGGGAGGCGCTACGCCGCCTGGAGAGCGACGGCGTCGTCATCCGCGGCCGCAGCGGCGGGCTCGAAGCCGCGGTGATGACACCCGGCGAGATCGACGACGTCTTCCTCATCCGCGGCGAGCTCGACCGACTCGCGGCCCGCCTGTCCTGCACCCGCGCGACAGCGGCGGACTGGGAGCAGGTACGCGCCGACGTCGCAGCGATGGACCGCACGATCAACGAGCACGGGAAGGCGTCGGACGAGTTCAACGACCGCCACCTCGAGGTGCACGCCGCGATCTACCGGCTGGCCTTCGGCGCACGGCTGGCCGGGGTGCTGAGCAACAACGTGCTCCACTACACCGAGATCGCGGCCGACCTCAGCTACGCCGTGCCCGACCGCACGCTGCCGGCGGTTGCCCAGCACGAGCGGCTGGTAGGCGAGTTGTCCTCGGGGGACCCGGAGAGGGCGGCGGCCGCGGCCGACGAGCACGTGCAGCGCAGCGCGCACGACGCGACCACCCCACCGCCCAGGTGAGCGCCTCCTTCGACGCGCTCTGGGCCGAGCTGCAACCGATCGGGCGCGACCCGCGGACCGGTGGGTACCACCGCCCCGCCTGGGGAAGGGTCGACGCCGAGCTGCGGGAGTGGTTCGTCGGTGCCTGCTCCGCCCGCGGCCTCGACGTCACCACCGACCGCGCAGGGAACCTCTGGGCGTGGTGGGACGACCCGGACGCGGCGGTGTCGGCGGGGCGTCCGGGGCTCGTGCTCGGCAGCCATCTCGACTCGGTGCCCGACGGCGGCGCGTTCGACGGCCCGCTTGGGATCGTCAGCGCGCTCGCTGCCCTCGACACAGTCCGTGAGCAAGGGTGGCGGCCTTGCCGTCCCCTCGGGATCGCGGTGCTCGCGGACGAGGAGGGGGCCCGGTTCGGGACCGGGTGCGTCGGATCGCAGCTGCTCACCGGGAACCTGGACCCCGCCCGCATGCTCGCCGCCACCGACGACGACGGGACGACGCTCGCCGAAGCCATGGCCGCGGCGGGCCACGACCCCCGCCGCGTCGGACCGGACCCGACCGCACTCGCCCGAGTCGGCACCTTCCTCGAGCTGCACGTCGAACAGGGCCGCCGCCTGGTGCACACCGGAGCCGCGGTGGGCGTCGGGTCGGGGCTGTGGGCACGCGGGCGGTGGCGGCTGCACCTACCCGGCCGCGCCGACCACGCCGGCACCACCCGGCGGGACGACCGCGACGACCCAGTCCTGCGGTTGGCCACCACGGTGCTCGCTGCGCGCACAGCCGCCGAGCGCACGGGGGCCGTCGCCACCGTCGGCAAGATCGTCGTCGAGCCAAACGGAGCCAACGCGATCCCCTCGGCCGTGACGGCATGGCTCGACGCCCGGGCGGGACGGCTGGACGACCTGCACGAGGTCGTCGCGGACGTCGCTGCCTCGGCAGGCGTGGCACCCGAGCAGGAGGCGCTCAGCCCGGTCACGGTGTTCAGCCAGGGGCTCCGCGAGACCCTGGTCGGGGTGGTCGGCGAGGGCGTACCGGCCCCCGTGCTCGCGACCGCCGCGGGCCACGACGCAGGCACGTTCGCCGCCGCGGGGATCGCCAGCGGGATGCTCTTCGTCCGCAACCCCACCGGGATCTCACACTCACCGGCCGAGTACGCCGACGTCCACGACTGCCACGCCGGCGTCGCCGCACTGGGACGCGCAGTCAGAGCCTTAGACGGGTGGGAAGTCGGAACCGAGTGAGAGTCGGCACCGGCAACCGAGCGATAGTTCCTGAGGAAATGGAGAGCGTCGCCCTGGACTTCCAGTCGGGTCGGCGCTCCCAACCGCCACCCCACCAGCGGCGGCTCGCCGTAGCCAGGCAACGCACCAGGAGTCCCGCCCCGGGTTCAATGGGGGCGGTCGTGCCGGGTCGGCGGGTGTCGGGGTCCAGGTCGGCTGCGGGCGCGTCGACCCGCACACCAAACGTGGGATCTCTGCCCCCATGACCTTGGTGCCGACCAACGGAACGACGAGCTGACCGTTGACCCCCGGCCACGTCGGCGATGAGCGAACGAAACATCACCGGAGGTCCTCCCCGTGCGGTGAGCTCGACCGCCGCCGACCTGCCCCGGCCGTGCTGGCCCCTGTCGTGCCGTGCACCCCTCCGTCAGAGGAAGTCCCAGCCGGGTCGCCCGGTGGTGCAGGCCTCGAACACCACCGGGTCGATGGTCTGGTAGACGCCGATCACGGTCTCGCCCTCGTGCATCACCCGGCACAGGTGCTCGTCCAGCCCGCGCAGGCTGATGCGCTGGGTCATGTCCGTCACGTCGTAGGTCTCGCCCCCGGTCATGCCCGGGCCGTCGTAGCCGCCCTGGTGGATGTCGCCGCCCGGTGTGCCGCCGTACATGCCGCACCGTAGGTATGCCGTCTGCTGACCGATCCGCTCGTAGTGCAGCTGCCTGGTCTCGCCGCTGGCGGGGCTGTAGTCGACGACGCCCTCGGTGAAGATCTGGGTGCCCGGCTCGAACCGCAGCCGCCGCGTCGGCTTGAGCACCCGCGTGGCACCGGGCCGCTCGTGCCCGAAGGGGTAGTAGACGCGGTCGGCCCAGAGGGTCCAGTCGGTGAACGGGACGCACGCGTTGCCGGACACCCCGACGTGCAGGCGCCCGAGTTCCGCCCGGCCCTGGGTGTTCGCGGTGTCGAGGTCGTCGTGTTGTGCGCGGTGAGTTGGGTGAGTCGGTCGTTGGTCTCGGCGAGGCCGGAGTTGTCGGTGCGTAGTCTCGCGACGACGGTGTCGAGGTCGGCGATGCGTTCGGCGAGTTCGGATCGGTCGATCTGTTCGATCTCGGCGCCGAGGGTGCGGTGCAAGCGTTCGCGGAGTTTGCGTTCCGAGCGGCGCAGTGCCGCGATTTCGTGGCGGCGAGTTCCAGGTCGGCCCGGACGCTGGCCGGCGATGTTGGTCCCTTGCGGAGCGCGCTCACAAGATTCCGCCGCGTCCGGGCTAGCTTCGTGAAGGAAGGCCACCACGAACACGCTCGCGAGAGCAAGCGGGAATAGCCACAGCATCAGCACCGCAGCATGCGGTGCGCTCTTCGTCGCGATCTCGAACGCTAGCGGCACAATCAAACCGAGGAGAGCGGGCAACCACAGCTCGTACATCAGGTAGGTGGGGGTGAAGTCGCTGAGGTTTGCCCATGTAAACGGGGCTTCTTTCCCGTCGACGAGCCATTCAGGAGTCGGCTCGCCGCGCGTTCGGGGGAATTGGGCGCTCCTGCCGAGAGCGACTGCGTGCGGATACCACTTGCCATCCGCCTAACGATGATGTGTGTACAGCATCGATTGAAACGCCTTCCCTCGCATTCTGGTCGCTGGCTCGGGCAATGGGTCAGGTCTTTCTCAGGTCGGGTGCGGGTACTTCGAGCAGGAGTTGGCGCACCGCGTTCCAGGCTGAGCGCATCGCCGTGTGCACGGTAGGAGGGTCGACGCTCAGGATCCGGGCCCACGCACCGCTGTCGTGGGGTAGGACGCTGACCCCGTAGTGCACCGTGTGGTGGTGCAGCGCCGCGTGCAGGGCCTCGGTCACGGCGGTCGCCGGCCGCAGGGGGCTGACCACGAAGAAGGTCGCCATGAGGGTGTTCTTTCCGAGCAGGCCAGGGCCGGTCACCGGGGCCCACCGG
>JAABUH010004720.1_pt1 | contig 10925 bp, 8 predicted proteins | sample 5559121 | NCBI WGS metagenome assembly JAABUH01 (sample SAMN10711871, study PRJNA513364) | rock metagenome | isolation source: Antarctica rocks | place: Antarctica: Victoria Land, Battleship Promontory nord | collected 2015-12-28 | reverse complement strand
CACCCGGTCGCTTCCGAGGCGGTGCCGTCGGACCGGGCCGGTAGCTCAATGGTTAGAGCCGGCCGCTCATAACGGTCTGGTTGGGGGTTCGAGTCCCTCCCGGCCCACCACCCTCTTGAAAAACCATGAGGGCTCCGTAACTTACGGAAATGGATACGCTTTCCCGCTCGCGCTGCAACACAAACCTGTTACACACAGGGGCGGATGACGTGCGGCACCCCAACCTCGTTCAGCGCGGCGGCACCTATTATTTTCGTCGACGCGTCCCGGCTGATTTGCTTCCCATATGGAACGGCGGTCCGGTGGTCACGAAAAGCCTCAAAACGCGAGATCGCCGCAGCGCGGTGGAACGGCTGCATGCCGTTCAAGGGGAGCTGCAGAAGCAATTTGATGACTGCCGGCAAGTGAGTGCGCAGCGGTCCGCGCGTGCCGCTCAGGCTGAGCTATCTGGCGCATATGATCTTTCCGACTCGGAAATCGCAGGTCTCATCGAAGAGTGGAAGCTTGAGCAGCTCGCAGTCGCGGGTGATATGGCATGCCGAGTGCTGAGCAATAATGATGCCCGCGAGATGGCTGTCGAGCTCGATCAGGATGTTGTAATCTACTCATCGCCGGCGACTGAGGAGGTCGCGGAGAGAGTCGGCATGGTGGTCAATCGCCTCCTGGTCCGCAGCGGGATCCCGAGCACAAGGGGCTTGGGGGCGATTAAGCGCCAAGCGAAAGACGCGGGGGTGCTTACGCATCCCATTTCGGATGCGACCATGCGCAAAATGTTCGCCTCTGTCCGTGAAGCCGAAAATCATCTCGCATCGGTGCGCAGGGATGCTGTGAGAGGGCGGCGCTCCGCCTTCTCCCTTCTCTCGGTAGATGGCTCTCCCAAGGCGCCCTACAGGCTTGCCGACCTCATCCGTGACTTCTCCAATGATCCTGGGCGCGGCCGTCGCACCGATAAAACCAACCTTGATTATGGAATGGTTTTCCGTGCGATGAGGGATGTTATCGGTACTGACAAGAGCGTTTCCGAAATCAGCCGAGATGATTGCACCAAGATCCGAGACCTGTTCATCGCTCTCCCGAGAGATGCAACGAAACGACATCCCGGCAAGCTTTTGACAGAGATTAAGAGACAAGACCACGAGCCAGGACTGAGGCCCAAGACGATAAATTCGCATCTTTCTAAGATGGCGAGTATTTTCACCTGGGCTGTTGCAGAGCAACGTCTTACTAAGTCTCCTGCCTTGAAACTCCACGTTGCGGAAAGCGAACAGGAACAGGACCGTGAGAAAAGGCGCTCTTTTACGATTGAAGAGCTAAAAACAATGTTCAACTCGCCGCTTTATAAGGGATGCAAAGACGATGAACGCAACTTCTCGAGGGTCGGCACGAAGCGTCCTCGCAGATCCCGTTTTTGGGTTCCGTTGATAGCTCTATTTTCGGGTCTCCGACAGACCGAAATCTGTCAGCTTACTCCCCAAGATATCGATGTTTTGGATAGCGTTCGCATCATCCGCGTCCAAAGATCTGAACCTGGGCAAAAGCTCAAAACAACATCTGCGAAGCGGTACGTGCCTATTCATCCAGAGCTTCTAGCAATCGGGCTCGTCGAATATGCTGACGAGATGAAGAGGAAGGGAGCATCACAGCTGTTTCCAGAAATTAAAGCTGACATTCGAGGCTACAAAGGTGCCATCTTTCAGAAGCGATTTAACTCATTCAAAAACAGCTTGGGGATATGCGACCCATCCGCCGTATTCCACTCTTTTCGCCATACTTGGAGGGACGCTGTTCGAAATGCTCGCATACCCGTAGAGATTGCGCAGGTTCTTGGCGGCTGGTCAGGTGAAGGGCAGGACAAAAAATATGGTAGTGAGCGTTTTAACGCCAAAACACGTTTTGAGGAGATCGTGAAACTAACGTATCAGGATCTTGATCTGAGTCATCTCTATGATCGGAGCATCATCGCGGATGACTGAATTTGAAGATGCATTTATATTCGCAAATTGCACCCGGTTGCAAAATTTAGGCTATCCCAAGGGTTTTCAACGCTCTCAAAGTTGCTCTAAATCGCGGTGCCACCGCGTAGTCAGCTCTGCTCGCACGCAAAGTGGTGTCGACCTGGCGTAGCACATCGCTGCGGATCAAGAAATCTGTCACAGCCTGCAAGCGCTTGTCATTGGTATGGCTCATTCCGCTGTTTAGGATGAGTAGCGTCAGGACGCGGTACATTAGTGGCGGGTCGTTATGACAAGCTCTCGTGATGGTGCTCAGAAAGCTGACAAGTGCGAGCAGCTGAGGGGGGCAGAACCGCGACTGCGGTCATAACCTTGCAAAAACTTTGTGGTTCTTTGCATTGCATTCGCTCTAACATCTCTAAGCACTTGGGCAATGAACGCCGGAGACTTAGGATAAGAGCTGCGGTTGAGACGGCAGAGACGCATCGGATATTTTTTATAACGAACTTCCACTCTGAGTCGCTCGAAGGTCTTGGCGTAGACCGATAAATCCACCCCTTCCGCGCCTAGTTTGATGAGCATCGCTGGCATATTGCTCACACGCATCTCGGAGGTTGTAGGCACTCGTCCATGATTTTCTGCTGAAAACAGATTTGCTAAACTTCGCCCGTGCTCAGAAATTGCTGCGACCTGCAGCAGGGCTTCCGGTTCTCTTAATTCGACATAAACTTCAGCATATCTGAGCGTCCAATCATGGAGGGAAGGCAGTTGCACAAACGGTAAATGCTGCGGGTTATATATGTCATAATCATGCAGTGTACCCAACACTTCAGCGACATTTTGGAGGACAGCGGCGGCATAATTCTGTACCAAACTCGGCCAATCTAGCTGGATTACCTCAGGAACAAGAACATCAGGAATATAGTTGTCTTTGCCATCAAGCGTGTCGGGCAATGGCGTTTGCTCATGTGTCCGCATGAGGTGGAAGACGTTTATGTGCTCGGTTGGCAGCCCATGGTGGAGCCCGACAGAGCGAACTAGCCGAGTAGGATTCAGATCGAGATCCCCTGCGCCGGTCCATCTTCCGTCAATGAGGCCTATCGATAGCTGCAAATTGAAGAGCCACTTGGATCCGCGGAAAACGATCCTTATGCGTCGACGTGACGGGCGCTCTACGTCGAATAATCGTTCGCAGTCATCTCGTCTTCGATGGAGGTAATGCGTCAGTTCATCAGGATCGCAAGCCTGTAAGATGCCCACCTTTGGCAGGGCAAATTTTAGATGATCCATCCATCCCTGAGCCGGTCTCACACCTGACTGGCAGCTGGTCGCAAAATCGTAGAGTGAGCGCCTCACTCTCATGCGCGGTGATGTTGTCGGCGCCACGTGCGTTCTCAGATGCTGTTTTCGTGTTTCTGGGAAGGTCTATAGCAGCTGCCGATCCCTTGATCGCCTTAAGCTCAACCCGATCCGGTGGGGATGAGTTATCGACTCGGCAGTGCTGCTCGACCAGCCGTGGGATTTCGAGGTTGGGTCCGCCCCTACACCGTTTACGCGCAGCCTGCAGAGGTATGGTGGGATATCCCAGATCCTCTCACCCCTCTTTAGATCAAGGGTGCCTTCGATTGATCGGCAAACGACAATTGGCGCTACGCCGTCAGGATGCAAACCGAACGATCCCTCGCCGTCATTGGGGGCCAAGTGTCGACGCCTGACAAGCTCGTCAGCTCCTTTCAGATCAGAAATTTTTTGCAACCGGTTGCACGGGACGATGATGGTCGAGCTCCCTTCCGGGTCGAAACGCTCTTTTCGCGCTGATCAATCCGGGTTCGGTGTTCCTGGTAGCCCTGTGGGGCTTGAGGTCCTTTCACCTCACCTTTACACGACTTCGTAGTCACGTAAGATGCGGTATGCGCGCCAGCCTCCTCGCCCTGCTCGTCACTCTCTCCGCCGCTCCGGCGGTCGCCGGACCAGCGAAAACCTACACTGGCAAGGTTCTCCCTTTTGAAATCATCGCTGCGATCCGCAACTACGGCATCACGAAGGGAGGCATTCTCCCAGCTCAAGTCGCCATCTCGGTTCAGGGTGGCACACAGGCCGACTGGCTCGCGACCGCGGCGTATGTCGCTGAGAAGTCGATCGTCAACGACGTCACCTTCTCCCAGGTCGACATCTTCGTTCCGAATCCATGGGGAGATAAGGCTCCGCAAGGTAAGAAGCGGCTCGCGCAGGCCTACTACGCTGGGCCAGACCCGACCAAATCGCCGTGGCCCGATGCGCCATGGCTCATCATGGCACAGGGCCACGCCCCGACATTGGCGGATGTTGAGTTCGACGTTCTGGCAGATAAGCTCCTGAGCGAGGAGCCGCCCAGCGACGATGACAGCGCATCCGACGCAGCTGATGCTAAAGCGACCAGGCTACTCATCAAGAAGTACCATCTGCCGAAGGACTGGAAGCCTGACGAGCATCTCAGTGCCTCCGATCCGCTGGCAGTCAATATAATCAACCGAGGACAGATCAAGATCTCTGATTCCGACGATGCCGAATCGTCGATCGAGCATCTGCGTGATTGTCTGTCGAAAAACGACAATGCAGACTTATGGCGCGGATGCCAGGATACGTCTCTCGATTACAACTTTAGGCCATGAGGTTCGGGCGTTTCCCTTGCGGGGCCGGCCCTATCGTCTTCGGCAACCTAGTGGTCGAAATCCAACGTTTGGTACCAATCTGATGGTCCGCAATGGGTGGACAGCGGACATACGCGGTTTCGGATTGGAAGACCGGTTCACCCTGCTTAGCGGACAATCTCCTCCCGTTGATAGGTCATGCGCGTGCCTCCACCAACGTCGGCCATCACGTTGGAACGGCACCGTGGTTGATCCGCTATCCTGCGTCGCTTGCTCCGATCTCGCCGACGTCGGTCGGACCGGCCGCTTCCCTTCGGGCAGGGCTCATCCCGGTCGAGAGCGCGTGCAGCGCCGAGGCGACGAGCGGGTCGAGACGGGCCGCGCCCGTGTCGATGCGAGCCGCGAGATCCCGACGCATCACGGGCGACCAGAACGAGCGGATGTGCTCGTGAATTCCCGCCACCGCCTCCTCTTCCGGGTAGGAGCGAAAAAAGGCGGCGATCTGGTTCGCCATGTGGTCGAGCTTGGCACCCGTGTCCATCGAACTACTCGGCCGCATCGAGGCTGGCCCCGATACGGGTCAAGCTGAAATCCTCTTCGTAGAATTTCGCCTGCCAGTCCGATGGCCGGTTGGTGCGCCGCACCTGTACGGCCGTGACCTTGTATTCGGGGCAATTCGTCGCCCAGTCGGAATAGTCGGTCGTGATGACGTTGGCACCCGTCTTGGCGTGATGGAATGTCGTGTAGACCACGCCGGGCTGCATGCGCTCGCTGATCCGTGCCTTGATGGAAATGTCGCCCGACCGGCTCTCCAGGGCGACAAGGTCGCCTTCGAGGATTCCGCGCACCTCCGCATCGAAGGGGTGGATCTCCAGGACATCCTCCTCGTGCCAACGCGAGTTTTCCGTGCGCCGCGTCTGCGCGCCGACGTTGTACTGCGACAGGATGCGGCCGGTGGTGAGAATAAGCGGGAATCGCGCACCCGTCCTCTCGTCGGTCGGCACGAATTCCGTGATCATGAACTTGCCAAGACCGCGCACGAAGCGGTCGACGTGCATCATCGGCGTGCCGTTCGGGGCCGCCTGGTTGCAGGGCCACTGGATCGAGCCGAGTTGGTCGAGCTTGGCATAGGACACGCCCGAGAAGGTCGGCGTCAGGTTCGCGATCTCGTCCATGATCTCGCTCGGATGATCATAGGCCATCGGATAACCGAGCGCATTCGACAGCAGGCACGTCACCTCCCAGTCGGCGTAGCCGCCGAGCGGTGACATAACCTTGCGCACCCGGCTGATGCGCCGCTCCGCGTTGGTGAAAGTGCCGTCCTTCTCCAGGAACGACGAGCCCGGCAGGAACACATGAGCGTATTTGGCGGTCTCGTTCAGGAAGAGATCCTGGACGACGACGCATTCCATGGCGCGCAGACCGGAGGTGACATGCTGGGTGTCGGGGTCCGACTGCGCCGGATCCTCGCCCTGGATGTAGATCCCCTTGAAGCGACCCTGGACGGCCTCGTCGAGCATGTTGGGAATGCGCAGGCCCGGCTCTCTCTCGAGCGGCACACCCCACAGACTCTCGAAAATCTCCCGCGTCGCGTCGTCCGAAACATGGCGGTAGCCGGGCAGTTCATGCGGGAACGAGCCCATGTCGCACGCGCCCTGCACGTTGTTCTGGCCGCGAAGCGGGTTCACGCCGGCGCCGGGATGGCCGATATTTCCGGTCGCCATGGCAAGGTTTGCCATGCCCATCACCATGGTGGAACCCTGGCTGTGTTCGGTCACGCCAAGACCGTAGTAGATCGCCGCGTTCCCCCTGGTCGCGTAGAGCCGGGCGGCGGCACGCATCTCGGCCGCCGGCACCCCGGTCAGCACCTCGGTCTGCTCCGGAGAATTCCGCTCGTCGGCGACGAACCGCGCCCAGGATTCGAAGTCGCGCAGGTCGCAGCGCGTGCGCACGTAATCTTCGTCGACCAGCCCTTCCGTGACGATCACGTGGGCGATCGCATTGATCAGCGCCACGTTGGTGCCGGGCTTGAGCGCGAGGTGGTAGTCCGCCTTGATGTGGGGCGACTTCACGAGGTCGATTCTGCGCGGGTCCGCCACGATCAGCCGCGCGCCTTCCCGCAGACGCCGCTTCATGCGGGACGCGAAAACCGGATGCCCGTCGGTCGGGTTGGCGCCGATCACCAGAATGACGTCGGAATCGGCCACCGAGGCGAAATCCTGGGTGCCGGCCGAGGTGCCGACCGTGACCTTCAGGCCGTAGCCGGTCGGCGAATGGCAGACGCGGGCGCAGGTATCGACGTTGTTGTTGCCGAAGGCCGCGCGAATGAGCTTCTGGACCAGATAGCTCTCCTCGTTGGTGCAGCGAGATGAGGTGATACCGCCGACCGAGTCACGCCCATAAGTCGCCTGGATGCGCTTGAACTCGGAGGCGGCGTGGTCGATCGCCTCGGCCCAGGTCACCTCGCGCCACGGATCCGTGATCTTGTCGCGGATCATCGGTTTCGTGATACGGTCCTTGTGGGTCGCATAGCCGTAGGCGAAGCGGCCCTTTACGCAGGAATGGCCCTCGTTCGCCTTGCCGTGCTTGTAGGGCACCATGCGCACGACCTTGTCGCCCTGCATCTCGGCCTTGAACGAGCAGCCGACCCCGCAATAGGCGCAGGTCGTCACGGCCGAATGTTCCGGCTTGCCCATCCGGATGACGGACTTCTCGTTCAGCGAGGCAGTCGGGCAGGCTTGGACACAAGCCCCGCAGGACACGCATTCCGACCCGAAGAAGTCGGTGCCGCCCGCCGACACCTTGGAAGCGAACCCGCGCCCATCGATGGTCAGCGCGAAGGTACCCTGCACCTCCTCGCATGCCCGGACGCAGCGGTTGCAGACGATGCATTTCGAGGACTCGAACGTGAAATACGGATTAGACTCGTCGGTCGGCGCATCGAGATGGTTCTCGCCCTTGTAGCCGTAGCGCACGTCGCGAAGGCCGACCACGCCTGCCATGTCCTGGAGCTCGCAATCCCCGTTGGCCGAACAGGTCAGGCAGGTTAGCGGATGATCGGAGATATAAAGCTCCATCACGCCGCGCCGCAGCTTGGCCAGCTTCGGCGTTTGAGTGCGCACCACCATGCCCTCCTCGGCCGTCGTTGTGCATGAGGCGGGCGTACCGCGACGTCCGTTGATTTCGACGAGGCAAAGACGGCAGGAGCCGAAGGGCTCCAGCGAATCCGTGGCGCAGAGTTTCGGGACCTGCGTGCCCATGAGGGCGGCCGCCGCCATGACGGATGTACCCGCCGGAACGGACACCTCATGTCCGTCGATGGACAGCGTCACCTCCGTCGGCGAGACGCGGATCGGGGTGCCGGTGTCGAGTTCCTGGATCAGAGCCATGGGACTACCTTACTCGGCCGCCGCGAGCATGGGCGCTCGCCGAAAATCTTCAGGGAAGTGGGTCAGGGCGCTGACCACCGGGACCGGCGTCAGGCCACCCATGGCGCAGAGCGATCCGTCCGTCATGACCTCGCAAAGATCGGTCAGGACTTCGATGTTCTTGTCGCGCTCGATGCCGGCCATGATGCGATCGACCGTTTCGACGCCGCGCGTCGAGCCGATGCGACAGGGCGTGCACTTGCCGCAACTCTCCTTGACGCAGAACTCGAAGGCGAAGCGGGCTTGTTCGGCAAGGTGGATCGTGTCGTCGAACACCACAATGCCGCCATGTCCAAGAAGGCCCCCCAACGCCGCGAAGGCCTCATAGTCGAGCGGCGTGTCCAGCAGACTCTCGGGGAAATAGGCGCCGAGCGGACCACCGACCTGCACGGCCCGGAACGGCCGGCCGGAGCGTGTACCGCCGCCGAAGTCCTCGACGACCTCGCGCAGCGTCAGCCCGAAGGCCGTCTCGATCAGCCCGCCGCGCTTGACATTGCCGGCGAGCTGGAACGGCAAGGTACCGCGCGAGCGACCCATGCCGAAATCCGCATAGGCCTCGGCGCCATTCGCCATGATCCAGGGTACGGTCGCGAGCGAGAGGACGTTGTTGACGATCGTGGGCTTGCCGAACAGGCCCTTGATGGCCGGCAGCGGCGGCTTGGCCCGCACCATGCCGCGCTTTCCCTCCAGGCTGTCGAGAAGCGAGGTTTCCTCGCCGCAGATATAGGCGCCGGCGCCGAGCCGCGTTTCCAGGGTGAATGCCCGGCCCGAGCCCATCACCGAAGGTCCGAGATAGCCCGCTCGCGCCGCCGCCGCGATGGCGCCGTTCATCGCCTTGTAGGCGTGCGGATATTCGGACCGGATATAGATGTAGCCCTTGGTGGCCCCGACCGCGACCCCGGCGATCGTCATGCCTTCGATCAGCGAAAAAGGATCGCCTTCCATCAGCATGCGGTCGGCGAAGGTGCCAGAATCGCCTTCGTCCGCGTTGCAGACGACGTATTTCTGATCCGCCTCAGCCAGGAGCACGGTCGACCATTTGATCCCGGTCGGGAACCCGGCGCCGCCGCGGCCGCGCAGGCCCGAAGCTTTCACCTCGTCGACGATGGCGGTCCCGTCCATATCGAGGGCGCGCGCCAGCCCGGAATATCCGCCATGGGCCACGTAATCTTCCGCTGAGAGCGGATCGACGATGCCACAGCGCGCGAAGGTGAGGCGCGTCTGACGTGCCAGGTAGGGGATGTCCTCCGGGCGGCCCAGCCGGAGCTCGTGCTCTCCCCCCTGCAGAAGGCTCGCACGGAGCAGCCCATCCACATCGCCCGGCTTCACCGGACCGTAGGCGATGCGCCCATCGGGGGTTTCGACCTCGATCATCGGCTCCAGCCAGAACAGGCCGCGCGAGCCGGTGCGCACGATCGTGACGTCGACGTCCTTGGCGCCGGCCCAGTCCGCAACGGAGCTGGCGACGCGATCGGCGCCAAGCGCGACCGCCTGTGCGTCGGCGGGAATGAAAACGCGGGTCATGGACGCAGTTCCGCGAGATGGGCGTCGAACGTCTTGATGTCGACACCCGAGATCGGCTCGTCGTCGACGAGCCCGGCCGGCCCACAGGCGCAAAGGCCGAGGCAGAACACCGGCTCCAGCGTCACTCGTCCGTCTGCCGTCGTCTCGTGCCAGTCGATGCCGAGCTTGGCCCTGACATGGTTGGCCAGGGCGACCGCCCCGACCGCCTGGCAAGCTTCGGCCCGGCAAAGCTTGATGACGTGCCGGCCGGCCGGTTCACGTCGAAAATCGTGGTAGAAGGTGACGACGCCGTGGATCTCGGCGCGCGACAGGTTCACGGCCTCGGCGATCATCGGGACGGCATCCTGGGACACGTATCCGAACGTGTTTTGCAGGGCATGAAGGATGGGCAGGGTCGCCCCGTCGAGATGGGCGTGCTCGGCAATCACTTCGGCGGCTCGCACCGCGGTCCAGGGCTCGTAGGGCATCGTCAGTCCAGGTCAGAACCGTTCTGATGCGACCAAGGAACTCTGAAGCGGTCCGGCAATCAATAGAGCTGTTTCGTGCGGCGATAGAACATCTCTATCATGCGCGGGCTCTTGTAGTATCAGAGGCTGTCGAACTCGCGCGTCAAGCGCCGCGCCTCGGCCACGAGGGCGGTGACGATGGGCGTGGTCGGCTCGCGATGCGGCACCACGAGCCCCACCGAATGAGTAACGTCGGGATCGACGATCGGAATGGAGGCGACCGTGCCGGGCAGGCCAATGCTGTCGGCCAAGATGGGGGGCAGAACGCTCGACCAGCGTCCGGTTCTGACATGCGACACCAGCACGATGGTGGAGTTGGAGACGAGGGTCGGCTCCGGTTCAACTCCGGAATTTCGCAGCATCTGATCGATGATGCGTCGGTTCTGCATGTCGGGGGTGAGGAGGCAGAGCGGCACCCGACCGACCTCCGCCCACGTGACCGAAGCCCGCCCGGCGAATTCGCCGTCACGCGCGGTCAAAAGGCGATAGCGCTCGTCGTAGAGTGGCACGGTCCTGACTTGGCCGAGCGGCTCATTGTCGAGGTAGCTGAGCCCGGCATCGATCTCCAAATTCTCCAAAAGGTGAAGGATCTCGATCGAGGTGCGGGACAGGATAGTGAAGCGGACCCCAGGGTGCTTCCCCCGGAACGGCGTCGTCAGGCGCGCCACGATGGGCAGCGCCGTCGGGATCACCGCGATCCGGACATGGCCTTCGAGACCGCGTTTCAGCGCGTCGAGGTCCTGGCGCATCGCCTTGGCGTCGCCAACGATGCGGCGTGCCCATTCGAGAACCCGCTCGCCCTCGGGCGTGAAACCCTGGAACCGCGAGCTCCGCTGGATGATGAGGACGCCGAGCGCGTTCTCGAGCGATTTCAACCCGGCCGAA
>JAABUH010004717.1_pt1 | contig 10929 bp, 10 predicted proteins | sample 5559121 | NCBI WGS metagenome assembly JAABUH01 (sample SAMN10711871, study PRJNA513364) | rock metagenome | isolation source: Antarctica rocks | place: Antarctica: Victoria Land, Battleship Promontory nord | collected 2015-12-28 | reverse complement strand
ACTGAGCAGCAGCCCCGGCAGGAAGGACGACAAGGTGTCGACCGTGCTCGCCTTCATCAGGCTGTCCAGCGGGAGCAGCGCGCCCGAGGCGGCGAACTGGCCGATCGAGTTGACCTCCATCTGCGCCATGTCCGGCACACCGCCGGAGGCGATGGCCGCCAGCAACTTCTGCTGTTCGGGGCCGCCGCCGGAGTAGCTGCCCTGGAACTCCGCCGTGACGTGGATGCCCGCGTGCGATGCGTTGAACTGAGTAACCATCGCCTGCACGACCTTGCCGAGCTGCCCGCCGATCCCGTACCAATAGGTAATCTGCACCGGCTGGGCGGCGGTGGCGGGCCGTGCCGGTAGCCCCGCGGCGGCGAGCAGCAGGAGCGCCGCCAAGCCGCCGGCGAGCGTACGCCGCGGCATGGTGCGGCGCGCCAGACGTCTGTGTTCCATCGTCTCTTTTCTCCCTTTACGACTTACTACGATCGTGCCGACAAGACCATCGAGCACGCCTCCGACGATGTCGCGTGCGACGACACGGGGTGCGCTGTCGTCGCGCTATATCCCTCCTCTCACGCTATTTGAGCCCGCTCGACACGATCCCGTTGACGAGATAGCGCTGGGCGACAAGGAAGATGACGAAAAGTGGAATGGCCGTGAAGATGTCGGCGGCCATCAATTGGTTCCAGGGCACCAGGCCCTCGCCCGATTGCACGAACATCGCGAGACCGACCGGCAGGGTGCGGTACTGGTCGGAGTTCGTCATGATGAGCGGCCAGAAGAAGTCGTTATAGTGCCAGATGAAGTTGAGCACGATCAGCGTGATGAAGCCGGGCAGAGAGAGCGGGGCGACGACACGCGCGAATACCTGCAGGTGTGAGGCGCCATCGAGGCGCGCGGCCTCAATCAGCGGTCGTGGCACGCGCAGGAAGGATTGCCGCAACAGGAAAATGCCGAACGCGCTGGCGAGGAACGGGACGATCAGCGCCTGGTAGGTGTTGATCCAGTTCACGGCGTGCAGTTCCAGAAACACAGGGACGACGATCAGTTGCTCGGGGATCATCAGCGCCACGAGGATCAGGAAGAAGACCGCGCCTTTGAGGCGAAACTCCACCCAGCTCAACGCGTACGCGGCCAGGCCGGACGTTACAACCTGCCCCGCGATGATAGCCGTGCTAACCAGCAGGCTGTTGACGTAGAATTGCCCGAATGGCTCGGCTCCCCACGCGTCGGGATAGTTGCGCCATTGCGGGTGGGTCGGCCAGAACCGCGGCGGTGTGGCGAACACCGCCGCCGCCGGCTGTAGCGAATTGACAAGTATCCAGAAGAAAGGGAATGCCACGCTCGCGCAAATGGCGACGAGCAGGAGCCGTGCTGGCAACCGCTGCCGCCACGTCCGCGCCCGCCGCCGGGACAAGGCGGTGGGCCGCGCGCGGCCGGCGACCGTGATTGTGGTCCGCGTCTCAGAGCTCATAGTGCACCCACCGGCGCGCCAGGACAAGCTGGATAAGCGTGATGCCGACGAGAAAGAGCAGCAACAGCACCGAGATCGCGCCGGCCTTACCGATCTGAAAGTACTGAAAGGCCACTTCGTACAGGTAGTAGACGAGCGTCGTCGTCGCCCCGTCCGGGCCGCCCTGCGTCATGACGTAGACCTGGGAGAAGGTCTGGAAGGTCTGAATGATCAGGATAATGGTGACGAAGAGCAGCGTCGGCGAGAGCAGCGGCAGCGTGATGCGCCGCGCCTGCAGCAGCGCGCCCGCGCCGTCCACCGAGGCCGCCTCATAGTAGTCCGGCGAGATGCCCTGCAGCCCGGAGAGGAAAATGAGCGTGTAGTAGCCCAGGTACTGCCAGACGCCGACGACGACCACGGCGACGACGGACCACGAGGAACTCCCCAGCCAGTTCGGGGCCGGGCCCCCGACGTGACGCAAAACCCAGTTGACGACGCCCCCCTGCTGCTGGAACATCATGCTCCAGGCGATGCCGGAGGCGACGAGCGGGAAGATATAGGGGGCCAGGAGCGCGCCGCGGTAGAGGGCCGACTCGCGGAGCTTCTGGTTCAGAAAGGCGGCGCACAGAAAGCCGACGGGCAACGTGACGACGAGGCTAACGACCGAGATGATAAGAGTCACCCCGAGCGCCTGCAAGAAATAGGGGTCCCTTGTTAGCGCGGCATAGTTGTTCAGGCCGACGACTTTGGCCGGCGTGATCAGGTCCCACTTGAGCAGGCTGAGATACACGACGTAGACCAGCGGATAGAAGACGAAAACGCCGAGCAGGATCAGGCTGGGCAGCAGGAAGGCGAGGGCGACCAGCGGTTCGTCCACGGTTCGCCGACCGGCTCGTCGACGGGCTCGTGCCGCGCGCGGGGAGAGCGTCTCGAGTGCCAGTATCGTTCCCTTTCCAGCATGCCGGAGCATATCTTATGTGCTGCATCGTGTGCGGCTATAGCCGCACGACAGCAGATTTAAGTATAGGAAACGACTATTAAGGGATTGTTAAGGGTGCGTTAAGGGTGCGTTAACATGCGTTTAAGCAGCAGCTAGGCGCTTATCATAGCGACATCGACAAAAAGTTGTCTATGCGGCGAGACCCACGTGCTCGAACAGGGTCTGCATGTCCTTGCGGACCGTTTCGTAGTGCTCATCGATGGCGCTCCAGGTCTTCGGCTTCCGGCCCATCTTGGGCTTGGCTGTGCCGGCCAGAATCGGCTTGATGACCTTGTCGCGCAGGATCACCAGCGCGGCGATCGTGCGCAGCCCGTCCGGCGGAACCTGATAGCGCCGCGAGGACCTCACCTTGCCGATCAAGCCCTTGGCCCGCAGCTTCTTGAGGTCGTAGGCAGCGTGCCCACCTTGGTCGTGCCAATGCCGCGCGGCCGGGCGCGCTCCCGCAGGGGCCGCAGCAGCCGGTCGGCCGTGGCCGCGCTGAGGGTGAGCAACTGCGCGCGCACCTCGTCGCTCAACGCGAGATGGCCATGGCGCTCCAAGGCGGCCACCAGCTCCGGCAAGAACGGCACGAACCGCTTGGTGCAGACGTCATTGACCGCCGCCCAGGCCACGGTGAGGGCCTCCACGACATCCGGACCATAGATGCGTGCCCGTGGGCGCGTGATCGGCGCAGGCGGTGGGACACTGGGCTGCCTCAGGAGCCGGATGGCATACGTGCGCGCATAGCCGGTCGCGGCGACGAACTCATCGAGGATGGCGCGCTTCTGCTGCCGTGGCGCCGCATGGTACCGCGGCCCCGTCTGCGCCAACAACTCCCGTTTGGCCTGAAAACTCATGCTGGACCTCACTCTTCTGCCCCCCCTCCGCTGCACCATCGGCGCGATTGCTTCGGGTTACATTATTGGTGAGGCAACGACTCCCTTGGGGTTACTTTTCCCGTGAGGCAATGCGCGTGTGCGCACACTTGTCTGTTGGTTCCGGCGCGACCTGCGGGTACGCGATCAGACCGCGCTCTACCACGCCGCGCGCGGTCTGCCCCAGGATGTAGAGGGCCAGGAGGAAAAAGGCGCCTCCGATGAGGCGGAGCGCTCGGCGCTCGCGGCCCTGATCGGCGCCCGTGAGTTGCCAGACCACGACGACCGAGGCGAAGATCTCGATCAGCGAGTCGAGCCCGAAGCCGGCCAGGGCCACCGAGCGCGCGGCCACGGCAGCGAGCACGACCACGACGGTCCCGACCACGTTCCAGCCCAGGGTCGCGTATTCGAGGCGCAACCCGCGCCGCAGCAGGGCCGCGTCCGTCATACCGTTTTCCTCCTCAACGAGCTATAACGAGGACGTAGCCCCCTCTCCCGCGCGCGGGAGAGGGGGTTGGGGATGAGGTCCGCTACTTGCCGACCGAGGGGTTGGTCTTGGGCCGGGGGTTGAAGTCGAGCGGGATGGTGTCGCTGATACCCTGCGCGCGGTCGGTCGGGACGATGCCGAGTTGCGTGCAGCCGTAGCCGTTGACCCCTGGAAGCGTGTGGATCAGGGTCTCCGGGACCTCGGCGTAGGCCGCGGAGAGCGGCGCGGCCTGGCCGCTCAGGCGCGCCGGATCGAAGGCCGAGAGTAGGTCGCCGATTCCCGATGTCAGAGCGTCGTAGGGCCCCAGATTGCCCTGGTGGAGGACGCTCTCGCCGGTTTGGCGCGCCTGCAGTTCGTCGGGGAGGAGCGCCAGCGGCTTGAGGCCGAACACCTCGTCCACGAATTTGACGACCGAGGCGTGGTCGCCCTGCTGGTGCGCGACGTAGCCGGTGCGGCTGTACGGCGAGATGACCAGGAGGGGCACGCGCGGCCCATCGGTGATCGCGCTGCCGTCGGGACCATAGGCGCGGACGGGCGGGCGGACGTGGTCGTAGTCGCCTTCCGAGTCATCCCAGGTCAGCACGATCGCGCTCTGGCTCCAGTAGGGGCTGCGGGCGATGCGGTTGATGGCCTCGGCGACGAGCGCCTCGCTGATCTGCGCGTCCGCGTAGGCCGGATGGTCGTCGTCGCCCACGAAATTTTTCTGTACTGTGGCGTTGGGGTCGGCCGGCTTGAGGCCCATGATATTCTGGTAGCCGCCCTTGAGGTAGAAGACGCCGCCCTGGCGCGGGAGCGTCCGCTGGTCCACGGCGTTGAAGAAATCCTGCAGGCCGTGCAGATGCTGCCGCTCCACGCTGTTGTTCATGACGTAGCCGAAGTACTGCGGGCCGTTGTGGTGGGTGATGTACGACGCATGCGTCCCCGCCGCATCCGTCGGGCCCTGGTTGGGGTCGGTCGGCTCGCGGGTATAGCCTTCCTCGTACCAGCCCCATGGCGTCGTGGCATGACCCGCCATGCTGAGGTCGGCGATATCCTGGTGTACGTTGCCGAGGTCGGAGGTCGAGAAGGTGTCGTACGCGGCGATCTTGCGCGCGTTTTGGCCCTCGAAGCTCAATGGAAGTGAGGCGAACGTCAGGTTTCGCTGAATGCCGTACTGGGCGGTGATCGGTCCCGTGAAGTCGCCGGGGTTGACGGGCGCCTTATGAGTGTTAGGGTCCTTGGGCGAGCCCCACAGTGGGTCGTTGTCGTTGAGGACCGGAACGCCCGCGCCGGAATTGCCGTTACCTTTGTACGCCTGGGCCGGGTGCTGCACCCACTGCGTCATGCCGGTCTGCGCGGCGATGATCGCGAGGTTGCCGGGGGTCGATGGCCCGGTCATCTGCTGGAAGATGTGGTCGAAGAGCGTGAACTTGTGGGCATAGGTCCACAGCAGCGGGACCGTGTCGCAGTCCTCGTAGGCCATCGCCAACTCGCCGAATTGCTTGGCCTTGAGCGAGGTCACGCCGCCCTTGGCGTACTTGGCCTCTTCGGTTTGCGCGAAGCGGTCCATCCGCGGTGTGCCGTTGGACACGTCCATTTTGGCGTCGATGAGCGCGTGCGAGTGATCGATGTCGTCCGTGTCGGCGGCGTACTGCGCGGGGCCGATGCGGAACGGATGGATCGTCGAGACCGTCCCGTCGGTGTTCGTAATAGGCTGATAAAAGCCCGGTGTCTGAGCCGGCGGCTGTGAGTAGAGGCCGTTGGCGCCGGGATACGTCCCGAAGTACGAATCGAACGAGCGGTTTTCTTGATAGAGCACGAAGACATACTTGACGTGTTGGCGCAGTTGCGCGATCTCCTGCTGTTGTTGCTGTGGTGAGGCGACGGTGGCGCGGGCCGGGTGAATCGTCGCGCCGATCCTAGCGGCGAGACCGGCTGGGGTGACGACGGCGCCGAAGATGATGGTCGCGGCGACGGCGGCGACGGGACGGTGCATGCGCATGGGCATCTCCTTGTTGTTGCGTTGTCGCGGTGGACGGGGCAATGGGCAACGAACGATGGTCGCGTGGATGCGGGTGGCGGAATGCTACACGCACAGGATACCTGCCTGAAAGTGGCTTTATGCGCATTTCGGCAGTTTCACCGAAATATTTAACATGGATTTAACATGACGCGCACGAAATTCACAAGGAAATGCCGTAACGTGAAAGGTGTCCGGCAGAGGCCGCGCGGCGCCGTCAGCCCTCTCGAACGTGACGGGAGCTACGACGAGGTGTACGTCGGGGTATGCGGTAGGGCGCACGGCCTCTCCGGACAGGAATGAATTATGAACGCCGCGCATGCGCGCGGCGTCCACGCGAAACGCGGCAACGTGTCGTTAGTCGAAATAATACATAGTACGTAGGAGAGCAACAGGTATGGTTCGCACACATCAGGCGTCGCGTTGGATCATGGGGACCGCGGGCGTAGCGGCGGTCGGCGCCGCCGTTATTGCTGGAGCGGTGAGTCCGGCCCCGGTCGCGGCCGCGACAAGCATCATCGGAGCGGGCTCGACCTTCGACCTGCCGTTCTTCACCAAAGCCTTCCCGATCTACGACAAGAGCAACGGCGTCAGCGTCAATTACCAGGGCATCGGCTCGGGCGGCGGCATCAAACAGTTCACCAGCAACACCGTCGACTTCGGCGCCACCGATGTGCCGATGAACGCGACCGAACTGGCCGCCGCGAGCAAGACGGGCAGTTCCGTGGTGCAGATCCCCGTCGCGCTCGGCGGCGTCGCCATCGCCTACAATCTGCCCGAGGTTGGCAACAAGGTCCTCAAGCTCGACGCCACCACGCTCGCCAATATCTTCCTGGGTAAGGTCACCAAGTGGAACGATCCGTCCATCAAGGCGCTCAACCCCGCGCTCAGCTTGCCGGATCTCACTATCCTGACCGTTCACCGCTCGGACGCCAGCGGCACCAACTACATTACGACCAACTATCTGAGTGCGGTCAGTTCCACCTGGTCCACTAGTATCGGGACAGGCAAGAGCGTGCAGTGGCCGAGTAACAGCGAGGGCGGCAAGGGCAACCCCGGCGTGTCGGCGGCGATCAAGCAGCACACCGGCGCGATTGGCTACGTGGAACTAGCCTATGCGCTGGACAACCACATCCCCTTCGCCCAACTCAAGAACCGTGACGGCGCCTACCTGTTCCCCACGCAGAACTCGGTCAAGGCGGCGGCGGCGCAGTTCCCCCGCGTCAGCGACAAGAACTTCTCGATTGTGAACGCCCCCGGTAAGATGAGCTATCCCATCGCGGGGTATTCGTGGGTGCTATTACGCCAGCAGCCCAAGAACAACGCGCAGGCCCTGGTCAAGCTCTTCCGTTGGACGGTCTCGACCGGCCAGATGTACGCCAGCGGGTTGAACTACGTGGCGCTGCCCAGCAACGTGCAGCAGCAAGCGCAGAGCGCGCTCAACGGCGTCAAGTAAGCGTCACGCCGGCTTTCTGCAGGGCTGTCCTGGCTACCGGCTCATCCCTGCGGCGGAGTACAATCTTTCGTCACACGGATGAGCACGCCGGGACAGATAGAAAGGGACGCTCTGGCCGAAGGAGAATACAGCGCTTCATGAACGTAGATACGAATATCGAAGTCCTCTTGCTCGATGTCGGCGGCGTGATCGTGCCGCCGGCCGACCCCGACGCGCTAGCACGGGTCGCTCGGCGGCTCGCATTGTCCGTCACCGAGGTGGGCGCGCTGTTCTACGAATGGGAACCCTGGTACGCGCTCTCGACCGGCCGTCTGGGGGAGGACGCCTACTGGCGCGCGTTGGGCGATCGTGTGGGGTGGGGCGCGGAAGACCTGCGGCGCCTCGTCGCGCCGGTGTGGGAGCCGAATCGCGTGGACGAGGCGGTCATGGACCTGACGCGCGCGCTACATGGCCGGATGCGCCTCGCCATTCTTTCCAACGCCACGATCCGTCTCGAAGATCAGCTGCGGCGGCTGGGCGTCGCGCCGTATTTTGATCCCATCATCAACTCGGCGCGGATCGGCCTGCGCAAGCCCGACCCGCGCATCTTCGCGTCTACCCTCGACGCGCTGGGCGTCGCGCCGGCGGCCATCTTGTTCGTCGACGACAAGCGACGCAACACGGCGGTCGCGGAGCAACTGGGCATCCCCAGCGTCCTCTTTGACCACGCCGCGACCCTCGCTGGCGCGCTGGCGGCGCGCGGCCTGCTCCCACCAGGCCGCACGATTTAACGCATCCTTAACACGCCCTTAACTCCCATTTAACGCGCCGCTGTTAGAGTGGGAGGTGTGCGCGGCGCTTGTTACATGCAACAAAAAGTGCTGCGTTACACCTGACTACAACGTGATCCGCGCGGCGACGACATCGCTGGGAGATACCTCCGACGGTCTCCCAGCCGTCGCTCACGACGCGACGAAGGGAGTGGGTTGATGGAACGAGTCACGCGGCCCGTGGCGCGCGGCACCGCCGTCCAGGGTGTGGCCCGGTCGCGCACGCGTGCGGTTGCGCGCGGCCGAGCCGTGAGGCGTGAAGCGTTGCTAGCCTATCTGTATCTCGCCCCCGCCTTCCTGCTGTTGCTTGCTTTCAGCCTCGGCCCGTTCCTCTACGTATTCTATGCCAGCGCGCAACACGCGCCCGGCACGCCGGCACAACGCTACGTGGGGCTGGATAACTATCGCTACCTGCTCGACCCATCGCAGCTCTCGGGCTTCCTGCCGGCCCTAACCAACACGCTGACCTACGTCGCCGGCGTGGTCCCGGCCGGGATCGTGCTCTCGCTCGTGTGCGCCCTCTTGCTGCAACGCAAACTGCGTGGATGGGCCTTCTTCCGGCTCACCTTCTTCCTGCCCTATGTGACGCCCGCGCTACCCACCGCGATCATCTGGCTGTGGATCTTCAACCCGCAATTCGGGCTGCTCAACGACCTGCTCCACCTGCTCCGCCTGCCCGCGCTGGGCTGGACCAACGACCCGCACTGGGCCATGCCCGCGGTCATTATCTACTCGCTGTGGCAGTCGGCCGGCTTCAACACGATCATCTTCCTGGCCGCGCTCACGGCGATCCCGCGCGAGTTGCAGGAGGCGGCCCGCGTCGACGGCGCCGCGGAGTGGCGTGTGGCCCGCGATATTACGCTGCCTTTGCTCACACCCACCATCTTCTTCGTGCTCGTCGTCGCGGTGATCGAGTCACTCAAGGTCTTCACGCAGGTGTTCGCCCTTACCGGCGGCGGCCCGGCCGGAGCCACAACTACGGTTGGCTTCTTCCTGTACCAAGACGCCTTCCAGTATTTCCACCTCGACCTCGCTAGCGCCGTGGCCGTTATCATCTTCGCGCTGACCATGGCCTTCACCGCCGCGCAGGGCGCGATCGCGCGTACATGGGTGTTCTACTCGTGAACCTGCCTGTACAGCGCGGCGTACGCCGCCGCGTCAGCCCGGCCGCGCGGCTCTCCCGCGCCGCCCACTATGCCGCACTGCTGGCGCTAGCCGTCCTGTTCGCCTTCCCGTTCTACTGGATGGTGGTCACCTCGGTCGAGCCGGCGGGCCACTTGAGCGACACGCCGCCGAACCTGGCGCCGCTGTGGGACTGGCGCAACTACGCCGACGCCTGGACGGCCGTGTCGGCGCCGGGTTGGCCGCGCTATTTCTTCAACACGGTGTTCATCGCCGGGGCCACGACTGCCCTGGCTGTGCTGACCTCGCTGCTCGCCGCCTACGCGTTCGCGGCGCTGCGCTTCCCCGGCAAGCGCATCCTCTTCTTCGCCGTCTTGGCGGTACTGGTCGTCCCCGACGAGGTCGTCTTAATCCCGCAGTACCAGGTGCTCGGCGCCCTCGGCTGGCTCAACACGTACCAGGCGCAGATCGTGCCTTTCGGGGCCAGCGCCTTTGGCATCTTCCTGTTGCGGCAGTTCTTCCTGGCCCTGCCGCGCGACTTGTGGGACTCGGCGCAACTCGACGGCTGCACGCGGACGCGCTACCTGTTCTCCATCGCCGCCCCACTGGCTGGCCCCGCGCTCGCGGCCGTGGCCCTCTATACATTCCTGGGCTCGTGGAATCAATTCCTCTATCCGCTCGTCGTGGCCGGCCTCAACCCCGACGTGCAACCGCTCCAGGTGGCTCTGGCCACGTTCCTGGGCACGCACAGCACGGCGTGGTCACAACTCGCCGCCGCCTCCGTGTTCACCACGCTGCCCATCCTGATCGTCTTTTTCCTGACACAAAAACAGATCATCGAGGGCGTAGCGACCGCCGGTAGCGGCGCGCTCAAAGGGTGACGCTCACATGACGCCAACAGCAAGAAGGGGGGTGATAGCAGTTTTTCGCGCCCATTAGGCGCCATCAGGTCTATTCGTCCGTTCATCCAAGTATCCACAAAGGAGTATCGCATCGTGGCACAGCCCATCCGTTACGCCCGCGTCACGGCGGCCGGCGCGCTGGTCGCCGTCCTCGGCGCCGGTGGCGCCGCCGCCCATGCCGCGCCCGCGCACGCTAGCCCGGTCGTCGTGCAATATTGGGAAAACCTCTGCTACGAGCCGGCCAAGAGCGACCTGCAGACGATGGTCGACGCCTTCAACAAGAGCCACTCAGGCATCGTGCTCAAGCCAGTCTGCTTCTCCAACGCCAACGTGCTGCAGCCGCGCCTACTCGCGGCCATCCAACAGGGCCGCCCCCCCGCGCTCTCACAGACCGACGCCTTCGCCGTGGCTACCTACGTCGACCAGGGCTCGGTGCAAGACCTCACCCCCTACGTGCATGGCTCCAACGGCTTGAGCAACGCGCAGCTGGCCGACTATTTCAAGCCGCAACTCCAGAACGGCTACTACAAGGGTCAACTCTACTCGATGCCTTTTAACGATACCTCGGTGACTGTCATGTGGTACAACCCCAAGATTACCAAGGCCGCCGGTGTCACCACGCCGCCCAAGACGTGGGCCGAATTCGCCGCCGACTGCGCCAAGGTCACCAAGGGTGGCAATTGGTGCATGGACACGACCGACAATGAGGAGACGCTGTGGGAGCCGATGGTGCGCGAATGGGGCGGACAACTCGTCAACAGCGCCGGGACCAAGACGGCCTTCAACTCCTTGGCCGGCGTCGGGGCGCTGCAATACTTCGTCAACCTGGTCAAGAAGGGCTACATCCACCACACCAATAGCT
>JAABUH010004716.1_pt1 | contig 10931 bp, 15 predicted proteins | sample 5559121 | NCBI WGS metagenome assembly JAABUH01 (sample SAMN10711871, study PRJNA513364) | rock metagenome | isolation source: Antarctica rocks | place: Antarctica: Victoria Land, Battleship Promontory nord | collected 2015-12-28 | reverse complement strand
GGGCCGGCCGGCCGACGAGCGCCTAGCGGCCGGCCGGCTGCTGGCCGCGCTGGTGGGCAGCGGCAGCGAGCCTGTCTTGGCGGCCCTGCTGCCGCACCTGCTCGATGCGGCCGAGGCGGTGCGCCGCCCTTCGCGGGTCCTCCCCTCAGGTTGCGGGTCTCACTCAGGATCAATCCTCAAGCTGACCGCCTGAGGCGTGCCCTGCGACGGGCCTTCGAATGCCGCTGCGTCGGCGCATGCAGCGCTCGCGCCGCACGCTCGCGCAACATGCTGCAGCAGAGCGGCCCGCGCTTCCGGCGCCCGTGCTGCTGCGCTACTTGCCCACCGCCCGGCGCGCTGGCTCAGGAACTGCTGCGCAGGTGCACCGCGTGGCGCGCGACGCGGCCGCGCCGGCCGAGCTGCGGGAGCTGTGCCGGCAGCTCGCCGCCTGCCTGGGCGCCGCCTGATGCGCCCTGCGGCCTTGGCAGCGCCCTGGCACCGCGCGCCGTGTGGCGCCCCTGTAAGCATGCGGCTTTGGCAGGGCGTGCCCACAGGCGACTGTTTACAGACAGGCTGACAACTGACGGACCGCTGCTGCGACGACTGCACAGCCCAGGCGCTAAGAGACATCCATCGCCCAGGCGCTAAGAGACATCCATCGCCTCGGGGCGCTCGCCCTCCGCCGCGAGCGCCACCCGGGCGTCCCCCGTCTTCCACCGCCTCTCCTTGAGCACCGCTGCGGCGCGCACAGCCGGCCTCAGACATGGCACCATCGCCAGCATCAGCTCAAAGCCGGAAGCGCATGCACAGGCATTTTGACAGGGCGCGCTGCGGCGGGCGGGCGCACGTGCGGTGCCCGGCGGGTAGACAACGGGGGTCTCGCGCGCGACCGTCTTGTCCATCAGGTACTCATAATTGCGCATGTAGTCCACCTGCACACCCCCGCGTCGGCGCCCCATCAACCCTACCATCAACCCTATGCAGCAGCAGGCCCAGAGAGGCATGCAGGCACGCCGGCCGCGCACAGCTGGACAGGGGATCGCGGGCGAGCGGCGGGCGCGCGCCTTGCCGCGCGTGATCACGCACACGTCCACATTGGAGCCGGAGCCCAGGTCGTTGAAGATGCCGGAGCGGATGGCGCGCGCGACCAGCGCGACCGCGTCGTCGCGGCCCAGGCCCTCGCGGAAGCCCTGCTCAAAGACCGCCATCGCGTTGAGCGAGCCGGAGCCCATGGTCGCGTACGGCAGCGCGTCCGTGGAGCCGTGCGGGTACACCTGCGCGGCGCGGCGCGCGTCGGCGCCGCCCGGCGCGCCGCCACAGGCGGCCACCCCGAGCTCCACAGGCAGTCGCAAGGCCGTCACAAAATAATTGGCAATCCTCGAAAGAGTGTGATGCCCTGTGCAGAGCACCACCCCGGGCAGTCTATGCAGACCCTGTGCAGTCTGATCGAACGCCATGCTGAGCGTCACAAGGAGTGCAGCGGCCCACCAGGCTTCAGTCTGGCACGTGGCAGGGCGGGCACCCGAGCAACAGTGACTGCCACACTGCGACCAGTGGACCTGACAGGGCCAGGCGCGCCGTGAACAGGTGCGGCCCGCGCAGGTCCACGCCGCCCAGCACCAGCGCCGCGCTCACGTTGCCCTGATACCTGACGCCGCGTCACCCAAAGCTCACACGCAACTCTGCTCACAGCGTGTGTTCCGGCGCGCCTGCTGCGCTGTCCCACAATCCCACAGGCCAGAGCGGCACTTGTTGTGGGTCAACCAGAGCACCGCGAGCGCCCGGCAAAGGCGCGTGGCACGCCTGAACAGGTGCGACTTGAGCATCGTCATCGCAGTGACCACCCGCGACTCCCGGTCCGTCGCATACCTGTGCAGCTCCAGCGCGGACGACACCATTCCTGGAGCAGCGACGCATCTCCCATCAGCACACGGCATGAAGCCACGCTGGCACCAGGCCAATCAGCAGCGCTGAAGAGGGCCGCGCCTGTGACGTTCTCGGTGTCAGCGGCCGTGCCGGCGCCGCAGCAGTAGATGTTGGGCGCGATGAAGTGGATCTTCTCGCAGTTCTTGTCCGCAACGGTGGTGTCGGACGTGGAGCGCGTGTCCGCGCCCAGCACGACTCCATCCTGCCCGGCGTGTTGCGACGGTCAGGTGTGCAGGTGCTTGGAGCAGCACGGGCGCCGCAGCCACACCAGCCTGCACCTTGAATATGAGCCCGACGATGGTTGTGCCGGTCTTTGTGAAGCGCGGGGGCTTGATGCCCTTGGACTCAAGAAACGCGTTCCGCGTGCACAGGTCGAAGTCGAACGGACCGGTGACGACCATGGCGTGGCGCAGCACAGGGGCGGGCGTGTCTGAGAACTGCGAAGCGCGCTCAATCAGCGTCTTTGCAAGCGTGCAGCAGACGCGAGCAGAAACCTGTAGAGGCTGTCAACGAACTGCTTTTCAGATGAAGGCACGAGCGGTTGAGGAGTCGACTGTGATCAGGAGTCACTCCCTTGCAAGTTTAGCTCGAGCTGGGAAGACCCAGTGAGACCCTGCCAGGCTGTTTTAGAGCGAGTCAAGCGCAAGTACATCCAGGGAGTACCGAGGCCTGTGTGTGAACAGGAGTCCGCGTACACAGCAGCGTCGGAGGATTGCAACAGCGCCAGACTTCTGCTCAAGTTTGCAGTGAGGCAGTCCGCGCGATCACAGCGCTGCGGCAGCACGTGTGCGTGAGGGCGAGTACAAGAGGCACTGGCAGCATCCACGGGCGAGCGGCTCCCTGCGGGGGGTTCCCATGGACGTGGACCCAACCGTGCCCGTCGTCAAATCGCTGCTGCTGCTGGACTCGGAGGGCAAGCGCATCGCGGTCAAGTACTATGCGCCTGAGTGGTGAGCATCCCGTGCTACTGCGGAGTGCATTGCGGAGTGCACTGCTTGGCCGTGCTTCGGCAAGCGCTGCATCACATCCCCTGATGGTGCAGCGCTGCGCAGGTCCACCGTCGCCGCACAGGCAAACTACGAAAAGTCAGTGTTTGCGAAAACGAGCAGGACCAATGCGCGGCTGGAAGGTGCGGCCCGGGCGCAGGTCCGGCCAGGCGCGCGTGCTCTGGCTGCAGGCACCGACGCGGCTCTGGTCTGACGCGGTGCTGGTCGCCGCGGCAGCGGAGATCACGACCTTCAGCGAGGTGATCGTGGTCTACAAGTTCCTGGGCGACCTGATGTTCTATGTGACCGGGTCGCAAGACGAGAACGAGCTGATCCTGTACCAGGTCTTGCAAGGCTTCTACGAGTCCATCTCCCTGCTGCTGCGGTGCGCCGCCAAGCGCTCGCAGCTCCTGGGCCTGCCTTGTCGGCTTGTAGGGCTTCAGCGTTGTTGAGGCCACGCTGCAGTTGTGCGGCAGCCCTGGCTCCCGCCAGGCTTGAGAGCCCTGACGTTGGGGGGCTCCCTTGCCCAAGAGTGCGGCGCTGCCTGCACGTCTCGTCAGCAGGAGCTGCAGTGCGCCGCTCTACGCAAGCGCAGCCGCTCGTCAGCTTATGACTCTCCGCGCGAGCCTGTGCCGTTGACGTCTAAGGTTGACGCACAGGGGCGCGGTGGAGAAGAAGACGGTGCTGGAGAACCTGGACCTGGTGCTGCTTGCCATGGATGAGACGGTCGACGGCGGGTGCGTGCCTTCCCGTCACCGTGGGATCCGTCCCCCTGCGCGCCGCTGCACTCGCAAGCCGTGTGCACGATGCATCAGGACGCCGCTCAAAGGCCCAGGCATGTCGGCGAATGCAGCACTGCACGCACGGCAGGCTGATCCTGGAGACGGACCCCAGCACTATCGCGAGCCGCGTGGCCATGCGCGGCGCGGACGCAGACGTGCCGCTCGCCGAGCAGGTTCGCAGCTGCATTGCGGGCAGGGCGCGCTGTGTCCACGCCGATCTGCTAGCGTCTGTTGCTTGCCCTGATGCGCATTTTCTCCGGAGCTGTCATCACTTTCACATGGGCAGCCAGCAAGCGCAGTGTCCGTGCGGCCTTGGGTCGCTGGCTGCCAGTGGGCCACGGCAGGCTGACAGTATTGCAGGGCTGTGGCACATGCTGCAGAGCGTGCAGCAGTGAGGCGCTGCTAAAGCTGGGGCTATGCCAGCGCCTGACACGGTGTGCTGCGCGGCCAGCTGCGCACGCAGACCTTCTCCAAGGCGCTGGCGACGGCCAAGGAGCAGATCGCGCGCTCGCTGCTGAAGTGAGGGCTGCTGGAGAGCGCGGCGTAGCGCGCTCACTGTCAGGGCCCAAGGACTGTTTGCAACAGGGCGGGCGGACCGCCCGAAGCGGTGGACTGGGCTGCTGTCAAAGTACGCCGCATGCACGAGTTCTGCCTAGCTGGGGAGTTGGGGCAACTGAGGGCGGTCCCCATAGTCTGGATCCTTTGGTTCCAGTGTAGGCCATGACGTGGGGCAGGAAGGGCGGGGCAGGCACTCTGCGCCAAGCGCACAACACGCCAGAAGGCCAGCATGCATGAGTGGACTCGGGAGCGCAGTTGAATGCGTGGCTGCGCGGGTGAAAAGCAGGACTGATGGCTGTGGTGCTCACATCCATTCGTAGTGCCGCTCACCGCATGCGCATGGAAGGCGTAGATGTATTCTACGGCCTTTGCTGTCAGAGCATGTCGGTGCACCCAGGTAACCCTGCCCCCACCTGCCCAAAGGCACCTGGCCACCTATCAGCGGGACCACAGCCTGCACAACTTGCAGGGCTTGGTACACGCCTCACAGCACATCACTGCAAAGTTGGGGCAGAGGGCAGTCTGGGCAATCTGACAGCCTCACGACATGCAGTAATTAAACGTAGATCCATGCCACGGCTGCACATTCACTCTACTTCAAGGCTTTAGTAAGGGTGCTGTTGACATCAACGCTATCGTAAAAACAACCGTCTCCAAGGACAGGTTGCAATTGTGAGTACAAAGGAGCTCGTTAGCTTGTCTCTTGACCACGCTGCCTGCAAACGTCAGCGCCATGTCGCCAGTCATTGGAAAGTACGAGGATCTTGCCGGCAAGAGGGTGCTTGTGACCGGTGCGGGCGCTCCCTGTATGCACACTCCCTAGCTGCTTGACAAGCGTAGGTGCCAGACAAGGTACACCAGGGGCCTGACAAGAAAGTGACCTGGCGCAGGTGGCTCCGCGGGCATCGGGCTTGCGACTGCGCACGCTTTTGCCGCGAACGGTGCCCACGTCTGTATCATGGGCAGGTATGGTTGCTGCCCAGCTCCTACTGTTCTGAACGCTGTAGCTGATGTCTGCCACACCAGCCCGCTTATGCAATGTGCATGCGCCGGGCGTGAGTCGGAAGTTTGGTTGCGCAGGCGGAAGGAGCGCCTGGACACCGCGGTAAGCACTCGTCCTACCTAGCTGCATTATTGCACCACATATCCTGTATGCCAAGCTTGGTACGCTCAGGACGCTGCGCCTGCGGCCCGCCACGGCCCAGCGTCCGTTTGTACGCAGGTGAAGGACCTTGGCGGCAAGGCGTGCAGCGTCGTCGGCGACCTGTGCAGCGACGAGTCCAGCAAGAACGCTGTGAAGGAGGCTATGCGGCTGATGGGCGGTGCGCGCAGCGGTCTCGCTAGAGCGCTTTGGCTGCAAGAAGTGCTGGTCTTGTCTGCGCACAAGGCGAGCGCGCCTGACGCGCAGGCCTGGACGTGCTGGTGAACAACGGCGGCGTGTCCACCGACTCGATGATGAAGGGCTCCAACAGCGCGGACGTCTTCCACGACGCGCTCACGCTGCACGTCACCAGTGCGCCACCGCCGCCGCACCTGACCCGGCCTGCACAGCCTCGGCACATGCACATGCACATGCGCTGCGCTCCATGCACTCCATGCCCCCTGTGCGCGCCTGCCGTGGGTCGTGGCGTACCCGCCATGCTCGCCTGTGAGCCAGCCGTGACGCTCCCGCCCGGGGACCCGCAGGCGCGGCCAGCATGATCGAGGAGGCGAAGGAGGAGCTGCTGAAGAACAAGGGCGCCATCGTCAACATCTCCTCCGTAGCGTCGCTGATCCCGTCATCCAACTGGGGCATCTATGGCGTGGTGAAGGCCGCCCAGGACAAGATGACGACCAACCTGGCCTTCGGGGTGCGCCCTGGACCCCGGGACACGGCACGCAAGCTGCCACAGCACAAGCATGCGGGCGTCGGCCGCTGACGGGCCGCTGCGCTGCGGCGCAGTTTGCGCCCAAGGGCGTGCGCGTCAACTCGGTCCTGCCCGGCGCCATCCTGACCGAGGCGATAGAGAGCATGGCTTCGCGCCAGGGCCTGTCGACTGAAGACATGTGCACAAAGCTGGCCAAGTGGCACGCCATGCAGCGCGTCGGGCATGCCGACGAGGTGGGCTGCTCCGCCCGCGGCTGCGCAGTTCGCGTAGCATGCTCAAGAAAATATTCAGGGTTGCAGGGTGCAGTGCAGCAGCATACAGATCGCACGTACAGCAGTGTGATGCTGTCATGCTGGCTGGAAGACACAAAGAGCGAGATGTGATCGGCGCACGAGCATGTCAGTCCCCCAGGCAGCAAGACGAGCTGCCTGCACACGCGAGAGCTCACACGGAGCCGGTGCGGCCGGCTGCGCAGGTGGCCGCGGCGATCCTGTTCCTGTCCTCCAGCGCCAGCGCGTTCATCACGGGCGTGCAGCTGCCCGTGGATGGCGGCGCGCGCCTGGGGTACTGGCTCAACAACCCCGAGGACGGCATGCTGAACCCCAGCGCCGCGAAGGAGGAGTGAGCAGAACCCCTGTCTGTGATACTGGCGACGGGAACCGTGCGTCTGCGTGGGCCTGCGGCCAACTGCAGCGCTGCCGCCGTGGCCCTCTTTGCTGGCAGAATGGATGCTCGGCAAGGTGTTCTGCACGTGGGTCAGGCGCCCTAGAAAGGTCCAGCCTGAGCATGCGCGGTTCTTGTCGTTGGAGTGTCAACTGTCGTGCTTGAAGTGCGACAGTCCGTTCCCAACCAGCATGCGAGCGTGATGTGCTGCAGTTTGTATATACAACAGACCACATGCAGGTGTACCACTAGCATGGAGGGGTTTCAAAAGATGTATGTAGACACATGCATGCTGTGTGTGTAGTGGGGTTGCGCTCGAGCGCGCTGACTCACACAAGGTAATGCCTTCATGTCACGCTGACACTCTGAAGATACTCTGTCATTACAGTCTTTACTCATAATATGCACACCTCAGGCACAGGCTGCAGCGGTGCATGCCGCCCGCACTGCCTCCTGACAGCTACACGTCATGCTGACATCTGGAGGTACTCTGTCATGACAGTCATTTCACAAATCACGTACACCTCAAGCACAGGCGGCAGCGGTGCATGCCGCCCGGCACTGCCTCCTGACAGCTAAATCGCGCAAAGGCGCAGCAGAGCCGTGACTGCTGCGCATGCACACCGCAGGTGTGCAGCTGGGGTGTTCCTACCCTAACCTACCCTACCCTATACAATCTAAAGTCCACACATAGCGCAGTACAAGCTCAGGCCTAGGTGGCAGCGGTGCATGCAGCCTGGCACTGCCTCCTAGTAGCATTTTCACGGGATGGCGCAGCAGCAGCGCCGTGCATGCACACCGCAGGTATGCGCCTGGGGTGATGCAGCCGCCATCCGGCGCCTTACGCCGCCGCCTGCGCATACAGCACAATGGCAGCGGCCTGGCCGAAGGCCGTGGTGCCCAGCACCAGCGCGTTGCCGGCCCAGGCCGGCAGCAGGCCGCAAGCGCGCAGCTTGTCGCACGCCCAGGCCAGGGGGACCTGCGGCGGGGCGCAGCGCGGAGCGTCGCTTGAGCAGGCTGTAAGTCCCGGGCGTTGGCATCGCTCACGGTTGCAGCGTGAGGACAGTGCGTGCGCTGCGCGCAGATGCCGCTGAGGCCGATGCCCGCCCGTGCATGCATGCGGCAGTCACGCGCCTGCATGCGTTCACTGCACAGGGCTCAAACGCACCGCATACCTTCCTGACAGAAGCGCCGGCGCGCGCTAGTGCACGGGGGCAGCCCGGGCGGGAGGCATGGGCGCGCCTGCGCGAGCATGCCGAGCGCGGCGTGCGGCGTGGTTGCGACGCGCAGCGGCACGGCCACCGCCAGCTCGTGCAGGACGGCGCTGAGCGCAAAACAGGCGACGACCGCGCCCATCTTGCCCGCGCCGGCGCGCAGCGCGGGCGCGTGCGCGGAGCGCAGGATCCAGTGGTGGACCGGCAGGTTCCATGTCCGCCAAAAGTGGCTGACCGTCGCTGCGTTCCACCACTCCTGCGCGCCGCACAGCCGCTCAGCATGCCCCGCGCTGCACGCCCCCGCGCGCCTGCGGCCGCCCGCTGCACGGTGCGCACGCACCCGCACCGCAGGCGCGCTCACAAGCCCCGCATGGCGGCCATGGCGGTGCCCGGCAGAGAAGCTGGGCATGCGGCCAGGTCAGGTGTGCCGCCGCCGCCAGCGCGAGCCTTGTTCCCTCAGGTGGCGGCGGGCGCGCACCGCGTAGAACGCGCGGTCGCCAAAACCCGTTGCCTCGGCCGCCAGCCCCAGGCCCAGCTCGAACAGGCCGTAAAAGAGCGTCAGCCACCCGACCAGGTTGGCGGCGACGAGGCGCAGGAAGGCGGCAATCGCGGCCGGCCGGTCGCGCGCGTCCAGCGCGGCCAGCGTGGCGGCCAGCGCGGGCGCGATCGCGCTGGCCACCAGCGCCAGGCCCGCCAGCGCGCACAGGCCCAGCTGCGCGGCCAGCCTGCCGCGCCGCGCCGAGCCGGCGGTCTGGCCCTGTATGGCGGACTTGCAGCAGGCGCTTGGCGCGCTGCCATCCAGGCAGGCGGTGGAGCTGCACGTCTGCTGGTGGTGTGAGCTGGCTGTCAGGCGAGCGCAGCTGTGCTCGCGCGCCCGGTGCAGAGGCCGGCCGCACTAGGCTGCAAGCCGCGGGCGCGAGCGCCCGCCAGCGTGCAAGAGGCGCGCGTGGGGTGGGCAGGGCGCACGTGGCCATGCGGCGCGCGCAGCGCGGCGCGAGTGGGTAGCTGTCCTGGTAAGTCAGCGTCGGCGCGGCCAGGTACCACGCCATGTGGCGCGCGGTCGGGCGCGCCGCCGCGGCACCGCCCTGCCCAGCCGCCGCCGCGCGCCGCGCCTCCGCCCTGCGCCGCCCACATGCGCGGTCAAGGACCACACAGCCCGCCATTGTCTGCAGTGTGGCTGCCAGGGCCATTGTCTGCTGTTGGGCTGCCAGGACCCAGCACGCTGCATGTTGCCGTGGTGCTGCGCAAAAAAGACTGCGCAAGCGAGCGCTCCGCGCGGGCAGCCTGCTTGGAGGCGGGTCAGGGAGTGGGGCGGGCGCGCGCCGGCGGCTGGCGCCGAAGTGCACGAAGCTGGTGAGCTTCATGCAGACGATGATTGCGGCGGCGACGGCGACAAAGGAAGCCAGCGGCCCCGGGTCGGCGATCAGCACTGCGGCCACCGGCGCCAGCAGCGCGAACGCCGCGGCCGCGGCGCCTGTGGCGCAGGCACCAGCCGGGCTGCGCTGCCTGCGGCCGGCTGGGTGCGCCATCTGCACGCATGCATGCGCACAGTGACGGTGTGCTCAAGACCCAAAGCACTTGCTAGGGCATCATGTGCACTGCGTGAAGGCATGCGCATGCAGGGAACGCACCGGGCATGGCAAAACCTCAATAGCCTGCGATGCGTCTGGCAGCGCAGGCAGCACCTGCCCCGCGACGCGCGCGCATGCGCGCGCCTCGCCCGCAAGCGCGGCGCCGGCCGCCGCGGCCAGCATGGCGGCCACGGCCGCCAGCGCGGCGCCGCCGCGCAGCAGCTCGCGCAGGACGGCCACGGCCAGGCCCAGGCCGCCGTCCAGGCACGCCACGCCCGCGGCGCACACCAGGAAGACAAGCGCCACGGTGCGCGCGCCTGCCCCGGCATGCTGCCCAGCTCAGACTGCGCGTATGCTGATGCCGGAGCGCGTGCGCGCTCGCTGCACTGACCCACATCATACATTGCGGTGCCACTGCTGTTTGGCTTGTTAAGGTCACAGCAAGCTGCAGACAGAGTTGTACTATGTGGACACGAGGCAGGCAGTGCGACAGTGTCTTGTGACAGCATGGAGGGGCTTCAGGACATTCATCACACGCCGGGCTTGGGTCACTGACAGGTCTGCGGCAGGGCGCGCCCGCGTACTCCTCGCTTGACAGCCGCGACGGCTGCGCGACCTTGTGCACGTCGCTGCTGCCGGTCAGCAGCGGGGCGCGGACGCGCGTCTTGAGCGCCGCGCTGCCGGCCGGCGGAGAGGTTGGCGCCACCGGCGGTGGCAGCTGCGGGCGCGACGGCTGCGGCAGCGGCTGGGGCAGCGGCTGGGCGGCCACCGCACCCTGGCGACGCACAATCAGACGGCGTCATGGGCAGCGCGGTGCCTGGGTGCTGCAGCTGCGCGGCCCACGCGAGCGACATGCGCAGCCCACATGGAGCTCCGCTGAGAGCGCTCCGAGCCGGTCATGCAGGCTGGGGGCATTAGGGCACAGCCGCACCGTCAGCATGATGACATTGCCCACGGGCCGCGCGCCGGCGCGCACGTCCACGTGGGTCACCGGCGCGGACGACGGCCGCGTGCGCACGACCGGCTTGGACAGCGTCTCGGGCGCCTGCGCGCACAGAGCCGCCCCAGAAGGTCAGCTTCTGCAGTGAGGTCCGAACAGAGCCAGTGCAAGGATCGTCTGCAGCACAGCTGCCTGGCTTCTTGAGTACATGCACGGTCTGTATGCCCAGCACCTCCCATACCTACTTCCGCACGGAGGAGCAGGGGCGCACCTTCATAGCGCTTGGCCGGCGCAGGCGAGTCGCGCGGCGCGGCAGCTTCGGCCCATGCTGCTGCTGCGGCGGCGCCGCCTGCGGGGCTGCCGCGCCGCCGCCGGCAGCGCAGTGCAGCACCGCCAGGTGCGCCACCAGCGGGGGCACCTGGGCCGGCATGCCAGCGGCGCGCA
>JAABUH010004714.1_pt1 | contig 10933 bp, 17 predicted proteins | sample 5559121 | NCBI WGS metagenome assembly JAABUH01 (sample SAMN10711871, study PRJNA513364) | rock metagenome | isolation source: Antarctica rocks | place: Antarctica: Victoria Land, Battleship Promontory nord | collected 2015-12-28 | reverse complement strand
CATGAGCAAGGGGGGATAGGCAGAAGCGCACGGCAGCAAAGTCAGGGGAATGTAAGTGTAGTAAGTTGTTGTCTCCAGCATGAGCAGGTTGTCCTGCTGCTACATGTGCAGCCATACATGTGTGTCTGCCGTCTGGCCCTCTTTGCGTTCACAGCCTGTGCGCTGTCTTCCACAGCGTGCCCATGACCTTGTCTGTTTCTTCTCACAGAGGCAACCAAAGGGCATGTGCTGGATGTCAACAGCTTGCGCCCTGCACTTGAAGGTTGGCTTCACGTTGTTCCTGGAAAATGCGTGTGTCAATGTGAGTGTGATTTCTAAGCAAGTGTGGCGTGGTTGTATCCTCATGATGGCCGCATGACCACGTATACTGCTGCCTGATTGCTGTGTTGGGTGTTGCTTGGTGACCGTTAGGTGACTGTTCTCCTATGCTGAACTACATGCTGCTCAGCTGCACGTTGCTTGTGTCTGCCAGTCATAATGTCGCATTGATTGTACCTGCCTGCGGAGCTGGCATAGCTTAGCGATGCTGTTGGCATCTGCCTGCCCACGTGTTGCCCACTTGACGGGGTGAACTGAAAGGCAGATGGTAAATGGCTTAAAGTTCATTCACCATTTCAAATCGTATGAGATTGTTGATCATACCAAGAAATGCACTGCTTGACAGAGGCTAGTGAGCCAGGACCTGCCTCGTTGAGAGCCTTACAACGCCAGGCATCACTCTCACAAATAACATACTGTGTGGCTCTGAATAGACGTCTTGGCATGGCCGCTGAGCAGGATGCGCCCCTGGCCTACTTTGCAGGCACGCCAGCAGGCTTCCAGGCGGACGCAGACATGTTGCTGCAGCTGCGAGGCGGGGAGCACCTGCCCGCACACAGCCAGCTATTGGCCAGTACCTCGCCGGTCCTGTATGACATGCTGAAGGTGGCTGCCAGCCAAGTGCCCATGGGCGGCAAGATTGTGCTACCAATTGATTGCTGGGACTTCTCCAAGTGCGAGGCTGTCGACATACTGAAGGCGCGCATTCAACGACAAGCACTAAGCAAATATGTAAGCCTCTGGTCAATGCAAAACACAGTTTGGCTTCCCACCCAGAACGCCCAGTGTGTAAGTCATGTGTTCTTGGCAGTACTCTTGACATATATATGACATATTTGACAGCACGGAGGTCTGGTGCATGGCACACTGCAGGTCATCTATCCTGCGACAAGCTGCGGGGCGCTGTCTCCCAAAGTCTCTCGAAGTGAGAGGGAGGTGTACGATGCAGCCATGCGGCAAGCCATGTCGCTTGCACGGTGGGCTCACATGTCCAATGCAGCGGAGCACATGCAGCGCGCCGAGTGCTTCCTCCGCGAGCGCATGCGACTCATGGTCACTGTGCGACCCCCCGTGCTCGTTGCCTGTCCATGCTACTGACACTGCACCAGCCACACTTCTAACGCGCTGCTCAGGATTGCTGCAGGAGGAGCTTGAGTACCACCAGAGCACAGGCTACGACATCCTGTTTGAGTGCCGGGCGGTTGCTGACAAGCTGAGCCTGCATGTTATTGCAGCAGACTGCGAGTGGGCCTTGGCACGACTGTGGAAGACAGAGAGCGTCTACACGCGCGCCGCGCTGGACTTGACCCCAAGTGCGCTGCAGCGCATCGCGCGCAGCCTGTGTGCCGGCACAGATGCCGCACGCACCAAGCTCGCGTCCCATTTTGCTCACTATGGACATTATGGCGGGACGGATGCGCGGGAAAAACTCAGCAAGTGCCTTGATGAGATTGCATCTGCCCAGATCATGATGGAGTGGCGCATGAGCAAGGATGGGTAGGCAGAAGCGCATGGCGGCAGAATCAGAGGACCGAGGCTGATGGAACTTGATTCTCAGCAATAGCGTGAATAGGTTATGCTGCTTAACATGTGCAGCCATACCTATATGTCTGTCTGCCATACAGCCCTCTTTTTATTAGAGCCTGCGCTCGCTGTCTTTCACAGCGTGTGCAACACCTTGTTTAGTATGTCCTGCTTAGAGATCAAAGGAATGGCATGTACTGGATGTCAGCGCTTTTGCAGCCTGTAAAGGCAGATTTAGGAACGTGGGTGCAAGCCATTTGTGGGCCCCTGGTGGCTGCATGCAAGGCTGCTATGGTTGTATGTACATATCATATATAGGGTATACCCTATACCTTATACCCTACCCTAGCGTGGTGCTTTTCTTATGACGGCTTACATGTCTGCATATACTTTGCAGTTGACCAGCTTTCCAGCTCTCAGTTGGCCTTCAGCCCGAATCGTGTTATTTTAGCAGCTGTAAATTGGGCATCCAAGAAAACTACAGGTTGGCGCAGCCAGAACTGTTCCTTGAATAGCCAGCATTCTTTCCCAGGCAATCGGCCTTTCTAACCAAGTTGTGTTCAACATGGCAGGCGAGCAGGAAGAATTTGATTACTTTGCAGGCACACCAGCACAGTTCCAGGCAGCAGCGGACGTCGTGCTAAAGCTGGACGATGGGGCGCTCCTGCCCGCGCACAGCCAGCTTCTGGCAAGCACCTCGCTGGTCATGTGTGACATGCTGAACGTGGCGGCCAGCCATGTGCCCGCGGGCGGCAAGACAGAGCTGTTGCTGAAAGGCTTTTCCATGCAAGAGGCTGTCGACGTACTGACGGTGCGTGCGCAATGACAAGCACCGGGCAAGAGTATGCGCGTGGTCAGGGTGGCGTATAGGCTGTTTGATTTCCAAGAAGACATCCTGTGTGCATCCGCTCTTAAGTCCTTGTTTCAAAGGACTTGCTCGATGCCAGACGACAGCTGAGCAGTGTTAGTGTCGTGCCGCGAAGGTGGCAGTGTGACAAGAAAGAATGCTGCTTCTGCAGGGCGTCTATCCTGTGACCAGCTGCAGAGCCCTGTCAACGGAATCCACAAGGGAAGACAGGCAGGCTCATGCTGCAGCCATGCGGCAAGCAATTGCGCTCTTGCGGTGGGCTCACAAATTTGGCGCTTTGGAACACACTCAGCGCGCTGAGCGCTTTCTGTGCGGGCGCATGCGGCTTATGCTCACCGTGCGGCCCTCGTGTGCTACCCAGCATGCACTAAAAATACACCAGGCTGGGTAGCTGAAACAGCACTTTTTGCTCTATGCAGGCGGAGCGCGATTACCTTGAGGGCGCCGACTATGACGTCCTCTTTGAATGTTGGGCGGTTGCGGACAGGCTGAGCCTGCATGCCATTGCGGCGGATTGCGAATGGGCCCTTACACAAGTGTGTGGAGGAAGGAGAGTGTCTATGCCCGCGCCGTGCTGGAGTTGAGCCCAGGCGCGCTGCAGCGCATTGCGCGCAGCCTGTGCGCCGGACTAGATGCCGCAACTGAGACTATGTGGGGAAAGCATAAGATCATTTACCAGCCTGTCACGGGGTCTGCCAAGACCATGATGCAGTGGCGGATGACCTCGGAGCAGCGTGCAGAGGCTGCAGAGTGATGGGCCGGGGAGTATATGTGATAGACCTCGCAACACCATCACGTGGCACTGCTTACTAGTGAGCGCCACAAATGTTGCAATATTTTTTGCCCGTTGCTTGTACTCAGTGCAGTCATGAACTTGCAATCACGACTCTTGTGAAATTGTATATCCCAGGAAGGTCTTACACTGGTATTCCCACATACGTCTTACATACGGTTGCTGCTCAAGGTGGCTTCATGCCATCCCTGGACCCAATCAGGCTGCATGCCAGTCTCCGCAGATGCTTCCATTGTGTGTGCAGCCGCCAATTATGGCTGGCTTGTCTGCCTGCCTCGTGCATGCCTGATGGATGTGCACAGTGCTCCTGTGCTTGATGTGCTTGTGCCTTGCTTGGCTGAGTTGCTGAGATGTGGGGCTTCATTCCACCTACATGTGCTCTTGCTGTCACTGACATTTTTTAATGCTGTATCTGTGTATCTGTGTAGCAAAGTGTGCGAGGACCTACTGCCCGCGTGAACACTGCTTAGCGATATCCCTTTGTATCTCTGACTCCGGGTGAGGCCTTGACGCCCACAAACAGTAAAGCAAGGCACACGTGCGGCACCCTGTGGCATATTTGTCTGCCACCTGGGCGTTGACCAGGCAAAGCCATACATGCACCTGCTTGTCAAGAGCAGCATTCTAGTGTGCACTGCAGAAGGCAGCAACACCTGGACCTTCTCTTGCCTAAGCAGCCCTAGCTGGCTGAAACAGGCTTAAACCTAACATGCCTGGGTGCGCCGAAAGGCGCGCGCACTCAGAACCTTCCTTCCTTCCTTCCTTCATCTGCAGACCTGCACTGGCCTCTTGGCCTTGCACCTATTTCCTTGATAGGCCATGATGGGTCTGGCGTACTGCGTGCTCATGCACACTATATGAATCCCAAAGCTTGGGCGCCCTGTCTTACTGTGCATGCAGCCTCCGCGCTCGCATGGATGCTGCATTCCAGCACATTCAGAGTGCTGCTCTTGACTCACTGAAACACAAGCCTGGAAACAGGGGCATGTACGAACGTGTGAGCAACAAGCTCAGACCATGACGCAGCCGCGTCCTGACGAGAAGGGAGTTCGTTGACTCTATTGCTGCAAAATATAGGGCTAGTGATGGCATTGCAATGATCCACAGAAGACACTATGCCCTGGTGCTAGCTGGTGCGTGCGCAAGCGCAAGTTTTGGGCAAACAGGCCCTTCCAGCGATGCTTTTCACGAAACCCTGGATTGCGTTACTGTTAACATGGCAAGTCGTCTCTACGGACCTGTTTCCCCATCCTGTCTTATGAATAGTGCAAATAAAGTCCACGAAGCACACTCAGCAACAGCACGACACGTGATGTTTTGCGCAGAGGATGCGCTGGAAGCAGAGCTGCTTGCACTGTCGTGCTCTGGCTGGGACGCGGATGGGGGTGCCCTGGCATGCGCAGGCTCTGAGGCCGTCACGCCACCTGCGCCGTGCAGCCCGTCGCCACCTGACGAGGGCGACCTGCAGCTTGCCCCGCGCATCGACTCGCTCACGGCGCTGCGCACTGCGCTGTACCGCCGCGGCGCCAGGGTCGCAGCACTGACCAAACTGCTGAACGGGCCGGTGCTTCCGTCTTGCGGTCCTGCGCTTTGTGGCGGAGGAGCCACAGACAGCCAGCGCCCGCCGCTGGCGCCCTGCTGCACCCCGCCCCAGGGCTCGCCCCGGCGCGGCCAAAGGCCGGCACAGCCGCCTCACACGCCCGAGCCGGCCGACGACTGCCGAGGCTGGCACAGCCCAGGCGCTTTAGCCTGTGCCGGCCCCGAGCGCGTCGCCTGTGCGGTCGGACCCCGCAGCCCCAAGACCTCCACCAGTGCCCCTGTGGCTGCCTATGCCAGGCTCCCTGAGCAGCCTCCGCTTGGCGGACTGGTAGCTTGCGCTGCCAGCTCTGATGCAGGCGCTCTGGCTTCTGCTGCATTGCTGCCGCGTCTCCTCGCAGCCGCGCCGGCCGGCGCTGATGCCAGCAGCAGCACGGAACCAAGCCCTGCCAAACGGGGGCCATCACTTGTCAGCGAGGTGCTAGCCGCGGGCAGTGCTGTGAGTACGAGTGCTGCGCCAGGCCCAGCGCACGCTGATGCGCAATACGGCGGCCAGGCCCTTGCAAATGATGCGGACCGTGGCACGGAGCAGGGGCACTGCAACGGGAACGGTGCTGCCGGCGCGCAGCCCGCGGGCTTGCCTGTGGCGGCGGGCGCGCGCGGCCAGGCAGCTGGCGCGCGGGAGGAGCGGGGGGCTCATGCGGAGGCGCCCGAAGCGGCCGAGGCCGCCCGGCGCGCCGCGGCCGCAGCCAGCCTGCGGCAGGCGGCGGCAGCGGCGGCGGCCGCGGAGGCGACGCGGGAGCGCGCCGCGTCCGCGCTGGCGGCGCTGCTCGCGGCGCACGCTGCGCGCGAGCGAGCTGCAGGCGCGCACCGTCACCATCGGCTCTGACACGGACAGGGTAGCTCTGGTTAGCGCGTAGCATTAGTGCGTGCTGCATGTAGAGGGCAGGCGTAGGGCCAAGTCAGCCTGTTACCTGCCCTAACTATGCCCACAGACGATCTCTTGAACCAGGTCTGCAACACAAGCCTGGAGGTAACTACTTGCGCACAGCGTACCGAGCGCGGCTCTTGCCTGGTCACAGAATAAGTATGCGCGCAGGCTGCATTGCCGCAGCCTGGCGACGCGCGCTCCGCGGCCGCCGCGCGAGGCGCCGCGCCGCGGCCGCGCGCGTGATTCAGGCGGCCGCACGCGGCGCTGCCGTGCGGCGCAGGGCAGCGCTGCTGCGTGCGCGTGCGGCTCCGCTTGCGGCTGCGAGCAGCAGTGCAGCAAGCCCTGTGCCGCTGCCCCCAAGCGCGCCCTTGGCGCGCCCTGGCCGCGGCGGGCGCAGCGCTTCCCCGGCGGTGGCGGGCAGGGTGGTGACCGATGATGTTGCAGACACGGGCATGGCTGATAGCGCTGTGGAGCCATCGCGATGTGACACTAAGGACCTGCACCTTCACTGCCGCATGCAGGCGACGCAGACACGCTGCAATGCTGAGGAACCACGGCTGGACCCCAGCATTCATGCGGCGCCGCGTGGCTGCGATGTGCAAGCTCTGCTACAGAGTGTTCCGCCGCGGGTGCCGCAACCATGCGCGGCCTCTGGGCATGCGCCGGGCAGTGACAGCCCCAGGATCACACCGGACGCTAGTGCACAGCCGCAGCTAGGCGGGAGTGCGCAGCTTGGCGCACCAGCGCAGGGTCTTGCTGGCAGCTCCGCTCCCGCGGATACGACCGCGTCTGCCAGCAGCCAGGGTCGCGGCAGCCATGGCATGCCGGAGTGCGCGCGTGCAGCGAGCGGCGCCGGAGACTTGGACACGCATGGTTGCCAGTGTGGCCCTACAGCGGCAGCCACAAAGCAAGCAAGCCGCTCAGCAGCGGATCATTCTCGAATGACCACAGGGGAACCTAATGCCGCCTGCACACATTCCCCGGCCGGAGGGCGGGCCGCGCGTCTGCCCTGCACTCACGCGGGCCAGTCGGTGGCAGGGATGCACTGCAACCCGGTGCATCCTGGGCATGCAGCGTTGGCAAATAATCCGGCCGCCGCCCCAGCACTGATCGCGCTCAAGGAAATGGACAGCGAGCGTGACAGAGAACGGCAAGAGGCAGTGCTGCCATGCGCGGACGGAAGAGACAGCATTGACACGCCCGAGAGTCCCAGGTGCAGTGCTGACAGCTGAGCAGCTGCAGCAGCATGCCCCCAATTGCAAGCATGCTGCAATAGGCAGATGGAGCAGTGTTACAAGCAAGCCTGATGTAGCCAGCTGCATGGCAAGAGATGGCCAAGAGATGGCACAGAGCAAAGCCCTACATGGGCTTGAAACCTTGGCATGTCTTGGAACTTACCTGGCAGGTTGGTGACTGAGCTCCTGGACGCAGGCAACCTGGCTTGCGCAACATCCTGGGACGCATGCGCGTTGACAGCATGGCATGCACGGCCCACCCTACCGAAGCAGCCCCGCAGACGCCCGCTGCGCCAGCATTGGCCTCCAGCGCGCGCCCAGAGGCGCACCACACCGCCGCAGCCGCTCCTGACGCCGCGCCGGTCCCAGGACAGCGCGCAGGCGCTGTACCGGCGGTCCCGCCCGCCGCCAAAGCTGCCTGCCAGGCCGCCCAGCGCGCTCTCGACCGCGCCGTCGAGCGCTGGGCTGCGGCGGCTCTGACCGGCCGCACGCCCGCCGCCGCCCCTCCCCGGCCAGGCGAGGCGCAGACGGCGCACTCCGCAGAACGTGCTGCATACGAGGCTGCCTGCCTCGACAAGCTGGCGCGTGCCGGCGGCCGCATGCGCGCGGTGCTCGCGCCCGCGGCGGCGCCCCGCGGCCAGGGCACCGTGCGCGCGCTGCTCGCGCTCGGCGCTGCGCTGCTGCGCTGGCAGGACGGGAGCGCGGCCGCTGTGGTCGCAGCCACGGATGCCCGCGCTTCCCGCGTGGGCGTTCCGCAGGCGCAGGCGCCCGGGGACCCCGCAGCGGCCGGCTCGCCGCCTGACGCGCGCGCATGCTGCCCGGCTGATGCGCATGGCTCTGCAGAGCCGCGCGCTGGCGAAGACCCCCGCACCAATGCCGGCGGCGGTCTGGAGCGCGCGGTGCTGATCGCCCTGGCAGGCGCGTGCCGCTGCAGCATGTACGCTGCGGTTGTCAGCGCAACAGACTCGATCATCGCCCTGGCCCGCTCGCAGAGCCCGCCTTCATGCATCGCGCCATGCGAAGGCAGCCACGCCCCCGCCCGCGGCCGCGCGGCGCCCGCGGTTCTCGCAGGCTGCTGCCCCGCGGCTGCTGCGGGTGCCAATGCGGCCTGTCCTGCGGCCGCGGCGCCGCCCGGCAGCATTTCCGTGCCGGACTGCTCGCAGAGTGCAGGCTTCACGGCGCTGTTCAGTGCCTTCCGGCAGCACGCAGCGGCCGGCGCAGCAGCGGCGGCAGCGGCGGCAGCAGCGGCGGCTGTGGAGGAGGCCGCAACAGCGTCCACTGCCGCCGCGGACACGCTGCACGCAGACTGCGCGCCTGCGCCGCCGTCAGAGCCTGCGGGGGCGCGTGCCGCGCAGGCCGCCGTCCAGCACCCGCGCACCGACCCGCCCAGCGCCGGCGCCGGCGCCCCAGCGCCAGCGTTGCAGCACCCCGCTGCCCTGCACCAGCGCCCGCGCTCGCCAGTCGGGCTGCCGCCGCTGGCGCCGCACCAGCGCAGCCGCGCGCATCTGCCGCCGCAGGCGAGCCACGCCGTGCCGTGCCAGGCGCATGCTTTCTGTCACTGTCTGTAGACTAGCATGCAGTCACCAGCAGTTTTTCTGACAACTTCTGTGGCTTCAGGACACTAGGCGCGTGCTGTGGTATGGGTGCATCTGGGCGAGACGACAGGCTGCCCAGGCCTCCACTGGATACTGCAAAGCCTAAGCCTATTCGCTGTGAGAAATGTCCGCGTGCGCCAGGAGCTGACGGCGGCGATGCTGGCGGCCAACAGCGGCGGCCGCGCGCCCGGCGCGCTCGCCTGGCTGGACCTGGGCCTGGAGCGGCTGGCGAGCCTGGGCGGGCCGCTCGGCCGCGGGCCGCCCGGCTGCGCCCTGGCCGCCTGCACCGCGCTCGTCGACCTGTCGGCGGCCGCCAACCGGCTCACCTGCATGCGGGGCGCGCGCCTATACTACCGTTCAACATGCGCGTGCAGACTCCCGCTGCATCGAGCTAGGCTTGGGGCCAGCTGGCAGCCCCACGGCAGTGTGTCTAGTTGCTGGTGAATGCAGGCGTGAAGGCGGTGGTGAGGAGGCTGGCGGCGCGCGCGGCAGGCCTGGGCGCGTGCACCGCGCTGACGCGCCTCAACCTCAGCGACAACCGCCTCACGCGCATCGAGGGCCTCGCCGGCCTGCACCGCCTGCGGCGCGCGCAGAACGCAGGACAGCATCTGAGAAGCTCACTCGAGCACTGTGCACCGTGCTGACAATGAATTTTGCCTTGAAGTCCGACAGGGTTGGGCCTAACCCCAACTCTAACCTAGTTCGAGCCAATTCTGGTCTCCATGACCATGCATGCGCGTTCCGTGCGCAGGGACCTGGACCTGTCGCAGAACGCGCTGCGCGCGCTGGGCGGCCTGGCCGGGCTGAGCGCGCTGCGCGAGCTGGCGCTGGACCGCAACGCGCTGGCGGGGCTGGCCGGCAGCGCGGGCGGCGGCCTGGGCTGCGCGCGCGCGCTGCAGGCGCTGAGCGTCGCCGGGAACCAGCTCACCAGCCTAGCCGGTGTGATGCCGCGCATGCGACTGTCGCATACGCATTGACCTCATGTCGTTGACTGTTTGCCTGGGGGATGCACGCCCGCTCGCTGTGCAACACGCTCAGTCAGGCCGCAGGGTTAGGGTCATGCTGCACCCCAGGCCTGGAGGCGAGCGGCGCGCTGGAGCGGCTGGTGGCGCGCGGCAACGCGCTCGCCAGCCTGGGCGGGCCGCCGGGCCGGCCCGGCCCGCTGGCGGCGCTGACCGCGCTGACGCTGCTGGACGCGGGCGCCAACCGCCTCGCGGCCTTCCCCGCGCCGGCCGACCTGCCGCTTGCGCTGCTGCAGCACCTCAGCCTGGACCGCAACCGGTGCGCGCCGCTGGGCTCGCTGCCCGGCCGGCGCGCAGCCTGCGCCGCCGTGCGGCTGCATGCTTGCTGCAGGGCCTTGGTCAGAGGGGACGGCGCGTGATCTGTTCATGTCGCTGTTCCTCAATATCGCGCCTCCCTCACATGTCATGTCAATTAAACCAGGCATGCACGCGAGGGCTGAGATGCGGGCGCCGGTGCGCGCCCAGGATCGCCGCGCTGCCGACGCTGCCGCTGCTGCCGCACCTGCGCTTCCTGTACCTGCAGGAGAACGGGCTGCGCGGCCTCGCGCGCCTGAACGCGGCGCCCGCGCTGCGCCTGCTCAACCTGTCGTTCAACGCGCTGACGGGCGCGGACGCAGCGCTGCGCGTGCTCGCGCCCGCCGCGGCCTCCCTGGCGGAGCTGGACCTCGCCGGCAACCCGCTGGACGCCGAGCCGGGGTGCGTTCAAGGCCCTTAGGGTAGGGTATAGGGCCTATACCGGTGCCGGCGCCGTCCGGCAGCCGTCAGCGCCATGCTGGCCAGTCACCACAGCACAGCCGGTCTGCAGAACAGCACGAAGTTTAGCGCCGGCCTCTGTCGGCGCCGCTGCGTCCTGCATGACACGGGTCAGACTGGCGCGGTGCCTGCGCGACCGTACCTTGAGCAAGCCGTCTAGCCGGATCTGAGCTCCTGCTCGAAGCATGAGTATGCTCCGCATGGCCTGGCAGTCCGTAGTGCGCGACCTGCGCAGCGCGCCCCAGGCGTGCGCATGCGCCAATCGCCCCGCGCCCTACTGCATGCGCCAGCCTACTGCACGCTCCAGCCCTGTTGCGTGCGCCAGCCCTACTGCATGCGCCAGCCCTACTGCATGCGC
>JAABUH010004713.1_pt1 | contig 10933 bp, 8 predicted proteins | sample 5559121 | NCBI WGS metagenome assembly JAABUH01 (sample SAMN10711871, study PRJNA513364) | rock metagenome | isolation source: Antarctica rocks | place: Antarctica: Victoria Land, Battleship Promontory nord | collected 2015-12-28 | reverse complement strand
AACGACAGCAGGCTGTAGACCGTCCCCTCGCGGTCGGTCCCGCCGACCTCGGGCGCGGCGAGGAGGGCGCAGAGGGCGGTCGCGGGGGCGAGGATGATCATCGCCCAGAGGCTCAGATCGTCGATGCGGTAGGTGCCCATGAAGACGGTCATCCGCGCCCCGATCAGCGGCATGGCGAGGGCGGCGGCGGCGAGCAGCCCCCCGACCGTGAGGGCGAGCGCCCAGCGTGGCCTCCGGACCATCTCCGCAACGAGCGCCGCGACGGCGGTGAGCAATACGGCGATCTGCGGGAGGAGCAGCCCCAGGTCGCGCCCCATCTGCATCCCTGTAATGGCTACCCCGTTCATCCGCCCGGCATCGGACGTGGTTCGCGCTCGGCTTATGATGAAGGCGCGATACACCAGCGACGGGCGGACCGAGGCGCGCGGCAGCACGGGACGCCCGCCCCTGGCGCACCCACGGCCGCAGCCCTGTTGGTCGTGCCCGATCAGGACGCCGCGCCGACGATCGAGCGCGCGGAGGCGCGCTTCGCGCCGGCCTCGTCGCCGCTGCGGCGGCCAGACCGTGCATGCGACCGCCGGCTGCCGCCTCAGGCGGCGCGCCGATACGTGTGGTGCAGCCCGCCGAGGACAGGGCTGGCCACGATCGCGCCCACGCCGTGCCCCGCTTGCTCCGGCCGTGGTCCCGGTACGGGCACGTGCTGGCCCAGCCCCTGATGCGGGCGAGTCTGATTGAAGAAGGCGACGTACTCGCCGAGTGCCCGCCGCAGGTGCGCCTCGCCGAAGAGCAGGAGGTGGCCAAGGCACTCGCGCCGGACGCTGCCCAGGAAGCGCTCGGCGCTGGCATTGGCGCGCGGTGCCCGGATGGGCGTGCGCACCACGGTGATGGCGCTCGCCCCCGCTACCTGCGCGAAGCGCGGGCCGTCCTTGGCGTCGTTATCACGCACGAGGAGGCGCGGCTGTTCACCAGAGGGCGTCGCCTCGCGGAGCTGCCGGGCGACCCAGGCGTCGGTCGGGTGCCGCGTGACGCCGATGTGGACGGCCCGGCGCGAGCCCGGCTCGACGCGGAAGAAGGCGAAGAGCGGTCGGAAGAGGAGATCGGTCACCTGGAGGAAGTCGCACGCCCAGACCTCGTGGGCATGGTTGCGCAGGAACGTCGCCCACTCCTGACCGGGCGGGCGCGCCCGTGGCACCCCCCGCAGGTATTGCTGGATGGTGCGCTTGCTCACCCGGATGTCGCGCTTGCGCAGCGCGCCCCGGATCCGCTCGGCACCCCAGAGCGGGTTGTCGCGCGCCAGCTGCTTGACGAGAGCGCTGGTCGCCGTGGCCAGTGGAGCGGGCTGGGTGCGCGGTGCCGATTTCCGCCGCCAGAACAGGCGGAAGCCCTGCCGGTGCCAGCGCAGCAGCGTCTCGGGCTGGACGATCAGGAGCGCGCTCGCCCAGGTGTGCAGCCGACTGGCGAGCAGGACCAGCAGCCCGCGGTCCGGGGGGGCGAACGCCGGCCGCATGGCCATCCGGCCGAGGACGATGATCTGCTGGCGCAGGAACGCGTTCTCCAGCAGGAGTTCCTGGCGGGGGCGGACAAGATCCGTCGCCAAGCCCGTGGCGAGCGAGCACGGGCGCGGCGTCGTCCACCGGCGGACCCGTGCGCGTACCGTGGCGGCGCAGCGCCGGGCGAACTGGCGCAGGTGAGCGAAGCCCTGGACACGCACGCACATCTCCCGGGCGAAACGGTAGCACCAAGGTGAGCAGATTCGCCGTGGCGATCTGTCCGCTACGGATTGTACTGCGCCGTCGGTCCGGCGATGCTCCTGCCAGGTCGCCTCATTGCTGGGCGGATGAGTTGGGTAGCCACTACAGGCCCATTATTCATGCTATCGGGAGCGCCGCGACCGTTCCGGCGCACCTCCTCGGCATCATGGCGTAACCCGGCCCCGGTCGCCTCGCCCCCGACCTATCCCACCGTGGGAGCTTAGCAGGCAAGGGTCAACGTGACGGTAAAGGTAGGTTTCGGGATCGGTGCGAAATGGTGCAATTCGGTGGTCGTCAACGGGGGAGCTGCAGATCCGAAGCACCTTGTCTCTCCCGAAGCCAGATAAGTCCCGCACGACCATCCGCCTGGCGGCGCGCGACGCCGCTAGACGTGGGGATCGCATCCGCCGCAGCGAGCCCAACTGCCGACGATGAATTCACTGACCTCCACCGCCCTCTTCATTGCTTGGCACCATTCCTTACCAACGCGCACACCATCGCTCGTTAGAGTGATGGCCTGGCAGCCGGGGTTCCCTCACATGCCCGGCGGACAGGCGCGAGGTAGGCTGCGGCGGCAGCCTCACCGAGGGATTCGCGCTCACCGACCCGAGTCTATGGGTACGCCCGAGGAGAAGGATCGATGGGTGCTGGGCGGGGAGAAATTGTGGAGCAACAGTCAGGGACGATTGGGCGCACACCAACGGTGCGCGCCGCGAAAACCCGCGTCCTGCTGATCGACGGCCACCCGATCTTCCTCCAGGGTGTGCGGTTCATCCTGCAAACCACGCCCGACATCGCGGTCGTCGGTGAGGCGACCAGCGGCGGGGCGGGGCTGCGGCTCCTCGACCAGTTGTGCGGCGTTGATATCGTCGTCACCGACCTCTTCCTCCCCGATATCAGCGGCCTCGACGTGGTCCGGCACGCGAGAGCACGCGAGAGCGCGCCGCATGTCCTCCTCCTGACCTTGCACGCGGAGCACGAATATATTCGCGGCATGATCGCGGTCGGGGCCGATGGCTACGTGCTGAAGCAGGTCGCGGTGGAAGAATTGGTCACGGCGATCCGTTCCATCGCGCGCGGCGAGGTCGCGCTCTCGCCGCTCGTCGCGCGGCGGTTGCTGGCGCAAGTGCGGGACACTCGCGGACACGATCAGCGGGTCTGCGCGCTGAGCGCTCGTGAGCGGCAGGTGCTGACCCACCTGGCCAAAGGTTGCACCAGCAAGGAGATTGCGCGACACCTCGACCTGAGCGTCAACACGGTCGATAACCACCGCGCTCGCCTTCTCGGCAAGCTCGGCGTGAGCAATACCGCCGCCGCCATCCGTATCGCCTCTCGCCAGGGGCTGATCCCGACGACCGGCGGTGACTAACCGCTCGGTGCGGCCAACGCGCTCTTCCCGCATCAGCCATAAAAAGCCCTCGAACGGAGCGTATAGCGACAACCTCCGTCGGATCTGGTCGCCTATGGACCGAAAAATGAGGTCGGAGTGGGGCTCTGCGTTATCCGCCGTCTGGCGCGCTATCAGCTCCCGCCCCCTCGTGTCCGGCGCGGCCCAGCCCTGCCCGCACCGCATCGGTCGGGTCGGTATAGAACTGGACCGCCCGTTCCCCTGGGCGATCGCACCATGTGTAGTAGCATCCGGTCGCGGCTTCGACGACATAGACCTGGCATTGTTCTCCTCGAAACCGCGCCCAGTGGCCGGCGAGATCAAGCTCTGCGTCCAGGCCGAGTGCGCGTAGCGCCTCCACGAGTTGCGTCATTTCCCCGCCTTCGACGACCAGTGCTGCGGTGTCGTGGCCGCTACCTGCCTATTGTGTACTGACAGCACCGAGCGATCTCGCTGTCCTGGTGTCAGCGGATCGCGGCGATACCGGCTCCCGCCAGGGGCACGGCTCATCTTCGTTCGCATGGTTGGACGCGGACGCCTGCCGCAGGCGTCCGCGCCCCCTTTCAGCGCGATCCGCCCGACTCGGCGAGGATACGTCGGCCGAACTGGCCGAGCAGGATATCGTATGGTGCTGGGTTCTCGGGGTGGTACTCGAAGCGCGCCCGCTCGAAGTACTGCACCTCGTACTGTTTGCCATCTTCTAGTACTACAGCGACACTTATCCTGTTCTTCGGTGCCAAGACGAGTACGTTCGCGGCCTACCAAACTACCATTGGCGGGCAGGAGCCCAGTACGAACGTCAAAGTGTCGCTGTAGTACTAGGGTCTCGGTCAGGATCTCGGAGAGCGGGAGACCGAACTGGGGTACCCCGCCGCCGTTCTGCCAGTAGGCACCAAAACGCCCGCCCAGGTTGTGCCCGGTCGCCGCAACGAAGGTCTGGCCCATCAGCGGCTGGGCCGGTGAATCGTCGGGGTGGATGCGCCGCCCGAACTGGCCGAGGAGCACGTTGTTGGGGGCCATATTCTCGGGGTGGTACTCGAAGCGCGCCCGCTCGAAATACTGCACGGTGTACGGCTTGCCATCCTCCAGCGTCTCGGTGAACGTGTCGCTGATCGGGAAGCCGTTGATCGCCAGGCCGCCACCCGACTGCCAGCGGTCCAGGAAGAGGCCGCGGATCGTTTTATTCGTCTCCGGGAAGGTCCGCGCGCCCGCGCCCGGCACCATCGGCGTCGGCGCGGGCATCGCCGCGCCCGATGGCACATCCCGCGCCACCAGACCGGAGCCGACGGCCCCGCCCGGTCCGTTGGTCGGGAGCCCGTCGGCGGACGCGACCAGCGTCAGCCGTCCGTCATCCTCGATGCGGAAGCCTTTGATCGTCCCGAAGAGGCTGTTGCGGGCGTAGAGGAAGCGCCCACCCCCGGCGATGGCTAGGTCGGCAGCCCCTGGTCCGACATCGGCGGCATGCGGATCGAGCGAGGTGAGCGCGCCGTCGGCCCCGACCCGGAAGCTGCCGGTGTAGCCCCGGCGGCTCTCGGGGGTCACATTGACATCGGCGAAGGGGACGGGGCCGAATTGCTGCATGTAGGCGAAGCGCCCGTCGGGGGTGATCACCACCCAGCACGGGTCGGTGGAGCCGTTGTGTACCACCCCGCCGATCGGGCTGATCCGTCCGTCATTATCAATGTTGTACGAGGCCGCTCCGCCCAGGCCCACCTGCTGCGCGAAGTTCTGGCTCGCCAGCATCCGACCGCCCCGGTCGAAGGTGAAGCCGAATGGCCCGGAACCATAAGGGTTGTCGTTCGCGCCGGCGGGCTGGTTGATGATCGGCCCATTCGGCACGCCATCGGCACCGATGGTGAAGGAGTCGATCCGGTTGCCGACCCACTGCGTGACGATCAGCACGGTGCCGGCCGGGTTGAACGACACCTGGGTGCAGCCGGCGCTGATGCCGCCGCTCAGCCGACGAGTCGAGTTGGGGATCGGGGTCAACTGGCCGTCGGCGCTGACGCGGAAGCCGCTGATGCTGGGCGTCCCACCGTTACAGAGCCCGGCCCCGGTCAAATCCCCCCCGCTGTTGAGCACGTAGAGGAGCCCGTTGCGGACGGTCAGGCTGATCGGGCGCTCGCCGCCCGACGGCTCCAGCTCAACGCGGTTGAGGCCGGTGGGGGTCACCTTGAAGACCGAGATATTGTCGCTGCCGGCGTTGGCCGCGAAGAGGAGATCGGAGCCGCCCCCCAGGTCGACCGGCGACGACTGCCCGGCCGCGCTGCCCAGGAGCAGCATCCCCGTCGAGGACTCGAACACGTTCGTCCCGATACCGCCGGTGTCGACGCGGCCCGCCTCGGTCAGCGCGCCATTGGCGGCCCGATCGTAGATGACGACCTCGTTCTTGACGAAGCTATTGGTCAGGGCGTAGATATTTCCCGTGCTGGTATTCTGCTGGGCAGCGACAGGGCCGCCCCGTGCGAACAGGGGAAGGAGCAGTGCCAGGGCAAGCGCGACGCCGATCGAGAGCGAGTGGTTCGCTCGACGCATGATTGATCTCCTCCTCGTGAGCGATCCGTCCAGTTTCCAGCTACCTGAGGATGCAGTTACCCACGGGGTCTGGCGATGTCCACTCCTTTCCTTCAACTCGCCTCCCCGCAATGTCGCCCGGTCGGGCTGGGCCCACGGTGCGCCCGCCCGTCACGATCAGGCTAGCGGAGGGCAAGGTGCGAGATGGTAAAAGGTGGTGCCAAGATCGTCCGGAATCGGTGGGAGTGTGTCGCTGACCGGCACGAAGCGCCGTGATCGGCGGCGAGCGGCGTGCCGCCATGGGCGAGCGGGTCCGTGTTTTGGAGGAGATGGCTACTACGGTTTGCCCTTGCGCGATCAGTGTCGGAGCGCGGGCGCTGAGGTGCCCGGCGAGGGAGAAACCCGAGGGATCGTGTTCGGTCTTGGTACCCTCCCGGCTGAACCGCCCGGCGATCGCGCCGCGCGGGACTGCGTCATATACGCCTGGGAACGGGGGGCGCCCCTCACGATTTCCCCGCGCCTGATTCTAAAATGGCAAGGGGCTGCTGCCGGGCTTGATGGTCCCGCCGCTGATCGCGCGGTATTCCGCGCTCAGCGGTGGGCGGCGAAGCGATAGCCGATACCCCACTCGGTCTGGATATAGCGCGGCTCGGTCGGGTCGTCCCCGAGCTTCTGGCGGAGTCGTCGCACGATCCCCTTCAGGTAGTGGGCATCGCCCACGTATTCTGGCCCCCAGACTTCCCGGAGCAGGAACTCGTGCGGCAGCGCCGTGCCCGCGTGGCGCACCAGCGTGGCCAGCAGACGGTACTCGGTGGAGGTCAGGTGGACCGACGCATCTCGCACGCGCACTTCATGCGTCGTGAAGTCGAGCGAGAAGTCTCCCGCGACGAAGGCCGGGCCGGTCGCGCCCTGTGGTGCCTGCGCGCGTCGCGCCAGGGCGCGCAGGCGCGCGACGAGTTCCAACGGGTCATACGGCTTGGTCAAATAGTCGTCGGCACCGGAGTCGAAGGCGCGGACCTTGCTGACGATGTCGCCGCGGACGGTGAGCATCAGGATCGGTACCTGGGAGGTCTCGCGGATCTGGCGGCAGACCGCCAGACCGTCCGGGGCGGGCATCGACACATCCAGAATCACGAGATCGGCCCCATCCTCCGCGAAGCAGCGCAGCGCCTCTTCGCCATCCGCCGCGACGGTCACGCGGCATCCCGGCCAGGTCATCCGCACGCCGAAGGCGACCATCTTGGCCACATCGGCCGCGTCGTCGGCGATCAGCACCTTCAGTGTCATGTGGTCCCCTCCGTTGTGGTACTCGGCAGTGTGATCCGGAAGCTGGCGCCGCCGCCAGGCGCGCTGTCCGCGACTAGGCGCCCACCATGCAATTCGACGATACGACGGGCGATCGCCAGACCCAGTCCGGATCCTTCCCCCGCCACACTCAGGCGGTGGAAGCGCCGGAAGATCGCCTCGCGTTCCTCGTCTGGGATCCCCGGACCATTGTCGCTCACGGTCAGTTGCACGGTATCCGCCGCCACCCGGCCGCTGATCGCGATGCGGCTGCCGGATGGAGTGTGCCGGTGCGCATTGGCAAGCAAATTAATGACCACCTGCTCCAACCGCCGCATGTCGCCCAGGCAGGGCAACGGCTCTGACAGGTCGGCCTCCAGCGACTGCCCCTTCTCGCGTAGCAGCGGGTGCACCACCCGCATCGCCGTCGCGACGACGGCGCGGAGGTCGACGGGCTCGCGCTCGAGTTGGAACGTCCCCGCCTCGAGCTGGTTATAGGTGAGGAGATCGCCGATCAGGATAGTGAGGTACTCGATGTTGCGCCGACTGGTATCGAGCAAGTCGCGCTGCTCGGCGGAGAGCAGCGCGGGCGTGTCGAGGTCGAGCAGCGCGAGCCCGGCGCGGGCGGCGGTGAGCGGCGTCTGCAAGTCGTGGGACACCGTGGCGATGAAATCCGCCCGGAGCTGCTCGAGCGCGCCGAGCCGGTCGGCCTCCAGGCGGTTGACCAGGGCAGCCTCCCGTTCTTTCAGGCTGGTGATGAGCAGCTGCTCGTTGATCTCGCGCGTCATCTGGATACTCTCCTGCTCCATCGTCAGCCGCCGGGTCAGGATCGCCATGCCGAGCGCGACCAATGCCAGCATCGCGAGGCGCGCGACCAGCATGCGACTGTCGCCGGGCGATGGCGTCAGCATGAGCAGCGCGACATCGGTCGTTGCCGTGATCCCCATGGTGGCGACGGTGTAGAACAGCGCCCCGCGCAGCGGCATACTCACCGCCGCGCAGTCGACCGCCAGGAAAAGCAGCAGGAAGAGCGGCCCGCCGGGCTCGCCGCCGAGGGCATAAAGGAGCCCGACCACCGGCAGATCGAGGAGCGCCACGCGCGTGTAGCGGCGCAGCCAGGCCACGCGACCGCGCAGCACCTCAATGAGCAGGTTGTAACCGCCGAATAGCAGGATGAAGGCCCAGGTCGGCAGCCCGACCCGGCTCATCACCGGTTGCATCACGGTGAGTAGCAGGAGGACGGCGATGGTCCCCCAGCGCAACAGGAAGAGCGACCGGCGCAGGTAATGGTAGAGTTCCGGCGCGGGCGCTGGCGGGGTACTCATTTGCGGCCGCATCCTATCCCTCGGCACGCCCGGTGGCCGGGACCCAGCATGGCATAGTCCTCGCTCCTCTCGCTGTGGCGGTCAGGCCAGGTGGTAGAACATGCCGAGCAGTGCGCCGTAGGCGATGTGGGCGAGCAGCACGGCGAGCGGGGTGCGCCGCCCGTAGTGCAGCGCCAGGAAGCCCGGCGGTTCGAGCTGCATCGTCGGCGTCGGCCCCTGCTGCTCGCTCGCCATCCGCGGGTGCAGCGCGGGCAGCAGCGGCAGCGCCACACCCAGGATGAAGAGCGCCTGCACCGCGCCGATCAGCGCGCCCAGCCACCAGGCGGCGCGCCCCCAACTCTCGAAAGTGGCGGTATAGATGAACGCGAAGAGCCAGCCGTTCAGGAAGTGGAGGCCGAAGCCGACGGCCGTGGCCCGATCCCGATTGGCGGTGAACATTGTCCCCAGCATGAACGGAAAACTCATCCGGGTCAACCCGAGGGCTTGCCCCCCGGCGAGGAGGGTGGTGAGGGCGACCGTGCCGACGAAGCCCCAGAGTGCGGTGCTCGGCCAGTTCATTGTCCACGCTCCCCTCGTGTGGATGCGGCGCTCCGCGCGGGTGCCCGATCCGGCATGGTGCCAGACAGGGTCAGTGCCGCGTTGATCAGGCCGATGTGCGTGAACGCTTGCGGGAAGTTCCCGAGCGCCGCGCCGGTCGCGGGGTCGAACTCCTCGGCGAACAGGCCGACGTCGTTGGCGCGCGCGAGGAGGCGCTCGAACGCCCGCGTGGCCCCATCCAGGTCGCCGCCCAGCGCCCGGCACTCCACCGCCCAGAAACTGGCGATACCGAACGCGCCCTCCGCGCCGGGGAGCCCGTCGTCGGTGCCGGGCAGGTAGCGATACAGCAGCTCCTCGCGGGCGAGTTGCTCGTGGACGCGCGTGCAGGTCGCGTCCATGCGCGGGTCGGTGCCGGCGGCGTAGCCGTAGAGCGACAAGAGGAGGAGGCTCGCGTCCACGTCGTCGCCGTCGAGGAGGCGGGTGTAGCTCCCGAGCCGCGCGTTGTACCCGCGCGCCTCGACCACCGCGCGGATCGCGTCGCGCTCGACATGGAAGCGCTCGATCGCCATCGCGAGACCGTGGCGCTCGTGCAGCATGATCAGGCGGTCGAGCGCGACCCAGCAGAGCGCCTTCGCGAGGGTGTGCTGCTGGGAACCGCCGCGCCCCTCCCAGATGCCGTCGTCGGGTTCGCGCCAGTGGTCGCAGACATAGGTGCCGAGCCCGTCGAGGAAACGAACCGTATCCCGATCGATGCGCCCTTCGCGCGCGGCGGACCGCGCGATGGCGTCGATCACCGCGCCGTAGACGTCGAGTTGGACCTGGCCGCTGGCACCATTGCCGACGCGGACCGGGCGCGAGCCCGCGTAGCCGGCGAGCTGCGGCAACGCGCGCTCGGGCGGGCTCGTCCGGCCGAAAACGTCGTAGAGGATCTGGAGGCGCGGCCAGGTCAGCCGCGTGGCGTGGCGCATCCACTGGAGGAAGGCAGCCGCTTCCTCCTCGTAGCTGAGGGCGTAGAGGGCGCGTACCGTGAACGAGGCATCGCGCAACCAGCAGTAGCGATAGTCCCAGTTGCGTACACCGCCGACCTCCTCGGGGAGCGACGTGGTGGGCGCGGCGACGATGGCCCCGGATGGTGCGAAGGTCAGCAGCTTGAGGGCGAGGGCGCTACGCACGACGGACTCGCGGTGCGCGCCCTGGTACGTGCAGCGCGCCGCCCACTCGCGCCACCAGCGCGCGGAACGCTCCACGCTCGCGTGCGCGGTCGTGCCGAGGGTGGGGAGGACCGCCGGGGCCTCGGCCGCGTAGGTGAGGGCGAGGTGGTAGCGCGCCCCGGCCCGGATCGTGGCGGTGCCGTAAGCGCCCTGCCCGGCGACCGGGGCGAGTGGGATGTCGCTCTGCAGCACGAGGGCCGCCGACCCGACCCGGCACCAGAGGCCGAGTTTCCCGCGCGATTCGAGCGCCGGGCGCTGGCGGCCGTAGTCGGGGCGCGGGTCGTAGCGAATCTCCACCGCGATCTCGCCCGCCATCCCCTCGATCTCGCGCAGGATATGCTGATCGGGTAGTAAGGCCGACCGCTTCTCCTCCTCGGAGGCGATCGGCATCAGATCACGCAGCACGAATGTGCCGGAGGCACCGGAGAAGGTCGTCTCGAGGATGTTGGTGTCGGGGAGATAGCGGCGCGCGACGTGATAGGCACCGGTGGGGCGAATGTGGAAGGAGCCGCCGCGCTCGGGGTCGAGCAGCGCGGCGAAGATCGCCGGGCTGTCGAAACGCGGCAGGCAGAGCCAGTCGATCGCGCCATCGCGCGCGATCAGCCCCGCGCCCCGACAGTCGCCGATCAGGGCGTACTCCTCAATGGGGTGCGAACCGTAGTAGTGTCCATGATCCGCATGCTCGGCGACCACAACCGTCCTCACCATCGCTCCTACTACCAACAGTGCCCGCCACACCGTGGCTCGCGGCAGCCCTCCGAGGGCTCATTGGCGACAGAATGGCACTCGTAGCTGGAGTACCACACCGAGCATACCATGGTGAACTTGCCAAAGGGTTACGGAACCCTTGCACAACTCTTACGCCGCGCATTGAGGCGGCGAAGATTGCCGCAGCATCACCTCGGCATGGTGCGCCAAGGCCAC
>JAABUH010004712.1_pt1 | contig 10934 bp, 12 predicted proteins | sample 5559121 | NCBI WGS metagenome assembly JAABUH01 (sample SAMN10711871, study PRJNA513364) | rock metagenome | isolation source: Antarctica rocks | place: Antarctica: Victoria Land, Battleship Promontory nord | collected 2015-12-28 | reverse complement strand
CGGTTGGCAAATTCGGCCAGCAGACGGTATGGCAGCGACGATTACCGGATACGCCCCGACCAACAAATCAGAGAGCTGAGCTCAGCGCCATCATCCTCGCGCTTGAAGAAGCGCTTCATAAGTCGTCCAACATGAACAACGTCCCCTTCATGGATGTAAAGATATATACCGACTCCACTTATGCGTACAAATGCATGACGGTGTGGAAAGAGAGATGGCTTCACAACGATTTCACAGCAGCAACTGGCCAATTGGTGGTGAACCGAGATTTGATGAGACAGGCTTATGACCTGCAGGAAGATCTCCAGCATGAAGGTAGCGTTGGGTTTGTTTGGGTCCCAAACGAGCGGAATCAGGATGCTGATGCAGAGGTGAACGGTCTACTGGATGAAATGGAGCAAGACAGCTGAGAGGGCTTCTACATGTGGAGATGACGGGATAGCCGGAAACCCCAATGTGCTGTAGAGCGTGTTAGCTTGGAATACTGTCCGAATGTGGGATATCTGACCGGAGCTTGACAGGTGATGTCGATATCCGAAAGATGCTGTGCCAAATACCAGTTAGCGCGTGATTTACATGCATACATTACCTTTTGATGCCAAGAGGTTCTAGACACGTCTTGCAGCCTCGCCGTCGCGCTCTCTTTCCATCGCCAATGACGTACCTTTCCACACGCCATGAAGTTGAGGGCGTTGCTCTGAATCCAGATGCGTTTCGTGCTTTGCCGCATCAGGTCTATTCCGTCCATACAAGCACAATAATAATGATAGTGATGCGATGGCGAAAGAACCTGCCATCCCAAGTGTGATGGCAGAACGGCCCCCAATTTTCAGCCTTGCTCCTTCAGCCTCGTCCTTTTGCTATTTACCCTTCTCATGTCGCTCACACAAGACCTTTGTAGTGGAATCACCGTCCTTTTGATTTTTGCGGATTGCTAGCATTGGCACAGATGTCGCTCAGCGATACCATTTCAAACACGGTGGGCGCTGCTGACCCAACAGGCGTCCTCTCCGCCGCGGGAGCGGCGATAGGCCTCGTTGGCACCGTCATGCGAGCCGTGCCGGCTCTGAGGAACGCAAGCAGTGCCATTCGAAGCCACACCGGCGCAGGCTCTGCTCAACCAAACCTCCAAAGGGCTCAGACCACTGATCCAACCCCGTCGCTCAGCGTCGACCCGGAACGTGAACGCCGGGCTTACGAAACGGTCAACTTCGTTTTACGAGAGCTTGGTAGTCGCATTTGCAGCGCAGGATTGGTAGATGAACTCGCGCTCACTAGAGCGTTGAACTCAGCAGCACAGCACATTGACTTTAACCTATTCTCTGGCGAAACGAATCGATTGTTTGCTTCTCTGGCGCCGAAGCTGGGTGATCCTGTTTTGGTAAATAGCGTCTTTACCTCCATCTGTTTCATCGGAGCGTTGATTGGAGAACTCACAAGAAGTTTGCCCAATTACAAAGAATCCTATGTGCCGCTTGGTCCAAGAATTGTGCAGCAACTCTTCAGAATCGCTATTGGAGAAGGTGCATTTGGAGAGAACTTGACAGCAAATCTGAATGCCTACAAAACGTTGGCCACAACTGCGGGACTGCTTCGACCCACTGACATCGGGTACTCTGCTTTTCCAGGTAGCTCTCCGCAAATGTGGCGTATTGAAAATACTAATGTGACTCTGGCAAGGCTTTCCTGCGTTTTCAACATGTCGGTATTCAAGCAGATCCTCCGCTGATATACGAAATCACAAATCGGTGTATGACAAATTAATCAAGCACTTCGATAGATTAGGGTTCCCTCAACCAATCTCTTCCCGGCAATCAGAGGTGGGTGTGATCAGAGAATGGCGTTTCATGGCGGGAAACGCACCTTCACCTACTGTTGATGTGGAGAAAGCAGACAAAAATATCGGCGAGGGTTTTGGCAGAGTTGTCCACTGGCTACTATGCTCAGCTGATATGATGCCTTCTGGTGAAGCGGTCATAGTCTACTACGATCAGCATATTGAGTTTGTCAGATGGATAGGATCACGAATGGGATTCTGTGTACTGTCTGCCGCCACTGAACTGGACTGGACCGGCAATCATGTGCAATTGGATCCAAGGCTTCGTGCAATCGCCAACACTTGGCTCATCATCATGCCTTCTGCGCGAGCCAAGGCAACAAGACGTGCTTCAGCGGCACAGTGGGAGCACACTCACATGAAAGTTGGAGATCGCGTACCAGTTGCAACGCAGACCAACCCATCATTTGCTCCCCAACCACCGATGCCTTCGCCAGAGGCCCAAGGCACAGTTAGAAAGCCGTCCCTTACATCGCAGAATTCTCAATCGAAACTTCCACCAGCAGCGCCACAACTTAGCGCGAAAGACATTCCCATCCGTAAGAAGTCAAACGGCAAGACGATTGAGCAGCGATTGGATGACGTAGAACGGGATTTCAATAACGTCCTTCTTCCTCAATGCACCAAACTCTTGACGGCACCGCCCGCAGATGCGAAGATTCGGGCAAGAGAATTTGAGAAGCTTACAAAGCACATCGAGAAAGCAGTCATCTACTGGCTGGATGGTTTCCCTATTCCTCAGGATCATCCGGCACGATCAAGAAAGAAAGCAATGATTGTTCATGCTCAAAGGACACTCGACGCTTTAGAAGCGGCATCGAAGTTTGTCCCTAATCATGAGCATGTATCTGCCGTAGAGCTTACAGGCTCTGCTACCACGCCCACCATGCCTATACCGCCAGCCCCGACTTCTGTGTCCCTCCCCTTGAAGGCTTCTCAATCACAACTCTCGGCACCTCCAGCCCCAACAACTCTACCACCACCATATTCTCCGAGCTCCTCTCAAACACTTCCCAGCAGTACTACGCACACGACAGCTCCAATTCCGGAAAAGCCCCCAACGAAAAATGTCATTCGCCGCAAAGCGCCCCCGCCACCTAGGAGAGCTAAGGCTTTGTACCATTTCGAGCCCGATGATGGAAATGACGAAGAATTGGCTTTCAAAGAGGGCGATACTATCGACGTTATGACGAACAGTGCTGACGCTACTGAGTTAGAGGAACAAGGGTGGTGCAAAGCTAGAGTCAAAGGGACGAGAAAGATTGGTCTTGTACCGCTTGAGTATATTGAGATAGAGCAAAAGGCGGCTGCTGCAGTTCAAGCTGCACCATTAAGTCAGACGGCAAATCTTGGATCTACCACAAGTTTTCAAGCAGGTTCAATGGACATGTTAGATTCCACTGCAGGCTACGCATCGCCTGTAGCATACACACCTCTTTCGCCAAACCTGATGTATTCTACAGCAGATGCAACAGCACCTCAAACAATCACTAATTACACGGTGGTGGAGAATTACAAGAGCCAATCTAGCAATTCAATTGAGGCCGCGGGTCTCGGTGTCGTAGCCGGTGGGACTACCGCAGGAGTGACCTCTGTCATCCAAGACGACTATCAGTCTGGAGGAAATGGCGGTGCTCAACCAATGGACGAGAGTTTACAACAATCGGAAGAAGCTATCGACAGCAACCAGTCATATGTCAGCAACATTCTCATTCAGAATGAACAAAACGCCCCCGTAGAGATGCCCCAGAACGAATACAGCGAGAACTTCAATGTTATAACAACAGCACCTCCCCTACCTCCAACCCTCGACGATACAGACTCCCCCGGTCCAGCAATCGACCTCTCAGCATTCAGCATGCCACCCTTCGACCCCCAACCGGTATCCCCCGGGCCAAATCCCCCAACCTTCGAATCGAACCCAATCGCTGCGCTGGCAAGCGTCGATCCCTACTTTGCGGCGCAAAACCCTGGTCTAGCCAATGCTCCTGATTTTGATTCTGCGATGGCTGCCACACAGCAACAAGATTCAGGTCTTAGCACATACGGAGTCACTAGTCCGTTCACATCTGTAGCCACCACACAGGATCAATCAGCGTCTGATCCTGACATGTATGCAGCAGCCAGTCCTTTTACGCCGATGACAACAGCTGTCCCACCAACAGCTGTTCCTGCTCCTGATGCATATCTCGATCCCGTTACATCGCCGCCGGGGTCTCCACTACCTGCTGCTGGGGAAGAAATCGCATCTGTGGTCGTGCTCTCCGAGACCAGTACTGGAGATGCCGCTGGTGATTATGTCGAGGTCAATACTGCTGCAGAAGTCACAGAGGGTTTTGACGATGAGTATTGTTGATGATTCAATGAGATTTAGGGCAAATGTTTGGAGTAGTGTGAATTCGAATTGTGGCTCTCTAGCGTCTTTTCGTACGTCTGTGTCCGTGGAGTTTGGGAGCCGTGAGCGACATGAGGCGTCTCTGGTCTACCAAGATAGTGCAGCTTTTAGTCATATGAGACATCTCCTCCAGCCTGTTGCAAGCGGTATCCTGCGGAGCCATCTTAAGGAGTCTGTAATGATAATCGTAATGTCTAGTCACCCCTTCGAGGATCGCAGAAAAATTTGATCACTTGAATCATTTCTCCCAGCTGTGCCAAGTGCAATACAAACCTCGCTTTGCATGCTACCAGGCTCGCCAAGTAGTTTGCTCGCTTTCCTGATCTCGCCATAAGATACAGGCTGAGCAGACGAAGGTACCATAGTCCTCAGACTCACCGCTGGCGATATCTGTCGATGCGAACCCTTGGCCTACTACAATGTTCCTCAGCGCACGTCTCATTTCTCGAGCCCCATGACCCAGAATCTAGAAGCCGGCTTCCAGCTCTATAGCGTCATTAGAATCGTACTCATTAATCTGATAGCGAGAGTGTCATCTCCATTAGTACTCAGGCCTTCACAATGTCTTCCAATCACACGGTACTCAACAAGTTCTGGGCGAAGAACCTTACGACTTGAATTAATGCTCAAGTGTAGCGATAGGTGAGAGTTGACAACAGCGAGGTAGTATCCCGACGAATTCAAACTTGAATCGCGTTCAGATTACCCTCCGGTCAATTATCTCATGGAATACTGTCAGTCTTACAGCTGGTCAGCTGTGAGACAATACCAAGGGCTGGATCAGCTCGGAAGATGGAGGACATAGGGAGGCTGAACCTGATGAATTGAGCGGCTTTGTAACGTATCCTGCGGACGTCTTGACGTTGGATCTGTTCAGAGTTGTTGAGGGGTCGGGGGAGGCTTTGACTGATTAGATCCACGTTGTTCGGGCGGTAGATGGACAGGTCTGGAGTCTGATCTCGGGGTGTCTGGCCATCGTCCTGTCATCTCTAGAGGTCCTCTGATACTCGCCTTGAGATGGTTTGGTGCTTAGCGATTCAGCACCCAGAGAGGTCACTCTGCTAACGGGATTGGTATGAGTCCAGGCTGCAGAGTAAACTGCTGCTAGTTCTCGGGGAGTGGTATGGCCTTTGATGGGAATTAAAATCGAGAAATCTGATCAGGATGATGCGACGGCAGGTGTTTGATCTCTCGGGAGTGCTGGGTAGCGAAGGTTGGTCTGTAAGGAAGATTACGATAGTGATGAGCTGCTGAATGGGTCAACATCTTGATACATATGAAGGAGAAGGGTGATCATCATAGCGTGCTTCAGACCTAATGGCTCGCTCGAACAAGTAAAGGCCGAATTCCACAGCCTATTCGGTCTCCTGAGTACGCCTTTAATGCTTAGGAGGCCATCCGTACCCCTTATAGTACGTGTCCCATCGTATCTCTCGTCTCTGGGACTTACACCCAAGTCCACCTACTCCTTAAGGGAATTGAGGTAGTGCATCTTCCTTTCCAGGGATCCTCGCCATAACTCTATTAACCCCTAAGGGCATTCGAGTAGTACAATGGCGGGCTTTAAGGGCGAGACTCCTTGCGACCCAATTAGCACGATCTATTACATTTATAAAACTCGCCTTCAAGGGGTTCATACCCAAATCCACTTTATTTCCCGGGGTTCTTTAGGTAGCATAATAGCTGATATAAGGGCGCGCATCCTAGAACTCTAGCTAACGAGAGGAAATCCGGGGAGGTAAAGCAAATTCGAGGGGCTGGCATCCTAAAGATTCAATTAGTAAATGGCTTGCGCATTTCTATATAATGTACTCCAAGGGAACTTTGCCTAAGGTTAGCCTAGTTACCAAGGGTGATATAAAGCCGCGAGCATATATCATAAGGGCGAGCATACTAGAAAGTTTACTAATAAAAGCTTTCGCTCGTCTAAATAACCTACTTTAAAGGGGATGTTACTTAATGTTAGCCCTTTTACCCGGGACATTAGAGTAGTGTAATAGCGAAATCGAGGGGTGAATGCCCTTGGTATAGGTGACTCTCTTGGGATACAGACCCTGATCTCAAGCGATATCAAGGTATCGAAACACTAATTTACAGGACTGTAGAATACTTAGGAAGCTGAAAGTCGTTCATGAGAGATCATTCTACTATAGTAAAAGGAAAATAATAGAGAGATCCATAGATTAGTATCTGTCGAGCAGGAATAAGGAAATGTAATGAGGTGAGAATGGCGGTGTGGAATAGCCTATCTCAATTGGTGCATTGGTTCGGATTTGGGGTGCTTTCATTCTCCCCCCGCAAGCTCGTAAAGCCATAACCTGTTGTTCGTTCCACTTCATTTGACAATTGATGTCCTGTTGACCGTGTTAGACTATCAGCATTGAAAGAACGCTGAGCCAAGCCCGATAGATAGCTCATGTGAGCTCTCAGCTTCAGTAGCTTCTGAGGACCTGCTGATTAACCAGAACCACAGCCTAGTTCCATCATGACGCCAGCACGGGACACGAAGAAAGCTAGGGGAGAGGCAGATCAGTACGACATCCTTGCCTTCTTCACGGAGGATGAGCTACTGACCTTGAGGGCAGGGGCTTCACTGACCCCTTGAGCGGAGACAACTACACAGCGAACCTTTCCAAGACCCCGCTATCCAGTAATCAGCGACCTTTCACAGCCTCTCGATTCCAGAACAACAACAAAGAAAACCAACCCCAGACGACTCGCTACCCAGTAGGGTCTCAAGGCTCCCCGAAGAAAGCTGGTCGCGGCCCAGGAGCCAAAAACATGCCAGCCAGATCTTATTCGATGGAGAACGACGCCAATGCGAGCTTCATCCGGCAAATGCAGCGCTTAGGCGCACCAACACCTCGTCCCGCGAAGACTACCAGTCCAGCGGCCAAGAGCGATTCTCATACGTCTAATGACGGTATTTATCCTCTTGTGAGACCTTGTCAAGGAGAGAAGGCCAAGCTTCGAGGGGAGTCCAAACAGGACTACGATCGTACGATGACCAGCTTCGAACGCCAGATGCAGAAGCTCCGTGAGCAGCAGGCGAAGGAGAAGGGTGCTACGATGTTAGGTGATGATGAACAAGAGCTCTGAGGCTCTTTACCCTTACGAGACCGTTGACTACACCTCTCCAGCATTTCAGCCTCCTTCAGACTGAATCGTGAGATAGCTTTGCTGGAACGGTATCATCTCCTTCCGGCACACAAGCTTCCATTCTTTCAGTCAATGAGACGAGAGTTGAGCCAACAGGTCAATGACCATTAGCAGAAGAGAGGATCCTGGCGTTACCATGGCGAAGAGCCTGGAGATACACATTGCATGCATGGCTCATTGGCATGACGGGAGAGGAGCTTCCAAACAGATAATGAACTCATCAAACTTGCCTTACATGTCTATCCATCAAGCCCTTGAGTTCATGATTAAGATACAAGAGAGCTTTGCCTACATTCCACTTGCACATACCTCCGAAGTGTCGCTTGCAATACTGTCCTTTCTACATATTCAGATCCCTTGACCTATCTCCCTGGTCGTAGTTTCGCTATCCAACCATCTCCTGCAACCACTAAGCAGGTATCCCCTGCCATTAAGTACATCACTCTTATTTACTTACACTCTCATTGCATATGATGCTTGCTAACAATCATAGACCGCGTTACACCACAAAAACAAAATTGGGGCCCATTTCGGTCCTTCTAATTGTCCGGCGCGATGCCTTTTCTGGACTTGTCAAAGCATATCTCGCAGGTCAAAGCGACCAATCTGCTAGTCTATCATTATGCTTGTATGCAACGTTTGGCATGTGTCCTTATCCTCCATTTGCAAGTATGCTACGGAATCATTGTGCGGACATTCATATTTGCCCCCCCAAATGTACTTTTTTATGCGCTCCTCCCCATTTCGTTAGCAACTGTCATGTTCTTCGTCCCCATGTCAATTTCATAACTTCATCACACGGAATCTGCGTCCAACTGCGGATTCTCCTGCTACTTCAACTTCAAATGAGTTCGCAGCAGAGAATTTGCGTGAAAATTCCCTCGATCATGGCATAACCTAGCAGTCGGTTCAGAGTTTGGATTGGGTGATGACAATCATTTGGTCTACCGCTAGTACAATGAAAGGATAGCGCACATCCAGCAGTCCATTATCATAATTGACTTGTCCTTCATGGCTACTCTCGATTCTGTTTGGGATTTCAGCATTGCGCGATGGAATTTATGTTGTCCGTTCTATGAGACGATGTATGTTTGGCGCCCCTAATACCAGGAGTCGCATGATTCCAGCATGCAGACGACGTCGCATTCCGTTCGTATAAGTAAATCCGTGCCCTGACCTACCGTGTATTCCAAAGCCCATCCTTCATTGAAGGTGGAAAACATCTCGATGACTTGGCTCTCGCTTGGAATCATTCTTTGTGCCTGGAGCACCTCATCCCTGATCTTGAACCCAGGCGCTTCGAACAGCCTCATTCCATTGTCCGGTGCAAGACGACACTCGACAACGCCATCCCAGGTCCCCAGCATAACAAGCTTGGGTGATGACGGACCCACCTGCGATGAGCAAATCTACGGCCGCCCACCTCTCCTCAGTTGCCTACAGGCAGGTCAAAACGATGCCAGATGATGCCGAAGCGTTTCTCATCTTCGGCAAACGACCACCAAGATTTCGTATATCTGTCACCCTTCCATCTCGATTCGTCAGCCGTAGGTGAACGAAATATCTGAAAAAAGCAAGATTTGGTTTTACAGGTCAGGTTTCTGTAGTATACTGATGAAAGTTCAGCGGATGGGCTTTGCGTGATTGAAATAGGGTCTTCGTCGCTCTTCGCCGATGTCGATTTGGAATCATCCCGGAATTTGAAAACAGCTTGCCAGGGGTGTCGTAACGAGATGCGTGCAAGGTCTTGGTACCGGAGGCTTTGTCGAGGGTTTGGGTACGGCGAACCCGACCTGGTCGCCACTTCTACACATGTGAAAAGCATGGATGCTGAGACTTTCTTTAGGGAAGGCGCACTGGTTGCAAGTCCAAGTTCTGCAGTATGACCCTCACGTTGAATGTCTCGATTCACCGGCTCCTGCGGACATCAGAGGCTGCGGGCCATTGCTGCAAGGGTTCCCGGCAGCAGAGGAGACCCAAGTCTTTGGGAATGCAGGTCAGATTGGTGTGGAGGTGAAACTTCCGCTTTCCTACGCAGACTGTAAGAAAACCTGTCGAATTCCCATGGTTTTGAAGGATGGTTTCCTGATGATGCTTTTTCAGCTACAATGGGGTGTGCGGCCAAAGTCTACATGACTGGGGACGCTGTCAGATATCAGTGGTATGACATCTGGTCCGCAGCGGTTGCTGTGATGTTCATGTGCGTTGCTCGGGGCAAGAATGGGAAGGCAATTCTGGACGGCATGTGCTCCAAGCGTCTGTTCTTTGCAGAAACCTTGCTGACTTGGTGTAGCGGAAGACTCGGAAATCAGGGTGCTCTTGGCAAAGCCTGGGGTAGTTCCACCAGCTCTGACGGACAACAACACCGTCATGTTGTCTCCCCCATCATTAGCGCCAAATATTTCAGCTTCGCAGATAGCACAGTACTAATTTGCGTTCGCTGTGAATCCACTTTAGGGGCATCTATTCCTCTGCCATCTTACCTGGTTTGTTTATGAAAGCCGCTCGACATCTTTCAGAGAGTCAATACAGAGTCAGAAGGTGGCAAGAGACAGAAACAAGAAATGTAGTTTCACTGGCACGGCATTCTGAATAGAGACGGGGTATCATGCCATATGAAGCCCAGGGAGCTATGCTGGACATAGACTTCATGGTCGGCTACTCTGATAAGCCAAAACGAAGGCATGAAATTATTCTTATGCCGAGTCAGTACCGCGGTCACCTCCTAATCACAATCGAATTTCATACAAACATTCGCATGACCACAGATGCTCTAAGTTTTCTCCACCCCTCAAGCGCTGTCCTTTCCCCTCTGCCCACAGAAGAAACCCAACCCCCCTTTTACAGTCTTGAATGTGATCACGCTTCCCTTCGGAAAGAAAAACACATCGCCCTTCACTGCTTTGACGGTTTGTCCACTCTCATCGCTGATCTCAAAGTCCCCATCCACGATGATCTTCATCTCGTCGTAGGTGTAGGTGTAGACGAGGGGAGTGCCTGGTTCTAGTCGGTAGAAGCCAGCAGAGATGGGAGCGGTAGGCTTAGAGGGGCCGTTTTCTCTATTGATCCGTCCTGAGTCAGCATCGTGATGTCCTGGTGGGAGGAAATACAGAGTGAGTGGTGATGGTGGTAGTAACCAGGAAGCTTACGAGGTGAAGACATCGCCCAGGAAGGCATTCTCGTTGCCGATCAGAGGGAGGGTCTTGGTGAACTCGGTCTGGGCATTGGCGTAGTGTGAGAAGGTGAGAGGGCTCATCTTTGCGGCTGGTGTCGTCTTTTCTGAGGGAGTGGTTGTAGTTTTGGTCTTGAGCGAGCTGAGGAGGGAACCCATTGATTGTTAGCTATGAATTTCGAGTGACAAGAGTGGTGTGATAGGTGATGTGTGGTGGGCGATGGAGGAGAAACGGCTTTCGACATCAAGAAACACTGTATATATGAAGTGATCAGAAAGCGTAAGAGTTGTCAGCATACCTCGTGCAATTGTAGGCCTTATCAGTCCTTCTGCAAAGGCTGTAGGATATGTAGTGCGGTGGTTGTATGCAG